>ENA-OWPI01000033-OWPI01000033.1-marine-metagenome-genome-assembly--contig:-NODE-33-length-189221-cov-10.702861_pt1 | contig 189221 bp, 176 predicted proteins | sample MGYA00238138_ERZ651775 | MGnify/ENA primary metagenome ERZ651775 (study PRJEB26906, sample SAMN06265043) | marine metagenome | isolation source: Helgoland LTER site | place: Germany:Helgoland, sampling... | reverse complement strand
TGGTGCCCCCACACGGACTCGAACCGCGGACCTATTGATTACAAATCAATTGCTCTACCGGACTGAGCTATAGGGGCGCCGGGGTCCTCATAAACTGCAATTCCAAACCTTGCAATACCTCTTGAGACTATTTCTAACTACAAAATAATAAAATCCTTTAAAACTAAATCCCTAATGCCTCTTTATATAGATCAAGAACTGTATCTTCTTCTACGACTTCCTGAGAGTTCCATCTTCTAATAGCCATAACTTTCTTGAATTCTATTGGACTGATCACCTAGGCGGTTTGCAAAAGTTTCGACAGATCATCCATACCAACAACATGACAATAAATCATATTGATGATCTCCAGTTCTTTATCGTGGAGATCCATTGTCGCAGCCGCACAAGCATCATGCACGACAACCACGCCAAAGCTTTCGTCAGCCAATGATCGAACAGTTGAACTGACACATTGGTCGGTGAAAATGCCTGAAACAATCACATCGGTAATGCCAATGTTACGCAACATGAGCCGCAGATTAGTGCCGGTCAATGCGCTATCGGTGGTTTTAGTCACCACGATTTCGTCACCCTGAGGGGACAACTCAGGCACCATTTGACTGTCTTTTCGGTCTTTGGGCAATAGCAAATAGTTGAACCCCGGTTTCTTTTGGCTGAGAGAGCGGTCACGGCCATCTTGCGTCTGACAGGCAATGCGGGCAAACATTACTTCCACTCCCTCATCCCGCGCCCAGTTCAGTAGCTTAGCGTTATTGGGGATGACGATGTTGTTCATGCGGTCATAAAACGGTTGCCAACGCGCTGCCTCGGCAGGGTCATCATCAGGCTCAAGATAGGTATTCTGGATGTCGATCACTAAAAGCGCCGTACGCTTGGACTCCAGTACGATATCATCTGGGTCATCGGCGGTTTCATAGTAAAAACTGCGGTAGGCTTTTTTCCAGTCACTCATCTGGTATCTCCTTTGGTTAATGGCAAACCTGAATTCATTTCGTTTACTATCTGGTCTGACATCTCTCCAACTATAAATTCCACTTTTTCACCGTCATGAGACTATTTATAACTACAAAATAATTAAAAACCTTCAAACCTACATCCCTAATGCTTCTTTATATAGATCGAGAACCGCATCTTCTTCTAGGACCTCCTGAGGGTCGCGCCTTCTAATAGCCATAACTTTCTTAATCACCCTAGTATCATAACCTCTACTTTTTGCCTCTGCCAGCACTTCTTTTTGTTGATCTAAAAGATCTTTTCGTTCCATTTCTAAACGCTCAAATCTCTCTATAAATTGGCGCAATTCGTCAGCTGTAACTCGATACGTACTATCAGTAGAGACTGTGTCAGACATTTTTGGTTTACCCTTTCTAAAAGTTTGAGAGTAACCGATACAAACACATTACTAATTACACAATAGGACTTTCCCTTGCCTCGAATAAAAAGACAGTTTAGGCATGTTTTAAATCGGAGAGCTAAATGAAATTATTTATTCCTATAGGCACGCTTATAACCTTAGTAGGTATTTTTATACTGTTTCGTTGTGTCTACAAAGTAGCTAAAGCACGAAATTCAAAGCTTTCTGATGAGGAGTTAAAAACAGCGTTACAATCAGTTGTGCCAACTAATTTATTAGCTCTATTCTTATCTGCAATTGGACTAATGACTGTTATCATTGGCATAGTTTTTAGCTAGATGGGGATTTTCATAGTGAATTCTAGTATAGGTTTCAAAAAAATAGAATTATTTATTTAATAGAGACTTTGCCTGCTCTACCAATAAGGGAATTGCTGTAGCATAAGTTTTTGCGATCTCTGGGTTTGAGCCGTTTCCCTCTATAGACCGTCTAACAACACCTTCTAATATTGCAGCCAACCTAAAGTAACTAAATAGCAAGCAAAATTTCCAATTTTCAGGAAACTGTTGTCCACGGTGCTCGCAATATATTGACACGTAAGTTTCCTCATTTGGAATCCCCAAATCTTCTCTATCCAACCCTCCAAGCCCCCGCATGCTAGAGTTATGGGGTAACCTCCACTGCATACACTGATAAGCTAAGTCAGCAAAAGGGTGCCCCAGTGTAGCGAGCTCCCAATCTAAGAGTGCTAAAACTTCTGAAGAAGTGGGTTTGAAAATCATATTATCAAGTCGATAATCACCATGCACTAAGGAAACCTGTCCATCATCCTCAGGCATATTTCCTAAAAGCCAATCCGCTAGATAAACCATATCTTTATTAACTTTTAACGCGCTCTGCTTATACTGCTCATACCACCGGGAGGTCTGCCGATAAAAATAATTACCAGGACGACCAAAACTCTCTAAACCAATGGTTGTTGGATTTATATTATGTAAACAACCAAGGACCTTAGCCATTTGCTTATAAATAATTTTTCTCTCTTCTAATGAACACTCGGGTACGGCTGGATCCCAAAATATTCGACCCTGCGAAAATTCCATTAAAAAGAAAGCTCTTCCAATTGGTGAATCATCGTCTTCTGCCAAATGAACCATAGTTGGAACAGGAACTTCACTATGCTTCAATGCCTTCATTACTCGAAACTCCCGCTCTATTTGATGAGCGGACTTAAGGAGTGTCCCAGGTGGTTTAGAACGCAAAACATATTGACCAGACTCAAAACTAGCTTTGTATGTTGGATTTGATTGGCCCGTCGAAAATTTTTCTAACGACAATAGGTTACCTAAATCTGGAGTATACGTTGAGAAATAACTTTTTAAATTAGTAACGTTTAATTCGATCTCTTTTTCCATATCAAAAACATTAACCCCTGAAACCCAATTGACAACCCTGCCCCGTATTCTAATGATGAATATACAGGATCTAAATTAAATAAAAGGGGTTGCTTAATGGATTTGGGAATTTCAGAAAAACTGCGTCCAATACGCGACCAGGTTTCAAAAATGGTAAGCGATCAAATCGCTCCGTTAGATAGTGAATATTTTGATGAGGTGGAGAAAGGAGATAGATGGCAGTTTACTGATAGGCAGTTCGAGATTGTTGAAGGACTAAAAAAAACAGCTCGTGAGAATGGCTTATGGAATCTTTGGCTGACTAACAATAGTAAAGGAGTCGGGTTAAGTACCGTTGAGTACGCCTATCTAGCTGAGGAAATGGGAAAAGCACATTTAGCGCCAGAAGCTTTTAACTGTAATGCTCCTGATACTGGGAATATGGAGGTTTTTGAAAAATACGGCACCCCAGAAATGAAGCAAATATGGTTAAATCCGCTCTTAGCCGGGAAAATAAGATCAGCTTACTTAATGACAGAGCCAAATGTCGCTTCATCTGATGCTACAAATATTTCTTTAAAATGTGAACGCGATGGAACCAATTATGTTCTTAATGGTGAAAAGTGGTGGGCCACTGGTGCTGGAGACCCTAGATGTGCCGTTTACATAATTATGGTACGAACCTCACACTCAGGGCCAAAACATCAGCAGCACTCAATGATTGTTGTCGATGCTAAAACTCCAGGAATAGAAAAAATACGAGCAATGCAAGTATACGGGGACGACGAAGCTCCACATGGGCATATGCATATAAAATTTACTAATGTCCGCGTTCCTATCGAAAATATGTTGTTGGGTGAAGGAAAAGGTTTTGAAATATCTCAAGGCCGGCTTGGGCCAGGAAGGATTCATCACTGTATGCGAGCTATAGGAATGGCCGAAAAAGCTCTTAGTATAATGTGTGAACGATCTCTTTCTCGAGTAGCTTTTGGTAAACCTTTAGCTCATCTGGGCGGGAATTTTGATTACATTGCTAATGCTCGCATGCAAATTGAACAAGCTCGTCTCTTGTGCCTTAAGACTGCTTGGATGATGGATCAAGGGGATCCTAGAGCAGCAGCCCCCTGGATATCCCAAATTAAAGTTGAAGCACCTCGGATCGCTTTGGAAATAACTGATCAAGCCGTTCAAATGTTTGGCGCCATGGGCATATCACAAGACACCCCTCTAGCCAGACAATGGGCTCATCTGCGTACACTAAGATTAGCAGATGGACCTGATGCGGTACATAGAAGACAGGTCGCCAGAGCTGAACTTCGAAAGCATACTAACGAAAAAATATAAAGGTAATGACTTACTAAGTAATTTAAATAATAATAAAGAAATTGAATAAAAAAATAATTTAAGGGGAGTAGGTGTGCCAATTGATTGGGTTAATGGCCTAATAGGAGGATTGCTGATTGGGTGTGCCGGAGCAATATATCTTTTGATGTCAGGTAAGGTAATGGGCGCTTCTGGGATTTTAAGCAAGTTTGCAGAAAACCCTAATAAGGAGTTTCTAAATGAAAGAGGTTTTTTTTTAATAGGTTTAATTTGTTTCCCAGCTTTCCTCAACATTTTAGGTTTGCTTTCAAATGCAATCACGGCACAGACAAACTTAACAAATAGTTTACCAATATTGATAGTTTCAGGGCTTCTTGTAGGAATAGGCACCCGGTTGGCAAAAGGGTGTACATCTGGTCATGGCGTTTGTGGGATCTCTAGGTTTTCACCACGAGGAATTATAGCAACCATAGTTTTTGTTTCTATTGGAGTTGCAACCGTTGCGATATTCAGACAAATTCTTGGGATAATATGATGCAGAAAATAATAGCTTTTACTGTAGGCGGATTATTTGGAGTTGGCCTTTATATCTCTCAAATGACCAATACGCTTAAAGTACAAGGGTGGTTAGATGTTTTTGGGGAATGGGATCCCACTTTAACATTTGTAATGGGAGGCGCCATTATTCCAATGTTTGTGGCATGGTGGGTAGCAGATAAAAGAACAAAATCTTTCCTAGGAGAAAATTTACCATCCCCTACTAAAACAGAAGTTAACAAACCTTTGATTATTGGATCTATATGTTTTGGTGCTGGCTGGGGATTGTCAGGCCTATGTCCAGGTCCAGCAATTGCTTCATTAAGTTTTGGTGGTTTAAGTGGCATTATATTTTTTATTTCAATGCTAACTGGTATGTTAACTGTCTCGAGGTTAACAAATAAAGAGAACTACTAAGATAAGGTTGACACTAATGAACTATCATAAACTAACATCATCTTTTTTTATTTCATCGCAAATCAAAATATCTGAAGTTGATAGCTTAAAAGAGAATGGTTTTACTGATGTAATATGCAATCGACCTGCACATGAGTGCAGTGCTGATGAAAGACCAGAAGTTATTCGAGAAGCAGTACAAAATCTTGGACTCAATTTTTTTGATAATCCACTCTCCAACGGACAGCTCTCATTAGATACTATCTCGAATCAGAGAAATGATGGGATTAAAACGCTTGCATACTGCACCTCAGGCACACGTTCTGCTATTTTATGGGCTTTCTCAATGGCTGGTGAACTTCCAACCCCTAAAATACTGGAATGCTTGGTTGAAGCTGGTTTCCCTATGCCTCATCTATCAGATCAAATTAATTCACTAGCAGAAAATAAACCACAATAACTAAAGGTAAAGTAATGGAAAAAATAAAAAATCCAGAACAAAGATGGCATGACATGGGAGGCTTTCCTGCTGGTCAAATAGACAAAGCTCAGCATGATTTCGCAATCTGGGAAAAACGTGTAGATGCTCTCTTAAGTTTATCTACTAAAAAGAAACTTTTTACAGTAGATGGTTTACGCCGAGCTCTCGAGGATATGGGAGCAGATGCGTTCGAAAAAATGACTTATTATGAACGCTGGATAGCAGCGATTAATCAAAATTTAATTGAATCAGGAATTTATTCTATTGAAGAGCTAGGGAACAAAATGGCAGAAGTAAAAAAACGAGGGGAGACCTACGGTGCCGCCCAAGAGGGAAAATCGCTATGATAAGTGATGGAACTGCAGTAAAAATTAAAAATACCTCTCCTCCTGGACACATCAGAACTCCAAAATACATACGAGGAAAAATAGGAGTAATAGAACGATGTGTAGGTGTCTTTGAAAACCCTGAACAGCTTGCGTATGCGCTAAATGCAAATTCATATAGCCTTTATAGAGTAAGATTTAAAATGACTGATCTATGGTCAGACTATGTAAAAGATTCAGATGACACACTAGACGCAGAAGTCTTCGAACATTGGATAGAGGAAATTTAAAATGCCACATGACCATCACGATCACGATCACCTTAGTCCTTCAGGGCACCCTTATAGGCAAGACAATGACGAGCCGTTGACATATTGGCAGCTTATGGAAATTTCCGTCCGTGAACTAATGATCGAAAAAGGTAAGTTCTCAGCGCCCGAAATTAATAAGCAAATAGATTTAATGGACTCTCGCTCTCCCGCAGATGGAGCTACGGTAGTTGCACGTGCTTGGATGGATCCTGACTTTAAAAAAAGATTATTAGAAAATGGCGCCAGCGCAGTAGAAGAACTGGGCTTTGAGATAGGACCAATGCATTTAGTAGTAGTTGAAAATACTCCTAAAATTCATAACTTAATAGTATGTACTTTGTGTTCTTGCTACCCACGCAACTTACTTGGTCTGCCACCAGATTGGTATAAGACTAAAGAGTATCGAAGTCGCGCAGTGAAAGAACCACGAACAGTTTTAACTGAGTTTGGGGTATCTCTTCCAGAATCCACAGTAGTAAGAGTTCACGATAGTACAGCGGATATGAGGTATCTTGTGCTTCCGCTTCGCCCTGAATCGACTGCAGAAATGTCAGAAGTCGAGCTACGAAAGTTAGTTAGTAGAGATAGTATGATTGGCACAGGGGTGATACAAGAAATCTAGGTATCTATCTATTTTCCTGCATAGCAATATAGCGAACCAAACGGAAGAACTGTTTAAAAATGGCATTAGGTAAAACATCAGGTGGGCGAAAGAATACTGCTGACTTTCTTGTAAGTATCCTTATTCGTGGATTAATTAAATTAACCTTGTTACTGCCTTATAAAATGAGAGTACCCTTTTCAGGGTGGATAATAGCCTCTCTAGTGGCACCCATAGTAGGCTACTCCAATCGAATTAGAGAAAACTTAAGATACGTATGCCCAGATTTACCCACTGAAGAGGTGGAGCGCCTAGTTAGAGCAGTTCCGAATAATTCTGGTCGCACATTAATTGAGATATTTTCTGGAGAAGCTTTCATGGCTCGTGCAGAAAATTCGGAAATAACCGGACCCGGTTTTATTGAGCTAGAGAATGCAAAAAAACAAGGAAGATCTGTTATTCTAGTTACTGGGCATTTTGGAAACTATGATGCGCCGCGCGCAGCCCTAACCAAAAAGGGTTTTAAGGTGGGAGCTCTATATAGAGAAATGAATAATGGATATTTCAATACATGGTATGAAAGTGCTATTTCAAAGATTGGAACGCCAATATTCCCTCGAGGTAGAAAAGGTCTATCGGACTTAATAAAGTTTCTTCGTCAAGGGGGAATGGCTGGATTTCTAATAGATCAACACATGAGAGACGGTGCGCCATTAAAATATTTTGGAAAAACTGCATTTACAGGTCTCTCTGCCGCAGACCTTGCCCTAAAATATAATGCATTAATCATCCCTATATACGGTCTACGTTTACCTAATGGAATTGACTTTAAAATAATATGTGAAAGATCGATTGCCCACAGTACCTCAGAAAAAATGACCCAAGAACTAAACGACTCACTTGAAGCTCTAGTCAAAGAGCATATGGGTCAGTGGTTCTGGATTCATCGACGGTGGAAACCTGATGCACGTATCAAAAACCCTTAACTTTTCTTTGCAAGATTCCGTAAAACATAATGTAAAACTCCACCGTTTTGAACATATTCGATTTCAACTTCTGTATCGATTCTGCACTTAAGCGCAATATGTTCAATGGAACCATCTTTATAGACTATTTGGCAGGGCACTTTAGACAATGGTCTTAAGTTTTCTTCTAACCCAGTGATAGATACTATTTCATCTCCAGTTAATTTCAAAGACGTTCTTGTTTGACCATTAGTAAATTCAAATGGGATAACACCCATTCCTACTAAATTTGATCTATGTATTCTCTCAAAGCTCTCAGCAATAACTGCTTTAACTCCAAGTAATGCTGTTCCTTTAGCTGCCCAGTCCCGCGAAGAACCAGCTCCGTATTGCTCGCCACCAAAGATTACTAATGGCGTACCGTCATCTTGGAATTTCATTGATGCATCGTAAATAGACATTTCGCTATTATCAGGGCCCTTTGTGTAACCACCCTCTCTGCCATCCAAGATTTCATTTTTAATTCGAATATTAGCAAAAGTTCCTCTCATCATTACCTCATGATTACCTCGCCTTGAGCCGTACGAATTAAATTCCCTGGGTTGAACTTGACGTTCAGTCAAATATTGCCCTGCTGGAGTTGTTTCTTTAAATGAGCCAGCCGGACTTATATGATCTGTCGTTATCATATCTCCAAGTAGCGCTAGAACCCTCGCATCTGTTACATTACTAATTTTTCCAGGCTCTGAACTCATTTCTTTAAAATATGGTGGGTGCTGAACATAAGTTGATGCTGTGGGCCAATCATATAATTGACTATCAGTCGTCTCAACACTTTGCCATTTTTCGTCTCCTTTAAAGACGTCGGCATATTTAGACTGGAATGCATCTCTTGTAACAGTTTTCGAAACCAAATCTGCGACCTCTGCTGTAGTCGGCCAAATATCTTTTAGGAATACGTCTTTTCCGTTGCTGTCTTGACCCAAAGCATCCAAAGATAAGTTAATATCTAACGTTCCTGCAATAGCGTAAGCAACTACTAACGGCGGTGACGCCAGATAGTTGGCTCTAACATCAGGGCTAATGCGCCCTTCAAAATTCCTGTTACCCGACAATACGGCTGTCGCAACTAAATCACCTGTCGAAATTGCATCTGATATTTCTTTTTGAATTGGGCCAGAGTTTCCAATACACGTAGTGCATCCATACCCAACTAAATTAAAGCCTATTGCATCAAAATCTTCTTGTAAATTAGCTGCTTCCAAATAAGCAGAAACAACTTGGGATCCTGGCGCCAGAGATGTCTTAACCCAAGGTTTTCTATCTAAACCTAATGCGCGAGCCTTACGCGCCACAAGACCAGCCGCAATCATCACATATGGGTTAGACGTATTAGTACAAGACGTGATGGATGCAATAACAACTTTGCCAGACTCCATTGAATAGTTTTCTCCAGAAACGTTTACTTTTTTACCTAAAGGCCGCTTAAAATTACTCTGCATTTCATGTCCAAAAGCCTCTTTTGCGACATCTAAAGCTACATAATCCTGCGGCCTTTTAGGCCCAGAAATAGCTGGAACAATAGTCGTCATATCTAACTCTAATGTATCCGTATAAATGGGGTCATATTCTGGACCACGCCAGAAGCCGTTTGCTTTTGCATAAGCCTCTACTAGAGCTATGGTTTCTTTATCTCGTCCAGTCGTATTTAAATAACGCAAAGTTTCATCATCAACTGGGAAAAACCCACATGTGGCTCCATATTCAGGAGCCATATTTCCAATTGTTGCTCGATCAGCCAACGGCAGGTTATCTAAGCCCTCTCCAAAAAACTCAACAAACTTGCCTACAACTCCTTTATTTCTTAGCAACTGAACTACTTTCAATACAAGATCTGTACCAGTGGTGCCTTCGACCATTGAGCCTGTAAGTTTAAATCCTATCACTTCCGGTATTAACATTGAAATGGGTTGGCCAAGCATTGCTGCCTCAGCTTCAATACCTCCAACGCCCCAACCCAAAACTGCCATTCCATTAACCATTGTGGTGTGTGAATCTGTTCCAACCAAAGTATCTGGATAGGCAACCATTTTACCAAATTGATCTTCATCAGACCACACTGTTTTAGAAAGGTATTCTAAGTTCACTTGATGGCATATCCCAGTTCCAGGAGGAACAACTCGAAAATTATTAAACGCCGACTGCCCCCACTTGAGAAAAGTATACCGTTCGAGATTTCTTTCATATTCTCGGTCAACATTCATTTGAAACGCTCGCGCATTTCCAAATTCATCAATCATAACAGAATGGTCGATAACCAAGTCAACTGGATTTAACGGATTAATTTTATCTGGGTCACCACCTAATGAGACTATTCCATCACGCATCGCCGCCAAGTCTACAACGGCCGGAACTCCTGTAAAATCTTGAAGTAAAATTCGAGCTGGTCGATAAGCAATCTCACGATCGCTCTTGCCCCCATTTTTAGCCCAATCAGAAAAAGCAACAATATCATCTTGAAATACTGTTTTCCCATCTTCGAACCTTAGGATGTTTTCTAAAACAACTTTTAAAGATGCTGGGAGTTTAGAGAATGTTCCTAACCCAGCCTTTTCAGCGGCATCCAATGAGTAATAGGAAAAAGTTTTCCCATTCACCTTTAGCTCTCTACGAGTTCCCGAGGAATCATTTCCGACATGTATTGACATAACTAGCTCCTAATTAAGCAGACAGTAAATATGACCTACCTCTTGCCTTATGATTTATTTCAATTCAAGTATAGAATATGAATTCTTGTTAATTTGAGCTATCATACTCGAAATGAGAAATTCATTAATCTTTTTTTATTGAGGTCTTTAAGCGTCCTAATCTATCGGCTAAGCTGACTCATGACGTTCTCAGTTTCAAATTTATCTTGTGGATATCAAGACATCCCTCTTCTTTCAAACATTGGGTTTTCTTGTGATATTGGACAAGCAATAATTATCCAAGGAGAGAATGGAATTGGAAAATCAACTTTACTTCGGTGTCTAACTGGGTTGAATCCTCCAATGTCTGGCATAGTATCTCTTGAACCGGGGACACATATTTACCTTGGCCATTCGAACGCCCTTAAAGAGGGTTTATCCGTAATAGCAAATTTAATATTTTGGAAAAATATTTATGGCTCAAAAAATATTGAAGACACTATATCTACTTTTAAGTTAGAAAATATTCTAACTTTAGAAGTAAATAGCCTTTCGGCTGGGCAGAAAAGGTTAGTAGCACTTGCCATAGTACACTTGAGTCAACGCAGATGTTGGATTCTTGATGAGCCAACTACTGCACTTGATAAAGAGAATGTTGACTTATTTTTAAAAATCTTAGGTCACCATCTTGATAAAAAAGGGACCGCAATCATAAGTACTCATTTGAAATTAGAGTTGCCCTTAAATAGCCTCCAAAAAATAAATTTAAAATCATTTAAATCTCTCTCAATCAAGTTAGACGACTTATAATGTTAACTTTGTTAAAAAGAGATTTAACCCTAGCCTTTCGTACAGGTAGTAGTTTAACCCTAGGTATTGCCTTTTTTTTAATCTTACTGGTAATAATACCCTTAAGTTTAGAGCCAAGTAAAAAGATCCTTATCACTATCGCTCCTGGGGTTTTCTGGGTGGGTGTGCTATTGGCTTGCCTATTATCATTAGATCGGATTTTTCAATTAGATATCGAAGATGGAACACTAGAGGTTTTAAGCATCTCTCCTTTGCCTATTGAAGGGACAATACTTGCTAAAACTCTTGCCCACTGGTTAACCACGTGTCTTCCATTAATACTCCTAGTACCCATTGTCAGTATTCTTTACGGTATATCTAAGGAGGGCGCTATTTGGATAATAATTTCATTGCTTTCGGGGTCTCCAGCTCTTTCGATGATAGGTGCATTTGCAGCTTCTCTTACGTTGGGTTTAAAGCGTGGTGGCCTACTATTATCACTGCTAGTACTTCCCCTCTATATTCCTACTTTAATATTTGGCACGGAGGTAATACGAAAAAGCATGATGGGCTTGCCAGTTACAACACCGTTAGTATTTTTGATAGCAATCACAGCTAGTTCGATAGCTATTTTACCGATCCTTACAGGTGTGGCAATAAAAATCAACTTACGTTAGGGCTTTACAGATGAAGTGGGATAACCCAAACAAAACTAAATATCTAAAGTAAAAGGTAATCTAAATGTCATTTTGGAAATACACTAATCCAAATAAATTTATGACTATATCAGGAACGTTGTTACCTGGTTTTTCTATTCTTACAGTATTATTGATTAGTATTGGACTTATTTGGGGGTTCTTTTTTACACCAGATGACTTTCGTATGGGATCAACTGTAAAAATAATTTATCTCCATGTACCCTCAGCATTGATCGCAATAAATACATGGTTTGTAATGCTAATAGGGTCTTTAATATGGTTAGTTAGACGTCATCACGTCTCTGTACTTATCTCGAAATCAGCCGCCCCTATAGGTCTAATAATGACAATAGTTGCCCTGGTTACAGGTGCGATATGGGGACAACCTATGTGGGGAACTTTTTGGGCTTGGGATCCACGTCTAACCTCATTTTTAATATTATTTTTTTTCTACCTTGGATACATCGCATTATGGCAGTCAGTCGTTAACCATGACAAAATTGCAGATCTTGCGTCATTGCTATGCTTGGTCGGCTCTGTATTTGCTATTCTAAGTCGTTATGCCGTTAATTTCTGGAATCAAGGCCTTCATCAAGGAGCTTCACTTTCATTGGATAAAGCAGAAAATGTTTCAAATGTTTTTTGGTTTCCATTAATAATAAGTATAGCAGGATTTTTATGTCTTTTTGTTACTCTGTTATTGATAAAAACACGAACGGAAATCCGCCTAAAACAACTGTCAAAGATACTAACAATAAAAAAACTAGGTTAATCTACAACTCTCTAATAGGAATATATTTTTATGATGCCCGATCTTGGAAACTATAGTACTACGGTAATAAGTGCATACGTTATTTCTCTAATAGTAATAACCTGCTTCGTAATATTAACGTTAGTAAAATCAAATAAGGTAAAAAAAGAGCTTCAAGAGGCAATGCATAAAATTCAAAAAAAATAAACTTTTTTACTTAACGATTAATACATTAAATCTAATTTTTCATAATTCTATTTAATAAAGATGTATAAACAGAGGGTGCAATCAGCTGCCCAGAACACCAAGAATACAAATCATTATCATTTTCGTCTAATAGCTTGTCATAAAGTGAAAGGTCATCATCTGAAAGACTGCTTAGCGTAGAGTCAGAGAACCCTCCTAGTATAAGATCCATCTCTTTTGTACCTCTACGCCAAGACCTCATTTGAATTCGTTTAAGTTTTATCTCTCTAATTTCATTCACTAGGTTTGTTTCCTAATTTCCTAAGCTTCTTATCGACTACATCTAAATGTTTGGTAAGACGTAAAAGTTCAGACTTAGTATGTCGTAATTCAACTAATATTTCATTTAAATCAGCTGAGATTGGCATTGTTGATTCTGGGTCTTGAGGCCCAATACCCTCCCCTATTAGCAACCATGTAATTGAGATATTCAACAAGCCTGAGATCATCTGCAACTTATTAGCTCGAGGTTCAGTAATATCTTCTTCCCATTTTTTTACGGTTTTAAGTTGCACACCTAATCTAATAGCTAAAGCAGATTGACTTAACCCAACTGCTTCCCTCGCCGCATAAATGCGATCACCAAAAGTTGCATTGTCATTCGCATAATAGTTATTTTCACTTAGGCTTTCCATTATTATTTCCTTATATTAAAAAAATTAATCTCTTGAAGAGCACTGCAAGCCTAATTATGAGTTATAGCGAGAGTATTAACAATGAGGTTATTTATGTCGTTCCTATCAAGTAATTTGTCCCGAGTAAAACCATCACCAACAATCGCCGTGACACAAAAAGCGGCAGAGCTCAAACAAGCCGGAAAAGATGTCATCGGTTTAGGTGCAGGGGAACCAGATTTTGATACACCAGAAAATATAAAACTGGCAGGTAATGACGCAATACTGAAAGGTAAAACTAAATACACAGCGCCTGATGGAATGATCGAACTAAAAGAAGCTATTTGCAGAAAGTTTAAAAGAGATAATTCTTTGCTATACACCCCTGCTCAGATAAGTGTGGGAACTGGTGGAAAGCAAATACTTTATAACGCGTTAATGGCTACTATGAATGATGGTGATGAGGTAATAATTCCTACCCCTTACTGGGTGAGTTATCCTGATATGGTTTTATTAGCTGGTGGAACTCCTGTTTTAGCAGAGGCATCAATTGAGAATAATTTCAAATTAACAGCTGAGCAATTAGAAAATACAATCACAGATAAGACAAAATGGTTTATCTTTAACTCACCGTCAAATCCAACTGGTGCGGGTTATAGTAAGACTGAGTTAGCTGAGCTAACAGAAGTCTTAATGCGATATCCACATGTTTGGGTAATGTCAGATGATATGTATGAGCATCTAACTTATGACAATTTTAAATTTTGCACACCTGCAGAAATAGAGCCTAAGCTTTATGAACGAACTTTGACTGTAAATGGAGTTTCCAAGGCATACGCCATGACAGGGTGGAGGATTGGTTACGCAGGTGGTCCTGAACATTTAATTTCTGCAATGCGTAAGATACAATCTCAATCGACTTCAAACCCCTGTACGGTCAGCCAATGGGCAGCCATTGAAGCTTTAGATGGACCTCAAACATTCATTCCCGAGAATAATAAGACCTTTAAAAGAAGAAGAGATTTGGCAGTAAAATTATTAAATGACACTCCTGGTATATCTTGTTTGACGCCAGAAGGAGCTTTCTACGTCTACCCGTCAATAATAGGATGCATTGGCAAGAGTACTTCGTCAGGTATAGTCATAAAAAATGACGAAATCTTTGCAACTCAGTTACTTGAAGAAACTGGAGTAGCCGTCGTTTTTGGGGCAGCTTTTGGATTATCTCCAAACTTTCGGGTGAGTTATGCAACTTCTGATAAAGATTTAACTGAAGCACTCAAACGTATTCATAAATTCTGTGCGGGCTTGCTATAGAATAGGCGGTAGCACGGTAAATAATTTCAATATAAAAAGGGTTAGAAGGTTAGCAGTTTATAAATAAACTTTAATCTCAAACCCAAGAGACAGCATACTAGTGCTAAACCTACTGCTAGCCCACCCCATACCCCAGGCGCTCCATATCCTAAATAAATACCTAAGTAGTAACTGGAGGGCAGACCAACAGCCCAGTACCCAAATGCAGCCATAAGCATTGGAACTTTAGTATCTTTAAAACCTCTCAAAGATCCTAGAATCATTACTTGACCCGCATCAAAAACTTGAAAAATAGCTGCCATTACCAGCAAAGTAATTCCTAAATCTATTATTGAACCTCGTGAAGGATCATCAGGAGCCAAGAAAGCACCTAAGATTTGCTCAGGTAAAAATAGGAATAGTATAACAGCAAGTAAAACCAAAATTAGTGACAGGACAGAGGCCGCTATCATCCCATTGCCTAAACTATCCACATCTTTTTTCTCAAAGTAATAGCTAATTTTTACAGTGCAGGCTTGGCTCAAACCAAGGTGGAACATAAAACTGATAGAGACAATTTGAAGAGCAATCCCGTGAGCCGCTAATGGAATAGTGCCAATTAAACCAATGATTATAGCTGTTCCTGCGAATGATAAAACTTCTGCCAACCATGTTAAACCTATTGGCCAACCTAGATTAAAAACTGTCCCGAAGACATTCCAATCTATCTTATATATTCTCTTAAAAATAGCATACTTCGAGAGCTCTTTATCTTTGATAATGTATACAACTAAGATGAGAGTTGTGATAACTTGTGTAAGGGTAGAGGCAATTGCAGCTCCAACCAAACCAAGCTCTGGCATTCCTAGCTTTCCAAAAATTAACACCCAATTTAGGGCGGTATTAAGTAACAATGAACTTATTATGACCCAAAGAAATACAGTGGTCCTCTCCAGAGCAGACAAATAACTTCGCAACACCATAATAATAAGTGCGGGCGCCATGCTTATAGAAACATATCGTAGATAGTTTTGAGCCATCTTTGAGAGTTCCGGGTCTTGCCCTAAAAGTTCTAATATTTTTCCTGACCAGAATATTACAGGGATGACGGATATTGCATAGAGAACAGACAGCCACATGCCCATTCGAGTTACTCGCCGTATTATCACTTCTTTGTCACTAGCCACGGCCTCAGAAACCAAGGGCATTACCGCGGCTGCGAATCCAGAGCCCATAATAAAAAACACAAAAAAGAAAGTTGTACCAAGAACAGCTGCTGCAAGTTCAGGTACTCCATACCAACCGATCATAACTGTATCTATTAAATGGATAACTGACTGTGTTAAACTCATAGCTATCAACGGCAGACCCAATGAGAGTGTCGATTTAAATTGATATCTAAGGTTTTTAGATGGAAACATAATTTCGATTAGGTTTTTAAAGTCTTAAATGCAAGGGAATTGTACATCCTGTCTAACTTTAAAATTCATCTAGGTCTTTTCTTAAAGCTAACTGTCTGTCATAAATAATCAAAACTATTAAAAAGAGCAGCCACATGAAAAAAGATCTTATCTCGTCTTCGAGACTGGATAGCTATAACGCCTCATCTATTGAGGTATTAGAAGGGCTTGAACCAGTTCGAAAAAGACCAGGGATGTATATAGGCGGCACTGATGAGCGCGCATTACATCACCTTATTTCAGAGATTCTAGACAACTCTATGGATGAGGCAGTAGCAGGCTTTGCTAATAGAATTGAAGTTGAGTTAAAATCTGATTTTTCAGCAACAATTCGAGATAATGGTCGAGGAATCCCAGTGGAACCTCATCCCAAATTTCCAGATAAAAGTGCTCTAGAAGTTATAATGTGTACTCTACATTCTGGTGGTAAATTTTCTGGTGATAGCTATCAGACCTCTGGAGGTCTTCATGGAGTAGGCGCATCAGTAGTGAACGCTTTAAGTGACTCAATGATTGTACAAGTCGCGCGTAATAAAGAGCTTTATGAACAGAGTTTTTCTAGGGGTGTTCCCTTAGCACCTGTTAAAAAAATAGGTGCAGCACAGAATAGACGAGGAACAACAATTACGTTTCACCCAGATCCAGATATCTTTGGTCAGCACAAGCTAAAACCCTCACGGCTCTATAATTCAGTTAAGTCCAAGGCATACTTATTCTCTGGAGTGGAAATTCGCTGGAAGAGTGAAATAGATGATGGACAAACTCCAATCGAGGCAAGTTTTCATTTTCCAGGAGGCTTATCCGATTATTTACGCGAAACGCTTGGTGAAAGCTCCACGTATTCTAATCAAAACTTTAGTGGAAATGTAGACTTCAACAGTAAGTTTAATACTCCAGGGAAAGTAGAGTGGGCTATTAACTGGACACCAGCAAGAGATGGTTTCATTCAATCGTATTGCAACACGGTGCCAACACCAGAGGGTGGAACTCATGAATTAGGTTTTTGGAATGCAATTCTAAAAGGAATCAGATCGTATGGTGATCTAATCTCTAACAAAAAATCCTCTCAAATTACTAAGGAAGACCTTTTAACAGGTGGATGCGCATTAGTTTCTTGTTTTGTCCGTGAACCAGAGTTCGTAGGACAAACCAAAGACCGACTAGCGACAGTTGACGCCCAGCGTTTGGTGGAAAACTCAGTACGAGATCATTTTGACAATTGGTTAGCTGCTGATACAAAATCTGCAGGTGCAATACTAGATTTCTTAATTCTTCGCTCTGAAGAACGGCTAAAAAGACGTCAAGAAAAAGAAACAGCTCGGAAATCAGCAACAAAAAAATTAAGACTACCAGGTAAACTAGTAGATTGCTCGTCACGTTCAAAAGAGAGCACAGAGTTATTTATAGTGGAAGGTGATTCAGCCGGAGGTTCAGCAAAAATGGCGCGAAATCGTTCCAATCAAGCACTTCTCCCCTTAAGAGGAAAAATACTTAATGTTCTTGGAGCCGCATCTGCAAAAATAGGAACTAATGCAGAAATTAACGATCTTTGCCAGGCACTCGGAGTGGGTATGGGAGCTAGGTTTAACATTGATGATTTACGGTACGAGAAAATTATTATTATGACAGATGCTGACGTAGATGGTGCACATATCGCAACACTGTTGATGACTTTTTTCTTTACCCAAATGCGTCCACTTATAGATCAAGGGCATTTGTATTTAGCGTGCCCGCCTCTATTCAGGCTTACGCAAGGTGCAAATAGAACCTACTGTTTAAGTGAAGAAGAAAAAGATACTTTGATCGATAAAGGCATAGGTGGAAAAGGCAAAATTGATGTATCGCGGTTTAAAGGGTTGGGTGAGATGGATGCTAAAGATCTAAAAAGTACCACCATGGATCCAACATCTAGAACCTTAATAAAAGTTATTATGGATGAGGATGAACCTGGTGAGACTTCCAATTTAGTTGAACAATTGATGGGAAAAAAACCAGAATTACGATTTGATTATATTCAAAAAAATGCCCAATTTGTGGAGAATGTTGATATTTAATTAATGTGTTTCTTAAGCCTAATAATGGAGTAAAAATGAATACTTATAACCTAAAAGGTCAAGTAGCAGTTGTTACAGGAGGAGCCCAAGGGATTGGTTTTTCTGTAATAGAGAGATTATACGCAGGTGGCGCTAAAATAGCATCCTGGGATATAAATCAAGATCAAAACCAGAGTGCTGTAAAAAACTTAGGCAAAGATATTCATGCTGAACACTGTGATGTTACAGATTTTTCTTCGGTCGAAAGAGCATTAAAAAATACAGAGAACGCTTTTGGGCCAGTTACTATTTTAGTTCACTCTGCCGGGATCGCTGGGATAAATGAACCAATCCATAGCTATGATAACAACGAGTGGGAAAAAGTTATAAAAATAAACTTAACTGGTACTTACAATGTTAATAAAGCTTTAATTAAAACTATGCGAGATCAGAATTACGGAAGAATAGTCAATATTGCTTCCGTAGCTGGAAAAGAGGGAAATCCAAATGCTGCAGCTTATTCTGCATCAAAGGCCGGGGTCATTGGCTTTACCAAATCGGCTGGAAAAGAAAATGCAGACATGAACATTGCTATTAATTGCGTAACACCAGCGGCCGCCCGCACCCCAATATTTGATCAAATGACTGAGACTCATATCTCTTACATGCTTTCCAAGATTCCTCGAGGTAGATTTGTTGAAGTAGAAGAGATTTCAAACATGATAGTATGGTTAGTAAGTAAAGAGAATTCATTTAGTACTGGCGCTACTTTTGACATTTCAGGTGGACGAGCTACGTACTAGTTATCACTTTTTATCAATGAATTAATCTTAAGTTAAATTCTCAACACTTCTCCAAAGATCATCTGAAACATCTATCGAACTTAACTCAACACGAGTTGAACCAGGAATTCTTGTCCCAGGTTGCATGGATACTGCATCAGAAACTTTCTGAAACTTTTTATCAAATTCGTTAGTAAAAGTTTTAGTATCAATTATAATATAATACTGACCAATGCCGTGAGGGGGGCCGTCAGGTGACTTTAAACCACTTATATCAAGCGAATTTACAGATCCAGTCAAGCCTGCAGCAAAAATCTCAGACATTAGACCAAAACCCCAACCTTTATATCCTCCTGAAGAAACTAAAGTCCCACCTAGAGCTTTTACTGGGTCAGTTGTAGGTTTGCCATCTGAATCCACAGCCCATCCCTCAGGTATCATATTACCTGCAGCCTTTGCCATTGTAATCTTACCAAGAGCTACAGCAGAAGTAGAAAAATCAAAATGCATTAATGGCTTTGCCTCTCCTGGAACTGTCATAGCAATTGGGTTTGTACCAATAACTGGAGAGTTACCACCGGGAGGAGCAACTACAGATGACGCATTTGTAAAACCAAGTCCAATCAGTCCTTCATGAGCTATTTTTTCTGTGAAGTACCCCAGGGAAGTGCACGTATGGGCATTTGCAACGGCAAAACTTGAAATACCATTTTTTCTAGCGGCCTCTATAGCTACCAGATAACCCCGATCAAAAGCTGGTTGTGAAAATCCAAAAAGGGCATCTGATTTTACTGCCCCCTCACGAGTTTTCTCAACAACTGGTTCCACATTTCCCCTGACTCGTCCTGATACTAACTGGTCGCAGTAGCTTTGTAAGTAATAAAGACCACAAATTACATTACCTGTTTCTTCAGCTCGCCGAACTGCTTTTGAAACGGAGGTTGCTATCCACTCTCTTGCACCATGTTTCAACAGAGCTTTAATCGTTACGCTTTGTATTTCATCTAAACTAATTTTTGGCATCTGATCCCTTACTATTTTTTTCTTCTAAATTTAACCACTCGTCTTCCAACTCAGATAAGAGTTCCTGTCGTTCTACTAAGCATAATGAAAGTTTTGAAAACTTCTTTGAATCCTTCAAGAAAAGGTCTGGGTCTGATAAAAGTTCTGTTAATTTAATAATTTCGTTCTCAATTTTTTCTATATTTTCTGGCAATGCTTTTAACCTATGTGCCTGAGTAAAGGTCAAACCCTCCAATCTCTCTTTCTTAGGCTTTAAATTATTTATATTTTTTACTTTTACAATTTTCTTCTGTTCTGACTCTTCTGAAGCTAATTGATTGCCAACTTGAGCTAAATAATCTGTCCACCCACCAGCATATACTACCACTTCATTTTTATTAATCGCGATAGTAGTTGTTGCAACCCGGTCTATAAAATCTCGATCATGACTGACCAGTAAGACTGTTCCATCATACTCAGCGATAAGTTCTTGCAGTAGATCCAAAGTCTCTATGTCCAGATCATTAGTAGGCTCATCAAGGACCAACAAATTTGATTCCTTTGCCATAATTCTTGCTAACACCAGCCTGGCTTTCTCTCCTCCCGAAAGAGAGCTTACAGGAGACCTAAGCTGATTTTCACTAAAAAGAAAATCCTTAAGGTAACCCACCACGTGTTTTGGAGTACCACGCACATTTACAAAATCTCCCTTACCTATTACCTCTGTCTCCGAGGAGTCAGTTAAGCTTTCCCATAAAGTGCTATTAAGGTTTAATACTTCTCGATTCTGATCAAAAATAGCTGTGAGTACGTTTGTGCCTAGTTTAACTGTTCCTTTGTCAGGCTTTATTTTACCTGTTAAAAGATTAAGCAGTGTCGTTTTTCCTGCACCATTTGGGCCAACTATGGCTATCTTATCACCACTAGCTACTTTTAAAGAAAAATCGGTAATAATTTGGTTGCTTTTGAAAGACTTGGATATTTTATTTGCAACTATAGTCTGCTTTCCACTTTTGGTATTAGCCTCCAATACCATTGATGCAACGTCTTGCCGAATAATTTGACTAGATCTATCGCTCCTTAATGACTTCAAGGCTCTTACACGTCCCATATTGCGTTTGCGCCGTCCACTGATTCCCTCTACCGCCCACCTAGCCTCTGTTTTTATTTTTTGATCTAACTTATGTCGTGCTAAATCTTCCTCTTCCCAAAGACGGTCTCGCCAATCTTCAAAGGCCTCAAAGCTTTTATTCTGCCTTCTTGTTTCCCCTCTATCTATCCAAATAGTACTTTTTGAGAGCGCTCTTAAAAATGCTCTGTCATGACTAATCATTATAAAAGCTGACTTTACTCTTCTAAGTTCAGCTTCCAACCAAAAAATTGCTTCAATATCCAAATGATTTGTTGGCTCATCTAATAACATTATTTCTGGCTCTTCCGCCAACAGTTTTGCTAATGACGCCCTCCGTTTTTCTCCTCCAGAAGCAGACACCACAGGAGAACTTAAATTAAGTTTAAGCCCGTTAGAAAAAGCCTCTAATTTATAGGTCTCATTAGAGGTTAGAGAGCTACTCGCATAATCTCCCAAAGTACTAAATTTTCTCATGTCTGGGTCTTGTTCCATATAAGAAAGATTGGTTCCAGGCGACATAATGCGCGATCCAGAATCTGCTTCGAGCAAACCAGCTAAAACCTTCATCAATGTAGATTTTCCACATCCATTTCGGCCTACAAGAGCAATTCGATCAGCGCGATTCACAACTAAGTTTACATTCGAAAACACAGAGTTTTCCCCAAACGTCAGGGAAATATTATTTAATTGTATCAAAGGTGACGAAGCCATAAAAATTCGGTACCTTTTGACCAGTTATCCGTCAACCAATCAAAGTATAATTCATCAAAAATCTGTATCCCAAATAGGCGATGAGACATATAAACATCAATATAATTATTTCTGCATGTATTTTTATAGAAAAAATATTACTTGTCTAACGATATTGGGTTTAATAATAAGTTAATCAAGTTGTAACTATAATTTTCTTAACAAAAATTATAAAAAAAAGGCCTACAAAATGAAAAAAATTATAAAATCAGATCAAGAATGGAAAACTCAATTATCCGAAGAAGCTTATAACATTCTGAGAAAAAACGGGACAGAAAGAGCTTTCACAAGTGATAACTTTCCAAAGCTATCAGGGGTATACTCCTGTGTTGGATGTGGGGCTGAGCTTTTTAATTCAAATGCTAAATTCGACTCAGGAAGTGGTTGGCCCTCTTTTTTTCAACCGATAGAAGCTAACGTTGTAGAAGAAAGTATTGATAACAGCTTAATGATGACTCGAACAGAAGCTCATTGTGTCAGATGCGAAGGGCACCTAGGACACGTATTTCCTGATGGCCCTGCTCCCACGGGGTTAAGATATTGTATAAACGGTGGTGCTCTTACCTTTAAAGAGGTTAAAGGGAATTAAAGTTACTTCTCCTGGAGCATCTCTGGAACATTTATACGACCAAAACTACCCAGTAGTTGCATTAAAAAGGTATTGTCCTTAACTGGTCCTCTTGTAACTCGTGAAGAAATTTTTATATCCTGTCCATCAGACAAACTAAATTCTTCGATATTCTCAACTACACCTGATTGTGAATACCTAATGGCAACGACCACCCGTTTAATCTCTTTTACCTCTCTCCAACCAGAATGTTTCATGGTGCTACCCACATAATACCAGCTCTTGTTTTGTAAGACCCCAGTTGTACTGGGTCTACCAATTAGCTCTTGAACAGATTTTTTTGTATCAACTCCCACTTTAATCATTTTCAGTTCTGACTTTAGGGGGATGTAACCATGATTCTGAATATTTTGGGAGCAGGATAAAACGAACAGACTAATAGCACCCAAAATAATGGTTCTTATAAACCAGTTTTTTTTAAGCAACCTGAACTCCTTTGTTCTTTTATTTTGATTATTATTCGTAATAACCCTATAGGTTACTCTACATGTTTTCAAGAAAGATCACTTACTATGCCTAATCAAACAGAAATAATAGTTACCAAACTCAATACATTACAAAAATATGATTTTAATATTATACTTAACAGTAGCGATACAAAATTACTTGCTAAAGAGTGCAATTTATTAGCATTAAAAAAGCTTTCTTTTGCTGGGAAATTACAGCGAGTACAAAAAGATAACTGGAAACTGAAAGCGTATCTAAAAGCTCTAGTGACTCAACCCTGTGTAAATACCTTACAGCCAATTGACACTCAAATCTTATCAACTGTTGAACGGTTATTTATTAAAGATTGGGAAGGTTCGCGAAATAGAACGGATGAAACTGTTTTAAACGCAGACTATGAAATATTAACTAATAAGATAAATCTCTTAGATATTATTACTGAAGAAATAATATTGAATGCCCCTTTATATCCACGATCAGGAGTAGAGGCAGACTCCTCACTATCAGAAAGCTCATTAAATCCTTCCAAAAACACAAATATAAAGCCGTTTTCTGTTCTATCAACGCTAAGAAAAAAAATGATAGCTGAAGATGACAGCTTAAAGTAATCTGTTCAAAACAATTTACTAAGTTATCAAACTTATTAAATTCACTATTTTTTTATGTTTTTACTAATGAGGGTGGACGAAACGAGTCTAAAGAGTTATGTCCGTCCCAACATTGATAATTTCCAACCTATAAGCAATTAAAATTAGGGTAAGTTCATGGCCGTACAACAAAATAGAGTATCTCGATCACGTAGAAATAATCGTCGTTCCCACGACTCATTATCTGCAGAAACAGCAAATGAATGTCAAAACTGCGGTGAACTTAAAAGGCCTCACCACATCTGCCCATCCTGTGGTTTTTATGCAGAACGTGAGGTTGTTGCGATTAATGAGGAAGTCGACCTAGACGACGACGCCGCTTAAGCATAACCTTACTGCAATACTTCAGTTTGGTTACGGGCGGAAAATTGGAAAATATAAAACCTATAATATCTGTTGACGCGATGGGAGGAGACCTTGGCCCATCAGAAGTCGTGCTTGGTATAGCCAAGTCAGCAAGTATGAATCCTGAAGCAAAGTTTATAATTCATGGTGATTCATCTGCATTGTCAAAACTGATTGAGAAGAAAAGTATTCAAGACAAATGCAGAATCGTGGACGCCAAAGATATTGTGTCTATGGATCAAAAGCCAAGCTATATAATAAGGCATGGCAAAAATACCTCTATGTGGTCTGCAATTCAATCTGTACGAGTGGGCGAGGCAAATGTATGTGTTAGCTGTGGAAATACTGGTGCCCTAATGGCACTATCTATGCTTCGGTTGCGTAAGTCTCCTGGGGTTAATCGTCCAGCAATAGCTTGTTTATGGCCATCTAGAAATGAATTAGGTTTTAATATTGTATTAGATGTTGGAGCAGATATTAAAGCAGATGAACAAGATTTATTGCAGTTTGCACTTATGGGGTTAAATTATGCTAGACGAGGCCTGAAAATCTCAAGACCCCGTATTGGTCTCCTAAATGTAGGAACAGAAGAACATAAGGGAAGAGCTGAACTAAAACTTGCTCATGATCTGATTTCAATTGCTTCAAAAAAAGAAAACTTTGAGTTTGTTGGCTTCATTGAAGGTGGCGACATTCCATCAAACTTAATTGATGTAGTAGTAACAGATGGCTTTACTGGAAACATAGCAATAAAAACTGCTGAGGGAACTTCCCGTCTAATATCTGAAAAACTCAAAGTTGCATTTAACTCAAATCTATTTTCCCGAGTTGGTGCCTTAATTTCAGCTCCCAGCCTTATTAAGATGCGAAAACAGATCGACCCCAGTAGAGTTAATGGTGGGGTTTTCTTAGGTTTGAATGGAATAGTTGTAAAATCGCATGGATCCGCAGATAAAACTGGTATCGCCTCTGCATTAAACTTAGGAATTACCCTTAACAATGCGGACTTATATGATAGAAGTTCAAATGAAATTATTTTGGAACAAGAGGAAGTAAAAATCAAATGACACTTCGATCACATCTATTGGGTGTTGGCCATTCTTTACCCACTCGAGTGGTGGAGAACAGTGAGTTCAAAAATTGGATTGAGACATCAGATGAATGGATAGAATCAAGGTCTGGAATAAAGAGACGTCATTTTGCGGCAAAGGATCAAAAAACATCTGATCTAGCCATTGAAGCAGCAATAAATGCAATTAAAAATGCAAAGATTAAGAGGACAGATATTGATGCAATAATTGTGGCAACCTCTACTCCTGACACTACATTTCCTTCTGTAGCAACAATCGTACAGGGTGCTCTTGGGATTACCAAAGGGTTCGCGTTCGATGTTCAAGCGGTCTGCGCAGGGTTTATTTTCGCCTTAGCTACAGCCGATGCCCTTATTGTTTCTAAACAAGCGAAACGTGTACTAGTGATTGGTGCTGAAACATTTTCTAGAATAATGAATTGGGAGGATCGTACTACTAGTGTTTTATTTGGGGACGGAGCGGGAGCTATTATCATAGAGGCTGTCAGTTCTTCAAACTTGAGTACTGACACTGGAATACTAGCCACAGATCTTAATTCGGATGGTAGGTATAGAGATCTACTATATGTTGATGGTGGCGTATCATCCACCCAAACAACCGGTGTCCTTGTTATGCAAGGTAAAGAAGTATTCAAACATGCTGTAGAGAAACTAAGCTCCACGGCTCATGCAGTCTTAGAAAAAGCAGGGTTATCTCCTTCTGATGTAGACTGGATGGTACCTCACCAAGCAAATATAAGGATTATAAAAGCAACAGCACAAAAGATGAAACTCCCAATGACGAAAGTAATCGTTACTGTAAATAATCATGGAAACACCTCCGCTGCCTCTATCCCTCTTGCCTTATCAGTAGCTAATTTAGAAAAGAAATTTAAAAAAGGCGATTTAATCTTGATGGAAGCAATAGGAGGAGGACTTGCTTGGGGTTCTATATTACTAAGACTATAAGTTATTGTCTCATAAAATAAATAAAAAAATCTCATTAAATGAGACTCTTAAGCTATAATTTTTAAATAAATAAACGGTGAACTATTGACTCGGAATTTATCTATTGGATATCATTCATGAATAAGGGAGAAGTCAATGAGCTCGAAGACATTAACAAGAATAGAGCTTAGTGAAGCTGTTTATAGAGAGGTTGGACTGTCTCGCAATGAATCGGCAGAACTAGTTGAAACGGTGTTAAATCATATATCCAACGCATTAATAAAAGGCGAACAAGTTAAAATTTCTGCTTTTGGAACCTTCAATACTAGGAATAAAAAGCAGCGGATTGGGCGCAACCCAAAAACTGGAACAGAGATTCCTATCACATCACGGCGTGTTATTTCGTTCAAGGCCTCCCAAATAATGAAAGAAAAAGTAGCGGCTGGTAATAAATAAAATTATTATTAGTAACCAAAGGAATCATAATGGTTTGTAAGTCCCCTAATGCGTTCCGAACTATTAGTGAAGTTGCTGGCTGGCTAGAGTTACCCACTCATGTCCTACGTTTTTGGGAAAGTAAAATTACTCAAATATCTCCAATAAAGCGTGCAGGTGGACGGAGATACTATAGACCAAGAGATATGCTGTTACTTGGCGGGATTAAATTCCTACTTTATGAAGAGGGTTTAACTATTAGGGCGCTAAAACAAAAAATAACTAGCGAGGGTCAAAAAGCTATTGAGAGTTATTCACAACCGTTAGAAAAAGTAAAAGAACAATCAGCACAAGAAAATAAGAATAAAATTGAAATTGAACCTATTTTGATTAAGGAGGTACATAGCAAAAATAAAATTGAAGAACATAGAAATAACTTAACTATAGTAGACTCAACAAAATCAGAAATTTTGTGGGCTGTTAGAAAAAAACTTAGAAGGACTAACTTTCAGCAAAACTCAAAAAACATAATCTTAATAGAGTTATTTAAAAAATTAGTACAAAAACGTAATACTATAGCGGAAAGTTTAACCAATTGCTCTAAAACTCAATATTAACTCCTTTTAAAAAATCTTCTCTTGCTACTAAGTTGAAATCCATTAAGAGGGATATTTCGGGCCATGGCGCAGCCTGGTAGCGCGTCCGTCTGGGGGACGGAAGGTCGCAGGTTCGAGTCCTGCTGGCCCGACCATAACTACCATTTTTAACAGTTATTAATACTTATAATCAGTTAAAGGTAACGTTTTAAGAGTGTGGGAAATAAATAAAAGTATGGAAAAAGCTAAAGGACTTAAAGGCGTAATATTGGACTTTGGGGGCGTTATCTCACGAACACTTTTTGAAACCCACGCGCTTACCGAAGTCGCTTTGGGCCTCCCAAAGAAAAGTCTCAAATGGTTGGGCCCTTTTGATATCAGCTCTGATTCTCTATGGCAATCGATGCAAAGTAATAAGATTTCTGAGCGCGACTATTGGCACGAAAGAACGAAAGAAGTAGCTGACCTTATAGGTGCCAACTGGGATCAAATGTCTGATTTTGTTAAAGCTGCAAGAGGCTCCGAACCTCTAGAAATAATTAGACCTGAAGCTATTATAGCAATTGAGCATTGGAAAAGTAATAATGTAAAGTTAGCAGTTTTATCTAATGAACTTGACTTGTTTTATGGTGATAAATTTAGGGATAAGCTACCTTTCTTAGATTTTTTTGATATTATACATGACGCTACATACACAAAAATGTTAAAACCTGATCCAAGATCATATATATCATGTTTAAATGATTTAAATCTACAACCACAGGATTGTTTGTTTATCGATGATCAGTTACGCAACATAATCGGTGCTCAAAAGATTGGATTAAATACTATTCATTTCAACGTATTAAATCCAAAAGAATCCTTTTCACAGGCTTTAGAGCTTTCCAAATTCTAGTAGTAAGTTAAAATAAAGTTAAATATAGGTTTTTGTGTGGATTACATATTCCAAAGTTGAACTGCGGCACCTAGTTAAAAAGGATAAAAATTTATGCGCTATGGTCCTGGTGTTATGCCTAGTCAAAAAATAAAAGAAATGATCACCAATAAAGTGATAGTAGGTAATTTTCCTATACTTGATAGTCAAGTTCAACCAGCTAGCCTTGATCTAAGGCTCTCCAATAAAGCGGTACGTGTCAGAGCATCCTTCTTAGCCGGCAAGGGAGTAAATGTCTTTGATCGCCTCAAAATGTTTAAGATGCATGAAGTAGACCTTTCAGATGGAGCAGTTCTAGAAAAAGGTTGTGTATACGTTATTCCGTTAATGGAATCACTTAATCTACCAATAAACCTTCAAGCAGTCTGCAACGCAAAAAGTTCAACAGGTAGATTAGATTTATTGACGAGAGTTATAACAGATGGCGGTGTAGAATTTGATAGAGTAGAGCCAGGTTATTCTGGGCCTTTGTTTGTCGAGATTTGCCCGCGTTCTTTTAGTGTATTGGTTCGACCAGGAATGAGTCTAAATCAAATTAGGTTTAGAGGAGGTCTGTCAGTTTTATCTGACAAAGAATTACAAAACCTTCATAAAGAAGAAATATTAGTCTCAAACGACCCTCATATCGACAATGGGTTAGGGTTTTCAGTTGACTTAAAACCAAAAGGGAAAAATTTGGTTGGGTACAGAGCTAAACCTCATACGGGACTTATTGATTTAGACAAACTTTCCTACTATAATCCAGACGATTTTTGGGAAAAAATAACAGCTCAGAATGGATCACTTATACTAGATCCTGATGCATTTTATATACTTGTTAGTAGAGAGTCCGTTCATATACCTGGTGGTTATGCCGCTGAAATGGCTCCTTACCTTGCAATGGTAGGAGAGTTCCGAGTACACTATGCGGGCTTTTTTGACCCAGGATTTGGAAGTTTACACGAAGGCGGTATAGGCTCTAGAGGAGTACTTGAAGTCAGATGTCATGAAGCTCCATTTGTTCTTGAACATGGCCAAATCGTTGGAAGGTTGGTTTTTGAAAAAATGTATGAGATACCGAACCAACTATACGGGGTAGGAATAAAGTCGAACTATCAGGGGCAAGGTTTAAAATTAAGCAAGCATTTCTCCGATTGATAGACCCCATTTTAAAAAAATTTTCAAAAGCGATCACATAGTTAAGTTATTCATCAAAAAACTCAGGCTCATCTCCAATAGGATCTTGAACACTTACTTTTTCATCTATCTCCGATGGGGGTGGTTTGTTATCTAAAAGACCAGTGGCCCTAAGCTCTTTAAGATCCGGAAGATCATTAACGCGCTCCAAACCAAAAAAATCTAAAAATGTATCAGTAATTACATAAGTTACAGGTCGACCAGGGCTAGTTCTTCTACGACCAAATTTAACCCAATTTAACTCCACCAATTGATCAACGGTACCTCGCGACACCGAAACACCTCTAATCTCTTCAATTTCAATTCGTGTTACAGGCTGATGATAAGCCACAATCGCCAATGTTTCAGTTGCGGCACGACTTAGTTTCTTTGTTTCAAAACTTTCCTTAGCCATTAAGAAACCTAAATCTTTTGCAGTTCGGATAGCCCACTTAGCACCAACTCGAACCACGTTAACACCCATTTTTTCATATTTTTTTTGAAGACTTAATAGTAATTTCTTGAGGTCAATACCCTTAGGCATACGAAGTTCTAATTCATCTAAAGAAATAGGTTCTTGAACAGCAAATAGAATAGCTTCAACCATGCGCTCCTGTTCTTTCACACTAGGTACAGGATAATCACTATCATTTGTTTTATATTCTGCCATAGCTATTTCTTTCGTATATTTATAGGTGCGTACATTTTTGTTTGTTTTAATTCAATCTCACCAGCTTTTGTAAGTTCAAGGCATGCTGCAAATGTGGAGGCAGTTGCACTTCTCGTCTTTTCTGGGTCAGCTCTCCAGTCTTCTGGAAGATATGAAGATAATTCGGTCCAATCACCAGAAAAATTCAGAAATTTCCTTAAACGCCCCAGAGCTTCTTCCATAGAGTAAACTTTGCCTCTATCTAGTACATAAGGTTTAAACTCGTCTTTAGTCCTAACACGTGCATAAGCCTGTACAAGATCTAGTAAATTAGTATCGTATTTTATGTTTTTTGTTTTAGTTATTCGTTCTGGCATCCCTCTGTAGAAAAAATTTTTACCTAATCTGTCGGTAACCATAAGTTTAACTGCAGCATTTCTCATAGCAGAAAGTCTCTCTAGTTGAAACGCCAGATAGGCTGCTAACTCTTCTCCCGAAGGCCCCTCTTCTAAATCAGTTGGTAGTAAAAGCCTTGATTTTAAAAATGCTAACCAAGCAGCCATAACCAAATAGTCAGCAGCCAACTCGAGTTGTAACTCTTTAGCCTTTTCAATAAAATCAAGATATTGGTCTACAAGCTGTAAAATTGAAACTTTAAGAAGATCCACTTTTTGACTTCTGCATAAGGTTAACAATAAGTCTAACGGACCTTCGAAACCATCAATATCAACCACCAACTGACGAGTATCAAACCTTCCTGTTTTAGTTGCCTCTTCCCAACCATCAAATATGTTTTCAACATGCATCAGTTTTCTCCAGGCATTAGTTTAGACAGTTCATACTGTAATTCATCTATGCTCTCTTCTTTTGGTGGTCGCTTTTGCTCTAAGGCAAATTGAGAACGCTCTTCTCCCTGAGATGTAAGTTGCCCACTTGCATTGGCGACATCAATCATCTCTTTCAAGTCTCCGTTACAATGTAGAACGATATCGCAACCTGCATCTATAGAAGACTTTGAACGTTCGAATATAGACCCTTCCAAAGCACCCATTGAAATATCATCTGTAATAATCAAATTTTTATACCCTAGATCGTTGCGAATTAGAGAAAGCATTTTCTTTGAAATCGTCGCGGGAGTATCATCAATACTTGTATATGTAATGTGAGCAGTCATACTAATTGGTAAATCTGCCAGTGACTTAAAAGGCAAGAAGTCAGTCCTAGTTAATACTTCTAGCGGCTCTCGAACAATTGGTAACTGCTCATGGCCATCCACCACAGCGCGACCATAACCTGGAATATGTTTAACTACCGGTAAAACACCCCCATCTAAAAGACCTGTAGCAACAGCTCGAGAAATTTTTACAACGTCCTCTACTGTTTCACCATAGCACCTGTCCGCTAATATAGTGTGGGTATTTGGTTTTAGAAGGTCGGCTACTGGTGCACAGTTAACATCAATACCTATCTCGTTAAGCTCTAAGGCAATCAGACGACTCCTTAAATACATTACGCGACCAGCATGACTTCCCGATTTCTTTACTTGTGTTAACGCAGGTAAATACTCCATCCATTCCGGAGAGCGCATTCTTTGGACACGACCACCTTCTTGATCAATTAAGATAGGAGCATTTCGTCCAACACTTTCCCTTAACTCCATAGTAAGTAGCTTAACTTGTGCTTTAGATTCAATATTTCGTGAAAATAGTATAAATCCCCATGGCTGGGATTCCTTAAAAAAGTCGAATTCTTTTTTTGATAACTTAGAACCAATACATCCAAATATGTAGGCACCTACTGTCATAAGTGTAAAAATCTATATAGTTTTTTAAAACTCATATTATTTTCTTACTTTGTAAAAATTTCCATATTACTTCTATCTATAAGTGACAGGCATACAATCATTCCCAAACGATTTTATAAGAGAACAGAACTGCTTCGTCATTTCAACATCTGAAAAACCTCCAATCTGCATCCTGAAAATACTGCGTCCGCCAGACTTTGAATTTTGTATGAAAATAGTCTTATCTGAGAGGTAATCATCATACATAGAGACAAAGTTATCCAACTTTACTTGAGCAATGACGAGGTTTTTGAAAGATCCAAGATGAGCCAAAGATTCTCCTTTTTTGAATAACAACCCCCCCCCATTATAGTTTTTATTAATAACTACTTTACTCGTCGGGGTAGTTGATAAACCCTTCACTCTAATCTCTGGTCTTTTAACAGGTCGAAGTGGTAAGAATAGATTTTCCACTATGACTGAAGTGCTCGAAATAGGGTTAGAGCTTATTTCAAATTTTGATATAGTGTTTTTGATTTCTTTCGAAGTACCAAAAATCTCCGCTAATGCGTGATTTATAGATTTTTTTAGGTCAATTTTTCCACTAGAATCGCCAAATCCTGTAAGCACACTCAGATCACTTTCGGCCACTCCGGTTGGAGAAGGTGCTAAAATTATTTTTCTAGATGGGCCTTCCACTTCACCATCTTCTTGGACAGAGTTCACAGCGTAACCTAAATATGCTGTTTTGTTACCACCAGGATCCCTAGGTAAAACTTTTAATGGGCCAGTGGATGCCTTGATAATAGGTAATACTGCCGATTGACTTAATGATAAATTATAACCCCAGTTAATTAACCCTAATAGTAAACCAAGTGATATCAAACTTCCAATAACCTTAAGAACTCTACTTAGATGACCCCGTGAAACGGAGGGGTCTGACACCGAAAAAGCATCAAAGTCTACGTCTGCCATATCTGCCTCATAACTTCTCGATTTATTTCGAGTTATAATTATTTTGTAACGTTATTAAGTTGCACCTTAACGCATTTCTGAAACCGCTTCTACCCCTAGAATAGAAAGCCCTGAGGAAATTACAATAGCCACAGATCTTGCCAATGCAAGTTTTGCAAGTGCGATGGTTGTATCTTCTTGTATGAAACGGAGTCTCTTTTCATCATTTCCTTTATTCCAAAGAGAGTGGAAATCACCCGCCAATTCATAGAGATAAAATGCTACCCTATGCGGTTCATTAGTCTTAGCCGACACCTGTACTAACCTAGGCCACTCAGCAAGCTTCTTAATAAGTCTTAACTCTACTTGATGGTTATTTTGGCTTAAGTCAGCAGAGGCTAGATTCTGATCTGAAACATCAATATCTGCTTCCACCGCTTTTCGAAGTACAGAGCACACTCTAGCATGTGCGTATTGGACATAAAATACTGGATTATCCTTAGATTGATCGAGAACCTTTTCAAGGTCGAAGTCAAGTGGAGCGTCATTTTTTCGAGTAAGCATTACAAAGCGCACCACATCAGAGCCAACTTCCTGAATTAGGTCACTTAGAGTAACAAAAGTTCCTGCCCTTTTTGACATTTTAAAAGGCACCCCATTGCGATAGAGTTTTACTAATTGAACAAGCTTCACATCAAGCTCGACTTTAGTATCAGACAATGCCAGCACTGCGGCCTTCATTCTTTTAACATATCCTCCGTGATCTGCTCCCAAAATATCAATTAATATATCATATCCACGATCAATTTTATCAAAATGATAAGCAATATCAGGGGCAAAGTATGTCCATGTTCCATCAGATTTTTTCACTGGCCGATCTACATCATCTCCAAAGTTAGTTGATTTGAAAAGGGTTTGTTTTCGGGGGGACCAATCATCCAGTTTCTTACCTTTTGGAGGCTCTAATACACCTTCATAAATTAAACCTCTTTTTGAAAGTTGTTCTATTGTTAAGTCAATTTTTCTTTCTGAGTACACAGATTTTTCACTGAAATAATTATCCATTTTAATACCAAGACTATCAAGATCTTCTCTTATCAATTTCATCATAATATCAGTTGAGTAATCCCGGATAAACTCAAGCCAAACTTTTTCATCTTCTTTTAAAAACCTATCTCCAACCTCAGCTTTCAAAGCCAGGCCTACTTCGACCAGATATTCACCTGGGTATGTCCCATCTTCAAATACTACTTCTTGTCCATGCGCTTCCAGATACCTAAGATACACGGAGCGGGCTAAAACATCTACTTGGGTACCACCATCATTAATATAGTATTCTCTCGTAACGTCATAACCGACATAGTTTAGCAGATTAGACAATGCATCACCAAAAACTGCACCTCGAGTATGGCCAACATGGAGGGGTCCAGTTGGGTTTGCACTTATATACTCTACATTAACTCGCTTTCCGTTGCCAAGCTGAGTTTGTCCATATTTACTTCCTAAAAGTAAACTTGATTTTACCACTGCCTGCAATACAGGCTCTTCGATTCTAATATTTATAAAACCAGGCCCTGCAACATTCACCTCTCTTACTCTCTCATCAGATATTAAAATATTAGATAGGTATTCTGCTATCTGCCTGGGAGGCTTATTGGCTAATTTTGCAAGCACCATAGCTGCATTTGTTGCCATATCTCCATGAGCCTGATCTCGAGGGGGCTCAACTGATATATTATCATACCTTAACCCTATTTCTAGGAAACCATCAGAGACCATTTTATCTAGAGAACTAACAACTAAATCGCGTATGTTACTATATATATTCAAGATTTATCCTTTTGTTAGGCTGGGTTTAACATGCCTAAATATAAAATCTAGCACGAAACCATCTGCCACAAAAATTTTCTCAAGCACCTACTCTAAGGATTTGCATAATCTTCGATGCTCACTAATTGCAAACCTATCGGTCATCCCAGCGATATAATCTGATACTACCCTTGCTACATTAGTCTTACTAGAACAATTTTGTAAATCTGCTTGCCACTTCTTAGGAAGTTGTACCTGATCCCTTAGAAAAAAAGTAAATAATTCATTTGTTATTTGTGTAGCCATTTTTCTCATTTGTAATAGTGGAGGAGATCGATACATTTCTTTAAATAAAAAAGCTCTAATAATATCTAAATCATCACGCACCTTAGGTGAGAATTGAATTACAGGCTTTGTTGCATTACGAATATCTATTACAGATTGAGCTGATAAATCACCTAATAGTTTTTTTGACTCAATGATGACATCTGAAACAAGAAAATTAAAAAAGCTCCTTAAAGCCTCATGACGTTGTCTCAGATTATCAATACCTGGATACAACTTATCAACTTCATTAAAACATGAGGCCAAAATAGGTAAAGTTCTAATATCGTCTACGGAAAGCAAACCCGCTCGTATTCCATCAAGAACATCATGATGATTATACGCAATATCGTCAGCGATAGCAGCCACCTGCGCTTCCCCACTTGAAAAAGTTTGTAGTTCTAGGTTATGGCGGCTTGAATACTCTCTTATGACTTCTGGAATACCACTGATCATAGGCCCATTATGCTTAGCCATCCCTTCCAAAACCTCCCAGGACAGGTTTAAGCCATCCCACTGAGCATAATGTCTCTCTAGTGATGTTACTATTAATACTGATTGGGAATTATGGTCAAATCCTCCATAAGGCATCATTAAAATATCCAGGGCTTCTTCTCCAGTATGTCCAAATGGCGGATGCCCTAAATCATGCGCTAATGAAATTCCTTCAGCTAAATCAACCTCTAACCCCAACGCACTAGCTATAGTACGAGCGACTTGAGCGACTTCTATTGTGTGAGTTAGTCTCGTTCTAAAATAATCACCCTCATTTTCAAGAAAAACCTGCGTTTTATGTTTTAACCGTCGAAAAGAGCTCGAGTGAATTATTCTATCTCTATCTCTTTGAAAACACGACCTATATGTGCTATCATCTTCTTTGAAGAGACGCCCTCTACTCTGCTGGGGGTTAGAGGCATATAGAGCCAACATAATTTAAAAATCCTATTCTTGTCGAGTTGATTTTATTCTAGTACAATAGTAACTATTAATTTCAGAAAGATAACCATGAATTTAACTTTACCACCAAAAATTACAGATCGAGCCTTTTCGAGGTTAAATGAAATTGGTGCTGGAAAGCAATCAAAAGCTTTACGGATCGCAGTTGAAGGTGGAGGATGTTCTGGGTTTCAATATGAAATTAAATTAGACGATATTAGTGAAACGGACTGGGTTTCTGAAAAAGATGGGGAATCAGTTGTAATAGATAGTATTTCATTGCCATTTTTAGAAAATTCAATAATTGACTTTTCAGAAGAGTTAATTGGCGCTAAATTTACGATAGATAACCCAAATGCAAAAACCTCATGTGGTTGTGGGACTTCTTTTTCTATCTAGTGATATAAAAAAATTAGCTATTTGCAAGCTAGAGAGTGAAAGTAAGTTCTTATAGATACAATTATAATTTTGGGTAGTGGCCCTAACGTACTAAAGTTTAGAGATATGCCCAAGAAAAGCATTGACCATGTAATAGCAATTAATAATGCTTGGAAAGTAAGTTGCGGCTGGAATGAATTAATTTATCCTGAAGACTTTCCAAAATCTAAACTCCCACCGATCATACATGAGTCAAAAAAACTTACCTCTGCTGAAACCTATGTTGCCGCCCAAAATCAATATGGAGGTTTTATATATGGCGGTGGAACAATGGCTTTCACAGCCGGATACTATGCGCTTTACCAATATAGACCAAAAACAATCGCTTTTATTGGTTGTGATATGATGTACCCTGAAAAAGGAAAAACTCACTTCTACGGTGATGGGACTGCTGACCCACTTAGAGATGATATAACGCTCCAATCTCTAGAAGCAAAATCTAATCGATTACTGATTCATGCTGCGAAGCAAGGCTGTGCGTTGGTTAACTTGTCACAAGACACATCCCGTTTAACATTTCCAAAAACTTCCATAGAGCTACTAGCACAACCACCCAACCTTATTAGTTGGAGCATTTCAGTCGAAAAAAAGGTTTTACAGCTTGAAAAAGAGTTAAACTACTTCATAGCCTCTGGAAAATATTGGGAACAACTACATTTATTTGATAAAGCCAGCTTGCAAAAGATTGACCAACTATGGTTAGACTGTATTACAAATTAAACTTTCTTGGTATTTTCAGGCCAACTAAGCCTTATATATCTTTTGGAAAACTATAAATGAAAATTGCAACTTTTAATATAAATGGTATCAAAGCAAGAATTAATGCTCTTACGGAATGGATAGATCAGAGTAATCCTGACGTAATTTTACTCCAAGAGATAAAATCTAGAGATGAAGTCTTTCCCAAAGAACACTTTGAGGACAAAGGATATAATGTACAAACTCATGGCCAAAAAGGGTTCAATGGGGTAGCAATTTTATCAAAATATCCATTAGAAGACGTTACTAGAGGGTTACCAGGTGACGATAGTGATGAACAGTCTCGGTGGATTGAGGCAACCATTTCATTGCAAGACGTTTCACTACGAGTATGCTCTCTATACGCCCCAAACGGGAATCCTACACCCGGACCGAAGTATGATTACAAACTTCAATGGATGGAGAGAATGTTACTTCACGCAAAAAACCTTTTAACTTACGAAATGCCAATAATAATTGCTGGAGACTATAACATCATACCGCAGGAAATTGATGCTGCAACACCAACCCAATGGACTGATGACGCGTTATTTTTGTTAGAGAGCAGGACAGCTTTTCGTAAAATTCTAAATTTGGGTTATACGGACAGCTATAGATTATTAGATAAATCACATAGTAAATATACATTTTGGGACTATCAGGCTGGATCTTGGAACAAGAATAACGGGATCCGAATTGATCACTTTCTTCTAAGCCCAAAATGCATAGATCTTTTATTGGATACTGGTATAGATTCCGAAATACGAGGCCATGAAAGGCCTTCTGATCATGTTCCAATTTGGATTAAAATATCTGAAAAAAATACTTTAGAAATGAAGAAATTATCAACTTAAAAAGTAGTCAACATTGCTAAGAAAACAACACTAATCATAGACACAGCCATAAAATAATTTATTAATTTTTGGATCTTGGCAGTTAATTCTAAGCTCTTTATTACTACACCAAGATAAAGCCAAAGGATATGAACAGGAATCCAAATTAAGTTAGCTATTAAACATTTCAACAAAACTTCAAGTATTAATGAACTTTCCATCATTACAAAACCTGAATACATAGTTGTACTAACAACGTAAGCCTTCGGGTTAATGATTTGTAGTAAGAGCCCTGATTTCAAACCAGGTATATGTGAATACGCCTTAAATCCAACCTTGTTGCCAGAAAAAGCAATACTCGATGCAAGGTAAATAAGGTATGCACTCGAAAGTATCATTAGTATCGTGCGAATAAACGGGCTTCCAAGTAATAAAGCAGCTAACCCAGAAACCACAAAAAAACCCACTAAGTTATGGCCTATAAATAAGCCAAAGAAGTATCTGACTCCTGACTTGAACCCAAAAGCTGAACCTACACCTGCTAACGATAGCACGCCTGGTCCAGGAGTAATAATTAATAAAACAGAAGCTAATATGAATTCGAACAAGTTAGACCTCCTGTGCTTCAGTAGACAAAGTAAAGTTAAAAAGAAGCTCTTTGATTATGAGTCTCTATGAACCTTTTCACGCCTTTCATGGCGCTCCTGAGCCTCAAGACTAAATGTAGCAATTGGTCTTGCATCTAAACGTTTAAGAGAAATAGGCTCTCCAGTTTCTTCGCAATACCCATACTCTCCATTTTCGATACGTTGCAATGCCAACTCAATTTTTGAAATTAACTTTCGTTCTCTATCCCGTGTTCTCAGCTCTAGCGCCCTATCAGTTTCCTCACTTGCACGATCGGTAATATCAGGAATATTTCGTGTGGTGTCCTTCATGCTCTCAATCGTAATAGCCGTCTCATCCAAAATTGAACTTTTCCACTCTAAAAGCTTCTTACGAAAGTACTTCACTTGGAGGTCATTCATAAATGGTTCTTTTTCCGAGGGTCTATAATCTTTTGGCAAAGATTGTACCGATTTCATAATTTTTCCTTTAAGTTATGTGTGCTTAGCAAAGTCGAAAAAACTGTTGTTTGAATCAATCATAAAATCGTCTAACTTATCATCTCCCCCTTGTCACGCGGATTAGGAGGAGTATGAGTATTCTAAGAATGAAATATTAATTAAAAACAAAAAAGCGGATAAAAAAATGAAATTTAAAGGTACTGATTCATATATTGCCACCGACGATCTAATCATTGCTGTAAATGCTGCTGTAACACTTGAGCGACCCCTATTAATAAAAGGCGAACCAGGAACGGGAAAAACAGAGTTAGCTCAACAAGTATCCAAAGCTTTAGATCTTGAAATCATTGAGTGGCACATTAAATCCACTACAAAGGCAAGTCAGGGGCTTTATGAATATGATGCAGTAAGCAGGCTAAGAGATAGTCAGCTTGGAGATAAAAAAGTCAATAATATAAAAAACTATATTAGAAAAGGAAAATTATGGCAGGCGTTTGAGGCAAAAAATAAATGTGTGCTACTTATAGATGAAATAGATAAAGCAGACATTGAGTTTCCAAACGACTTGTTACAAGAGCTCGATAAAATGGAATTCCATGTTTATGAAACAGACCAAAACATAAAAGCGGTTCAACGACCTGTAGTAATAATTACCTCAAATAATGAAAAAGAGCTCCCTGATGCCTTTTTGCGTCGTTGTTTCTTTCACTATATTAAATTTCCAGACCTAAAAACCATGCAGGCAATCGTTCATTCGCACTTCCCAAAGATAAAAGAGAACTTATTAGCCGTCGCACTAACACAATTTTACGAAGTGAGAAATACCACAGGGATTAAGAAAAAACCTTCAACTTCGGAGGTTTTAGATTGGTTAAAATTGTTATTATCTGAAGATTTAAACGCAGCCGATCTTAAGCTTTCGGGATCTGACTCTTTACCCATCCTGCACGGTGCTTTATTAAAAAATGAACAAGACGTACATCTATTTGAACGTTTGGCTTTTTTAAATCGTTCACAGAGATAATCCTCTTATCAAATAGGTTTCTTAACAACTCACAAAGGCTTTTTAACAATAATATATTTACAAATTTAAACAAGGTGAACAAAATGATACCACTAATTGGTTTAATCTTAGGCGCATTATTAGGTGTTATAATAGCAAAACGCCGGCAAGGGACTTTATTAGATCAACTTCAATATGCAGCAGGTTATGCTATAGTTTTTTTCTTAACTAGCTTATTTTTTTCAATTTATATTGTAAGAATTTCATCATAGTAAATCATGTTTATATCTTTTTTTGAAAACCTTAGAGCAGAGAAAATACCCGTTTCACTGCGTGAATTTTTAGCTTTTTTAGAAAGCTTAAGTGCTGGCCTAGCTACATATGATTTGGAAGGGTTTTACTATTTAGGACGAACAATCATGGTAAAAGATGAAAAAAATCTTGATAAATTTGATAGAGTTTTTTCTAAAACATTTAATGGTCTTGAAAATATTTCAGTCGAGGAGGTCTTAGATGCAATTGAATTACCAAAGGATTGGTTGGAAAAATTAGCAGAGAAACATCTGTCTGAAGATGAAAAAAATGAGGTGAAATCACAAGGTGGTTTTGAGAAGTTAATGGAGACTCTTAAAAAACGACTTGAAGAACAAAAGGGACGTCACCAAGGAGGTAGTAAATGGGTAGGCACTGCTGGAACTTCCCCGTTTGGAGCATATGGCTATAATCCAGAGGGAATTAGAATCGGACAAAATGAATCTCGTCATCAACGAGCAATAAAAGTGTGGGATAAGCGAGAGTTCTCAGACTTTGATGACGACATTGAAATAGGTACCAGGAATATAAAAATGGCACTCAGGAGGCTTCGTCGTTGGGCTCGAGATGACGCATCTGAAGAATTTGATCTTGATACAACGATAAAATCTACTGCAAAAAATGGTTACCTCAATATAGAAACCAAGCCAGAAAAGAAAAATGCTGTAAAAGTATTACTTTTTTTAGATGTTGGGGGTTCAATGGATCCTCACGTCAAAGCTGTTGAAGAACTATTTTCTGCCTCAAAAACAGAATTCAAACACCTTGAATATTTCTATTTTCACAACTGCCTTTATGAGGGCGTCTGGAAAGAGAATCAGCGGCGATGGGATCGGCAAGTTAGCACTACTGAAATTATGCGAACTTATGGGAGTGAATATAAATGTATTTTCGTTGGAGACGCTTCAATGTCACCCTACGAAATAGCATACCCTGGCGGCGCAAACGAGCATTATAATGAAGAGTCAGGTGAAGTTTGGTTAAAGCGAGCTAAAGATACCTGGGAAAAAAATCTTTGGATTAACCCCTTACCTGAAGAATATTGGAAACATACACAATCCATTCAGATGATCCAACACATCTTAGGTAACGCTCGAATGGTTCCAATGACGTTAAAAGGGATTGAGAGTGGTATGCAGGTACTTAGCAAATAGTTTTGGGATGCTACTCGCTTACTCAAAAATAATGTCTTCTTAATATTTTTTGGTAGAAGTTGAACTAACAGAGATGTTATAATGACTCATGATACAGCTCACACCTATAGTATTAGCTATTTTATATGCCATAGTTTCCTATAAATTTTCTGCTTGGAAAACTAAGAATACACTAAACAGTAAATCAGTTACGCTGGAAGATGAAACTCTTGAGGCTCTTAATAATAGAATGGCAAAGGCTCTTGATTTACCTAAAATTAGAGTAAATGTTTATGAAATTCAGATAGTTAATGGTCTAGCAGCCCCAGATGGTAGAATATTCATTACTAGAGGATTTATAAAGAAATACCACTCTGGAGAAATTTCTGCAGCTGAGCTTGCAACCGTAATTGCGCACGAAATAGGGCACGTCGCCCTTGGTCATACTCGTCGACGCTTAGTTGATTTTTCTGGTCAGAACATAGTACGCGTAATACTAACATCTTTTTTTGGAAGACTTATACCAGGGTTAGGCATTTGGATTGCTAATACCATAACCAAGCTTTTGTTTGCAAAGCTTTCTCGCAATGATGAGTATGAAGCAGATGCCTATGCATCAGCATTGTTAATAAAGTCTGGTATTGGAATTGGCCCACAAATAACACTTTTTGAGAAGCTTGAACAACTTACAAACGTCTCAGGCACGGGTGCTCCCGCGTGGCTTCTTAGCCATCCAAAAACATCTGAAAGGATTAAAGCTATAAAAAAGAATGAACAGAAATGGAAAAAATAAATCCTATGCCATCAACTTCCCTAGGCCTGGTAAATAGGATTTCTTTAAAACTCCCCTCAATGTCAATTTTCGCTCCAAATTCTGCTTTGCAGACTCAAATTCATTTTCTACCACCCTTGAAATAATTTCTGAATTATCAATCCACAAACTCTTTAGCATCTCGTCTGGGCTATATCTAACAATACCATAGTCCTTTAATATTTTCTTTGGGAAATCTTTTCGATTCAAAGTCAAAATAGCTTCAGTATCTGATGATATTGCAGAAGCTAATACGTGAACGTCATTTTCATCTGGCAACCATAAGCTACGAGTATCAAAGTCATAATCTTTAGCTAAAGAGTTTGGCCACTGGAATTTCAATAATGCTACCTGGGCCAAAATAGTATCCTGTCCAATAGGATTTTTTTTCCTAGTTACATGAATCCATTCATCCAGTATTTGCGTTGACCATACCGGTTTATACAGACCCTCCTTAGCAACACCTAATAAAATTTTTCTGAGTACAGTCGGATATAAAACACAGGTATCAAAAATAATTTTCAACTAAAACTCTCACAGTCGATAATTTTTTACTCAGTACTTTGAAAGCTCTCAACAGCTTCAAGCGCACTTTTCATAATCCACGCATGTTCTGATCCCAGGACATAAGTAGTGAAACCATATTTTTTCCACTCTTTTATTTTAGCTAAGTCCGTTATGAACGTAATATAATTTATCTTATTTTTAGTAGCAGCAGCTCCAACTTTTATCATCGCATCTCTTAAGAATTGAGAATCTAAATTTGTTTCACCATATGAAAGAGATAAGTCGGATGGACCAAGAAAAACAGCATCTAGCCCATTAACGGATGCAATGTCTTCAATGGAATCAACACCCAGTTTTTCTTCAATTTGTGCAATTACAATTGTTCTCTTTTTTGCTTTTTCTATAACATCAGACATAGGTTTTGAAGTTCTACCAGCTGACCTAGTTCCACCCGCATAACCTCTTCCCCCTGCCCCATAATGTGCACCCTTAACAATTTCTTCGGCTTTGATAACGGAATCGACATGGGGTACAACAATCCCAGTAGCACCACTATCTAAAACTTTTAAAACCTCTGAATGACTAGAATTTGATGTCCGAACTAAAAGAGGAAAGTCTAACGCTCTACCAACTGCTAGACACGCGTCCATTCGTGATCGATCAAACGCAAAGTGCTCAGCATCTAAACAGGCAAAATCAATACCAGTTTCTGCCAAAATTTCTACTATTTCAATTGACGGGGTTCTGATAAAGGTTCCTAACAAAGGTTCCTGGCTTTTCATTCTCTTTTTTAAATTTTCAATACGCATAATATACCTGCCCTAAAATCAAAATTATTTAGTACTTTTCCAACTATTCAGAGCTTCTCCAAAAGCTGAAAATAAAACCTGTGAGGTTGGATCCTCATTAGCACGATATTCTGGATGCCACTGAACAGATAATGTGAAACCTGGAGCATCTTTTATAAACATAGCTTCTGGCGTTTTATCACCAGAATACCCATCAATACATACCCTTAAACCGGGCTGTTTAATACCCTGCCCATGAAGAGAGTTTGTGTATACTCTGTTTGTGCCAAGTAACTTATGAAATGGGCCACCATCTGTAAATGTTACTTCATGGCGATGGGCAAACTTTTCTTCTATTGTCCCATCAGGTGGCATACGATGATTCATCCTTCCAGGCAGATCCCTAATCTCTGGGTAGAGTGAGCCTCCCATAGCAACATTTACCTCTTGAAACCCTCTACAAATACCAAAAATAGGCTGACCCCTTTCTACGCATGCTCTAACTAAAGGCAAGGCTATCGAGTCTCTTTCTCTATCAAAATCGCCATGTGCTTCCGTTTCAGGTTCTCCATACTCTTCAGGGTGCACATTTGGTCTACCCCCAGTTAACAAAAAACCATCACAAACTGCTAACAATTCGTTAACTTCTAATAATGCAGGGTTGGCCGGAAAAATCAGAGGGACTGCACCAGAAGCAATCGAAATTGCTTCTGAATTCATCTTACCACTACCATCAACTTCATATTGGTTGTTCACGACAGCTGTATTGCCGATTATCCCAACTATTGGTCGGGCCATTAACTTATTCCCCAAAAAATTTATCTACACCCATAAAAGATATTTATACTATTTATACAACATAAAATTAAATATATTTATAAATGTCTATTTAAAAATTAATCCTCACATGTCTCCAGACAGTCCAGCAGAATTTACACCATGCATTGCTACGATCGCATCATTATCAGAACTATCTCCAGTAACTCCTACCGCTCCAATCACTCTTTCACTTTTATTTTTAATTAAGACCCCTCCTGGAACGGGAATCACATTACCACCAAATAAACCATTTACAGCACTCATAAAGTACTGTTGTGCTTCTGCTCTAGCCATTTGAGCGGTTCCAGACATACCTAACATTATTGAACCGTATGCCTTTCCTCTGGCAATATCAAAACGTCCAGGGCTCGCATAATTTTCTCTTTCAAAAGCTATTACATGGCCACCAGAATCTAATACTACCACTGATAAAGGTTTAAGATTTAACTCTCTGCCCTTCTTTATAGAATTACGAAGAATAGTTCTTGCTTTATTAAGTGTTAATTCTACCATTTATTATCCTTTTTTTATAATTTATTAAAATATTACCTATATAAACGTAAAGTGAGTTTTTACTTCAAGCCTCTTTAAAAATATATTTACTTAAAAAAACAAACTCATTTTGACACTTACTATGAGCCCAAAAACCTCATAAAACAATTGCAAAGATAAACCGAATAGGTATTTTACCGCATTAGGAATAACAGTATGCCGACACAACAAAACAAAGTGGTCTACTTAAAAAATTATGAACCACCAGCATTTTTAATTGACAGTGTTAAGCTAACATTCAAACTTTCTCCCTCAAAAACAAGAGTAACAAGTGAAATTAGATTTAAACCGAATTCCGAATCGTCAACTAAGGTTTTTTCCCTTATGGGGGAGGACTTATCACTTATTTGGGCTAAGGTAGATGGAATCCTAGTATCGCCTACTAAAACGAAAAATGGCTTGACCTGCAAAGTCCCCGAAGAACCCTTTGTTTGGGAATCGGAAGTAGAAATTCAACCTGATACAAACACGCGTCTGGAAGGCTTATATATATCTAATGGTATGTACACCACGCAATGTGAGGCAGAAGGCTTCAGACGAATAACTTACTACCCTGACCGACCAGATGTCTTAGCAAAATTCCAAGTTCGAATTGAAAGTACAGAACCCATTTTACTTTCGAATGGTAACTTAATCGACTCTGGTCCAGGCTTTGCAGAATGGTATGATCCTTGGCCAAAACCATCATATTTATTCGCTTTAGTCGCCGGAACTTTAGTAAAATATTCAGATCACTACAAAAGTAGATCCGGTCTCAATGTTGATTTGAATATATGGGTAAGGTCTGGAGATGAAGATAAATGCGACTTTGCTATGAACGCATTAAAAAAAGCTATGAAATGGGATGAAGTTACTTACGAAAGAGAGTATGACCTTAATCTCTTTAATATAGTTGCAGTAGATGATTTCAACATGGGGGCAATGGAAAATAAAGGTCTAAATATTTTTAACTCCTCAGCAGTTTTGGCGTCACCAGAAACTTCTACCGATCAAAACTACGAACGTATCGAGTCAATCATCGCTCATGAATACTTCCACAACTGGACAGGGAATAGGGTTACTTGTCGAGACTGGTTTCAATTATGCCTAAAAGAAGGTTTAACAGTGTTTCGTGACCAACAGTTTACTTCAGATATTAGATCAGAGTCAGTCAAACGTATTAATGATGTATTAGATCTAAGGGCGATACAATTCAGGGAAGATGGCGGCCCTCTAGCCCATCCTGTTCGTCCTGAAAGCTATATTGAGATTAATAATTTTTACACTTCTACCATTTATGAAAAAGGTGCTGAAATAATAAGAATGCTTCAACTTCTTGTCGGTAAAGAAAATTATTACAAGGCTGTTAATTTATATTTTTCACGACATGACGGTGAAGCATGCACAGTCGAAGACTGGTTACGATGTTTTGAAGACATAACTAAGCGTGATCTAACTCAATTTAAACTGTGGTATCTTAAACCCGGCACTCCAGAAATCAACGTAGAAGAAAAATTTCACTCAGGGTGTTATACGCTAAAACTTACACAACAAAGCTCCAATACAAGCTGTTCAGTTATAAACCCAATGCTGTTGCCAGTTGCTATAGGACTTCTAGACACGAATGGTAAAGAAATTTTATCCACTACAGTTTTAGAGCTATATAAAACAACTCAACAATTTGAGTTCAAAGATTTAGACTCAAAACCCATAGTTTCATTACTTCGAGGGTTTTCTGCTCCAGTAAAACTGAATCATAAGAGACCAGACAAAGAGTATGCGTTACTTATAAAAAATGATACCGATCCTTTTAATAGATGGGAAGCAAGTAGGTTCCTAAGTCAAAAAGTACTATTATCAGCAACTGGGTCGTCCAAAGAAATAGAGACAATCTACCTTGATGCAATAAAGGATATTGTAACTAATAATAGTATTGAACCGGCATTAAAGTCTTTAATGCTTAAGCTACCTACTCAAGGCGAATTAGCAAAAGAGATTCTTTTAATTGGTGAATCTCCCGATCCACTTAAAATTTATTTATCCATAAAAGAGCTGGAGCGCCTACTGGCTCTAAAGTTAGAACCCTACTTATCAAAGCTCTATTCAAATAACTTTGTAACTGGAAACTACAAATCTAATGCAAGAGATGACGGCAAAAGAGCACTACGAGCCATAATATTAAAACTTATAACGAAAATAGATTCTGGTGTCACAGCTACCAAACAGTTTAAAAACTCTAGCACAATGCAAGAGCAGTTAGGAGCCCTAGGCTGTTTAATTGAATGTAATCAGGGTGAAAAAGAGATTATTAGTTTTTTTAACCAGTGGTCAGGTGAAAGATTGGTCATGGATAAATGGTTTGCAATTCAAGTCCTAAAAAGTAGCCCAGAAAAAGCTCTTGAAAAGGTCAAAACATTAACAGAACATAAGTTATTTGATATGACTAACCCTAATAGGTTTAGAGCAGTTTTTGGATCACTTACGGCGAACTCTGTCGCTTTTCATCAATTATCAGGTCACGGCTATGAGCTCCTCGCAAACTGGATAATTAAACTAGATCAAATAAACCCTCAAACAGCAGCACGTATGAGTACTGCCTTTGACACTTGGAAGATTTATGACACAAAAAGGAAAAACCTAATAAAAACCCAGTTAAATCGAATACAAAATCAAGCGAACTTAAGTAAAGACACAAGTGAAATTATAGAACGCATTCTAATGTGATCTTTTGTGATCTTTGTTATTACTTCAAGAAAGGGAATTTTGAAAATGGACAAAAAAAACATCTTGATAACGGGTGCAAGCTCTGGAATTGGCGCCGCATGCGCACTGCTTGCGGCAGAAAGAGGCTGCAACTTAGCAATTCATTATCATTTAAATAGTGATGGTATAAAACTTGTAAAGAAAAAGTGTACAGAAATAGGTATTTCAGTTCAAGTATTACAAGGTGATCTGTCAGACCATAACGATATAAATAGAATATTTAGTACATTAGATAATTGTTCGTTCAGAATTGACGCCTTAATTAACAATGCTGGCATTGTAGATAAAACTGCGCGATTAGATGAGATGAGTTTCGAACGCTTAAACCGTATGTTTGGAGTTAATCTAATTGGACCTATATTAGTTGCAAAAGAGACTGTATTAAGAATGTCTACAAGGTATGGAGGAGCTGGTGGAGCAATAGTGAACGTATCTTCTGTAGCAGCCAGACTTGGATCAGGAAATCAATGGGTGGATTACGCTGCCTCAAAGGCAGCTTTAGATATTGTCACCAAAGGCTTAAGTGATGAGGTAGCCAATGAGGGTATCCGTGTAAATGGTGTACGTCCCGGAATAATTGATACCGAGATACATGCTAAAGGGGGGGCTCCTAACAGAGCAATAGAGTCGGCACCACTAGTCCCAATTAAGCGTGCGGGAACAGCAAAAGAGGTAGCCGAGGCTATTCTTTTTTTACTTTCGGATGAGGCTAGCTATATCACTGGTACCAACTTAGATATCTCTGGAGGGAGATAGGATAAATATCATTTGTACATTTTGAATTCTTAAAATTAATTGCACAAAACTCTTACCTGCCCTAAACTAAAATGTAGGTTTAATTCGCTACCTTTATTAATAATAACTCATAATCATCTGAACAAAGGAATTCCATTAATGCTTGATTTAACATACGAAGCCCCTGAACCAACCACTATTTCTGGGGCTAAGTATGATTGGGAAGTTGTAATTGGTTTAGAAGTTCACGCCCAAGTTGCATCTAAGGCAAAATTATTCTCAGGAGCTTCGACACTTTTTGGAGCTGAACCAAATTCTAACGTGGCCTTCGTAGATGCCGGAATGCCTGGAATGCTGCCTGTTATTAATGAAGAGTGTATTTCACAAGCAGTTAAAACGGGATTAGGTTTAAATGCTCAGATAAATTTGTACTCTGCATTTGACAGAAAAAACTATTTTTATCCAGATTTACCTCAGGGATATCAAATCAGTCAACTCTATCATCCGATCGTAGGTCAAGGCGAGGTACTAGTTAATTTAGAGCCTGGAGTAGCAAAAATAGTGCGTATTGAACGCATTCACCTTGAACAAGACGCAGGTAAATCGATTCATGATATGGATCCCAATACATCATTTGTTGATCTAAACCGCACTGGCGTCGCACTAATGGAAATTGTTAGTAAACCCGACATTCGAAGTGCCGAAGAAGCAACAGCATATATCTCAAAGCTCAGACAAATTATGCGTTATTTAGGAACCTGCGACGGAAATATGCAAAATGGTAATTTGCGTGCTGATGTTAATATATCAGTTTGTAAGCCAGGGGATTATGAAAAATATCAAACATCCCAAGATTTTTCTTATCTTGGTACACGTTGTGAGATAAAAAATATGAATTCTCTTAAGTTTATTCAGCAAGCAATTGATACTGAAGCACGCAGACAAATTGGAATTTTAGAAGCAGGAGGAACTATCTCTCAAGAAACGAGATTATATGATCCAGACAAAGGCGAAACACGGCCAATGCGTTCAAAAGAAGAAGCTCATGATTATAGGTACTTTCCATGTCCTGATTTACTACCACTAAACTTAAAACAAGAGTGGGTTGATAATATATCCTCAAACTTAATAGAACTCCCTGACCAAAAGCGATTGCGCTTCGCTAATGAATACATGTTGAGTGATTATGATGCAGGGGTTTTAACAGCGGACCTAGAGACCAGCAAATACTTTGAAGCAGTCGCAAAAGGAAGAGATCAGAAACTTTCTGCTAATTGGGTCATTAACGAGTTATTTGGCAGATTAAAAAGAGATACTGATAAAAGTATTACTGATAGCCCAATAACACATAGTCAGCTTGGAGAAATAATTGACTTAATCACTAGTTCAGAGATATCTGGAAAAATAGCTAAAGACTTATTCGAAATAGTATATACTGAGGGTGGTAGTCCAAGTGAAATTGTTGATAAAAGAGGGATGCGGCAAGTTTCAAATGCCGCAGAGATAGAAAGTGCCTTAGATATAATAATAAGAGAGAATCCAGATCAAGTCACAAAAGCAAAAGCAAATCCAAAGCTTGCGGGTTGGTTTGTTGGGCAAGTGATGAAATCGACTGGAGGCAAGGCTAACCCAAAGTTAGTAAACGAGTTAGTTCAAAAAAAGTTGGTGACCTAATAGAGTTTTCTAAACAATGTTATTTAAAATTAAATCGATATTTTTAAGGCTAATGCGTGAATTTTTGATATAATATCAGGACCAAGAGCCGAATGAACTAACCGATGCCTCTCAAGCCTAGTTTTTTTTAAAAAATGGATAGATGCGATTTCTATGTTGAAATGGCTTTCACCACCTTCACGAAAACCAGCATGCCCTCTATGACTGTCACTATCATCTACAACAGATAAAAAGCTTGGATTAAACTTATCACGAAGTTTTTTTTCAATTAATTTAGTTATTTTCATCTTTTACCTATCTTTGCTCTTCAATTATCTGAAGAAAACACTACACTCTCTTTTCCCACTCGGAAAGGTAAGTAAATGGCAAACCAGACAAAATTCGATCCATTCGGCTTTGACATATCAGTTTCTACTGATAAAAAAAGGAGAGCAAAGGGCCGCAGAGGAATGTCGGGTATTGTTGAGACTTCTCAGCGAAATTGTTCTGTTCCCAATTGTTCTGACGCTGGCAAGTATAGAGCCCCGAAGTCTCCTGACATTCTAGATGAATTTTATTGGTTCTGCAAAGATCATATACGTGAGTACAATCTAAAGTGGAATTTTTTTGAAACCCATACTCAAGAAGAAATGGAACGGCAAATGAACTCTGATAGGGTGTGGGAACGTCCAACCACACCTCTAAAAATGGGAGTAGAGCAACGTGCGTGGTCTCGCCTGGGTGTTGATGATCCTATGGCCGTCCTTGGTACTAATGCCACTCAAAACCCAGGTAGGAACTCAGGTGATTTAAGTAGAAAATTACCTCCAGCAGAGAGACAGGCTATTGAAATTTTAAATGGTAAATCGAACATGGGTAAACAACAATTGAGGGCACTATACAAAGGCCTAATAAAAGATCTTCACCCTGATATGAATGGAGGAAATCGTTCAGATGAAGATCAACTTCAGAAAGTGGTGTGGGCATGGGATCAAATAAAAGATAGCAGGCGTTTTTCTGATTAATTAAAATATTATTTTGGAGTACTATTATCTTGGAAAGTATTTTTTTTAAATGTTAATATAATAAAAAGGCTCATAAAGAAAAAATGTCATAAGTTATTATTTAAATTATTAAGCTTACTCTTGCCCTTACCATTAATTTATTGCATTTCAAGGTAAAACCCCATTTTTCATGATAAAGGAAAAAAAATGGCCGACGGAAGTATTGATTTAAATTCAAAACCTACAAAAGAAATTGACGTAAGCAAAGTCTTCGGGTTTGAGAGTAGTATGAAAGTTACTGCATTCTCGGAAAGATCAGAACGAGTGCCTGATATTGATTCAACTTACAAGTTTGATCCAGATACTACCTCAGCCATTTTAGCTGGCTTTATTCATAACCGTAGGGTTATGATACAAGGATATCATGGGACAGGAAAATCGACCCACATCGAGCAAGTAGCTGCAAGGTTAAACTGGTCATGTGTACGGGTAAATCTAGATAGTCATATCAGCCGTATCGACTTAATTGGAAAAGATGCAATCAAACTCAAGGAAGGTGTACAGGTAACTGAATTCCAGGAGGGTATACTGCCTTGGGCTCTTCGCAACCCAACTGCTATAGTTTTTGATGAGTATGATGCAGGTAGGCCCGATGTTATGTTTGTTATTCAAAGGGTTCTAGAAACTGATGGAAAATTAACTTTACTTGATCAAAATAAAGTTATTAGCCCTCATAAATATTTTAGACTTTTCTCAACAGCAAACACCGTCGGGCTAGGTGATACAACTGGGCTTTATCACGGGACACAACAAATAAACCAAGGCCAAATGGATCGTTGGTCTTTAGTAGCAACTCTGAACTACCTAGGACACGACGTTGAGTGTCAGATTGTTATATCTAAAGCAGCTAACTATGATAATCCAAAAGGACAGAAAATAGTTTCACAGATGGTTACTGTTGCTGATTTAACTAGGACAGCTTTTATGAATGGCGACCTCTCCACTGTAATGTCACCAAGAACGGTTATTGCTTGGGCGCATAATGCAACAATTTTTGGTGATGTGGGATACGCTTTTAGAACATCATTTCTTAATAAATGCGATGAGCTTGAGCGTGAAATAGTTGCTGAGTTTTATCAGAGATGTTTTGATGAGGAACTGCCAGAAAGTGCAGCTTCTGTGAGTCTTGGTTAATACTCCCGACAAAAGAAATCCTGCTGATCCATTCAAAAAAGCTCTTGCAGAAGCAACAAAGACTTTGGCAAATGATTCAGAGCTTGGTATCTCATTTTCTGTTGATCCTTCGGGCATGGCTAATGACCAAATTCGTCTCCCCCAAGTATCACGAAAACTTACTAGAGATGAAGTATTGTTAGCCCGTGGTACAGCTGACTCCTTCGCCTTGAGACGGCGTTTTCATAATTCGTCTATGGGTTCTAGGTATGAACCCGAGGGAACTATGGCTAAAGAGCTATATGAATCTATGGAAAATGCGAGATGCGAAGCTATTGGTGTTAAATCTATGCCAGGGACAGGTGGGAATATAGATGTTAAAATTGAAAATGAAGCTAGATCAAAAGGCTATGAAAACATTAAAGAAGCTTCTCAAGTCCCCTTACCTGTAGCCGCAGGTTACCTTATTAGGCACTTGGCAACAGGACGTAAACTACCAGAGGCAGCAAATAATATCATGACACTCTGGAAAGACTTCATTGAAACTTCTGCTGGAAATACTCTAGAGGATCTAGAAAATGTTCTAGATGATCAAAAAAAGTTTGCAAAATTTACTCGGAAAATAATTCAAGATTTAGGGTATGGAGATCAACTCGGTAACGATCCAGATGATTCAGAAAATCGAGAAGATCAAAGTGATGCTGACACAGAATCGGAGCAAGAGAATCAAGACGACGATAACGAAGAAAACCAAGATGGTTCAGAGGATAGTGATGCTAGTAGTGAACAACTTCAGGAAGAAGAAGAGGACTCTAGTCAGGGTTCTGCAAGCCAAGAAGATACGGCTGAATCAGACTCTGACGACGACACAGAACTACCAGAGGGAGAGGCACCAACCGAACCCCCAGTAAGTCGACCACATTCAGCAGCTGACCCTAATTATACAGTCTACTCTACAAATTTTGATGAAGAAATCAAAGCAGAGGATCTAGCCGATACGATAGAACTTGAAAGATTAAGGGCATACTTAGACCAGCAACTAGAACCTCTAAAGGGTGCGGTATCCAGACTTGCGAATAAACTCCAACGAAGGTTGCAAGCTCAGCAAAACCGGAGTTGGGAGTTTGATCTTGAAGAAGGCATACTTGATGCTGGTAGGTTAGCACGTGTTGTCTCCAATCCAACCACTCCATTATCGTTTAAGGTGGAAAAAGATACTGAATTTAAAGATACCTGCGTAACTTTATTATTGGACAATTCTGGGTCCATGCGTGGTCGTCCAATATCAATTGCTGCAATATGCGCTGATATTTTAGCCAGAACCCTAGAACGCTGCCAAGTAAAAACTGAAATTCTAGGATTTACTACAAGAGCTTGGAAAGGTGGTCAATCAAGAGAAACCTGGTTGGAGCATGGAAGAAGTCCTCAACCTGGTCGTCTAAATGACTTAAGGCATATTATTTATAAGTCAGCTGATGCACCATGGCGAAGAGCTAGACCTAATTTAGGCTTAATGATGAAAGAAGGTCTTCTAAAAGAAAATATCGATGGAGAAGCTCTTGAGTGGGCTCATCTTAGATTAAAAAATAGACCAGAGGCCAGGAAAATACTTATGGTTATTAGTGATGGGGCACCTGTCGACGATTCCACGCTATCCGTTAATTCCTCAAACTACCTCGAGAAACACTTGCGTGATGTTATAGAAATGATTGAGAAAAGTCGTATCACAGAACTGATCGCCGTTGGTATAGGGCATGATGTGACTAGATATTATAGAAGAGCCGTGACTATAACTGATGTCGAACAGTTGGCCGGCGCAATGACAGAGCAGTTGGCCAGCCTCTTTGATAAAAAGATCAAGTCAAAAAGGTAACAAATGAAAGATAAGATATTTCAGACTTTTGACACACCTCAAAGGCAAGAGAACCCCTCATATCTATTGGAGAAACTCCGCCAAGAGTTAAAAGTCAAGAAGCTCGACGGATACATAATACCCAGAACTGATTTTTTTCAAGGAGAATATGTAGCTCCATCTGATGAACGATTAAAATTTTTTACCGGTTTTACCGGTTCAGCAGGATTTTGTTGTGTCCTTCAAGAAAAAGCAAGTATCTTTGTTGATGGACGGTATAGAGTACAAGTGAAGCAAGAAGTCTCTAAAGATTATGAAATTATACACTGGCCAGAAGTTACCCTATGGGATTGGTTAAATAAAAACCTTCTTAATGGTACTGTAGGCTATGATCCTAACTTACATACTATTAAAGAGATAGATGAACTAGGCGCAAAGATCACTTCAACATCCATACAACTCACTCAAACAGAAAACCTGATAGACTTAATATGGGAGAGCCGGCCGGATTCCCCACTTGGCCAAGTAACAGAGCACAGATTGAACTTTTCAGGCGAAACAAGTGAAAGCAAGTGTGCTAAAATTTCTCAAAAATTAAGAGAATCTGAACAAAAGTTCTGCGTATTAACAGACCCAGAAAGTATCTCATGGCTACTGAACTTAAGAGGACAAGACGTACCAAGGACCCCAGTAGTTCAAGCTTGCGCCATCATATCGGACGATGGTCGAGTAGATTTATTTATACAACTGGAAAAAACTTACGGCCTTTCAAAAAAAAACCTTAGGCATGTATTTGAGTTTCCATTCTCCGAATTTAAAAACCACTTAAGAACTCTAAAAGGGAAAACTCGGATAGATTATCAAAAAACACCCATGGCAGTGAAAGAATCTATTGATGAGTATGTTTTTGGTGATGACCCATGCCTTCTACCTAAAGCAAAAAAAAATAATGTTGAAATACAGGGAACAAAAAAAGCGCATGTAAGAGATGCTACAGCAGTGACCGAGTTTCTTTTTTGGGTTAGCAAACAAAAACCTGGTACGTTCACTGAAATAGACGCAGTTACTCAATTAGAGCGACTTCGGCGGAACCTACCAAACTTTCGTGACATTAGTTTCGACACAATTTCTGGTTCAGGTCCGAATGGAGCGCTCCCACACTACCGCGTCACTCATAAAACTAATAGGGTTGTTAAAAATGGAGATATTTTATTAGTTGATTCTGGTGCTCAGTTTCTTGATGGAACGACAGACATAACAAGATCTATTTCAGTTGGAAGCCCTACGAATGAACAAAAAAAATTCTATACATTAGTTTTGAAGGGTATGATTGCAATTAGCAAAGTTAGATTCCCTCGTGGGTTGGCTGGGAGAGACATTGATTCTTTAGCTAGAGTTCCCTTGTGGGAAATAGGCCATGACTATGACCATGGGACAGGGCATGGAGTAGGTGTGTATCTAAGTGTACACGAGGGTCCTCAACGAATTAGTAGAGCTAGCAACATTGTTTTAGAAGAAGGTATGATCTTATCAAATGAGCCGGGGTTCTATAAGGAAGGGAGTTTTGGGATTCGTATAGAAAATCTACTAATTGTAAAAAAAGCAAAAAAATTAAAAGCTTTTTCAAACAGAGATATGTTAGAGTTCGAGACTATTAGTTTTGCTCCGTTGGATCGAAAATTAATTATTAAAGATATTTTAACTAAAGCAGAAATTGATTGGATCAATCAGTATAACAAATCAATTCTATCTAAAGTAGTCGTTTCTAAAGAATGTGAACCCTGGTTGAAAAAAGAAACAAGGCCATTATAAAAATATTAAAAGTGTTTTAAAGGTTTTATGAATGCTCTTCTTTAACTCTAGATACTAGCTCAACATTATATTTTTTAAGTGCATCTGTTTGATAAAGGACACCCAAAAGGGATGGTGAATCTTTTGATGGATGCAATTCAACTATTGGAATAAACGATGTATGTGAATTTTCAAAAATAGGCATTGCATCCTCTAAAGTATCATCTGGATTAAGGTGAATTCCAGCTTCAATCACTTTCTCCACGCTTTGTATATTTAATTTTTGAAAATCACGAACACCCGTCATTAGGTCAGAAACCCTAAGAGTAGATAAAATATAAGCCTGAGGGCCAGCAGCTAAATGGATCCCTCGCCGTTCTATTTGAGTTAGAAAATAAGACTGGTGAACGAGCTTACTAGATATCACAATAGAAAATGAAACAGCAACCATAACAGCCAACCCCGTCTGCCAATCTCCAGTCAACTCAAAGACAATTAGAGTTGTCGATATCGGTGCACCTAAAACTGCAGCAGAGACTGCGCCCATACCAGCTAAAGCATAAATCGTCTGCTCTCCGGACAAGGTTGGAAAAACACTTGTTGCAATCCAACCAAATGCTAACCCTGTTAGGGATCCAATCATTAATGATGGCGAAAAAATACCTCCACCCATACGACCACCAATTGTGATCGAAACAGCAATAACTTTCATTATTGCAAATATAATCGCCTCATGTAACAGAATTTCTCCTGTTAAAGCAGCCGAAATAGTCTCGTATCCTACCCCAATAATATGAGGAAACCAAATGGCTATTCCTCCTAAAAGTGTCCCCGCAATCGCGGGCCGCAACCAACGCTTTGTACCAGTTAACCTTTGTATTGAATTACCTATATCATCCGCCAAAAATAAGGATCTCATTAAAATAACAGCAATTAACCCACAACAAAGGCCAAGCAAGATAAACGCTGGTAACTCAACATAAAAACCTAAATTATTTGCACTAGGTAAAATAAATTCAGTTACATTTCCAAAAGTCAGTCTATTTATCACTGTTCCTATAACGCTGGCGATCACAATTGGTGCAAATGCATGAATAGCAAAGTGGCGAAGGACAACTTCTAAAGCGAATAATGCTCCCGCTATCGGTGCATTAAAGCTTGCTGAAACCGCAGCCGCCACTGCGCATCCAAGTAAATCTCTATTTGAAACAGTATCGATTTGGATTTTATTACAAACCCAGCCTGAGATAACTGCTGCTAGATGAACTACAGGACCTTCTCTCCCTGATGATCCTCCCGACCCAAGAGTAATAAGCGAAGCAAATGCAGACGCAATGCCTCCACCCTGATTAATCTTTCCATTATTTAGCGCTGCATCTTGAATAACATCAGCAACAGACTTTGCACGACCATCCGCTGTATATCTGTGTAATATAATCCCTACTATCAGCCCACCACACATCGGAATAGAGATCTTCCAATACCAGGCTAGTTTTTCTACAAATTTTATAAAACTCCCAGCTTCTGTCGAACCATATAAAAGCCCCTGAAGCACTTCGATCCCTTGCCGGAAACCAACAGCAGCAAAACCAGCAATGAAGCCTATAGACACCGCAAGTAACCAAAATTTAAGTTGATTTGATAAACTTTTCTTAAAGAGTTTGATATCTTCAGCAGAAGTCAACCCAGACCAATAAATTGCTTTCTGTAACAATTGTATTAAAGACTTTGTCAAACTTTTAACTCCCTACTTTCACTTAGACTAATTTAAGCTTAAACTGTTAGCAAACGATCTATATCACGGGTGCCAACATTATGAATAATGTCAATGCAATAAACGCTCTTAAAGAGTTATTAGGAGAAAAAGTAACAACGTCTAAGTCAGATAGAGACATACATGGAAGGTCAGAGGCTTATTTTGCACACTTTCCTCCAGACGCTGTAATTTACCCCGAAAGTTCAAAAGACCTAATTATTATAATAAATACCTGTTCCAAATATAATTGCCCCGTAATTCCTTGGGGAACAGGAACATCCCTTGAGGGTCATAGTCTGGCTATACATGGCGGTGTGACAATAAATTTCTCTAAGATGAGTTCTATCCTATCTGTAAATATAGAGGATATGGATGTAGTAGTTCAACCCGGAATAACTAGAAAAAAATTGAATGAAGAGTTAAGGCATACCGGGTTATTTTTTCCTGTAGATCCAGGCGCGGACGCTTCATTGGGTGGAATGGCAGCGACCAGAGCTAGTGGTACAACTGCTGTTAGATATGGTACAATGGCTGACAATGTATTAGCCCTTAAGATAGTTTTAGCTGATGGTCAGGAAATCAAAACAGGGTCACGAGCCCGAAAATCATCTGCAGGATATGACTTAACACATCTATTTGTTGGTTCTGAAGGCACTCTGGGATTGATTTCAGAATTAACCTTAAAACTAGTAGGGCAACCCGAAATTATATCTGCAGCAATATGTTCATTTTTAGATATTCGAAGCGCTGTAGATACTGTAATAACCACGATTCAAATGGGAATTCCAATGGCGAGAATTGAACTTGTAGATGCTGCTACCGCTCGCTCATTTAACAGTTACTCCGGAATGAACATGCCTGAACTACCACATCTTCTGGTTGAGTTTCATGGATCAAAAATCGAAACAACTGAACAATCAAAACGTTTTGGAGAAATTGTAGCCGAAATGGGGGGGTCAGACTTTAAGTGGTCCACAAAGTCGGAGGACCGCAACAAATTATGGCAAATCAGACATGATGCGTACTACTCTATTCTAAACTCTAGGCCAGGGTCTACAGCATTAACAACCGACGTCTGTGTACCAATTTCTTGCTTAGCACAGGCACTTGAAGAGACTATAGACGAAATCAACGAAAGCTCTATATCAGGACCCATAGTCGGGCATGTAGGCGATGGAAATTTTCATGCTATCCTATTAGTTGAGCCAGGAAATGAATTGGAATTGGAACAAGCAAAAAGCCTTTCAAACTCAATGACCCAGAGGGCCTTGAAACTAGGCGGTACAGTAACCGGAGAGCATGGGATTGGGATTGGAAAAATTGCTTATATGGAACAAGAACATGGCTATGCTTGGACCAAAATGCACCAAATTAAAAAAGGCTTTGATCCACAGAACATACTAAATCCAGGAAAAATGTTTCAGTCTAATTAAGTTATAGGCGTACTATAAAAATTAATTAAGTGTGTCTCCAATAAGAACTTTTGCCATCTCACGAGCCTCATCTGTCAACTTACTTCCAGACAACATTCTGGCCACTTCCTCAACCCTCTTACTAGGTACCAAAGAGTCAACAGAACAAAAAGTTTCACTATCAACAACTTCTTTCTGGACAAGTACGTGAAGATCAGCCAATGCCGCAACCTGTGGAGAATGTGTAACTGCTAACACCTGTTCATTTTTAGAAATTTCTAAAAGACGTCGACCTATAGCATCTGCTGTCTTACCTCCAACACCACTATCAATTTCGTCAAAAACCATTGAAGATTTATCTTTTTTTCCTGATAAACAAACCTTCAATGCTAATGTAAATCTAGACAGCTCCCCACCGGAGGCTATTTGATTTAACGGGCCATAAATAGCGCCAGCATTAGTAGATACCGTAAAACTGATCTTATCATTTCCCTCTGGACCAGATGATTTTGAACTCACTTCTGTCTTAAACTTTGCATATTCTAGATTTAACGGCTTTAATTCTTTCTGAACACTTTTATCAAGTTCGCGTGCACCACATATTCTTTTATTGGAAAGGATCTTTGCCCTTCTCTTATATTCATCGAATAGTTTATTTAGTTTTTCTTCTGCACTGGTAACTAAGTCTTCAGAGTTGGCCCAACTTTCAATTTTAACCTTAAATTCTTCTCTTAAGTCAATCAACGAGGACACATCAACCTGATGCTTCCTTGCCAAACCTCTAAGCAAAAATAACCTGTCTTCTGTTTCCTCTAATTCTGATAAGCTAAATTTTGATGAATCGTACAACTTTTGTATTATTTCCGTTGCTTCCCCTAATTCATTATAGGAGCGTTCCAAAGCAGAAACAGCCAAATCTAATTCGCTAAAAAAATTTTCTTTAAGCTTGTGTAAACCTTTTATAGAATTTGCTATTTTTTTTTCCGCACCCTCATCAATCAAATTGTACAATAATTTTGATAGATTTTCTCTAATTCCTTCAGATTCTTTCATGAGTTTACGTCTTTGATCTAAATGCACCTCTTCCTGGGGAATTAACGCAACATCCTCTAATTCCTTTAATGAATATTGTACAAATTCTCTGTCTACAATCGAACTTAATGCATTATCTCTAATTTTATCTAATTCACTTTTTTTGTCAGTAATAGATCGCCAAAGTTTAGCCAGAGAAATAGTTTCCAACCCTAAAAAACTATCCAAGTAAGATTGATGATTCCTACGGTTTAAAAGCCCTTTGTCATCATTCTGTCCATTAAACTCTATAAGTCCCTCAGAAAAGCTCCGTAGAAAGTCTGAAGTAACTCTCTTATCATTTACAAATGCCTGTTTTCGACCCTCACTTGACACTACTCGGCGTATCAGAAGTTCACCATCAATCTCAAAACCCGCAAGTTTTAGAGTTTTCCAAACTCTATGACTTTTTTCTAGATAAAACTCAACATTTACTTCTCCTTGTTGAGCACCTGACCTAACTAAGTTCATTTGGCCTCGTTTTCCTAAAACAAACCCTAGCGAATCGAGTAAAATAGATTTTCCTGCACCAGTCTCTCCAGTTAAGACATTTAAGCCAGGCTCAAAATTAAGTTCTAACTGATCTATTATTAAGATATTTTTAATCTGAAGGCTTTTAAGCATAATTGTTTACCACATACCTTTAAATATTCAGTCACCCTTGACTATATTTTGATAAAATTTATTCAACCAGCTTTTCTTTTCTATATTTGGTGCTAAACCTTTTTGATTAAGTAACTCATAACTATCACGATAAAATTTAGATGATTGAAAATTATGTCCCAAAATAGCAGCAGTTGTCTCTGCTTCTTTGTATAGACCTAATGAAAGGTAACATTCAACTAAACGATGTAACGCCTCAGGAGTATGACTAGTTGTTTGAAAATCTTCAATAACGATACGAAACCTATTTATAGCGGCCGAATATTGTTTACGCTTCAAATAAAATAAACCAACATCCATTTCTTTTCGGGCTAGATGATCATAAGCCAAATCAAATTTTAATGTCCCTGTTTTTGTATAATCACTATCTGGATATTTTTCAGTTAATAACTTAAACGACTGTAAAGCTTTATAAGTTAATTCCTGATCACGCCCACCTCGATCGATTTCATTATAATAACTAAGTGCTATAAGATACTGAGCATAGGCCGCATCTTGATCTTTTGGATAAAAGTCTATGTAACGTTCAGCACTCAAACGAGTGTTTTCATAGTCTTTTTGCGAATGATAGGTAACAGCTAATTTAAGGAGAGCACTTTTGGCATATGGAGAGTATGGGTGCAAACGCTCAACTTCATTTAATAAAGAAATTCCATCCTCAAGATCTTTGTTTTCGATTAAAACTGTAGCTTCATTATATATTTCCATTGCTGATTTTTTTGAAACTGGTCCTTCCTTCAGGTTTTCAGGGATACAACCAGACATCAATGTCATATAAACACTCATAAAAATGAACTGATAAACTTTCCATTTCATCATTTATTAAAGTACACTTTCTTTGTTAGATTTTTACATAATGATTTCTTAGACTGTTAACCCAATAACTGAACCTTAAAAGTGCTTTTAGTACGTTAAATAGAAGTTTTCAAAATCAACTGAAGTTAGTCTCTACTTCAATATCTAAATGAGTTACTCCGAAACCGGGTAATGTATTGATTTGATTAAGAGAGCACTCCACCACTCTATAAGTCGACGGGTTTAAGAACAGCTTTTTTAGTAAGCGGTGCGTAATCAAATGGCCTGCACAGACACCCACAAATCGACCAATAATTGGCATTCCTGCTAGACTTAAATCTCCAAGAGCATCTAACATTTTGTGCCTTACGGCCTCATCTTCATGCCTAAGACCTCCAGGAGTGAGAATATCGCCTTGGTCAAAAACGATCGCATTATCATAACTACCACCTAGAGCTAGACCTCTAGAGTGCATTTTTTTAATATCAATTTTTTGACAAAAAGTTCGACTATTCGAAAGCTCTCTTACAAAAGTACCATTAGCCATATTAAGAGATTTGGACTGTTTTCCAATTCCTTTTTCTTTAAAATCAATTGAAAAGTCTATTTCTAAAGAATCTGCAGGGCTTAAACTTGCTGATGCTTCATTTTCGACAACTTCAACTTTGGATAAAATTTGAACAGCAAATTGTTTACCAGCTTGTTTTATAATACCTACCTGAAGAATTTTCTCTACAAAAGTCTCTGCACAACCATCTAATATTGGTATCTCATCACTCGAAACCTCTATCAAAATATTTTGAATTCCACATCCAGTTAATGCTGCCATTATATGCTCAACAGTGCTAACGGATACTCCGTCTTTATTTATCAACCTTGTACATAATGGTTTATCTTCAACGTTTGAGTAAATGGCTCTTATCATATTATTAACACCAAAAGTGTCTGTACGCTTAAACCAGATTCCATAGTTTGGACCCATTGGAATTAAAGTTACTTTACTTTCTATTCCTGAATGAAGTCCTACTCCCTCAAAACTTATTTTTGATGCCAATGTTGACTGCACTTATTGTCTCCAATATCTCAATTTAGGATCTCGTTATCTGGACCCCTTTTCATAAAAGACTATAGATTTAGTTGGCTATCTTAACAATTCACAGTTTGTGACTAAATGAAACATTTGTATATCGCCTCCTCACTCGTAATATCACTCAAAACCACTATTATAAAAAATAGCTTTTGTTTTGAATTTTTCTTTTCCCAGGGGCTGAATTATTATTAGTTCGCCTGCCGCCTTAAAAATGCAGGAACCTCTATACGTTCATCATCATTAAACTCTGTATCATCATTTTCTCCAGACAATATAGGTTCTTTTCTATCGTCAAGATTATCTTCTATGTTGGTATTTCCTGAACCGTTAGTCATCCTTCCTATTAGCGAGTTTATACCAAATCTCTTTTTTGCAATAGCAGGTGCAGGCTTTTCATCCCCACCAGAAAGAGCGGCGATGTAACTGTCATCATTATCGACCTTATCATCCGACACTTGATATGAATCAAAAACTTGATTATCAAGTTCATTTTTTTCATCGTATTGTATTGATTTCTCTTCTACTAATACTCTCGCCTCATCTTCAGAGTTCCTAATATCCTTAATTTCTAGAGTATCAAAAAGTAAGGGCTCATCATCACTCATGTCATTTATGTTTACAGCATCAGTTAAACCATTAAGTTGAACAACTTTTTCATCGTTTTTATAAGGTTTCTCTACCTCATTATTTGACGCATCAATTCCTGTTGCCACAACACTTACTCTCATTTTGCCCTCCAATGAAGTATCTAAGGTTGATCCAACTATAATATTTGCATTGGGGTCCACTTCTTCGCGTATTCTATTAGCAGCCTCATCAAGTTCAAATAAGGTTAAGTCATTTCCACCTGTGATATTGATTAGAACACCCTTAGCGCCACTAAGACTAATTTCATCAAGAAGTGGGTTAGCAATTGCTTTTTCAGCAGCCTTTAGTGCTCGCTCTTCTCCTTCGGCTTCCCCAGTCCCCATCATCGCCTTTCCCATCTCATCCATTATTGCTCTAACATCAGCAAAATCTAAGTTGATAAGGCCCGGTCTAACCATCAAATCAGTAACTCCTTTAACCCCTTGATATAGTACATCGTCAGCCATTGAAAATGCTTCCGTGAAGGTTGTATTTTCATTCGCCAGCCTAAATAAATTCTGATTAGGAATTATTATTAGAGTATCTACAACTTTTTGTAACTCCTTTATGCCATCTTCAGCTTGCCTCATTCTTTTCGCACCCTCAAACTGAAAAGGTTTTGTTACTACCCCAACTGTTAGTACTCCTAACTCTCTAGCTGTTTGTGCTATAACTGGGGCTGCACCGGTACCTGTACCACCGCCCATTCCGGCAGTGATAAAACACATATGCACTCCAGTAAGTTTATCTACTATCTGTTCTATTGCTTCCTCAGCAGCAGCAGCACCAACCTCTGGACGCGCTCCCGATCCTAAACCTTGCGTTACTCCTAGTCCCATTTGAATTTTATTATCTGCACTTCCCTGATGAAGCGCCTGAGCATCAGTGTTGGCAATTATAAACTCTACGCCATCTAACTCTTTTTCTATCATATTGTTTACCGCGTTTCCTCCGGCGCCGCCGACACCAAATACGGTAATTTTAGGTTTAAGTTCTGTATGCTCTGGAATTCGAAGATTTAACGCCATTATGCTCCACCTGTATTTATAGTTTTATGATTTCGGCTTTTTTAAAAGCTCTTATTATATTTTTAATAGTATTCCCCTAGATTAAGACACAAAATATTGATTAACACAATCTTAGATCAACAAAATCTTGTAATATGCCATATATACCTAATCACCAGTTCTCTTTAAACCACTTTGCGACACGCTTTATTGATTTAGCTGGATAACTGCTAGCTGGTATACCAAAATCCCACCATTCATCTTGGGGACTTGTCGCAAATAAACTTGCGCCAACACATGAAGAAAATGCTGATCCAGTAGCTGATTGTGGTAAACCTTGAATTCTTAGCGGTCGACCTAATCGAACTTGTTGTCCTAATATTTTTGATGCTAAACCATCAAGTCCTTCTAACTGGCTTCCTCCTCCCGTCAAAACAACCCTTTGTGACGGCAAACTATTGAAACCTGCAACCTCCAATCTCTCCTTAACTTCTTCCAAAACTTCTTCTACTCGGGGTCGAACAATACCAATAATATCAGCTCGGCTTACACTCCTTGAGTCATGCTCCCAATCACCAGTATCAGACCTTAGATCTATGACCTCTTTATCATCCATTCCAGTAGCTAGAACTCCACCATAAAATGTTTTAATTCGCTCAGCCGTAGAAAAATCAATATGAAGACCATGACTAATATCGTTTGTAATATGATTTCCACCAAGCCTAATGGAATCTGAAAATATCATATGCTTTTTTAAAAATATGGATATTCCTGTTGATCCGCCACCTAAATCTACACAGGCAGCTCCTAGTTCTTGCTCATCCTCCACTAACGACGACATTCCAGAACAATAAGAACTGGATACAAGACCAGCCACCTCTAAATCGCATCGTTGCAAACAATAGAGTAAGTTCTCAACTGCGATACTACCAACAGTAAGCATATGAATATCAACTGATAGAGCAGTTCCTGCTTGACCTCTTGGATCAACAAGCCCGGATCTATTATCGATCGAGAAATTAATAGGCTGCGCGTGTAATATTTCTCTACCAACTCCAATATTTGGGACTTCTGAAGATGCTACAACTCTAGATATACTCTCATCAGTTACAATTCCATCAACCAGTTCAGATCTGCCTTCTAGTCCATAAGACCTTGGTCTTGCACCAGAAAATGTCGCGATTACATGATCAACTCTAGTCCCAGCCATTTTTTGTGAGGCTTGTACTACTGTGCGAATTGCTCTTTCTGCCTCGTGAATACTTTCAATTTCTCCAAACCGAACACCTCTCGAGCGAGTTGTAGCGACCCCTATAATCCTAAACGAGGACTGTCCAGACATTGGACCAATGCCATCACTGTCTTTAAATTCTCCGGATCCGTCGAAACTTAATACAAAACAGGTAATTTTTGAACTTCCAACGTCTAAAATTGAGATTAGACCTCTTTGAATAGCAACCTGTCTAGCGCGTCTCATTTTAAGTTGGGATTGGAATAGCTCTTTATTCAATTTAATCATCCTCTATTAATTGTTTATTTCGTTATCCTTTAGTGTAAGAGTTAACCGTTGTTTATTTCTAAAATCGATACGCTCTATATTCTTATCTAAAATATTTTCAGATTGGTTTAATATAAGAAATTGGCCAACAGCTAACTCGGGTTCCTCCGAAGGCAATGATATTCTTTGGCTACTATCTAGCACTATATCCCACCTATCTTCACTGATACGAGAGTAGGCAACAACTCTGTCCTCAATCGGTTTAAGTAAATTAATAAAGTTTGCTATTTCAACAAGTGCAACGTCTGCCCCAGCCCCAGTTACAAATGGAAGATCAGACCTTTGGGCTCTATTAAAAACCTGCCCTACTATAGCACCAGCTTTATCTAGTAAAAAAAGCTCTTTTGGGGTCTTTCGCCACACAAATTCAGGCACCCTTTCTAAAACTCTTATTTTAAGAATACCACCAGAAATCACACGAATATCTACACTTTTGACAGCATCAAGGCTCTCAATAACTTCCCTAATATTCGTAAAGTTAAAATCAAAACCTGAGATTGGTAGACTAATAGGTAAGGTATCTCTAATAATTCGTTCTAACGGTTGAGACGCTCCCTCTATAGACATCAACTTAATTAACAACTCTGGTCGATCAGCAAAACTATCAATTGCATTAGAACTATAGGATTTAAAAAAATTTAACGTTTTCTCATTGGAAAAACAAAAAATAATAAATGCCAGGCATAAAAACACTGGTAGGATCAATTTTGTGAAAAGTCTAAAACTACGCATCAACCAAAGGCGCTGGAAACGATAGTTAATTCTACTTGGGGCTGGATCGCCTCCATACTGTGTATTAAGTTTTAAACTTAGCGGTTGCATGACGCATCCTCAATTAATGATGAACACAATTCGCTTAATGTTATACCACAAAACAAAGCCTGCTCCGGAGCGAGTGAAGTAGGCGTCATACCTGGTTGGGTATTAGTTTCCAATAAAAATAACCCACTTTTTCCTTTACTATCATCCCAACGGAAATCAGTTCGAGATATTCCTCTACATCCTAAAAAATTATGAGCTTTCTTTGCATGGTTTAAACAAACTGTTTTAATCTCATTTGGAATATCAGCAGGCAATACATGAGTTGATCCTCCAATAGAATATTTAGCATGGTAATCGTACCAACCGTCAGTAACAACTTCAGTAACTGCTAATGCTCTTGGGTTTTCTCTCGAGCCTATTACAGTTACTGTTAAGTCTCTGCCATCGACAAATTCTTCAACCATAACGTATTCGGGCATAGCCCTATCTAAGCTGGGTGGAACATTAGAGCCAAGGGGAATAATATGGACTCCCACTGACGAACCTTCATTAATTGGTTTAATAACATATGGAGGGTCCATAATATGCTTCTCCGAAACTTTCTCTCTTGAAGCTAAAACAGATTTTTTTACGGGTAGTCCTGCTATTTCATAAGCCGATTTTGTTTTCAGCTTATCCATACACATTGCTGAAGTGAAGATACCTGAATGAGTGTAGGGTATTTTTAACCATTCCAGTATACCTTGGACAGCTCCATCTTCTCCCCAACGCCCGTGCAAAGCATTAAATACAACGTCTGGAGATATTTCGTCTAGCTCTTTGGCCACCGCATTATCGGCAACCAATTCAAAAACTTCAAATTTATCTATTTCCCGAAGAGCTGAAGCACAACACCTGCCTGATGACAAAGAAACCTCTCTCTCCAGAGAAATTCCACCCATCAAAACTACAACTCTTTGGGTCGTCCTGCTCGACATACCCACCTCATTTATTTTAGCCGTTTATTCGACTTTTGTATTTATTATACTCATATAACACCTTATACTATTTGTACAAAATATTCTATTTTTTTATACCAACTCGTAGTATCTCCCACTGTAACTCTATTCCACTCTTTTGCAAAACCTTTTTACGCATTAGGTTGCCTAACTCCTCAAGATCAAAAGCGGTAGCATTCTTTTGATTAATTAAAAAATTTGAATGTTTCTCTGATACTTTAGCTCCTCCTAATTTGAACCCTCTCATGCCTGCCTCATCAATCAGTTTCCATGCCTTCATCTCGTTAAGGTCGTCAGGCCTACCAGTAGATGAGAAACCAGATGGATTTTTAAAGGTGCTTCCAGCTGTTCTCTCAGTAGCTGGTTGTGTCTTATTTCTAGTTTCTAATTGATTTTTCATCTTATTTTTTAAGTACCCAACATCTCGGCTAGGAGCATCAAAAACTGCTTCTGTTATAACAGCCCCCTCCGGAATACATGAAAACCTATACCCTAGTTTAATTTCACTAGCGTCTAAACGCATTTCTAAACCATCTCGGGTAACTAATGTTACCTCTACTAAAACATCCTTTATATATGATCCATAGCAACCAGCATTCATCGAAACTGCACCACCTATTGTACCAGGTATAGTACGGAGGAAGCTAAGATCTAAACCCAATTCAGCTGCCCTAATTGCAACGCGAGAATCTAAAGCTCCAGCACCACATGCTAAAAATTTCCCTCTTTTTTCAATATAATTAAACGAGGCGCCTCCCAACTTAATAACAACTGCATTAAGTCCTCCGTCTCTGACAATTAAGTTAGACCCGACTCCAAAAGGAAAAATAGGTTGATCACATGGGCAGCTCGATAAAAAATATTTTAAATCAAATTTATCACGAGGTTGAAAAAATATTCTTGCAGGACCACCAACACGTAGCCAAGTTAATTCATTGAGACCTCTATTAAGAGAAATATTCCCTTTAACTGGAGGGAAATCCATTAAATTTCTGACTTCATATTACTACCGCTATACTAAATATTATAATTTTTAATTTATTCTTAATAGATTGGCAAAGATGTACTTTCATCTTTAGTTAAAAGTAATGGTAGCTGATAAGCCCAGCCACTGATCAACCCCGCTCCCAAACAAATAACAACATCTCCTTCAGAGGCTACAGATAAAACAAACTTTGAAAGCCCCTCTAATCCATATATTGGTTCCACATTAGTACGGCCTTTTCGCGTTATACCGTTTACTAAGGATTCCTGCGTGATACCTTCAATTTTCTCTTCACCAGCCCCAAAAATTTCTGTTATTCCAACAAAATCTGCACTTTCAAAGCATACACAAAATGACTCAAACAAATCACGCAGCCTAGTGAATCGGTGTGGTTCGTGGATTGCTATAACCTTCCCCAAAGTTATTTGCCTTGCTGCTTGCAAAGCAGCCCGAATTTCAACAGGGTGATGTCCATAATCGTCGATTATTGTAACTCCATTAAAAGTTCCAACTGTGGTGAACCTCCTTTTAACCCCTTCAAAATATTTTAAAGCCTTCATTATCAAATTAGATGACATCCCTAAATATCGTGCTACAGCTATGGCGGATAGCGCATTCGATATATTATGGTTGCCGGGCATAGGTAAACTGAAACCCTCAATCAAAACCCCTTCGTCACGAAACTGAACATCAAAAGTCGAATTATTATTCCTATATTTTATGTTTAATGCCCTTACATCAGCCTCCTTGCCAAAACCAAATGTAACAATTCTCCTATTTTTTACCTTTGATACAAGTGCCTGAACCTCTGGGTCATCTACACAGCAAACAGCCAATCCATAAAAAGGAATGTTAGATATAAATTGAAAAAAACCATTTCGAAGATTATCAAAGCTACCCCAATGATCCATATGCTCAGGATCTATATTGGTAATTACGCCGATCGTAGCAGGAAGACGTATGAAAGTCCCATCAGACTCGTCAGCTTCCACTACCATCCACTCTCCTTGTCCAATTCGAGCATTTGATCCATAAGCATGGATAATGCCCCCATTGATTACGGTTGGATCTATACCGCCCATATCAAGAATTGCTGAAATCATGGTCGTTGTCGTAGTCTTTCCGTGAGTTCCAGCTACTGCAATGTTGGACTTTAACCGCATTAACTCAGCCAACATTTCTGCCCTACTTACAACTGGCAGTGACTTTAGATGAGCTTCTTTAAGTTCGACATTATCGCTTTTTATCGCACTCGAAACGACTACAACTTCTGCGACTTCAAGGTTAGATTTATCTTGTCCCAAATAAATCTTCGCGCCTAAAGCTGATAACCTGTTAGTTATATCCGTTGATTTTAAATCAGACCCTTGAATGATATAACCTAGGCTTAATAATACTTCAGCTATGCCTGACATACCTATGCCACCAATACCTATGAAATGTATTGCCCCTAAACCTATTGGTAATTTTGTTTTAGTCGAACTCATACTGATGTACCGTCAACGACTGATTTGACTACCGCTTGAAGTTTTTCGACAGCATTAGGGTTCCCACATTTAAACGCCTGATTTGCCATTTCTTGTGCAACCTCCGGAAACATTAAAATTTGAGTAATTTTTGTTGCTAATTTCTCCGATGTAAGCTCAGACTCTTGAATTACAATTGCACCACCAGAGGCTTTTAATTGTGATGCATTTGCTGATTGATGATCAGCGATAGCAGCGGCAAACGGTATTAAAATAGATGGACGTCCAATAATAGAAATATCAGCAACTGATGAAGCACCAGACCGGGATATTACTAATTGCGCCTCAGAATATCTACTGGGTATATCATCAAAAAATGGTTTTACAAAAGCCTGCACTCCCATACTCTCATAGCACTTTGAAACCGCAATAATATCTTCACTACGAGCTTGATGACTTACTCTTAAGTTTTTTAAAATCTCAAGAGGCAGTTTAGAAAGTGCTATTGGTACAATTTTTGACAATACAGTAGCTCCCTGACTTCCTCCGACCACAACCAAGCTCATTGGATAATCCCCTGGGCAAATATAGGGAGACCCTGATCTCTTAAGAATTGAAGCCCTTACAGGGTTACCAGTGAATACTAAGTTTGTTTTTTCTGGTGCACTTGTTGGCCACGTGCCACAGGCAACCACGTTAGCATATTTGGAAAAAATTTTATTAACTAAGCCTAAAATACCATTTTGTTCGTGCAAGATGAACGGGATGCCCAACAACCTAGCTGTTAATAATGCTGGGATAGAAGGATAACCCCCAAATCCGACAATTACATCCGGTCTCTCACGGTTAAAATTTATTAGCGTAGAAATAGTTCCTTTAATTATCCGCCAAGGAGTACTAATTTTTTTTATAATTCCACTACTGGAAAATGTGCCCGAATCCGAAATGGCGACCTTAATATCTGAAGGAAAACTGTCTAAAAACCGAGAACCTCTTACATCAGTAGATAATCCAACTGTCCAACCATCTTTTAATAAAACCTCAGATAATGCTTGAGCTGGAAACATGTGACCACCTGTACCACCAGCAGCTAGTAAAATTCGTTTTTTTTTCATCGACCTTTTCGCCTCTTCACTAAAAGGTCTCTAACGTCCCCTTGAGGTTCTAACTTAGTGAAAACTAATAACATTCCTAGAGCAATCCCTGTGGCGATTAATGACGATCCACCATTTGAAATAAATGGTAAGGTCATGCCTTTTGCCGGAAGTAGCCTTACAGCAACACCCATGTTGATTAATGCCTGCATAGCAAACATTGCTGTTAAGCCCACACCCGCCAAACGAGCAAAAGGATCTTTCTTATTCATTAAGCGGTGAAGACTCCTAATCGTCACTGTAATATATAAAGAAATAATTACAGTCACTAAAATTAGCCCATACTCTTCGGCAGCCACCGCAATTATGAAGTCTGTGTGTGCGTCAGGAAGTGACCATTTTACTTCTCCTTTACCCACTCCAACACCAAACCAACCACCTTCTCTAATAGCATTACTAACAAATCCAATCTGCGTGGTTGGATCAATATCAACAGATAAAAATCCATCAATTCTCCGACGAAAGTGCTCTGATATGCTGTACATAACGAAACCTAAACAAATAGTTGCAAAAGCTATAATTAGTAAAAGAACTATTGACGCTCCACCTACAAAATAAACCACGCTCCATCCAAACAATATTAACATTGCCTGCCCAAAATCAGGCTGAATTACCAAAAGAATAGTTATTAACATCGCTATAAAAAAAGAGATAAAGTTCCCAGGTGGTCCATTTATTTTTTGACTTTCAGCTATAAGCCATGCTGAGAGCACCACAAAAACAGGTTTTAAAAATTCTGAGGGCTGAAAGGACCCTAGCCCAAAAGAATACCACCTAGTCGCTCCCTTACCAAAATCAGTTCCAAAAACTGGTAATAAAGCAAGCGCAATAAACGTAACAAGAAAAAATAATACAGCGAAACGTCGAATGCTCGTTTTTGATAATGTTGAAAAAATAAACATGCAGGAAAGTGCCAAGGAACCAAAAACTACTTGCTTATAGACGTAATAAAAGGGAGAATATTCGTTTTTTTCCGCAAGAGGTGGGGAAGAAGATAAACCTAAAAGAAGTCCAATTCCAAAAAGAGTTAATACACATAGGATAGACCACCTATCTATAGAGTGTAACCATTTGGAAAGAGAAGGCTCAGCTGATGAGTGCTTCACTGTACCATAGACCATCTCAGTCATGAGAATTTTGCCAAAACTGCCTCGCTTGCCCGATTTATTCGGATCTATGTATTATTCTACGCTTAAAACCCCGATCAATCCAGTAAAAGATTATAAACTAAAGTAAATATATTTTAAGAGGAATTTATAAAATTTTCTTAACGAGTTCTATAAAATGTTCACCTCTTTTCTCAAAATTCTGATATTGATCAAAACTTGCCGCTGCGGGCGATAGTAACACAATATCTCCCGGTATCGCCTCTTCAGAGGCCAACTTGACTGCGTCTTCCATCGAACCACACAGCTCATGAGGGTCAAACCCTAATTGTGCTGCAAACTCAGTTGGATCTTCTCCAATAACATAGACTTTTTTTACGAATTTAGCATTAAATGCTAAATTAGTTAATTTCTCTTCTTTTTTTTCACCTCCGCAAATCCAATGAATATTTTTAAACGTTTTTAACGCAACAGAAGCGCTATCACTATTTGTCGCCTTGCTATCATTTATATATTTTACACCATGCCTAATTCCCACAAGTTGAATTCTATGTTTCAAGCCAACATAGCTTTTTACTGCAGCCTTAATCACTTTTGATTCAATACCTATTGCCTTACAGGCCGCATATGCCAAACAAATATTCTCTTGGTTGTGCACCCCAGGTATGTTTTTCAGTGACTTGAGAGGCATGGAAAATACTTCTTTTCCTTCTTTCATTTCAACTAACCTATCAAGAAAGCAACCAACGGTCCAATCTTTGGTATTTGTTAAAGGTCCTGAAGTTACTCTTATAGACTGTGAATCCTGATTAGATGAAGCGTTCTGATTGAGTAACAACAAACCTTCTTTGGAATCAATATTAATAATAGAAGTATTAGAGTACCCAGAGTCAAATAAACGCTTTTTTGCCGAAAAATAACCTTGCACTCCACCATGCCTATCCAAATGATCTGGTGAGAAATTTGTAAAAATTGCAATATCTGGTGACAATCGCTTTGCAACCTCCAATTGATATGAACTTAACTCCAAGACAATAACCTCTTCGTTTTGGACAGGATTAAGTTCAAAAACAGCTTTGCCTATATTGCCACCAAACTGTACGGTAGTTCCTGCTTTTATAAGAATATGATGAATCAAGGATGAAGTTGTTGATTTACCATTTGATCCCGTAACGGCTATTACCTTTGGAGGGATCTTAAAGTTCTTCTTTGTAGTTTCTAATATATTAAAGAACATCCCAATGTCATTATCAATTGGCACCTGAGCCTTTGAGGCTTCTAAAATAATGTTGTGAATTTTAGGGTATAAAAATGGTACTCCAGGAGAGACCAACAAAATATCTACTCCTCTCCATTGATCTTTTTTGTTCCGATTAAGTGCTTCCAACCCTCTTTCGCAAGCCTTTAGTAATACATCAGGGTTATCATCCCAGACCAAAACTTTGGCTCCACTTTGGGTTAAAGCTTCTGCAAGTGCAATCCCAGATCTGCCTAGTCCTAAAATCACAATCGACTGATTAGTATAGATTTCTGAGACAATCATCTAACTTTAAGTGTTGCAAGACCAATCATCGCAAGGATCAGCGCAATAATCCAGAATCGAATGACAATTTGTGGCTCTGCCCACCCTTTTTTTTCAAAATGATGATGAATAGGTGCCATAAGGAAGACACGACGCCCGGTTAGTTTAAAATATAAAACCTGGATAATGACACTTAAAGCTTCCACCACGAACAAACCACCAATTATTCCCATAACTAGTTCGTGTTTTGTTAATACCGCTATAGCCCCCAACGCACCCCCTAGTGATAGTGAACCTGTATCCCCCATAAAAACGGCAGCTGGCGGAGCATTGTACCATAAGAAACCCAACCCACCGCCAATAAGGCCCGCAGAGAAAACTAATAACTCTGATGTTCCAGGCACATAATGGACATCAAGGTACTGAGTGAAGTCAACCCTCCCCACAGCATAGGATATTATGCCTAGTGCAGCCGCGGCTATCATAACGGGCATAATTGCTAAACCGTCCAAACCATCTGTTAAGTTAACAGAGTTTGCAGCTCCAAGAATAACAAATGCCCCAAATAGGATAAAAAATGGTCCAAGATTTATAAGCGCATTTTTTAAAAAGGGTAAGGCCAATTGATTAGTTAACGGGTCAGGATGCAGTCTAGAGGCTAAGAGCGCCGCAATAACAGAGATTATTATCCCAGAAAAAATCCTTACTTTACCGGGAACTCCCTTATGAGATTTTAAGGAAACCTTTGCATAATCATCAGCAAAGCCAATCAATCCAAAACCAATCGTCACAAAAAGGACAATCCAAACGAACCCGTTATCCAAACGTGACCATAAAAGTGTAGAGGTTAGTAAAGCGCCTAAAATAAGCAATCCTCCCATAGTTGGAGTGCCCGCTTTAGTCAGTATATGACTCTCTGGACCATCAGCTCTAATCGGCTGACCATTGATTTGCTTCCGCTTTAAGAAATTTATTAATGGCCTACCAAATATAAATCCAAAAAGTAATGCTGTAAAAAATGCACCTCCCGCTCGGAAGGTTATATACCTAAATAAATTAAAGAAATCTCCACCATCAGAAAAAACTGTTAACCAGTAAAACATCTAGATACTCTCCTCATCTATTAGTTCTACGACTTGACCTAATTCCTTAATAGCGTCAACTATCAGGTTCATTTTCATTGACAGTGACCCTTTAACCATAACCACATCTCCTGGCTTTAGTACCCCTGTTAGATTGGTAAGAAAATCCGCAGCTGTTAATGTCAATAAACCACGCTTACCAGGTGGTAAATTTTGAAAAAGGGAATTCATTAACTCCCCAACGCAGTGAACTACATTTATATCCTTAAGCGATGGATGTTTAACTATTTCTTCATGTAAAGATTTTTCAGTCTGCCCTAACTCTAACATATCACCTAATATAGCCACTCTTCTCCCGTGAATAGCTGGAGGCTTTGAAATAGCTAAAGTATACAAACTAGCCTCTACTGATGCTGGACTTGCGTTATAAGATTCATCTATTAGCTCTAAGTCAGATTGATCTCTATCAAGTTTCCAGTTTATCAAAGATCTTTCTCCACGCCCTTTGAAAGGTTTCCAGTTTTCTAACCCTAAAATAGCACCCGATAGATCTGCACCAATTGCGTGTGCGGCACATAGAGTAGCCGTTGCGTTGATAGCGTGGTGTTCACCTAATGTATTAATTTTGAAATCAAAATCATATATATTACTAGTTAAAGAGCATATCATATTAGTATTGGAAAACTTTATGTTAGATAACCTCCAGTCAGCTTCTACAAATTTACCAAATGTGATTAACTTAACCGAAGAATACAAAGACAATGCTTTGTCTAAGCTCTCAAAATCACAGTTAACAATGCCAAGACCATTTTCTTCCAAGCCTTCCAGAATACTAGCTTTTTCCTTCGCAATTTCATCCACAGAACAAAAGGATTCTAAATGGGCCGTAGTTACTGCAGTAATTATGGCCAAATGCGGCCTTATCATTCGAGTCAAAGGCAAGATTTCACCTGGACTGTTCATACCTATTTCAAAAACTGCAACTTCGGTATTCTCTGGCATATTCGCCAAACTTAATGGAACGCCCCACTGATTATTATAACTTTTTTTAGAAACATGTACCAAACAGTGTTTTGAAAGTGATTTCTTAAGCATTTCCTTAGTAGAGGTTTTTCCAACAGACCCAGTAATAGCCACAATCTTTGCATGACTCCTCGCTCGGCTCGCGATACCTATTAAATCTAAAGCCCGTTTCACTTCATTCACAAGAAGTAATGGACACTCCGAAGACACTCCTTCAGGAATTTTACTAACTAAAACACCACTGGCGCCCTTTTTTAGTGCTTCTAAAACAAAATCATGCCCATCTCTTTTTACAGTTAATGCAACAAATAAGTCGTTTGGCTGTAATGTCCTTGTATCTATAGATACTCCATTGACCGTAAAAGGTTTTATTGAATGCCCTCCAGTAATTACTTCTAGTTCTTTAGAATTCCATAACACCTTAAATAATCCTCTCTAAGGCAGTTGCGGCTATGCTTGCCTGTTCAATATCATCAAAAGGAAAGACAGTATCACCGATAACTTGACCAGTCTCATGCCCCTTACCAGAAATTAGAAGGACATCTCCAGCCTGAAGATTTGATATTGCTATTAATATTGCCTCAGCACGGTCTGGAATTTCTATGGCATTTGGTGCTCCCAATCTAATCATTGATCTAATTGTCGCTGGATCCTCATCACGAGGGTTATCATCCGTTAAATATACAGAATCCGCCCACTTGTGCGCCACCATACCCATCATTTTCCTTTTTTCCTTATCTCGATTTCCTCCTGCACCAAAAACTATACTCACACGACCTAAAATGTGTGGACGTATCGATTTAATCGCCGTCTCAATGGCATCTGGAGTATGTGCAAAATCTACATAAACAGATGCACCATTTGATAGAGTCGCAACAAGTTGCATCCTACCCTTAACTGTTTTAATTAGTGGAATAACGGCAAACACGTCGGCGGGTAAACTTCCTGTTGCAATTGCCAGGCCCGCTGCAAGAAGGATATTGCTTGCCTGAAACCCACCGATAAGATTAAGCTTCAGTTGAACTACCTTATTTTTATATGAGAACCTTAACTCTTGTCCATCATTATAAAAACTTTGATTGAGTATCCTTAGATCTGAAGATGGATCAGTTCCGATAGTGAGGACATGAACCCCTCGGCTTTCTGAAATTGACCTTATTTTTTTCCCCCAAACACTATCAATATTTACAACAGAGGTTCCTTCAGAAGACAAAATACGACAAAATAAACTTTTTTTGGAACAAAAATAATTTTCTAAAGTCTCGTGATAATCAAGATGATCATGTGAAAGGTTTGTAAACGCTGCAGCTAATAAATTTGTACCATCCAGTCTCTTTTGAGATAACCCATGAGACGACGCCTCCATACTCGAATGAGTCACTCCAATGGCTACTAACTCAGAAAGTATCCGATGTAAGCACAATGGATCTGGAGTGGTATGATTTAAGGAGAAATTTGCAGCTCCCTCAACACCATTTGTTCCCAGATTCGCAGCTTTACACCCAAGAAGTTCCCAAATCTGACGAGTAAAGTTTGCCACACTAGTCTTACCGTTTGTACCAGTTATTGCGACTAACACTTCAGGCTGAAATCTAAACCAAAGAGAGGCACAGCAAGCAAAATCATGCCTAGGATCTTGAGTGACAATTAACTCTACCGAGGTTCCTTTTAAATATTTTTGAGATAACACTTCTCCAACCGCATCTGTTAAAATGACACTAGCACCCTTCAAGATTGCTTCTTGTAAATATTCAGCTCCGTGAAAGTTCAAACCAGGCAAAGCTGCAAAGAGATATCCTTTTTTTACTGTCCGGCTATCCGAAGACAATCCTAAAACCTCTAAATCAGCACTTTGGGAGGAAATAAATCCCAATTCACTTAGTTTCTTTTTATTTTCAATCACCATCTAGACATTTAATTTTCATAAGTGAGTTTTATCTATCTAATTGCACCACTTGATCGGTGTCAAAGCTAGGCCGTAAGTTCAGTAAAGGGGCAATACGTTTTATTATTTCAGCGGCCACTGGGACAGCGGTCCACCCTGCACTTCTTTCATTTTTTTCTTTTCCTCCCCTGTATGAAGGTTCATCGAAAGATACAAGTAGAACATATCTTGGACTCTTAACGGGGAAAAAAGATACAAAAGTTGAAACTACCCGGTCATTGTCATAACCTCTGGCTCCAACTTTTTGTTTGTTTGCTGTCCCTGTCTTACCACCAACTTCATATCCTTCTACATTACCAAGTGTTGCAGTTCCTCGTTGAACTACGCTCCTAAGAATTTTTCTTAACTGATTAGAAGTTTCTGCTGATATAACCCTACGACCTAGGTCTTTATTATCTTGTTTTAAAATTGTAGGAGTAACCTTAAACCCTCCATTTATCAGTGTGGCGTAAGCGACTGCCAAATGTAATGGACTCATGGACAGACCGTAACCATATGAGATTGTAACAGTAGAACTATCAATCCATTTTTTTGGCTTTAAAGGCGTTATGCCCTTTGCTTCTATTAACTCCACCTCAGTTGGGTGGAAAAGGCCTAGATCCTTCAACATACTTATTTGATTATTTTTTCCTATTTTAGCTGCTAGAGTAGCTGTCCCTACATTCGACGACTCAGTAAGTATATCAGTTACGCTAAGTTTTGGAACTTTATAATGGTCGTCACGAACCTCGGTACCTAAAATATTGGTTTTCCTAAAAACGTCTATTTCTGTTTCTGGATCAACCAAACCTAAATCAAGAGCCTTTGCTACTGTGAAGACTTTATAAGTGGATCCTAACTCATAAACACCTTGTACTGCCCTATTAAATAAGGGGTTATTATTAGCGTTATCACCTGCAAACTCTATTTGTCGATTATTTGGATCAAAGTCAGGTAATGAGACCATCGTGATTATTTCACCGGTTATAACATCTAAAACAATGCTGGTGGCCCCTTTTGCCCGCATTATATTCATTGATCCACCTAAAATATTTTCGACAGCAGCCTGTACACTTAAATCTAAACTTAGCTGAAGTGCTTTCCCCTCGTCAGCCCTATCGCTTAAATAGTTATTAAATGTTGCTTCCACACCCGCGTTACCAACCATATCCGCATTTGTTGCACTCTGGTTGTTAAATCTTGTGCCTCCTAATACATGGCTTGCAAATCTTCCATTAGGATAAAGTCGCATCTCTCTTGGTCCGTACATTAAACCTGGTTCGCCAATCTCGTGCACAGCCTGCCGTTGCTCTGGGCTTAGTTTATCTTTCACCCAGAGAAAAGTCTTCTGTCCAGTGAAATCAATTAACATCTTCTTTGCATTTAAATCTGGAAAAATCTTAATTAATTTTTTTACTGCAAGCTGTGGTCGAATCATAACTTGAGGCCTCGCATACAAGGCGAATGTAGGTAAATTGGTTGCTAGAATATTGCCATTTCGATCAAGTATGTTTGATCTCTGCGATATAAGATTTGAGGGACTAACCTCAGTTAATACAGAAGATACCTCAGAGGAGGCCAAAACAGTCATTCTAGCACAAACTAATACAAAGCTTATTAAAAACATTATACCTACAAAAAATAGCCGTCTTTCAGCTCGTTTTTGAGTCAAGTCAGTATAGGCAATATATCGTTGGTTAACATTCTGTTTTTCAATATCATCGGGATTACCTCCAGAACTTCTAACTGCTAGAATATGTGCCAAAGGACGTAAAGGAACTCGAATCATCCATCTTCTCCAGTCAGAACAAATAATTCAAATTTTGACATTATTATTCCTTTCTGTTTGAAGGTTTGGAAAGTTCTACAGATTTAATTGATTTGAAATTCTTTATAGAAATTGGCATTAACTTCAGCTCCCTATAATGCCACTTAACTAAGTCAGTTAATCTATCTGGACGATTCAATAAGGCCCATTCTGCATTTAAAATATTTAATTCCTCTTTTAATTCATCTACTTCTGTTCGTAAAAGATTCGCACTATGCATTGTAGCCTTTGTTTTTACACTCTCTAGATTTGCTAAATAAGCAAGGGACATAACCAAAATAAGTGAGAAACTATAAAATATTAACCTCATAATGTTAAACTTTTCATAGCTAACTTTGGGAGACCTAATTTTTTTCTTTGGGGAGAGAATGGGTCTGCGTCCGATCGTATAGCTATTCTAAGTTTTGCAGAGCGTGATCGAGGGTTGGACTGTCGTTCGTTATCTTTTACTAAATAAGGTTTAGAGCTCTTCAGTATAAAGCTTGGAGAAACATTTTCAGATGTGGGGGAATGTCTATTAGCATTTCCTTTACCAATTGACCTAGAACGAAGAAACTTCTTTACAATTCGGTCCTCTAATGAGTGAAAGGTAACAACCACTAGCTCTCCACCCGGCTTCAGTATCCGTTCAGCAGCCTCTAATCCACGAACGAGCTCGGCTAACTCATCATTTACTGCAATGCGTAAGGCCTGGAATGATTTTGTCGCTGGATGAGTCTTAGTGTCAGTTCGATTATTAAAGCAACCATGTATTATAGTTGATAAACTTAGAGTGGACGTTATTGGTCGCGCTGAAACTATTTTTTTTGCAATCAACCTTGAAGATTTTTCTTCTCCATATTGAAAAAGAATATCAGCGATCTCTTCTTCTTCAAAACTATTTACTATATCCGCCGCAGAAAGACCCCCTTCGCCCATACGCATATCTAGTGGCCCATCATGTCTAAACGAAAATCCACGTTTGGCCTGATCTAATTGCATGGATGAGACCCCAAGATCAAAAATGACGCCATCTACAATGGCCTTATCTACAAATTCTTCAACTTTAGAAAATTTTCCTAAAAAAAAAGAAAACCGTCCCGAAAACTCTTCGGACAAATCCTGCGAAAGCTTAATTACATTGGGGTCTTTATCGATCCCAAAAACCTTTACGGCCCCACTTTCCAGTAAGGCACGGCTATAGCCCCCAGCACCAAAAGTCCCATCTATCCAAGTTCCTTGTGGTTGGATGTTGTTCACAATAGTATTAATCAGAACCGGAGTATGCTGTGCCTTTTGATTGGAATTGCAGGCCATACTTTCCATTTCTTAATCCATTTTTTCTTTAATATCTTTATTGGAACCCGAACTTAATAAAACTAGAGGATCAAAATCATTACCTTGCTCTGTTAACCAGTTCTCAATTGACTTAGCTTGCTCATAAGATGATTCAGGTGACCAAATTTGGAATGTGTCTCCGGTTGCAGAAAAATGTGCTTCGTTAGTAATTCCAACTTTCTCTCGTAAGCGTAGAGGTATCACCAATCGTCCAGATTCGTCAGGTTGAGTCGGAAGAGCTTGCCCGTTAAAAATATGCTCCAAGGCACGACGTTCCTTTGAACCTCGCGGTAAATGAGAGATTTTTGAGTCAACCTCATTAATAGCTTTCTGAGTATACACTTCCAAATATTTTTGGGTTATGCCTCCATATACTATCACAGCATTTGGATTTAGACCTTCCGTCCAATCCGGATCACCAGACTCAAGAACTCGTCGAAAGAGTACTGGAATCGATACGCGGCCTTTCCCATCGACCTTATGTATCCCTTCGCCTCTAAATCTATCTGTCAAATCTAGTAAGCTCCTTTATCCGATACGCTAAAGAAACAGCGGTTGGGTCACTGCCATAACCCAATCCGCTGAATTCCTCTTTTGGAGGTGTTTGACCCGCACCACCTGGGGGGATGTCTGCTTGCGCAGGTTCAAACTAGTTCACGATAAAATGGGAGCCTGTATGAAACCTTTATGGTCGCCTATTGGGGTTCTTAGATGCCCCTATTTTATTTAACCCTCGTTTATCGTGAGTTAAATATACACGGGATTAGACGGAAATCAATACCACTTTATGGGAATCTATCCCATTTTAAGTAAAAAAAAATTTAATTAACTAATATATCTATATATTGTGCCTATATATAAAAACACATCTATATTTAGTAATATAAATTTCCTAAATAATTACCAAGATTAGAAAAAATTTCTAAATAAGACAAAATTTTAAGATTTATAAAAAAAACCTTTATGATTCGTTCATATAATTTAAAACTTAAATCAACTTAACTATTACGTTAATTTGAAATGACGCTGTCAATAAGCTTCTGTGCAATCGAGGCGTACGGATCAGAAGTTGATCCATCTCCAGTAGCAACTGGCTTTCCGGCATCTCCAGACAATCTAATTTCCAGATCTAAAGGAATTTCCCCCCAAAACGGTAACCCCATTTTAGATGCTTCTGCACGCACACCCCCATGTCCAAAAATTTCTGCCTCATGCCCGCACTTTGGACAAATATAATTGGACATGTTTTCTATTAACCCAAGCACTGGCACCTTGAGACCATTAAGCATATCAATAGCCTTTTTGGCATCTATCAATGACACATCTTGCGGTGTGGAAACTATGATTGCTCCACTAAGTTCTGCTTTTTGGCAAAGGCTAAGCTGAACATCCCCAGTTCCAGGAGGAAGATCAACTATTAGCACATCCAAATCCCCCCACTGAACCTGACCTAACATCTGCTGAAGAGCTCCCTGTAACATGGGCCCACGCCAAACTATCGCCTTAGAGGGGTCAACCATAAAACCAATAGACATTACAACAACTCCAAATGCCGATAAAGGAATAATAGTTTTTCCGTCTGGAGAGTCTGGTCTTCCAGTCAACCCAAGCATTTTGGGTTGTGACGGACCATAAATATCCGCATCCAGCAAACCAACTCGCACACCTTTTTTAGCAAGGGAAACTGCTAGATTTACTGATACAGTGGATTTTCCAACACCTCCTTTTCCAGAACCAACTGCTATAATGTGTCGTATACTATCTGGCTTCATAGATTCCACTCTTTGATCAGGATGTTTGCCAATTTTTAAATCTGGAGGTCGAGAATTCGAACTTGTCTCACTTACGTCTCGTTGAGATGTCAAAACTATAGATGCCTTGGAAACACCATCAATTGCTTCTAAAACCCTTTGGGTATTTTTAACGATAGGATTAAATAGCTCAGCTTCAGAGTTATCTATCTCAATCACAAAACGTACAACTCCATCTTTAATTTCTAAAGCTCGTATTAAATCTCTAGAAATTAAATTAGATCCTCCAGGAACCTCAATAGAAGACAAACAGTCCAAGACTTTGTTTTGCAATGAATTCATTAATTTTACTCCAAATAAAAGTTCTTTAGCACAAGTTGTGGTAATTGATATGTGTTTTTTGCATATCAGAAATGCTTTAATAATTATTGTCTACATAACCTCAAAAAACTATAGTGATTTTATTAAAGCTATAGACGACATTATTCCTCCCTTATGTTTTCTGGTTTTTAAGGTGGCGGTGCATTCCTCCCTGCACCGCCACAAAAATTTTTATAACTCATCTAGAGAATCTGCCAAAATTAAATATTTCTCAATCGGGGCTCTTAATTTTTTTTCTCCGGCTTTTTCAAAAAACACATCAGCATTTCCACCGTCTAAAGCTAGGATAACTCCATAACCAAATTTTTGGTGAAAAACCTTATCATCCACCAAAAATCTCCCACTAAGTATCTCTGCATCTGTTATAGAACTCTTAATTTCAACTTTAGGATCTTTATGGGTTTTTTTAGAGTTTTGAAGCCTCCTCCACCCTGGAGATTGATACACATCAGCCATCGCCGCTCGTGATTGAATGTCATCAGACAAAGTAGCAGCGTTATCAATGTCTTGATTAATCCTCTCATCCAACTGATAACCGTATAGGCCTGGTAAAGTTAAGTTCTCGATATACTCTACTGGGATATTATCAATAAATCGTGAAGGAATAGCTGACTGCCACTGCCCGTAAACCTGCCGGCTACCAACAAATGAAATGGTACAAAGCTCCTCTGCTCGAGTGATACCAACGTATGCAAGCCTTCTCTCTTCTTCCAAGCCTTTCACACCACTTTCATCCATTGAACGTTGCGAAGGGAACAATCCATCCTCCCAACCAGGTAGAAAGACAGCAGGAAACTCTAACCCTTTAGCAGCATGTAGGGTCATTATGCTAACTTTTTCAACTTCATTGTCCGTACTATTTTCCATAACCAAAGCTATATGCTCAAGAAAACCCTCCATATTCTCAAATTCTTCCAACCCCTTTATTAACTCTTTCAAATTCTCTAACCTACCACCAGCATCTGGTGTCTTATCCTGTAAACTCATCCACATTCTCGTGTAACCTGACTCCTCTAATATTTGTTCAGCCATTTCGATATGAGAAATTGTCCCTTGAATGTACATCTTACGCAATCTATCCAGGGTATCTAAAAGTAGCCTTAACTGGGTTGCACCCTTTCCTGATATTTTATTTGATAACAAGCATTCTCTTGCTCCATCTAGTAGAGATTTGTCAGCTACCCGTGAGTTTTCTCGAATTTTCTGTTGAGCACTATCACCCAAACCCCTTTTGGGAGTATTAATAATTCTGTCAAAGGCAAGATCATCTCTCGAAGATACTAATAACCTGAAATAGGCGATGGCATCTCTAACTTCTAATCGCTCATAAAATCGAGGACCTCCAATTACCCTATAAGGCAAACCTGTCTTTAAAAACCTATCTTCAAACGCTCTCATTTGATGAGATGCCCTAACCAAAATTGACACTTCACTTAAATTATATTTCCTTAGACCCCTAGTGCCTACTTGCATTGCCTCAATTTCATCACTGATCCAAATAGCCTCTTCACCTCCATCCCAGTGACCTATCAATCGAACGCGTTCCCCTCCCTTAGAGCTTGTCCATAATGTTTTACCTAAACGATTTTTATTTGCACTTATCACTCCAGTTGCGGCTGCCAAAATGTATTCAGTTGATCTATAGTTTTGCTCTAAACGAATTATTTTTGCATCTTTAAAATCACTCTCAAACCGTAAAATATTTCCTACTTCTGCTCCACGCCAACCGTAGATAGATTGGTCATCATCCCCAACACAACAGATATTTTGGTGTCCTGCAGCCAGCAGTCTCAAGAGTAAGTACTGAACCACGTTAGTATCCTGATACTCATCAACTAAGATATATTTAAATAGTTTCTGATACCTTTGAAGTAAGTCTTTATTCGCTTGTAGTAAGGTTACGACCTTAAGTAATAAATCTCCAAAATCACAAGCATTGAGTCTCGTTAAACGATCTTGATACTGGGCGTATAAAGATCGTCCTAGACCATCATACTTATCGTTTTCAGACATCGGTAAGTTTTCGGGCGTAAATGCTCTATTCTTCCAATTATCTATGGTTGAGGCTAATAAGCGAGCTGGCCAATTTTTTTCATCAATATTTTCAGCTTGAATCAGTTGTTTGAAAATCCTTAACTGATCATCAGTATCTAAAATAGTAAAATTTGGCTCTAAACCTGCAAGTTCCGCATGTTTACGTAGGAAACGAGCACATACTGAATGGAAGGTTCCCAACCACTTAAAGCCTTCCACATTCCGGCCTAATAAGTCACCAACTCTATTTTTCATTTCAAATGCAGCTTTATTAGTAAAGGTAACTGCAAAAATCTCATTAGGGTGAGCACTACCAGTTTTTAACAAATGCACAAATCTGGCGGTCAATGCTTTGGTTTTACCCGTGCCTGCCCCAGCAAGCATTAAAACTGGCCCTATTAAGCTCAAGACTGCTTCTTGTTGAGGCTCATTAAGTTCTCTAATATACGGCGGCAGTAGAGGCTCTAAGAGGTCCTGGTCTTTACGCAATATCTTAATTCCTCTTTTTATGTTATATTGATCTAATACAGGGATAAAACCTTAAGTTAAAGCCGGTTCTTATTTTGTTCCTATTATTTTTCTGGACTTTTTTAATAAATAAGGGAAAAAGAGCCTATGGACTATCATTCAAAATTTCCTGCCGTATCAGATCTTAAAAAAAGAGCACAAAAGAGAATTCCACATTTTGTATGGGAATATTTAGATAGTGGAACAGGGTTAGAACACACACGAAAAAGAAACAGAATCAAACTTGATGAAATAATGTTTTATCCATCAATACTCCACGGGGATATAAACCCAAACCTTAAAACTACTATATTAAATCACGAATACAATTTACCTTTTGGTGTTGCACCTGTTGGAATGTCTGGTTTAATTTGGCCTAATGCTGAAAAAATTTTGGCAGGAACGGCAGCAAGACATAATATACCCTACACACTTTCAACGGTTGCGAGCCAAACTCCAGAGGACCTGGCTACCCATATTGATAAAAATGCTTGGTTTCAATTATATCCACCTCGAGAAACTGAAATACTAGATGATATATTAAAAAGGGTAAAAGATTCAGGATTTACGACTCTAGTTTTAACTGTCGATGTTCCCGATGCATCAAGAAGAGAAAAGCAGATACGTGGTGGATTAACTCACCCACCCAGGCTTACAGGGCGCCTAGGTTTGCAAGCGATTAAAAAACCAGTTTGGTTGGCTAACACTCTTAGAAGTGGAATACCAAAAATGAAGCTAATGCAAAGTTATTCTAACGAAAGAAAGTCTCTCTCTTCTACAGCGCATATTGGATACTTATTGAGAACATCGCCAGACATAAATTATTTAAGGAACCTAAGGAAGAAATGGAAAGGGAATTTAGTAGTTAAAGGGATAATGAGAGCAGAAGATGCAAGGAGTTTAGAGCAAGAAGGTGTTAATGCTATATGGGTCTCAAACCATGCTGGGCGCCAATTCGACGGTACTTTCTCTTCAATAGAGGTTTTGCCAAAAATAAAGGAAGTTACCAAGCTACCAATCATTTTTGATAGCGGAATAGAAGGAGGCCTAGATATCTTAAGAGCCCTATCATTAGGCGCAGATTTTGTAATGATGGGGGGAGCTTGGCATTACTCTTTAGGTGCTATGGGAACAAGAGGTCCCAATCATCTGATTGATATTTTAACAAAAGACTTAATTTCTAATATGGGACAATTAGGCCTTCAACACATCTCAGACATAAAGACCTAAAACAATTAAAATTTTATAAGTTTATATATTTACGAGGTAATATAAATGGCTGTTTTTTTAAAATGCTTAACAAATGACTTACTACTTAATAAGGCTGAACAAAGTGGTGCTCTGGCAGGGTTACCTGACTGGGATCTGAGCGACTTATACTCTAGCCCTGAATGTACAGAAATAACGAATGACGTTAATTGGTTGAAGACTGAGTGTAAAAGCTTTGCTGCTGATTATGAAACAAATTTATCTACGTTGGACGATAAGGGTATGCTCAACTGCATAACAAGATATGAAACCATTGAGCAAGTTTCAGGACGAATAATGTCATATGCAGGTCTACGACACTATCAAGAAACAACAAATGAAACTAGGAGTAAGTTTCTAATTGATAAACAAGATAGTCTTACAAATATAACCTCTCATTTAATTTTTTTCTCATTGGAAATAAATAAGCTTGATGAAGTTAAATTAAATAGGCTTTTTAATACAAATAAAAAGTTAAACCGGTATAAACCAATATTTGATAGGCTTAGAACAATGCGTCCGCATCAACTATCAGAACAATTAGAGCATTATATTCACGACCTCTCAACAGTTGGCTCATCTTCTTGGAACAGGTTATTTGATGAAACTATCTCAGGCTTAGAGTTTAAAGTTTCAAATGAGACTATGGGAATAGAGTCTACGTTAAATTTACTTACTGATACTGATAGAGAGAAAAGAAAATCTGCTTCACTAGAGCTGGCAAAAGTTTTTAAAAAAAATATCAAAATTTTTACGCGAATTCATAATACACTCGCAAAAGAAAAATCAATTCAAGATAAGTGGCGTAAGATGCCAACGCCGCAATATGGTCGTCACCTTTCCAATCATGTTGAACCAGAAGTAGTACAAGCTCTTCGAGATGCTGTGGTAAATGCCTACCCCAAGATTAGTCATAGGTATTACGAAATTAAACGTAAGTGGCTTAAGTTGGAAAAACTTCAAGTTTGGGATCGGAATGCTCCCCTTCCACAAGAGGACAGCCCATTAGTGACTTGGTCAGTTGCAAAAAGTACAGTACTTGACGCATATGCAGACTTTTCTCCTGAGATATCCGATATTGCAAAAGTATTTTTTGAAAAGAACTGGATAGATGCAGCAGTTAAACCTGGTAAAGCACCTGGAGCATTTGCTCATCCAACAGTAACAAATGTCCATCCATATGTAATGCTTAACTACCTCGGTAAACCTCGAGATGTGATGACCCTCGCTCACGAACTTGGGCATGGTGTACATCAAGTTCTTGCTGCAAGCCAAGGTGAGTTACTTTCGTCGACGCCCTTAACACTAGCCGAAACAGCATCTGTATTTGGCGAAATGTTGACATTTAAGAAAGTACTTAAAAGTGCCACCTCAAAGAAACAAAAACGTATCCTTCTTGCTGGAAAAATAGAAGATCAAATTAATACAGTCGTAAGACAAATAGCTTTTTATGACTTTGAATGTAAATTGCATGAGGCGAGGTCAAAAGGTGAATTATCTTCTGATGATATCAACAAACTATGGATGTCAATTCAAGGGTCCAGCCTTGGACCAGCTTTTGAATTTATGGAGGGTTATGAAACCTTTTGGGCCTATATCCCACATTTTGTACACTCACCATTTTATGTTTATGCATATGCTTTTGGTGATGGTTTGGTGAATGCTCTATACTCAGCTTATGAGGCTGGATGTCCAGATTTTAAACAAAAATACATAGATATGCTAAAAGCTGGAGGCTCTCAACATCACACAGAGCTTCTTAAACCTTTTGGACTTGACGCCTCTGACCCGAAGTTTTGGGAGTTGGGTTTAAACTTAATTTCAAATATGATTGATGAGCTCGAAAGCCTAGATGACCTATAGGTTTTTAATAATAGGGCTATAACTGTTAAATCATTCCTTTTTCTTCGGCCAACGCTTGCATTCGAGATTGTAGTTTTTCGAATGCACGAACTTCTAACTGACGAATTCTTTCTCTGCTAACTTTATAATGTAAACTTAACTCTTCCAGTGTTGCAATAGTTTCGGTCAATCGCCGCCTAGTGAGGATGTCTTTTTCTCTATCATTCAAAATCTCCATGGCAGACACCAGAAGCTCTCTTCTGCTATCAAACTCTTCCTTCTCTTCATATTCAGTAGCTTGATCAGCATTTTCATCTTCAAGCCAGTCTTGCCATTGAGTTGAACCATCACCGTCAACAGAAATAACGGCATTAAGTGACGCATCAACCCCAGACATTCTACGGTTCATGGAATCAACCTCAGTTTCTTTTACATTTAGTTCTGAGGCTATTCGTTTTCTATTCTCAGGTCGTAAATCTCCCTCTTCAAACGCTCCTATTCTATTTTTTGCCTTCCTTAAGTTGAAAAATAGTTTTTTCTGAGCACTTGTCGTACCTAATTTTACTAAACTCCAAGAACGTAAGACATATTCTTGAATTGAAGCACGAATCCACCACATGGCATATGTTGCAAGTCGAAAACCTTTATTTGGGTCAAATTTTTTCACCGCTTGCATAAGGCCAACATTAGCCTCAGAAATCACTTCAGACTGAGGCAATCCATAACCCCGGTAACCCATTGCTATTTTTGCGGCCAGTCTTAAATGAGACGTCACCAACCGATGTGCAGCATCGGTATCTTCGTGATCAACCCAGCGCTTAGCCAGCATATACTCCTCCTCTGGCTCCAACATTGGAAACTTCCTTACCTGTTGAAGGTATCTACTTAAACCGCCATCAGGGGTTGGAGCTGGTAAATTCGAGTAGTTAGACATGTACATTGTATCCTTTACTATAGTTAACAGATATTTACTGAATAGGTTTCTTTCAAGTACTAAGGATAACAAAAGATTTCTATTATTTTAGTTAAGAATGTAAATAGGAAAATTTTCTGCATCAGAAAATTAGAAGCTGCATGGCTATGCTTTAACGTTCAATTTATCAATTAAATTAGAAAAATCTTCTGGCACTGGGGTAGTGAAGTGCATATTTTCATTACTAACTGGATGTGTAAAACCTAGTTCAGATGCATGCAAAGCCTGCCTAGGGAACGATTTTATTGAGGTTTGTGTCGTTTCAGAAAATGCTTTCCTTGGCATTTTACGCTTCGATCCGTAAACAGGGTCTCCAACCAAAGAATGTCCAACATAGGTCATATGAACTCTGATTTGATGAGTGCGACCTGTCTCCAACCAGCACTCAATTAACGATAAAGCCGCTGGAGTGCCAAACTTTTGTAAGACTCGTGCTCGTGTTACAGCGTACCTTCCTCCATTTTTAATTACCGCTTGCCTCTGCCGTTCATGTTTATGTCGTGCAAGGTTACCCACAATTTTAAGAATATTTCCAGATTCAAATCCCACCCCTGGGATCCCGAGCAACCTTGGATCAGCGGCATCGGGAACTCCGTGGCATAAAGCAAGGTATTTTCTTGTCACACTATGTTTCTCAAACTGTTTTGCCAATCCATGGTGAGCAATATCTGATTTTGCTACTACAAGTAGTCCCGATGTATCCTTATCAATTCTATGGACAATTCCAGGCCGACGCTCCCCTCCAATACCAGAAAGAGTATCTGAACAATGGTGTAAGAGAGCATTTACCAAAGTTTTATCGAGAGACCCTGGTGCAGGGTGAACGACCATACCAGCTGGTTTGTTTACAATTATTAAGTATTCGTCTTCAAAAACTACATCTAATGGTATATTTTGAGCTACTGTTTCTAAAGTAGTAGCTTCTGGGATTATTATTTTCCATATTTGTTTATCCAACACCGTGAAGTCAGCTTCTGTAACAATAACCCCCTTCAAGCTAACAGCTCCATTATGTATTAAACGCGTTGCATAAGATCTACTCAAATTTAAAGAGACTGGTGCATAAGCTGCCAGTGCTTTATCAAGGCGGGTAATACGATTACCAAATATTTCAATTTCTATAGAACGCGAGCCTTGATTCATGAGTAAAACACCGGGATTAGATCCCTCCAATATAAGATTTCTTCGTATTTTAGTAACTACCCTGACATTTACAATGATCTCAGGGATAATAATTGTGATAACCCTTCTTGTTATCAAATTACAACCTTCAAAACTTAAAATACCACAGGACATATCCCTACCAAAAGGTACAAAAGCGATTTCTTACTCTCAGGGATCTGATTGGATAGCCATAACTACATCAAACGACAAAATACTAATCTTTGATAGCAAAACAGGGAAAATCAAAAACGAAATAAATATAAATGGGGGGAAAAACTAATAATCTAAGTTGGTACCACCTCCCCGGTTTGAACGGGGGACCTCCTGATCCACAATCAGGCGCTCTAACCAACTGAGCTAAGGCGGCACTAGTAACTGACTAATCCATATTTTATACAAATTGCAAGACCTACAATTGTAAAGTCGTCCAGATTAACATACTTATATCGTTCCAGCACCTATTTTAGATACTAAAGATTGTTAAAAGTAAAAGATTAATCATCTTATAAATCAAGGAACGAATATGAGCATTAATAGCCAGAGTAATGTAGAAGCAAATTTATCTATTGGTCCAACCACTCTAGGTATGGTCAGAATATATATAGAGGGAAAAAATATAAGTATACCTTTAGACTTCGATCCTGAGGAAGCGTTGGAAATCGCAGAGGAGCTTAAAGCTGCATCGCTTATAGCCAAAGGTATGGACAAGAAAAAAAATAAATAATTGAAATACCAAAACGGCCGCTTGTGGCTTTACAGTAAACATCTTAAGAGGATCTTAGCGGTTCTACCCTTCTCGTAATTGGAAACAACATTCCAGTGGCCTTAAGCAAATTCGAGGGAACTGGCTCTGATCGGATCTTGGTTCGATTATCTGGTGCCCACCTGTAAAACCAGGTCCTCGGGAATTAGCTATTCCAACGGTTGTTGGTGGTTCCGCTACTTTTTATTTGATTGGATGTTAGCGATAAGACTTATTAACAACTTGCGGTTTTGAGGTTGCTAAGTTCTCTCGACATCTTGTCTAAAACTGCGTTTACCAGTGGTAAGCCTTTGTTATCTGACAAAAATGCATTAGCTACATCAATAAACTCAACAATTGTAACTTTTGGAGGAGTCTTTCCTAATAGCATTTCAGCCCCTGCCGCTCTAAATATCGCCCTTAAGGTTGGGTCTATTCTATCTATAGGCCAGTTAGCAGCCAACGCTCGATCAGTTGCTTTATCAATCATAGTTTGTTCTAAAACTGCTAAATTAAGAATATCCTTAAACAGTGATATGTTACATATCCCAAATTCAGTATTGTTGTAGACAGCACCAATCCTATGCTCTTCAAATTCACTAATCACTACCTCTATAGAAAGCCCCGAATGTTCCATTTGGAATAACGCTTGTACTGAGTAGAAACGAGCTGCTGATTTTTGATTTACCTTTTTTATTTGCGTATTCACTATGTTCCTTTACCCAGTTCTGTATCACCAACCAGAAATTTACTGGTTTTGAATCCCACATCATTGGCCTTTTCAATAATAGTACGCTCAAAGTGAATTAAGCTTAACGTAGCAGTAGCTGCTCCTCCACCTTTATTCAATTTCTTTGGGTCAGCCCTCTCTTCAGCCTGAGCCATATTCTCAACTGTTAAAATTCCATTACCAATATTTGCCCCATGAATTCCTAATAACATCAAGCCACGAGAACTATCTGAACATACAGTGTCATAGTGTGAGGTTTCACCTCTGATAACACAACCTAAGGCAATAAATCCGTCATAATTTGATTTTCTAAAAGCTATTCGAATAGCTAAGGGAATTTCAAGTGCTCCAGGCACCTCTATTGTATGGACATCAGTATTATACTTCTTACATTCATTCATAGCTCCAGATATCAGACCGTCGCTTATGCTTTTATAATATGGAGAAACCACTATTAATATCTTTACTGGGTTTAAGAAATTAAAGTTCTGTTTGTTACTCTCAGCTGTTATCATCTAATTCCTCATGGGTTAACGGTCTAGTTCCAGAAATTTTTAGACCGTAAGCATCCAAACCAACGACTTTTGGTGAAGGTGAGTTGGTTAATAATTCAATGGATCCAAGACCTAATTCTGCTAGAATCTGTGCTCCCAAGCCATACTCCCTTAGGGTTGAAGAGGAAGGTTCCGAACATTCACTAAGGGTCGCGCTCATATCTCGAAGTAACACTACAACACCCCTTCCTTCCTGAGAAATTATTCTCATTGCAGTTGATAATGCAGGTGAGTTTCCATCATTTATCCCCAGGGCATCCTCAAAAGGGTTGAACACGTGCATACGAGTGAGAACTGTAGTCTCTTTTCCTAATGTACCTTTTGAAAGGACTACATGCATTCCTCCTTGAATTTCATCTTTAAAAGTGCGCATTTTCCAATCCCCTCCATAAACTGAGGAAACCATCTTGTTCGATGTTTCAGTAACCAAATTATCATGCCTTCTTCGATATGAGATTAGGTCACTAATTGTTCCAATACGTAAGCAGTGCTGTTTCGCGAAACCAATTAAGTCAGCCAATCGCGACATAGTTCCATCGTCATTCATGATCTCACAAATAACTCCTGATTCATTTAAACCAGCTAATCTTGAGATATCTACTGCTGCCTCTGTATGTCCAGCTCTTACTAAAACGCCCCCCTCTTTTGCTCTAAGAGGAAAAACATGCCCAGGGGTCGCGATATCTGAGGATGAGTGATTTTTATCGATTGCCACTGAAATGGTATGAGCTCTATCCTGAGCAGAAATCCCAGTAGTAACACCCTCCCGCGCTTCTATTGAAATCGTAAAAGCAGTCTCATGGCGAGACGAGTTATGTGATGACATTAGCGGTAAGTTTAAATGATCAACCCGATCCCCCGTCAAAGCAAGACAAATAAGACCACGCCCATATTTTGCCATAAAATTTACAGTTTCAGCTGTTGCCATTTCTGCAGGTATTATTAAGTCACCTTCATTTTCACGATCTTCATGATCAACAAGTATGAACATTTTACCATTTCTTGCGTCATCTATAATTTCTTCAATTGATGAAATTACTAACTGCTGAACAGACTTAGACATTTAGACTCCATTTATTAGTATGTGTTTGCGCAAGAAAAGTTCAAACAATTAATCATACTCTTTTAACCTAGAGACATAACGGGCTAGAGTGTCTATTTCAATATTTACTTCGTCACTTATTTGACAAAGTTTCCAGTTAGTTTCTGACTTCGTATGTGGGATCAAATTTATGCTAAATCTATCCCGAAAAACCTCATTAATTGTAAGAGAAGTACCATTTAGACAAACTGACCCCTTTGAGGCACAAAATTTCGCTAAGGTTTCAGAAATTTCAAATACAATTTTTGTACTGTCACCACAATCCTCTTTGCTAAGAATCTTCGCTAAACCGTCAACATGACCCGATACAATATGCCCCCCCAACTCATCACCTAATCGTAAAGAGCGCTCTAAATTTAGCTTTGTACCTTGGTTCCATTTTTTAATGTTAGTTTTGGAAACACTCTCAGAAGAAGCTTCAACATCAAAATACGTACTTCCAGATGTACCACATTCAATCACAGTTAAACAGATCCCATTACAACATATGGAACAACCGATATCTATGCTATCTTCAGGATAAGAACAGCTTATTCTTACTCTTAGATCTCCCCTTTGTTCTAATTCTAAAACAGTTCCAATATCACTAACTATTCCGGTAAACATTTTTTTTCCTTAAATCAAAGTTAATCTGAGTAAACTTACAGACTATCCATTATAGTGTTTTCTTGCACAACTGTCCAAGTATGTAAAATATCATTACCGACCTTTTCAACCTCAACGGAGGTTAAAGTCGGCATTTCTTTTAAATGTCTTGAACTTAGAGCTCCTATAACTGGAACTCCTAAAGCTCCAAATATCTTTCCCCCTGTAAAGCCTGTAACTCGGTCAACCAGATTATTTTGTATTAATGAAGCCGCGATTTGACCCCCACCCTCACAAAATACTCTAGTAATACCCATTTGCGCAAGCACTCTTAGAGCAACTGTTAAATCCAAGCTATTTCTATTTAATAATGGGACTTCTATAAGTTTTGCTTTTCGATGCAACCAAAACTCTCTACTCGCAGCATCAGGATCGGGTCCGTGTATAAGCCAGATTGGAGAATTGTTACAGGAATCAGCTATAGGACTTTTTTGAGGTAAATTTAAGTTATTACTTACTAAAATTCGAATAGGGGAATGCTTAATTCCTAAACCTCTTACTGTTAAAAGTGGAAGGTCTTGACGCGCAGTTCCACCGCCAACCAAAATTGCATCGTGTTTAGCTCTCATTGCATGAACTTTACGTCGAGATTCAGGGCCTGTTATCCATTGGCTTTCACCCGAATGAGTAGCAATTTTACCGTCAAAAGTAGAGGCTATTTTTAAAGTTACCAATGGCCTCTTGAGTAACACTTTATTAATAAACCCACGATTTTCTTCAAATGCTTCCTTCCTCAACACTCCTAAACTAACTAAAATTCCTGCCTGTTTCAAAGCTTTGATACCTCTCCCACATACCCTGGTGTCTGGGTCTTTTATGGAAACTACCACTCTTTTTACTTTTGCGTTTATTAGGGCTTCAACACATGGCCCACTTTCTCCATGATGAGCACAAGGCTCCAATGTTACATAGACTGTTGAGTTCTCTGCTAGCTTACCTGCTTGTGCTAAAGCAACTATCTCGGCGTGAGGTCGTCCTCCAACTCCTGTAAAACCACGGCCTACTACTTTATCATTTAAAATAATAACACAACCAACGGATGGGTTAGGCCAAGTATTCCCTAGTCCTCTGGCCCCTAAAGACAGTGCTAAATACATCCAACGCTGGTCAGATTCATCATCCATTATTTAATCTTCTGTCAGGACAGGTGGCCTTAATTCCGAAACGAAATCTTCAAAGTCATCTGCTGCTTGGAAGTTTTTATAGACAGATGCAAATCGAACATATGCTACGGTATCAATTCGAGCTAATGCTTCCATTACTATTTCACCTATAGTTTTAGATGGGATGTCACTATCTCCAAGACTTTCTAAACGCCGAACAATTCCAGAGATCATCTGGTCCATGCGTTCATTCTCTATTGCACGCTTTTGCAACGAAATTTTAATTGACCTTTCTAACTTATCTCGATCGAAGTCCTCTCGCTTTCCATTAGATTTGATTACTACTAAGTCTCTTAATTGAACACGCTCATAAGTTGTATAGCGGCCCCCACAAGCAGGACAAAATCTACGTCTTCTGATCGCCACATGATCCTCTGCCGGACGTGAGTCCTTAACTTGTGTATCTATATTTCCACAAAATGGGCAACGCATATCTGGTATCCCTTTTAACTATTAAGCATCACACTCTAAATAATTCAGTCCGATAAGATATAGTTAATCAACCATAATATGTACAGACTTTGCTTACATTTAATAACTAAATAATTAAAAAATCAAAATCTTCAGCTGCCCGAAGTATATTAAACTTCTGAAATAAATTTAAACTATTGCTCTAAAAAACTACGAATCTTTCTCGATCGACTAGGATGTTTTAATTTTCTAAGCGCTTTGGCTTCTATCTGCCGAATTCTTTCCCTAGTCACGCTGAACTGTTGCCCTACCTCTTCCAATGTATGGTCTGTATTCATCCCAATACCAAAACGCATCCTAAGAACACGCTCTTCGCGGGGCGTGAGAGATGCTAAAACACGGGTTGTAGTTTCTTTTAAATTTTCTTGAATTGCTGAGTCCAATGGCAAAACTGCATTTTTGTCCTCAATAAAATCTCCAAGCTGACTATCCTCTTCGTCACCAATCGGAGTTTCTAATGAAATTGGCTCTTTAGCAATTTTCATAACCTTACGAACTTTGTCCAGAGGCATTTGTAACTTTGCAGCTAGCTCTTCTGGTGTCGGCTCTCTCCCAATTTCGTGAAGCATTTGTCTGCCTGTCCGAACAAGTTTGTTAATCGTTTCAATCATGTGTACTGGAATTCTTATGGTACGAGCTTGATCTGCTATAGATCTAGTTATTGCCTGACGAATCCACCAAGTTGCATACGTTGAGAACTTGTAACCTCTTCGGTATTCAAATTTATCCACAGCCTTCATCAGTCCTATATTTCCCTCTTGGATCAGGTCTAAAAACTGCAAACCTCTGTTAGTATATTTTTTTGCTATCGAAATGACCAAGCGCAGATTAGCCTCTACCATCTCTTTTTTAGCCTGCCTTGCTTCTTTTTCACCTTTTTGAACTTGTTGAACAAGTCTCCTAAACTCTGTGATATCGACACCAACATATTGACCAACCTGAGCCATTTCTGATCTCAGAGTTTCAACTTTTTCTAAACTTTTTTCGATTAGTGCTGTCCAACCTCGACCAGTTTTCAGAGTTATGCGTTCTACCCAGCCAGGATCTAATTCATAACCTCGGTACTCATCTATAAACTCACGACGATTGATGCGGGCTAAGTCAGCTAGCTTGACCATAGTACTATCTATAGACATTATTTTTCGATTAATTCCGTACATTTGATCTATAAGCGCCTCAATCCTATTATTATGTAGGTGTAAAGAATTCACAGATTCCATTATTTCCACTCTTAAATTTTGATATGTTGTTTCTTGTTTTTTTGAAAACTTTTTTTCTTCGTTTAGTGTTGCTGAAATACGAAAATCTTGAAGTTTTGAAAGTCTATTATAATTTTTTGCTATTAATTCCAATGTCTCCAATACTCTAGGCTTCAATACATCTTCCATTGCTGCAAGACTCATGTTTTCTTTTTCATCTTCGTCTTCGTCTTCATCGTCAGATTGAATAATGTCCCCATCAGCATCCAGCTCTTGTTTATCTTCAGCTTTAGTACCTTTCACAACCGAAGGCTCAGGTACGCTTGGCGTTACTATTAGCCCACCTTCTTCACCCTCACTTGTTACAAATGTTGCTTCCAAATCTATTACATCACGTAATAAAATATCTTCATTTAATAACTCATCTCTCCAAATAGTAATTGCTTGAAATGTTAATGGGCTTTCACACAATCCTGAAATCATGGTGTTTCGCCCGGCTTCAATCCTTTTCGCAATAGCTATTTCACCCTCACGACTTAAAAGCTCGACCGACCCCATTTCTCTTAAATACATTCTAACCGGATCATCTGTTCGGTCTAAGACTTCAGTAGTTGAAGTAGAAACAGCCACTTCTTTAGTCTGGTTCGACTCAACAAGATCTGTTGTTCCTAAAGGTTCTTCCTCTCCTTCTTCATTTTCAACAATATTAATCCCCATCTCTGACAGCATGGACATGACGTCCTCTATTTGTTCAGAGGCTATCTGTTCGGGAGGTAGTACCTTATTTAACTGATCGTAAGTAATATAACCCCTGACACGCGCTTCCGTGATCATTTTTTTTACGGCTGCCTGACTCATATCTAGGCCATTTGCTTCATCTTCTCGCTCTTGTTTACGGTCGTCTGTGTCTTTTGCAGCCATTTAATGATTCCCTAAAACGATTCGTTTTCTACTCTGTAATCCGAATTAATATGATTCGCACGTTTATTTAGTTTTTTTCTTTTTCCAGACTTGATTATCTATAAGAGCCTGCAGTCCGTCCGAAAGAGATTTATGATTATCTAACTCACTCTCACTTACACCCTTTTGTAACTTATTGGCTGAATCATTGGCCTCCGCTGCTCTTGAAACTCTCCATGTAAGACTTTCATCTGTAGCTCCTTTTAAATCTTCAACTGCCTCTTTAATCTCTCTTTCGATACCCTGACGAGCATGGATTTTGGTAATCTCGCCTATTATTGTTTGACGAATTGTATCGTCGGACGCCTTTGGTAACATTGCAGGCGCAATCCTAAGATGTTTTAAATCAAAAATCTTGGAGACATTATGCGTTCCAATTTTTTCTTTAAGTATTTCTTCTATATCTTGATTATTTTCCTGATAGTAAACTCCCAGAACAGTAGACAAAATCTTTTTATGCTCTTCTAACCTAAAATCGATTAACTCAAGTTCTTTAACAAATTCACTAATAAAGCGAGGATTACTAATAATGACTACAAGAAGTAGAGCTTCTCGTAATCTTACCTCCATATCCTCTGATGTAACGATCATCGATTTTTTTGTATTTAAAGACACTGGTCCCTTACTATCGTCTTTATAAGGATATTTTTTATTTGAATTCCTTATTTGATGTCCCTTGGATTGATAAAATAAGTTTGACCTCAGGGAAGCGAATTCACTTCCGTAGTGCTTACGCAACTCTCTATCCTTTATTTGGTTAATAATAGCTCGCAAAGATTTATCCAGTAAAGCTCTCCTTTCTGGACTGTCAAAAATTTTTCCTTCGGTCTCTCTCTTCCATATAAGATTGATTAATGGTGTTGATCCTTCAATTAACTCCGTCATCTTAGATATCCCAGACAGTCTTAGTACATCATCTGGATCCTGATTCTCTGGCATCAAACAAAAGCGAATTGATTTTTGCGCTTCTAAGAAAGGTAAAGCAAGATCAATTAAGCGGTAAGCTGCTCTAGTACCAGCGGCGTCACCGTCTAGTGCTACAATGGGTTCAGCAGATATCTGCCAAAATAGAGAAAGTTGTTTTTCTGTTATTGCTGTTCCTAATGTGGAAACAGTAGCCTTATATCCATGTGAATCCATTGCTATTACATCCATATAACCCTCAACAACAAGCAAAACAGCATCATTACCAAAAGACTGTCTTGCGAGCTTATGATTATAAAGAGTATTACCTTTATCAAATAATAAAGTCTCTGGGGAGTTTAAATATTTTGCCTTTGCCTTTTGGTTCATTGCTCTGCCACCAAAGGCAATACAATAACCACGCCTGTCTCTTATTGGATACATAATACGATCTCTAAACCTATCATTTAGTCCTCGACCGTCCGCCGACTTTAAGCATAGGCCAGCCTCTACCATAAGCTCTTCACTTATATTATTTTTTTTCAAATGACTAAAAAGACTTTTATAACCATCTAGCGAGTAACCAATTTCAAATCGATCAATTGACTCTTGTGTTATTCCACGTGACTTAAGATAAGCTCTCGCATTTGTTGCATTTATACTGGTTAGTTGATCTTTAAAAATATTAACAGCAAGTTCCATGACCTTGACAAGTTCGGCTCTCTTGTCATTTTTCTGCTGAGACCCCCTATCGGCTTTCGGCAGTTGTAAACCTGCTTCAGAAGCTAAAATTTCTACTGCCTCAATGAAACTTAAATTCTCTGTTTCCTTAATAAAGCTAATAGAATCGCCTTTTGCATGACAACCAAAACAGTAATAAAATCCTTTTTGATCATCGACATGAAAACTAGCGGTTTTTTCTTGATGAAAAGGGCATGGAGCCCACATGTCTCCTTTACCTTGATTCGATTTTTTTCTGTCCCAGGTTACTTTACGCCCAACAACCTGCATTATAGAGGTTCTAGATCGTAGTTCATCAAGAAATGCTGTTGAAAGGTTCATTGTTACAATATTATGCTCTAATAAGATAAAGTCTAGGCATTACATTTAACTTTAAGAAATAACAATAATTCTATGAACCCATTATAAGCCCTTTAATTTATTCTGAGCAGCTATAGACTTCATAGATCCTTCTATTTCATGCACTAAAGTCTTAGAAAACGACCTAAATACCATCAGCTCAAATCCTAAATCAGTTTTCCTAACTATCGTGGCCATATGCCCTAACAGCGAGCGGATAACGTCACCAGATTCCATCGATCTCGCGTCTACCGGGCACAATCGATCCATGACATCAGATGAACCAACTCCAACTAACTCTACGACCGTCCAAGCATCAGATTGATCTGTTATGGCAGCGGAAATATTATCAACTTTATTTCCTACAAACAAATACTGCCCCATCCCAATCCACATAACTGTATTACCTTTAGCAACCGAACTCCTTCCATCGCCAGGTAACTCTAGATTAAATTTCTTTTTTAACTCTTTTGAAACTGTCTTAGTTTTATTTTTGAAAGGCTGTATTGTGGACATGTTTGCAGACGTGATTTCACTTAAGACTATGGAACCTACCTTTATAGGTTCCATACTGTTCAAAGGAGATTTTGGGATCAAGTTAACCACGAGCTCTTACTCCTTCTTTATCTAAAAACACTGGATCACACACTTTGCAAATTGTTTCTGTACTTCTTAGATGGTCAACTACTTTAATTTTTTCACCCATCCTGGTTTTACCATTTCTCAAAAACCCAAGAGCTATCATAGTTTTTAACTCTGGGGAGTAAGCGACTGATGTTGAGTAACCTTGTTGCGCAACCCTTACAGGTGAGGCCTCAACATCAAAGAAGTATGAACCTGCAAAAAGTTTATCTGTACCAGTTATAGGAATTAACCCTACTAGTTGATCCCTATCCTGATCAATTAAACCAGGACGCATAGCACCAGTCTTGCCTATAAAGTCTTTTTTAGAAGACATCATCTTTTGCATCCCCAAATCAAAAGCAGTTATACGGCCATCAATTTCAGCGTGAGTAATAAATCCTTTCTCGATCCGAAGAACATTTAACGCCTCCATACCATACAGCCCACCCCCTAAATCCTCGGCCGATGATTTCAAATGATCAAACATACTTTCCCCAAAACGAGAAGGTACTGCTATTTCGTATGCATGTTCACCAGAAAATGAAATTCTAAATAATCTAGCTTTAACTTCTCCAATACTAACTTCCTTGTAAGCCATATAAGAAAAATTATCGCTGTTAATTTCTTCATCGATTATCTGATTGATTAATTCTCTAGATTTTGGTCCAGCGACTGCAAACTGAGCCCACTGCTCAGTAACACTCATCAAAGTGACGTCGAAGTGTGGTACCAAACATTGTTGCACGAACTCTAGGTGTGTCATCACTTCTCCAGCGGATGCAGTAGTGGTAGTTAGTACATAGTGGTTCTCTTTTATACATGCTGCTGTTCCATCATCCATAACATGTCCATCTTCACGTAACATTAACCCATAACGAACTTTACCTGGAGCTAGTTTGGCAAAATTATTTATATAGATAAAATCGAGGAAAGCCGCAGAGTCTTGTCCCTGAATATCAATTTTACCTAATGTGGAGACATCAACTATCCCGACACTGTCTCGAACATACCTAACTTCTCTATCACAGCTCTCACGCCAACTGCTCTCTTCTTTTCTTGGAAAATACGACGGTCTATACCACAAACCAGCTTCAATCATCGGTGCCCCTAAATCAACTGATAGCTGATGAGATGTAGTAAAACGCTGCGGCGCAAATCCTTCTCCCTGAGCAAAAGCCCCCATAGCGGCTATAGAAACTGGAGTATAGGGCGGCCGAAATGTTGTTGTCCCTGTCTCTGGTATCGCTCTCCCAGTTACATCAGCAAGAACTGCTAAGGCTACAACATTTGAGTTTTTACCTTGATCAGGAGCCATCCCTTGAGTGGTGTATCGCTTCATATGCTCAACAGATTTAAAATTTTCCTGTGCTGAGAGTTTGATATCTTTGACTGTAACATCGTTTTGAAAATCTATCCACGACCTACCTTTACAGGGAACTGACCAAAGGGGCACTATCACCGTCGGATCACTTTCAGCCTCAGGAACTGAAATAGTCTTGTAGCTTAATCCAAGATTCTTTAAAACTTCTTTTGCTCTAAATACTCCAGACTTCATACATCCTTTTGTTGAGAAAACACCAGTTGCAGCTCCGGCGACCTCTAGCCCTGGAATCATTCCCGGCACTGGTATAAACGCTGATAGTTGATCATTCCATTCTGGTTTTCCGTTCATATGACATGTAAGATGAACTGTTGGATTCCATCCACCGGAAACTCCAAGCATGCTAGTTTCTATTTTTGAAACAGAGCCATTAGCCTGTGTTACCTCGACTTCTTTAACTCCCATTCTTCCCCGAACATTCGTTACCATCGCACCCTTAAATACAGGAAAATCACCTTGAATGGTCGAATCACTCCTACTATCTACATAAGCGGCGATTTCTATTCCGTTCAAATGCAGGTCTCTGGCAGTTCTAAATGCGTCATTATTGTTTCCAAATATAACCGCTTTTTTACCCAGACTCACCCCATAACGGTTTAAGTAACCCCGCATCGCAGAAGCTGTAAAAACTCCTGGCCTATCATTGTTCTGAAAAGCAATAGATCTCTCTATGGAACCTGCTGCATATACAGCACCTTTTGCTACAATTCGCCAAAAAATTTCCACAGGGAGGGCATGATTTTTTTCTTTAATATGATGGGATATTCGCTCAACTGCCCCATAAGTACCTCCATCATAGGCTCCTGTAACAGTCGTTCTTGACATACAGCGAACATTTTCCATTTGACTCAGTTTATCTATTTTTTCTTTAGCCCAAATATCTCCTGGTTTTCCATCAATATCATAGTTTTCTGAATTAAGTCGACCACCAAAAATTGAATCTTCTTCACAAAAGATAACTTTAGCCCCAGCATTCGCTGCAGTTAAGGCAGCCATAATACCAGCTGGTCCAGACCCAATTACAAGAACATCGCAGAATGCATAAGCTTTTTCATAGTAGTCACTATTATTTGCCATTGAAAGCCGACCCAAGCCAGCCGCACGTCTAATCGATGGCTCGTAAAGAGCTTCCCAAAATTTCTTTGGCCACATAAATGTTTTGTAATAGAATCCAGCAGAAAGAAATGGAGATATTAAGTCATTTAACTCCAAAAGGTCCCACTTTAAAGTACCCCAGTAGTTTTGAGAGTAAACCTTTAAATCTGACACTAATTCCTGTGTGGTCAGCCTTACATTTGGAGTGGTTTGATTCCCATCCCTTATCTCTACTAACCCATTTGGTTCGTGAGACCCATCGGTCATCACGCCTCTAGGACGATGGTACTTAAACGAACGCCCAATGACCTTAACGTCATTTGCTATTAAAGCTGAGGCGAGTGTATCACCTTCATAACCCAAGAATTCCTTGTCATCAAACGTGAATTTAAGTGGCGCAGATGAATTGATTAGGCGACCCTCTTTAACTCTCATTACTTTGAATCCTTTACGTTATTAACAAGTTCAACTTTAAAAATTTCATGGGTTGCTGTATCTCGCTCAATTAATAACCACGCCCTACAACCTGCCTCGTGTTGCCACAAATCTTCAGTTACGCCACAAGGATTTTCTCTAATGTGGAGATACTTGTGCATCGCATCCAAATCTGACTCTCCTGGTCTACTTAAATAGTCTTTGGCTCCTCGGTAATAGAATTCGCGTCTATCTCTTTCACCACATAAAGGGCATTTGATACGCATAATTTAGGTTCCTCTTAATGTAAGTTATGCTGAGAGCCCTTGGATTCTTCATCCATTAGGCCAACTCCAGTTCTAAATCGCTCAAAGGTATGTTTTTTTGCAACCTCATGAGGCTTATCCTCTGCCATTAGGTGAGCCATACACCAACCTGAGGCTGGAATAGCCTTGAAACCACCGTAGCACCAACCACAGTCCATATATAAGTTTTCGACTTCTGTTTTATCAATAATAAAGGATCCATCTGGAGTCATATCCATGATACCCCCCCAACTTCGAAGAACCTTAGCTTTTCCGATAGCTGGCATTAAACTCATACCTGCCTCCATAACGTGCTCCATCATTGGTAAGTTGCCTCTTTGAGAATAGGAGGCATGAAAGTCTAAATCACCACCAAAAACAAGACCACCTTTATCAGATTGAGAAATATAAAAATGCCCCATGCCAAATGTTACCACATGGTTAATGGCTGGTTTTAGTCCCTCAGAGACAAAAGCTTGCAAGATATGACTTTCAATAGGTACCTCCAACCCAGCCATTGCAGCCACTTCAGAAGAACGACCCGCCACAACAATTGCTACTTTTTTTCCACGAATAGGTCCTAAAGAAGTTTGAACACCTGTAACTTTCCCGTTAACTACATCTATTCCAGTAACTGCGCATCGTTGAATTAAATCAACACCTAGCTGATCCGCGGCCCGTGCATAACCCCAAGCTACTGCATCATGCCTCGCATTCCCACCTCTCTTGTGAAAAAGGCCTCCATACACAGGAAAACGGTGATTATCAAAATCTAAATATGGAAGCTCTTTTCTTACTCCTTCTCTATCTAAGAGTATTGCATCGTCTCCTTGACTTATCATCATATTTCCCCGCCGAGCGGCAGCGTCTCTTTGGCCATCTGAGTGGAAAAGGTTAATAACTCCACGCTGTGAATGCATTGCATTATAGTTAAGTTCAGATTCCATAGTCTCCCAAAGCTTTAAGGAGTGGCTATAAAATTCTGAATTCCCTGGGATCATATAGTTAGCCCTAACTATTGTGGTATTTCGACCAACATTTCCTGACCCAATGTAACCCTTTTCAAGAACAGCCACATTGGTTATCCCATGATTTTTTGCCAAGTAGTAAGCCGTAGCTAACCCGTGACCTCCTCCTCCAATTATGATAACATCATATTCTGATTTTGGCTCAGGCTCTCTCCAAACAGGCTTCCAGTTCTTATTTCCTGTCAAACCTTCTTTAAGAATCTTTAAGGCATTATATCTCATGTTAGTACTCCTGCGTTAAGTTGCAGATAATCAATAAAATGTGGGCTTTACAAGTGCATTTTATGTATCTTTTAAAAAAATATATGTAATATATATTTATTGGCAATTAACACAGTTATTTATTTCCTAATAGGTACAACCTCATAGCCAGGTTCTTCAGCTTCATCATCCACCATTTCTACAGGAAACCCAGAAGCTGTAATATCTAGTCCTGTTTTTTCTTCAAGTCGCTTAATAATATTTGGGGAGAATTCATTTTCACCATATCGACTTATACCATCTTCAAAAATAGAAATCATAAGAGGGCTTATTTCTAAAGGTATGCCCGCGTTATCAGCTATTTTTTGGAATAAGGATATATCCTTATGAACTAACCCCATCGTAAAGGATATATCTCTAGATCCATTCAATATTACTTGGCTTTCTGTTTCGTGAACAAATGAATTTCCTGATGATATTTTAATGGCTTCAAACGCTGTACTCAAATCCATTCCAGCACCCTTTGCGACAGTTAAAGCTTCTGCACATGTCAAAAGGTTTGCTGTCGCTAAATAATTTGTTAGAACTTTTAAAATACTTGCTGAACCAAGATCTCCCGTATGTAAAACCCGTCTACCCAATGTGGTAAGAAGTGGTAGTACTTTTTCAAAAGTTCGTCGTTCACAACCTGCAAATATTGATATATTTCCTGTATCCGCCCGATGACACCCACCAGATACTGGGCAATCAACTGCTTCTGCATCCTTCAATATTACTTTCTTTCCCAACCTCTTCACTTCATATTGATCCGTAGTTGACATCTCCAACCAAACTTTACCTTTTGACAGTCCACCCAAAATGCCATTCTCACCCTCCATAACCTCAGCTGATATCTTAGGATGTGGTAGGCAAGTTATTATAACGTCAGATTGCTCTGCAACCTCTATGGGGCTATCAGCTTTTTGGGCACCCTTTTTTACAAATTCATTAACTAACTCTTGATCTAAATCTCTTACAGTTAAGTTAAAGTTATTCCTCAACAGGCTGCCGGCAAGCTTTCCTCCAACATTTCCTAAACCTATAAAACCAATACGCATCACACTAACCTCTCAATAAATATTTCACTAGCATTTCAAAAAGTTTTTATGCTCTAATTTAATGGATTACAGAATTTATATTTATTAACAATAGACCCAGGAATTAAATCTCTATTATATGGGTATTATTTAAAACGAACATTCAGCTTTGATAAAACATTGTATCTTTATGTAATAAAGTAGACTTGTCAGGAGACATAAATTGTTAAACTCTATAAGTCATGGGAAAAAGTCTAAAGGTCCCCCATTAATTGTCCTTCATGGGCTTTTTGGATCTGCTAATAATTGGAATTCAATCGCCAGAGCAATGTCCGACCAAAGACACGTAATTTGCGTAGACTTGAGAAATCACGGCAACAGTCCTTGGCATTCAACTCATAGCTATGACGATTTAGCTACGGATGTTGCTATGACAATAGATGAACCAGCAGATATAATTGGACACTCAATGGGCGGCAAGGCTGCTATGGTTCTAGCTCTTAGGTACCCTCAGTTGGTTAACAAATTAATCGTAGCAGATATATCACCCATCCGCTATAATAAGTCCCAAACATCCATCATCAATGCGTTATTAGCTATTAACTTAAATATAGCCAAAAGCCGCACAGAAGTGATTTCTCAAATGCTCACTATAGAGCCTGACCTTAGAGCATTCTTAGCTCAGTCTATAAATATAAAAGAAAAGGTATGGCGAATAAACTTAAAAACCCTAAAAAAGGATATGAACAAAATTGTAGGGTTCCCAAATTTCAAGACAGAATTCATCGGAAAGACTCTATTTATAACTGGGGAAAAATCTAATTATACGCATGAAAGCCATAAACCAAATATCAGAAGACTTTTTCCAAATAGTAGTTTTATAAGCATCCAAAATGCTGGTCACTGGCTACACGTAGAAAAACCGCTGGAGTTTAAGGATATTACTAAAAAATTTCTAAATGAGAAGTAGATTCTATAGTTTTAAAAGTTTGTTAATTATCCATTTTAAGCGCCGAAATAAACGCTTCCTGAGGTATATTAACTTTACCAAACTGTCGCATTTTTTTCTTACCAGCCTTCTGTTTCTCAAGCAACTTCTTTTTGCGTGTTACATCACCACCATAACACTTTGCTGTAACGTCCTTACGCATTGCAGCCAATGTTTCTCTTGCTACAATCCTTCCACCAATTGCTGCCTGTATAGGGATCTTAAACATGTGACGAGGAATCAAATCCTTCAATTTCTCACACATAATCCGACCTCTTTGCTCGGCTCTATCTCTATGAACCATAATACTTAAAGCATCTACGGGCTCTTCATTAACTAAAACCTGCAGTTTCACGAGATTATCAGTTCTATACTCAAGCATCTGGTAGTCAAAAGATGCATAACCTTTCGATATACTTTTAAGTCTGTCGTAAAAGTCGAAAACAACCTCATTTAGAGGGAGGTCGTAAACAACCATTGCTCTAGATCCGGCATAGGTTAGTTCCAATTGAATCCCTCTACGGTCCTGACAGAGCTTTAAGACATCTCCCAAATACTCATCTGGTACTAAAATAGTTGCTTTTATTCTTGGTTCTTCCATATGGTCAACATGTGTTAAATCTGGCATATCAGCCGGATTGTGTAGTTCAATAAACTCTCCATCTCTCATATAAATATGATAAATTACTGATGGTGCTGTTGTTATTAATTCAATATCAAACTCCCGCTCCACCCGATCTCGTACAACCTCAAGATGTAACAAACCTAAAAATCCACACCGAAAACCGAAACCTAATGCTGCTGAGGTCTCCATTTCATATGAAAATGATGCATCATTAAGAGATAATTTCTCTATAGAACTCCTTAAATCCTCAAACAGCGATGAATCTATAGGGAATAGTCCACAAAAAACGACAGGTTGAGACGGCTTAAACCCATCCAAAGCTACAAGAGTACCATTTTTTTCATGCGTAATTGTATCACCAACCCTAGTATCTCTTACCTGTTTGATTGATGCAGTAATGAAACCAATCTCTCCAGGCCCCAGCAAATCAACAGCTTCCATTTCTGGTCTGAATACTCCAATTTTTTCAACATGATGAACGGAATTATTTGACATCATCCTAACTCGGTCTCCTTTTTTTAAGAAGCCGTCGATTACTCGGACTAAAACAATTACTCCAAGATAGGCATCGTACCAAGAATCTACCAACATAGCCTTGAGAGGCGCTTTTGAGTCTCCAAGAGGTGGCGGAAGCATAGAAATTATGGCTTCCAACGTCTGATGGATTCCTTGTCCAGTTTTAGCCGATACGAAGATAGCACCTGAAGCATCAATACCAATTACATCTTCTATCTGCTCTGCAACTTTGTCGCAATCGCTTGCTGGTAGATCAATCTTATTTAAGATTGGAACTATTTCATGATCAGCATCAATAGCTTGATAAACATTCGCTAATGTCTGCGCCTCCACGCCTTGGGTGCTATCCACTACCAATAATGATCCCTCAACAGCACGCATTGATCTGCTTACTTCATACGCAAAATCAACATGACCAGGTGTATCAATTAAATTTAGAACATAGTCTTGGCCGTCGTCAGAGAGATAATCTAATCTAACAGTATTTGCCTTTATTGTAATTCCCCGCTCCCTCTCAATATCCATAGTATCAAGAAGTTGCTCTTTCATATCTCTTTGACTAACCGTTCCAGTTTCCTGAATAAGCCTATCAGCCAGGGTTGATTTCCCATGATCAATGTGCGCCACTATAGAAAAATTTCTAATTTTTGATAAATCTGTCATGATCGACGCGTATGAGATATGGAGAAGTCTGGGTCAAGTCCCAACACTATTTTTTTAAAAAAAATATTATTAAAGATATAACAAATTTTTATCAAAGAAACCCAAAATTAGTAGATTTTTTAGTTATCCTATTGAACAATTAGGGTAGTTTCTATTTCTCCAAAGCTCTCAAAATTTAACCAAATTTTTAAACTATCACCAGTCAAAATTGGTTTATTTGGGCCCATCAGCATTAAGTGCTTACCACCCGATTCAAGGGTGACTTCTTCTCCCTTGGAAAACTTTATTCCCATCATTAAATGCTTCATTTTAACAACACCATCAGTAGACGTTATTGTGTCATGCAACATTGCTTTTTTAAAGTCTAACGTTCTAACAGAAATTAATCTATCAGGACCGTCAGTATCATTTACTATAGTCATGAACACAGCAGCGGCCTTACCCATTCCACCGGAAACTTTTATCGATGAATTACTTATTATGACTTCAGCAACTACAACCTTGGAGAAGCACATAACTATGAGGAAAAAAGATAAAAAAACAGCTTTAAACATATTATAAATCAGACTATTCTCTACTTATATTGAAGCTACTCTTGCTTTCTCAATGTCTCTTTTAACTTTTTGAGCTTTTAAAGATAGAATCTCTGGTTTAGCCTTAGACATAAAACTATCTAAACCACCTCTATGGTCAACAGTTCTCAAAGCAGCTGCTGATATCCGAAATTTAAATGATCGCCCAAGAGCTTCTGAAATCAAAGTAACATCATTTAGATTAGGTAAGAATTTTCTCTTGGTTCTATTCTTAGCATGGCTAACATTATTACCAGACATTGGTCCTTTAGCTGTAAATTCACAAACTCTCGCCATAGTCTTTCCCTTTTATTCTAAGTTTACTCAGATGTGTTTGATAGTGATCGTAGCCATTACTAGCACTGAGCTAATTCGTCAAGTAATGAGTGTCAGAAATTCATAGATATTACTTATTAAACGATTCAATTATTTTTTTTGCAGCAGAGTCTGGTGATAACTCGTTAAGTGCTACTTTTTTTGATAAGATTTTCATTTGTTTTTTTACATCAGGTTTATTATTCATCTCATTAATTATCCTATTTTGGACTTCATTTTTGAACCAATGCACTGCCTGTGTCTCACGACGTTTTAACCAGCTCCCACTTTCTTTTCTCCAATCCATTAACAACTGAATATCAAGCCAAACTGTGTCAATTCCCTCACCCGAAATTGACGAGACTAGAGACACTTTAGGAAACCCTGCTGGATCTTCTTCTCTATCTCTAAATAGCTCTAGAGCACCCGCATAATCAGCCTGAGTGCGTACTGCGGCCAACTTTAGTTCGCCATCAGCTTTGTTAACCACTATAATATCTGCAATTTCCATTATACCTCTTTTCACGCCCTGCAAGTCATCTCCACCAGCGGGGGATAGTAAAAGTAAGAATAAGTCTGACATCTCAGATACCATTGTCTCTGATTGCCCCACTCCAACAGTCTCAATTATAACAACATCAAAACCTGCTGCTTCGCAGATAGTGATCGATTCTCTAGTTCTCCGCGACACTCCTCCTAAGTATGTTAGAGATGGAGAGGGTCGAATAAATGCCTGCGATCGCCGACTTAATTTTTCCATACGTGTTTTGTCACCCAGAATTGAACCTCCAGACTTTATCGAACTTGGATCAATCGCTAGCACAGCTACACTCAATCCCTTTTCAATCAACATTAAACCAAACTTTTCAATAAAAGTTGACTTCCCAACACCAGGAGTTCCAGACAATCCTATCCTTAAAGATTTGTTGTCAGATTTGGATAATAAGTCGATTAAACAGAGGGCCTCTTCTCTATGGTCTAACCGAGAGCTTTCAACAAGAGTTATCCCCTGTGCAATTGCTCGCCTATCTTTCTTTAAAATCTTATTGGCAAGTGTTCTGATTTCATTCAAAGCTTTAAATCTTTCATATACAAATTAATACTCTAATAGTTATAGTCATATAAACATATATTATGCTACAATAGTCTATATTATGCCACAATTGTATAACAGTCTGCACAGGAACGGTTCAATGCGCTTTATTTTAAGTTTTTTTTTGATTTTTATCTTTGCTTGTACTGCGGCACACTCTTCCAAAAGTAATAAGGCTTTTTTTTCATTGAAAATAAAGGGTTTGAGCGTAGGAACATTATCTTTTTTAGGGACACATGAAAATAGCAACTACAAAATTTCAGGAGAACTCAAAAGTGGGGGGATCTTCAAGTTTATTAATAAACAAAGGTACAAAGCCACAGTAACAGGCACCTCAGCTAATAATAACTTTAAACCAGTGATTTATAATGAACTTAGAAATAAAAAAGGAAAGAAATCTTCTGCTAAACTTGCATATAAAAATGGTATACCTCAAATAAGGGAATACGACCCACCAAGACAAATAAAAGAAGGTTCGATAAACCCCAATACTCAAGGAGGAACCGTAGATCCTTTAACTGCCTTGTACGTCACTTTACGAGATAATTATAGTTTAAAGCCATGTCAGCTTGAGTTAGAGGTTTTTGATGGTAAACGAAAGTCGCAGGTTCGTTTGTTTCCTGAACTCAAAAAACGAGGAGATCTCATTATGTGTATAGGAGAGTATAAAAGAGTGGCTGGTTTTTCCAAAAAAGATATGGACGAAAAAATACGTTTTCCATTTAATATCTTTTACCAAAAAACCAATGAGCATACGTATTATGTAAAAAAACTCGTTATTGAAACAGTTTATGGCACTGCTATCTTAACAAGAAAAGCTCGATAAATATAAATATAATTTTGGCAAGTAAAGACCGCGTTAATATGTTTTAAGAGCGTGTAAATTCTAGAAAAAATGAATTAAAGTAGCTCTATGAGAAAATGTTACTCTTATGTAATAAGCTCTATTTGACTATTAACATTCCTAATCTTTTCCTATTAAGGAGAAAAGAGGCATTACTGTAGGTGATTAATGATGAAGTCTAAATGAATTCACAACTAATGTGTTTAAATATAACCAGATTAATGTTAGTGCCTGACTGCAAAAATCTAGACAGCGTAAAAAACCAGAAATAACTATTAGGATCCCCATTATGGCGATGGAAAAAACTTTTAACTCAAATACAGCTGAAGCGAGAATTTACTCTAAATGGGAAAATGAAGGTTGTTTCAAGGCTGGTGCTAATGCCAGTAAAACTGACACGTTCTGTATTATGATACCTCCACCAAATGTCACAGGCATACTTCATATGGGGCATGCTTTTAACAATACGCTACAAGATATCTTAGTAAGGTGGCACCGTATGCGAGGATACGATACTCTTTGGCAACCAGGACAAGATCACGCCGGCATCGCAACACAAATGGTAGTGGAGAGGCAACTTGCAAAAGATAAATTACCATCACGCAAAGAGCTGGGTCGCGATCTTTTTTTAGAAAAAGTTTGGGAATGGAAAGAACAGTCTGGAGGAACTATAATTGACCAGTTAAAAAGACTGGGGGCATCCTGTGATTGGTCCAGAAATGCTTTTACGATGGATGAAAACTTCCAGAAAGCAGTCATAAAAGTCTTTGTAGAAATGTATAATAAAGGTCTGATTTATCGAGGTACAAGATTAGTAAATTGGGACCCAAAATTTGAAACAGCTATATCTGACTTAGAAGTAGAGAATATTGAAGTTGATGGGAAATTTTTTCACTTCAAATACTTACTGGCAAATAATGAAACCTATAAATTTATTGAAAAAAACGAACATGGAAAAATCATTCTTGAAGAAGAGCGTAACTACATAGCAATAGCGACAACTCGCCCAGAAACAATGTTAGGAGATGGTGCCGTAGCTGTTCATCCGTCAGATGAGCGCTACAAAAGTCTAATAGGTAAAATGTTACATTTACCGTTATGCGATAGGTTAATTCCAATAATAGAAGATGAATACCCTGATCCTAATTTTGGCTCTGGAGCAGTAAAAATAACGGGTGCTCATGATTTTAATGATTACGATGTCGCCAAACGAAATAATATACCACTTTACCCACTTTTAGATACAAAAGGAAACTTAAGAGATGATAATTCTATCGAAAATACTGTTCCTGAAAAATATCAAGGGCTAGATAGGTTCGTTGCACGAGAACGCATAGTAAATGATATGGATGTCCTAAACTTAACGATAAAAATCGAAGATAAAAAAATTATGCAACCTATAGGAGATCGGTCAAAAGTGGTTATCGAGCCAATGCTTACTAATCAATGGTTTGTAGATACTAAGGAAATTGTTAAACCCGCAATAGACGCCGTTAAAGTTGGTGACACACGGATCATACCAGAAAGAGATGAAAAGGTGTACTTTCACTGGTTAGAAAATATTGAACCTTGGTGTATAAGTAGACAACTATGGTGGGGGCATCAAATTCCTGTGTGGTTTGACACAGATGGGAACGAATACTGTGCCGCTACTGAGGAAGAGGCTCAAGCAATGGCCCCTGAGAAAGTCCTTACTCGCGATCCAGATGTATTAGACACCTGGTTTTCTTCAGGAATATGGCCTATTGGTACTCTAGGTTGGCCAGAAGATACCAAAGAATTAAAAAAGTATTATCCAACAAATGTATTAGTAACCGGCTTTGATATTATCTTCTTTTGGGTGGCTAGAATGATGATGATGCAGTACGTCATCATGGACCAGAAACCCTTCAGTACAGTTTACGTTCACGCTCTAGTAAGGGATGAAGCAGGACAGAAAATGTCTAAATCTTCAGGAAATGTCTTAGATCCGATAGAATTAATAGAAGAGTACGGGGCAGATTCAGTACGCTTCACATTAACTGCAATGGCGGCAATGGGAAGAGATCTTAAACTCAGCCCCCAAAGAATTGCCGGTTATCGCAACTTTGGGACAAAACTTTGGAATGCTGCACGTTTTGCAGAAATGAATGGGTGTGAACTTCAAGATAGTTTTTCGCCCACCAAAGTTAAACATAATGTTAATAAATGGATTGTCGGTGAAACAGGAAAAGTTCGTGAACTCACAGATAGCTCACTGGTTAACTACAGATTTAATGATGTGGCCAATGGTTTATATACCTTTGTTTGGGGTAAAGTTTGTGATTGGTACGTAGAATTTTCAAAGCCCCTTTTAAATAATGAGGACCAATCTGTAGTTGATGAGACCAAAAACACCTTAGCTTGGGTTTTAGATCAATGCCTTATTCTACTGCACCCCATAATGCCCTTTATAACTGAGGAATTATGGTCTTCTGTTGGAAAACATAAAAAACTATTAATTCATACTGACTGGCCAACTTATGGTACGGATTTGATTGATAGCGTTGCAGATCAAGAAATGAATTGGGCTATAAATCTAATAGAGAATATTAGATCTGTTAGAGGAGAAATGAATGTTCCTGCAGGTTTGAAGATCCCTTTGATAATGATTAGTCTTGATAACTCTAAAAGACCTGGCTGGGATTTTAATATTAGCTTGATTATGAAATTAGCTAGAATTGAAAAAGTGACCGAAAATGCTAAACTTCCAAAGGGTTGTGTAAACATAACAGTAAATGGTGGTGAATTTGCACTTCCACTAGCCGAAATCATTGACATCTCTGAAGAAAAGAAAAGATTAGAAAAAAACCTAACTAAAATTGAAATTGAATTAAAATCCCTCACGGGGCGTTTACAAAATAATAAGTTTTTACAAAGTGCTCCAGAGAGCGTTGTAGCTCAAACAAAAGTTGATAGTAATTTGAAAAAGGAAGAAATTGAAAAGATAACAAATGCTATTGGTAGACTGAGAAATATTGAGGAGGGGTAAATTATGGTTAAAAATGCAATAAAGTTCACACCACTCATGGACAGCCTTCCAAGCTCTGTCCCATTTGTAGGTCCTGAGACGCAAGAACGACTCCGTTCCTCAAAGTTTTTAGCAAGACTCGGTGCAAACGAAAATGTATTTGGCCCATCTCCCAATGCCATAAAAGCAATGCAACAAGAATCAAAAAATATTTGGATGTATGGAGATCCTGAAAATCATGATTTAAAGGAAGCACTTGCTGATCATCATAAAATAAATAAAAATGAGATTATAATCGGGGAAGGTATAGATGGGTTATTAGGTTACCTTGCTCGAATGCTGATTAAACCTGGAGATACTGTAGTAACCTCTAACGGAGCATATCCAACCTTTAACTTTCATGTCTCAGGATACGGCGGAGTATTACACAAAGTTCCTTACAAAAGCGATATGGAAGATCCAGACGCTTTAATAAACAAAGCTGTAGAGGTAGGTGCTAAACTTATCTACCTCGCTAATCCAGACAATCCAATGGGAACATGCCACTCTAGAACAGTGATAACAAAGCTAATTAACTCAGTACCAGATGGGTGTCTTCTTATTTTAGACGAAGCTTATATAGAGTTTGCGGACAAAGACGTGGCTCCTAAGCTAGATCCAAGTTCTTCAAAAGTAATACGAATGCGAACTTTTTCTAAAGGTTATGGGCTTGCAGGTGCGCGAATAGGCTATGGGATTGGACATCCCGAGTTAATCAGGGGTTTCGATAAAATTCGCAACCACTTCGGTGTTAGTAGAATTTCTCAAATTGGTGCCCTCCATGCCCTTTTAGATCAAGATCACTTAGATAAGACAGTTTTAATAGTAAAAGAATCTAGGGATAAAATAGCTAAGATAGCTCTAAATAACGGACTAAAGCCTATTCCGTCCTCTGCTAATTTTGTTTGTATCGACTGCAATTCAGATGGAGATTTTGCACGCAAACTTCTTGGGCAGTTAGTAGATAATGGAATATTTGTTAGAATGCCGTTTGTAATGCCACAAGATAGAGCAATCCGAATTAGCTGTGGGACAAACAAGGATCTTGAGCTTTTAGAGAAAATATTGCCTCGTGCACTGTCAGCTATCAGCACAAATTAAAGACGCTGCTTCTAGAGCACCATCCCCATGTGGGATTTTTAAAGATTTCAAGCCTGCATCAATAGACCCTAAAGTTCCTAAAACCATATGAGCATTTAAATGTCCCATATGCCCAATTCGAAAAAAACCGTGCCATGCTGGATCATTAGCATCAGCCATCCCAATGCCAATACCAAGTGTAACACCAGTATTTTCAGTTAACCAATTACGCAACTTAGTTCCATATGAAGGATCAATTCTAATAGCAGTGACAGCATGGCTTCTATTCTTTGGTTCTTTAATGTTTAGCTCTAAAGAACCTTCAGAGCTCCATCTATCTAAGGCTGACCATATTGAACTCGCAAGAATTTTATGTCTTTTCCAGACCGAATCTAACCCCTCTTCATGTAAGATCATAGTCAGAGCTTCTCGCAGCCCAAGTAAATGATGCGTAGGAGCAGTACCACAAAAGTATTCATAAAAATGACCTGGTTGAGCCCGAGGGATCCAATCCCAATAACTTGAAACTAACTTCAAACTCTTCCTGCGATCCATAGCTTTTTCATTAAAAAACACAAAACTCATACCTGGAGGGACCATTAACCCCTTCTGGCAACCAGCCACCATCACGTCGACACCCCATCGATCCATATGCATTTCATCACATCCCAGACAAGCTATACTATCTACCATTAATAGTGCTGGGTGATTACATTTATTAATCAACTGTCTGATGCCTAAAATATCCGTTTTAGCGCTTGTGGCAGTATCTACCTGAACAACTAGTACTGCCTTGATTTTTTTCTTTTTGTCTTCATTTAGTATCTGTTCAACAGTTTCACCTTGAACTACACTTCTATGTCCAAAGTCGACCAACTCAACCTCTAGACCCCTTTGTTTTGCCATTTCTGCCCAGCTATGTCCAAAGCGCCCTGTAGCCAACACAAGAATATTATCTCCTAAAGCCAACACATTAGCTAGAGAGGCTTCCCAAGCAGCGTGACCATTTCCGATATACATAGCTACGTAGCCATCAGTCTTAGCTATTTTTTTCAAATCAGGGACAAGACTGTCTGTAGTGTCTAATAGAGACCCAACATAAATATTTGGTGCCGCAGTATGCATCGCATTTAATACCCGATCAGGTATTACAGACGGCCCAGGGATTGCTAAAATACTTCTTCCATTAGCTAATGACATTTCCTTGTGTTTCCTTAAATATGAATCCATTGATAAACTCAATAAATTGATAGTGTTTTATAAGTTCACCAGTTACAGACACGATCTATAACAAAATAACAATACGATTTATACGATATGCAGGTTTTATAGAAAATAATTTTTGCCATTGATAAAATAATAACAAAAATGTCTATTATAATATTTTGAAAACTAAATTATTTTGATAGAAAGCTATCATTCATTTTATGCAGAGCATAATTAAACGAAAGAATGTTATGCTTCATAAGGAGGTACTTTGCTTGTGAGCTCTAAAAGAAACCGTACTATCATTGAAATATCCGGTGAAGAAACGCTAAATTTTCTCCAAGGCCTTATAACAAACGACATAGAGAAATTAGGTAAGGGCATTATCTATGCTGCTATGTTAACACCACAAGGAAAGTATTTTGTGGATTTCTTTATCATTGCTTATAAAGGCCGTATATTAATTGATGTATCCAAAGAAGTTAGTGACGATCTACAAACAAAATTATTGCTTTACCGTTTAAGAGCAAAAGTAGATATAATTAAGACTAATATAAGTGTATCTACAGGAATTGATAACCCACCTATAGGCGCTTTTAAGGATCCCAGACATGAAGCTTTGGGTTGGAGATCATATGAAAATAGCTCAATAAATCAAGGAGTAGATTGGAAAAAGCTAAGGGTAGCATACGGTATTCCAGAAACAAATGTAGAATTAATTCGAGATAAGACCTATATTCTAGAAGCAGGCTTTGAAAAATTAAATGGTGTTGATTTCAAAAAAGGTTGTTATGTTGGCCAAGAAATAACTGCTAGAATGAAACACAAAACTACCTTAAGAAAAGGTTTGATAAAAGTTTCAGTAATTGGAGAAACCCCTGTTGGCACTGAAATACTAGCTGACGGCCGGCCAGCTGGAGTGTTATACTCTCAATCAGGTGGGTATGGATTGGCTTTTCTTAAGCTTGACCGCGCTTCTCCAAAAATGAAAGCAGGCGAAGCGACTGTCATAATTGAGAACTAGGCTCGTTATATTAAGAAGAAGATCTTATAATTGTCGAAAATTGTTCAAAAATTTCACCATTTCCAGCAATAAGTTCTCCATCCTCAAGTTCATTTTTGTCAGGGTTTATACTCTCGACCAACCCTCCACTTTCTCTAATAATTAGAATTCCTGCTGCCGTATCCCAAGGCTGTAGACCCCTCTGCCAAAATCCATCAAACCGTCCAGCGGCAACATAAGCAAGGTCAAGGGCAGCAGCTCCAAAGCTTCGAACTCCTGCGCACTTAGGTAATAACATCCCTAATTCTTTTAGTGAAACAGCGAGGTTTTCATCACCTGAAAAGGGAACCCCTGTGGCAAAAATAGTTTCTTGCATTCTCTTGCGACCTGAAACTCGTAATCGAGTATCATTTAGCCAAGCACCTTGACCTTTTTCCGAAATAAACATTTCATCTGTGCACGGATCATATATTACGGCCGAAACTATTTCGTTTTTATGTTCTAAGGCTATCGAAATAGCCCAGTGGGGTAGACCATGCAAAAAATTTGTGGTCCCGTCGAGAGGATCAACAATCCATCTTCGAGTTGGGTCCTCACCCTTAATCGGCTCACTTTCTTCACCCAACCAACCGTATGTTGCCCTTGCTTGCAGTAGTTCCTCTTTAATGATCTGTTCTGCGGCTCGATCAGCTCTAGAAACAAAATCTCCTGCACCTTTGATCGAAACCTGTAAATTTTCCACTTCTCGGAAATCTTTTGTCAAGCTCCTACCTGCAACCCTAGCCGCTTTGATCATTAAATTAAGATTGGCACTGCCCTGCAACTTTATTACTCCCTCATATGGTTAAGCGGCGTATAGCGGCTAGACTAAGATATTAAAAGAACAATCGGTATTAATATAAAAACGGGTTAAGAAAATTTTACTGTAATTTTTAAAAGGAGATAACCTTTCAAGTATAGAGTTACTCATAGAATTATTTTCATCCTAAAAGCTATTGTTTTCACAGTATTCTCTCATGAGTACTAGCAACACTGTCAATTAATTTTTGTTTAAACACCATCTCATAATTGCTTTTTGGACATGTAGCCTATTCTCAGCCTCGTCAAAAACCACAGAGTTCTTTCCATCTAACACCTGCGATGTCACTTCTTCGCCTCTGTGGGCAGGCAAACAGTGCATAAATAACGCATCTTTTTTTGTTTTGTTCATCAAATTTTCGTTCACTTGATATTCAGCAAGAACATTATGAAGCGAACTTCGATCAGACTCTGAATGATGCATTGAAACCCAGCTATCCGTAATAATTAGATCAGCACTTTTTACAGCTGCATCAACATCTCTTTGAATCTCAAAAGCTGCGCCGTCAGCGATAGCGGCTTTCACTACTTTTTTGTCCGGATCTAAAGCACTTGGCCCAGAAAACTTTAATAAAAAATTGAATTTTGCTGATGCCTGAATAAGGGAATTGCAAACGTTATTTCCATCTCCAATCCAGAGTACTTCCTTGCCCGAAATTGATCCTCTTTTCTCTTCAAAAGTTAATATATCTGCCATAATTTGACAGGGGTGAGAATGGTCTGTCAAACCGTTTATAACCGGTACTGTAGAATGTTCAGATAACTCTCTTAAAGTTTCTGCAGAAAAGGTTCGTATCATAATAAGATCAACATATCTTGATAAAACTTGGGCTGTATCACTTACAGATTCACCATGCCCTAATTGCATATCTGCTCCACTTAAAATTAAACTTTGGCCGCCCAACTGTCGAACTCCAACGTCAAAAGAAACTCTAGTTCGAGTTGACGGCTTTTCAAATATTAATGCTACAACGCACCCAGCAAGAGATACGTCTCTATCGAGTTGTCCATTAGTAAAACCCTTGCGGGATTCTTTGACTTGCATGGCGTCGTCAATAATAGAACTCAGATCCTCAGCACTAACTTGGTCAATATCTAGAAAATGTTTCAAAGGGCTGCCTCTAGTGATAGAGCTGTTTGTTCTAACCTATGAAAAGCCTCTGTAAGTTCTACTTCACAAATGTTTAAAGCTGGAAGTAGTCGAATAACGTTATCTCCTCCAGGAACTAATAATAGGTTATGTTCGTAAGCGTTTGCAACTACATCCATGTTTGGAACCTTGCACTTAATCCCAAGCATAAACCCCTGCCCTCTGACTAGCTCAAATATTTCAGAATGCTCTGCTATTAAACTCTCTAATTTCTGACGGAAAAAGCCAGCCTTCTTATTAACATCAGCCAAAAAATCAGGTTGGGATATTATGTCTAACACCTTCAAGCCAACGGCACAGGCAAGTGGGTTCCCTCCATAAGTAGAGCCATGTGTTCCCGCAGTCATTCCTGAGGCCGCCTCTTCGGTTGCAAGGCATGCACCTAATGGAAACCCATTTCCAATACCTTTAGCAATTGTCATAATATCGGGATAAACACCCGCCCATTCGTGAGCAAATAATTTCCCAGTTCTTCCAACACCACACTGTATTTCGTCAAATATTAGTAATACACCAGTTTGGTCACATAAATTTCGAATTACTTTTAAAAATTCATCTGAGAGCGGAATGATCCCACCTTCGCCTTGTATTGGCTCCACGATAATTGCCGCAACATCTGAGCCTTGAATTTCACTTTCAAGTTGAGAGTAATCGTCTTTTTCAATCGGAATTTGAACAAAACCAGGCAACAATGGACCAAATCCTTTAGTAAGTTTTTCGGAACCAACTGCAGATATTGTTGCTATAGTTCGACCATGAAAAGCATTATCAAATGTAATAATGGTTGATCGGTTCGATTCACCTTTTTCAAACCAATATTTCCGAGCCATTTTAATAGCACACTCCATCGATTCCGCTCCAGAGTTGGTAAAGAAGACGGTGTCGGCAAATGTTTCATCAACCAATCGGTTAGCTAGCTCTTCCTGATTCGGAATTTCATACAAATTTGAGACATGCCACAATTTTTTTGCTTGTTCCTGGATAGTATCCACCAAGTCCGGATGAGCATGACCTAGAGCGGTGACAGCAATACCAGCACCAAGATCAAGATAACGTTTATTTTCTTCATCAAAAAGCCAAGAGCCTTCTCCTTTAACAAAACTTAAAGGGGCTCTAGAGTAACTTGGCAAAACTGGTGTAATCATTAGTTTACATCCTTAAAACTGATAAGAGATTCATATATTTTATATATTATTCTTAATAGTCAATGCCTGTGAAAAGATTCTGACTCTGACAGAGAATTTCTATACAGAATTTCAATCATTATATAAAAAGTTATAATTTTCTTATATTGTTTTACATATAAGGAAATTGAGAGTAGGAAGCTACTTATATCCTGGCCAGAAAAAGGCCGAATTTAATTAAGGTTTTGATTATGGCTTGGACAGACGAACGCGTAGAAATACTAAAAAACTTATGGGTTGAAGGTCAATCTGCGTCCTTTATAGCTAAACAGCTGGGAAGCGTGACCAGGAATGCCGTTATAGGAAAAGTGCATAGACTGGGGCTGTCAAATAGGACAAGTGGCTCACCTGCTAAGACAGCAGTAAAAGAAAAGACGTCACCAGATCAGAAAAAAGCTCCAATAAAAGCAAAAATAGCAGTGGAGGAAAAACCTGATTTGGTACCTGCTCTTGCAAAGCCGATCCCTAGGCCAAAATTAATTATCAAAGCAGGCCAACCTCTACCACCACAGCCTTCTGCTAATGAAATTAGTCCAGAGGCACTCGCCACTGTACGAGAAGTTGAGAAAAAGGCAAAAAAACTTAGTGTCATGGAACTCACTGAAAGAACCTGCAAATGGCCAGTAGGCGACCCAGCTACTGAAGATTTCTGGTTCTGTGGCTTAACAGCTCAAGCGGGAAAACCTTACTGCGAAGCACATGTAGGGGTTGCATTCCAACCGATGAGCACCAGAAGAGATAGACGCCGATAATAATTAGTAGGTGAATTTAGAAAAAAGCCAAATGTCCTTAAATCAAAAATCTAAACGGCCAGACATTGCCCCAACAATAGACATCGATAGCAACTCTGAGAGAAGACAACCAAACATTGGTATGGTCTCTCTTGGTTGTCCTAAAGCTTTAGTTGATAGTGAACGTATTTTAACAAGATTACGAGCAGAAGGGTATTCTATTAGTCCCGATTATGCTGGTGCGGACGCAGTGATCGTAAACACTTGTGGTTTCTTAGATTCAGCAAAAATTGAAAGTTTAGAGGCTATCGGGGAAGCTTTAGAAGAAAATGGGAAAGTTATTGTTACTGGTTGCCTAGGGGTGGAAGAAAACTTGATTAAAAAGTCTCATCCAAATGTTTTATCTGTAACAGGCCCTCAGCAATACGAGAAGGTGTTGGACGCCGTGCATAGTGCTGTCCCAGCAAGGCCTAATCCATTTTTTGATTTACTACCCACACCGCAAGTCTCATTAACACCAAGGCACTACAGTTATCTGAAAATTTCTGAAGGTTGTAACCACAAATGTAAATTCTGTATTATCCCTTCTATGCGAGGAAAACTAAACTCTAGACCTTCACATGCCATTCTTAGAGAAGCAGAAAGACTAGTCCATTCAGGCGTGAAAGAGCTCTTAATTATTTCTCAGGATACTTCAGCGTACGGACTTGATCTAAAATATAAAAAGAATCTCTGGAACAATAAAGAAGTCAAAAGCCACATTACTGATTTAACCAGGGAACTTGGAACATTAGGGGCTTGGATTAGGCTTCACTACGTTTATCCTTATCCACATGTCCGTGAACTAATTCCAATAATGGCTGACAAGGAAAATAATGTATTACCATATTTGGACATTCCCTTTCAGCACGCACATCCAGACGTTTTAAAGCGAATGAGTAGACCTGCAGCTTCGACCAAAACTCTTGACGAAATATCGGCGTGGAGAGCAGAATGTAAAGACTTGTCGATTAGGTCTACTTTTATAGTTGGTTTTCCAGGTGAGACAGAAGAAGAATTTCAAACACTATTAGACTGGTTAGACGAAGCTCAATTGGATAGGATTGGTTGCTTTAAGTATGAGAATGTAAAGGGAGCAAGATCTAATGATTTACCTAATCACATCTCAGATGAAATTAAAGAAGATCGTTGGCAACGCTTCATGACCAAGGCTCAATCAATTTCCTGCACAAAACTACAGAACAAAGTAGGTAATAAATACGATGTAATTGTAGATAGCGTAAAAGATAAGCTAGCAATATGTCGGACGATGTCAGATGCTCCAGAAATTGACGGTAACTTATTTATTGATAAAGAAACTAAATACTTAAAACAAGGTGATATAGTTAAAGTAAGAGTAACGGATGCAACAGATTATGACTTATTTGGTGAATTATTAAATGAAAACTAACATACGAGTTTTATATAATGCGGAATGTCCGATTTGTAGTTTTGAAATTAAACATTACCAAAAATATACTAACAATAAGAAAATTCCCATTCAGTTCGATGATTTAAATAGTTCACGCTTGGCACACTGGAACATCACGGCTGACCTTGCAGCAAGAAGACTGCATGTCGACATTGAGGGAGAAGTAAAAGTAGGCATGGAAGGTTTTTTAGCGTTATGGAATACAATGCCAAAATATCGTTGGCTATTTCATATTTTTAGACAGCCAGTTATAAAACAAATCTCGTCATTTCTTTATGATTACATATTAGCTCCATATATATATTTTTTACATTTACGCAGGAAAAAGAACATAGCAAGGCGTAATCAATAAACTAGTAAAAATACTTAATCCAAATATTAGGAGGGAGAAATGAGTACAGGTTTTATTTGGGATGAGAGATGTTTTTGGCATGCAGGTGGCGATTTTGCCTTTACCCTTCCGCTTGGAGGTTTAGTGCAACCGATGTCTACCAGCGGTCTACCAGAAAACCCAGAGACAAAACGGCGCTTAAAGAATTTAATGGACGTCACAGGCCTATTAAACGAATTGGATACGAGATCACACAGTGAAGCCTCTTTTGAGGATCTATTAAGGGTACACCCTCAAAAATTTTTAGAAAACTTCAAAGCATTATCAGATAAAAATGGTGGAACAATTGGCCTAAACATACCTTTTACAAAAGGTGGCTTTGAGATAGCCTCTCTATCTGCCGGACTAGCTAAAGAAGCCATTTTTTCTGTACTAAAGGGAACAAATCGGAATTCATATGCGTTATCTCGGCCGCCCGGGCACCATTGCCTACCAGATCTTCCGAACGGATTTTGTTTGTTATCAAATATATCCATTGCTGTCGAAGCAGCGTTAGCTGAAAAATTAACTGAGCGAGTTGCAATTGTTGACTGGGATGTTCATCACGGAAATGGAACAGAAGCAATTTTTTATGATAGGGCGGATGTACTTACAATATCCATACACCAAGATAGATGCTACCCTATAGATACAGGTGCTGCAACGGATATTGGAGTTGACAGGGGTGAGGGATATAACATGAACATACCTCTTCCCCCAGGTGGAGGTCATACACTTTATTTAGAAGCTATGGAAAGACTAATTTTACCTCGTTTAAGAGAGTTTCAACCAGATATTATAATAATCGCCTGCGGTTTTGATGCCTCCGCCATTGATCCTTTAGCAAGAATGTTAGCTACATCTGAGACCTTTGGCCAACTTACAAAATTTGTAATGGGTGCTGCACATGAGCTTTGCAGTGACAGACTCTCTATGATTCACGAAGGTGGTTACTCTGAAGTATATGTTCCTTTTTGTGGTCACAGAGTGATCCAAGAGCTTTCTAACAGCTCAATTAAAGCTGAGGATCCCTATAAATTTCTTTTCGAAAGTAGACAACCCAGTAAACGTGTTCAGAATTTTTATTCAGAGTTAATTACTGAACTTGAACAATTTTTCTTTTAAATAAATATTATTAATTGACTTCAAGGCTATCAGCGGCAAGAACAAATTTAGGAAAAGATAGGAATTAAAAAATGAAAAAAGTTTTTAATAATGCTGATGAGGCTCTTTCTGGGCTTTTAAAAGATGATATATTTATTGCAGCCGGCGGATTTGGTCTGTGTGGAATTCCTGAGTTACTCTTGAATGCTATAAAAGAGTCCAAAGTTAAGAACCTAACTTTTGCGTCAAATAATGCTGGCGTAGATGACTTTGGGATAGGTATTCTTTTACAAACAAAACAGGTGCGAAAAATGATTAGCTCATATGTTGGAGAGAATGCAGAGTTCATGCGCCAATATCTATCGGGAGAGTTAGAGCTTGAATTTAATCCACAGGGAACACTAGCTGAAAGAATGAGGGCTGGAGGTAGCGGTATTCCAGCTTTTTATACAAAGACGGGGGTCGGAACAATAATAGCCGATGGTAAAGAACATAAAGATTTTGATGGTGAAACCTATATCATGGAAAGGGGATTAGTCGCTGATCTTTCAATAGTAAAGGCCTGGAAAGCTGACGAGACAGGGAACCTAGTTTTTAGAAAAACTGCACGTAACTTTAATCCGCCAGCTGCTATGTGTGGTAAGGTTTGCGTCGCCGAAGTTGAAGAGATAGTACCAACGGGTTCACTTGATCCAGACCTAATACACCTTCCTGGAATTTATGTTCACAGATTAATCCAAGGTGATCACGAAAAGCGTATTGAACAACGCACTTTACGAGAGGTTAAGTAATATGGCTTGGGATAGAAACCAAATGGCTGCAAGAGCAGCTCACGAACTTCAAGATGGGTGGTATGTAAATTTAGGTATTGGAATTCCCACGCTCGTATCTAACTACATACCAAAAGGAATAGAGGTAACACTGCAATCTGAAAATGGCATGTTAGGAATGGGACCTTTCCCAACAGAGCAAGAGCTTGATTCTGACCTCATAAATGCTGGCAAACAAACTATTACCGAATTACCACAAACTTCATATTTTGATTCTGCGCAAAGCTTTGGGATGATAAGAGGTGGAAAGATTGCAATGGCAATTCTAGGTGCTATGGAAGTTAGTGAAGCTGGTGATTTAGCAAACTGGATGATCCCTGGAAAGCTCGTAAAAGGCATGGGAGGCGCTATGGATTTAGTTGCTGGTGTAGGTAGAGTAGTCGTCGTAATGGATCACACAAACAAACATGGTGATAGCAAAATATTAAAGGAGTGTACTTTGCCTTTAACGGGAAAAGCTGTGGTAAATAGGATTATAACAAACCTTGGTGTTCTTGATGTCGTAGATGGTGGACTAAAAATTGTCGAGACAGCGGATGGCGTAACAAAAGAAGAGTTGATTAAATCAACCAAAGCAAAAATTGTAAGTTAATAACCGCTCATAGCTCTAGATAATTTACCTTCCTTATTATTTATAAGTAATGAACAAATTATTACCTTAAAAAAAGCTGTGGGTTAAATTTTTGGATCAGGGTTCTCTGTGTGCCCGTCAACAGAGATAACTTGACCAGAAACAAACCTTGCTTCATCACTTGCTAAGAACACCATCATATTGGCAATATCATCAGCTTCAATAAAGGAGCGCATTGAAGTGCCTGAAGCGTAGCCATGGTATACTTGGTCTCTTGTGAGACCTTTTAACTTAGCCTCTCTTGCTAGCACAAGTTCCATCCTAGGTCCTTCGACCGCACCAGGGCAAACTGCATTGGCACGGATACCAAATGGGCCTAATTCCATTGCTAAAGTTTTCATAAACCCAATTATTGCCCATTTAGCCGCTGAATAAGGCGCGCGATTAGGATAGCCATAAATACCGGCAGTTGATGATGTAAATAGGATTGACCCTGCCAACCTTTTTTTCATCAACGGAATTGCATATTTACTAGTGAGGAATGCCCCTTCTAAATTTACTGCCAGACAATTCTTCCAATCGGAGAGTTCAATTTTCTCTGTTAAGTTGGTTGGCCCTGCGTTACCTGCATTACAGCAAACCGTATCTAAAGTACCCCACTCAGAAGTGATTTTTTCGAATAAACTCTTAACCTTTATTTCGTCACTTACGTCTAATAAGGATGTTTTCCAATTTTGGGGAACTTCATCAAGAGTAGATTCATTAATGTCGCAAACCCATATATTGCAACCTTTATCGGCGAACCTTTCAGCTATTTTTTTTCCAATACCTGCGGCTCCAGCCGTTACTAATACATTTTTCATTTCTTATTACCTATCGATGCCCCCACCCCATCAGGTCGAGGTAGATTAGAATGACATTTAGCTATTTTTCTCAAAGTATTTAAAATTGTATCACTAGGCATAGACGATCTCCTAGTATCTAAATTGACGTGGATAAGTATATGTTCACCACTTGCTATATAACGATCTCCATTTTTCATAATATGAAAGAGGTGGAGTTTTTTTCCTTCTCCAACCAGGCAATATGTAAAGATTGTTATCAATGACCCTGCCAAAACTTCATCTATGTGTCTTATGTGGGTCTCGGCAGTGAAATAACTATTTCCAGATGAAATATAATTAGAATCGCACCCAATAATTTCCATAAATCGATCCGTAGCATCCCCAAAAGCTTGTAAATAACGCGCCTCATTCATATGATTATTATAATCAACCCAGTCTAATGGTACTACTCGGGAAATAGTTTCAATTGGTTTATCAAATTCATACTCTTTTTTTTCTAAAAATTTATCGATTGAATTAAGGTGTGCTCCAGCGCCCCAATTTTGTAGCTTAAGGGATCTCATAATACCTACTAAGTTGTTATCACGAATTACCTCTAACTCTCTGATTGTATAGCGATCAGACTGAGCATCAGATTGGCTTGAAATTTTTTCTATTAACGATGGAGTTAGTTCTGGAACATCCATTAGTTTAGTCCACGGCCAGGATAGGGTGGGCCCGAATTGCTCAATAAAATGCTTCATACCAGCTTCGCCACCAGCCAATCGGTAGGTTTCAAACAAACCCATTTGTGCCCAGCGTAATCCAAAACCAAATCTAATAGCGTTATCTATCTCTTCGGTAGTAGCGATATCATCCTTTATAAGCCAAAGTGCTTCTCGCCAAACAGCCTCTAAAAGTCTATCCGCAATATGTGCGTCAATCTCTTTATTTACAAGTAAAGGGAACATACCAATATCAAATAAAATCTCTTTGGCTTTTTCTTTGATATTATCAGAAGTACCGATAGCAAGAACCAATTCGACTAAAGGTAATAGGTATACTGGATTAAACGGGTGAGCCACCATTATACGATTTTGAGCACCTGCACCATTATTCAGTTCAGAAGGCTTAAATCCAGAGGTCGAAGAACAGATAATAGCATTCTTATCTGCATATTTTAATATATCATTATATACGTCATGCTTTAGATTTAGTCGTTCAGGTATACTTTCTTGTATCCAAGTCGCATCTTTTATAGCACATTGGATAGAACTGCAAAAAGTTAAAACTCCCTCTTCTGGTAATTTTTCTTCATATAAACCGGGCAAAGAACGTCTAGCATTACCTAAAATTTCATTTACTTTTCGATTAACATCAGGGTCTCTATCAAAAATATTAACATTCCAACCCATTAATAAGAACCTAGAAGCCCAACCAGCACCAATTACACCACCCCCAATGATTGAAGCTATTTTTTTCATAGAATTTCCATCCCTTAATTAAAATTTTAAAGAGGTGCTCTTTTAGACAATTTCAGCTTCTCTCTGACTTTTTCAGGTCCAATGACTCTAGCGCCCATTTTTTCAATTATATTAACCGCTCTATCAACCAGAGCTTCGTTAGTAGCGAAGACCCCTTTTTCAAGTAATAAGTTGTCTTCAAGGCCAACTCGAACGTTACCTCCTGCTAATACACTAGCCGCAACATAAGGCATTTGGTTTCTACCCAAAGAAAAAGCAGAAAATGTCCAATCGTTTGGTACATTATTAACCATGGCCATTAACGTATTCATATCATCTGGTGCCCCCCAAGGAACCCCCATACATAATTGCACTAAACCTGGGGATTTTAAAATCCCATCTTCAACAAGTTGCTTTGCATACCAAAGGTGTCCTGTGTCAAAGGCTTCGATCTCAGGGCATACGCCTAGATCAGTCATCATTTTTCCCATTGCTGTTAACATTCCAGGCGTATTTGTCATAACATAATTAGACTCGGCAAAATTCATCGTTCCGCAGTCCAAGGTACATATCTCTGGCAAACATTCAGCCACATGCGCCACTCTTTCCTCGGCTCCAGCCATATCAGTACTATTCGAAAGTGCTAAGGGGTCATCAATTGATCCAAAAACCATATCTCCACCCATACCAGCAGTAAGGTTTAAAACTACATCCGTCTCAGAATCTCGAATTCTATCTGTTACTTCTCTATAATATCTGAGATTTCGTGAAGGTACGCCTGTATCCGGATCTCTGACATGACAATGAACTACAGCGGCACCTGCCTTACCAGCAGCGATAGCACTGTCAGCAATTTCCTTAGGTGATCTTGGAACATTAGGGCTCCGATCCTGTGTGCCCCCTGACCCTGTCACCGCGCAAGTAATAAAAACTTCTCGGTTCATTTGTAACGGCATTTTTTAACTCCTTTAAAAGGTACTATCTCTAAATCATTAGCCATCTTAAGATAATCTTACAACATAGACTATGTCCAATATAAGCATTGGTTCAGTAAGGCATCGGGTGAGCTTTATGAACTTCACTAATATCATCTAATATTTCTTTATTTAATTCAATATCAACTCCACTAACTATAGTTCTTAACTGATCTAAATTCGTAGCCCCAAAAATTGGAATTGCCTTAAAGGGTCTATATTTAAACCAAGCTAAGGCCATGTGAATTGGGTTTAAGTTGTGTTTTTTTGCTATATCAATGTACCCTTGAGTCGCGGGTAAAACGCGTGGAGATGACCTTCCACCCATCGTATTATTAATAGACATTCTAGAACCTTTTGGTATTTTTTCATTTTGATATTTTCCTGTAAGATAACCAGCCGCCAAGGGAGAAAAGCCTAGTAGGGTAACATTTTCATTTACAGATAATTCAGCTAAATCTGTATCAAACAACCGACATAATAAAGAATACTCATTCTGAATACTTAAAACTTTTGGATAACCTAATTTTTCTGCAATTTGAATCCACATTGATGTTCCCCAGGCAGATTCATTAGATAAACCAAAATGGCGAATATTCCCAATCTCTATCTGCTTCTGTAGTTCTTCTAGAGTATCTTCAATATGGAACACAGTATTTTCTTTAACTTGTTTAGACGGATCAAAGGTCCAGTTTTTTCTAAACATATAACTGCCCCGATTAGGCCAGTGGAGCTGATATAAATCAATATAATCTGTCTTTAATCTACGTAGTGAGGACTCAATAGATCTTCTCAAACTATCAGATGAAATAGCTTCTCCGCCTCTAATATCTAAATTTCCTTCACCAGAAATTTTTGTTGCCAAAATAATAGATTCTCGTTTCTTTGTCTTATTCAGCCAACTACCAATTACCTCTTCAGTTATACCAATAGTATCTTTAGATATTGGATTCACTGGGTACATTTCAGCAGTATCAAGAAAATTGATATCGTTATCTATAGCAAAATCAATTTGATTATGAGAATCCACCTCATTAGTTTTATTAAATGTCATTGTTCCAAGACAATATTGAGAAACTTTTAACTTACTATCTCCCAGTAATAATTTTTCCAATTCCTTTTCCTTTTTAAATAAATCTATTGGCTATGAGCTTATAAACCTATAAAAAATAAACAACAATTATTAATAATATATTGAGAACAAAAGAAGAACATGTTAATTAAATAAAATGCAATATAACAATTTCAATAATAATCTAAATTTAAATAAAAAATTCTTAAAAATGGATGAGGAAATTGTATTTTCCTTCGAAAGGGTGCATGAGATTTTTGGAAACTCTCGACGCACCTGTGCACTCTGGATAGCAACAAAAATTAATGGTCCAATAATCTGGATACGTCCAAACTGGTTTAGCGACCAACTTTTTCCAGATGGAATTATAGGCTGGGTTAATCCTGGACGCCTAATAACTATAAGCATAGGAAGTTCTAATGATATTTTATGGGCTGCGGAAGAAGCACTAAGGTCTGGGATATCAAAATTAGTAGTTCTCGAAGTCACCACACATCCAACACTAAAATCTGTAAGACGTTTAAATTTAGCCGCTGAAATAGGTAGAAAAGAAAGGGACAACCATGCCCTCTGTTTAATGTTAACATCACAAAATGGAGGAGTTCAAGGCGCAGAAAGTCGCTGGTCGATGTCAATGCAACATACTGCAAGGGAAACTATGTGGAAATTAGAGTGCATTAAGTCACGACATACTCCCCCATCAACTTGGAAATTAGAAAGTAATCTAAAAAAAACTACTGTCAGAAAGTAATTTAAAACATAAATTACTTTCGATATTACAACCTTTACATTGTTATAAAGTTTAGCTTACATGAATATACCGATGTGATTAGGTCAAGCTAATGCGTATTATTATCTCTTTTGTTGCACTCTTTTTATCGGTGATCCTGTTACAGCTTAGTAGTTCAGCCATAGGTCCTCTCGACGCATTGTCTGGTTTAAAATTAAATTTTTCAAATTTTCAAATTGGACTCTTAGGATCATCTCACTTTTTTGGTTTTTTTATTGGTTGTTGGTGGGCCCCAAGGCTTATGGGATCGGTAGGTCATAGTAGGGCATTTGCAGCTTTTACCGCCTTAGGGGCAATTGGAATTATAGCTCATACACTGACATCAAATCCATATGCTTGGGCTGTCATGCGTATTGGATCTGGCTTATGCGTAGCCGGATGTTACACCGTTATTGAAGCGTGGTTAAACGGTAAAGTCACCAATCAAACGCGAGGTCGCGCAATGGGAACCTATCGAATGGCTGACATGGGTGCCTCTATGCTTGCTCAACTATTAATTGGCTTGTTGGAACCTGCTTACTATATCTCCTACAACTTGTTGGCTATAGTATGTTGTCTTGCTATCTTACCATTAACTATAACAAAAATTTCTCAACCAGAAACACCCACCACTCCAAGGCTTAGGCCTAAATTAGCACTTCTAAGATCTCCTCTAGCAACATTTGGTGTTGTTATTGCTGGGTTAACTGCATCTTCGTTTCGTATGGTCGGACCAATTTATGGAGAGAGTATAGGCCTAAGAACAGACCAAATTGGTTATTTCCTTGCACTTTCCGTCCTTGGAGGAGCTATTGCTCAATACCCTATAGGTTGGCTGGCTGACAAATATGATCGTCGAAAGGTCTTAATAAGTCTTTCATTGGCAACTATCGTGGCCAGCACAATAACAATAGTATTTGCTAAATACGGTACTATATATATTCTAACTAGTTCTTTTCTTTTTGGCTTTTTTACATGGCCAATTTTTTCAATATCTGCAGCTCATGCCAATGATTTTTCTAAATCTGAAGAACGCGTAGAACTCGCGGCGGCACTCATATTCTTTTATGCGGTTGGCGCTATTGCCTCTCCTTTATTTACTGCTCAGCTATTAGAATATTTTGGGCCATCATCTCTATTTATATTCTTTTCCATTGGACATTTGGTATTAATTATTTTTGGTATATCTCGATCAAGAATACGGCCAACCAATCAAGTTCGCACCCCCTATGTTTCAATCCCGCGAACAAGTTTTGCAATTGGTCGATTACTACGGCGTTCTCGAAAATAAAAAATTAGTTTCAATCAAATCAGTTTTATATATAAAACAACCTAGCTCTTTTAACTTTGTTTGATTATATACTTTGAGAAACAAACTAAAGGTTTCTACAAATGGCTCGTTACCTGATTACTTCTGCAATTCCTTACATAAATGGTATAAAACATCTAGGAAATCTAGTTGGAAGCCAATTACCAGCCGATTTATACGCTCGCTATCTCCGGCAACGTGATCACGAAGTTATGTTTATTTGTGCAACAGATGAACATGGAACACCTGCTGAATTAGCCGCTACTGAATCTGGAAAACCAGTAGCCGAATTCTGTGAAGAAATGCATAAAATTCAAACTAAGGTAGGAAGTGGTTTTCGACTTTCTTTTGATTACTTTGGGCGCTCCTCGAGCCCACAGAACCATAAGTTAACTCAGTATTTTGCGGGCAAACTAGCGGATGCTGGTTTGATTGAAGAAATTATAGAAAGCCAAATATTTTCTATAGAAGACGAACGGTTTTTACCAGATCGTTACATCGAAGGAACTTGCCCCAATTGCAATTATGAGAATGCGAGGGGAGACCAATGTGAGAACTGTACAAAGCAATTAAATCCAATAGATTTGATTAACCCAAGATCTGCCATTTCTGGTTCCAAAAATTTAGAGGCGAGAGAAACAAAACATCTATATTTAAGACAAAGTGCTTTAAAAGATAAACTCGATACGTGGATAAATAGTAAAAATAATTGGCCAATTTTAACAACATCTATTGCAAAGAAATGGCTACATGACGGGGATGGCCTTCAAGATCGCGGGATTACTAGAGATTTAAAATGGGGGGTGCCAGTAAAAAAAGGAGATCAGCCTTGGCCTGGCATGGAAGGAAAAGTCTTTTATGTCTGGTTTGATGCACCCATTGAATATATAGCTGCCACAAGTGAATGGGCAAAGAGTCACAAATTACCAGATGTTGCGTGGGAACGTTGGTGGCGAACCGATAAAGGCGCCGAAGATGTTAAATATGTTCAATTTATGGGTAAAGATAATGTACCATTTCATACCTTAAGCTTCCCAGCAACAATTATGGGATCTGGAGAACCATGGAAGCTAGTAGACTACATTAAGTCCTTTAATTACTTGAACTATGATGGCGGGCAGTTCTCTACATCTCAGAAACGTGGTATATTTATGGATCAAGCGCTAAACCTTTTACCTTCTGATTATTGGCGTTGGTGGTTACTCAGTCACGCGCCAGAAACATCAGATAGTGAATTCACATGGGAAAACTTTCAACTAAGCATAAATAAAGATTTAGCTGATGTTTTAGGAAATTTTGTAAGTAGAGTTACGAAGTTCTGTCGTTCAAAATTTGGTGAAACAGTACCTGAGGGAGGTAGTTTTGGGGTAGAAGAATACAAATTAATTTCTAATCTAAACAAAAGGTTAAAAACTTATGAATCTTACTTAGACGGCATCGAGATTAGAAAATCAGCGTCTGAGTTGCGTGCAATATGGGCTTTAGGTAACGAATATCTCCAAATAGTTGGACCTTGGAGTTGTTTCAAAGAGGACCCAATAAAAGCAGCGATGCAAATCAGGTTAGCACTAAATTTAATACGTATTTACGCAGTTATTTCGGCCCCTTTTATTCCTGACACCGCTGATGCTATTTTAAAAAGCTTAAAGATATCGGATAAATCGTGGCCAACCGATTTAACTAAAGCGGTTACTAAATTGGCACCTGGCAATCCCTTTGTCACACCTGAGAACCTATTCAATAAGATTAGTGATGAAGATCGAGATCTGTGGGCTCTCAAATTCTCCGGGAATGACACTTAATTACCTTAAGAATTATATGAGATGTTCTTATAAAGTTTTCTATTTAAAGGAATTGTGAAATAAAAGATAAAATCTAGCTCTGTATCGAATTAGGGCCTTGGCCCTCAATAATAAATCGGTTATCGACATCTATATCATTAAGCTAACACTATTCCAAAGTTAAAATTGTGAAGTGTGAAAAAATTTAGCTTGATAAGCCCGCGTGGTGGAATGGTAGACACATGGGACTTAAAATCCCTGGGCCGAAAGGCCGTGCCGGTTCAAGTCCGGCCGCGGGTACCATAAAGAAGGCGTCTCAAAGGAGACGCTTTCTTTCTTACTCTCCGCTCACTTAAGCCGCTTCTGCTTGAGATCTCCTCTCACTTTCCTCGCGAGAAAGCGCTACAGAAGTTCTAACTCCATTTTCTACAAAAGCCATTAATCCTGAAACAGCTCTCTCACTTGGATCAACGCCCGAACAGCTAAGAACTTCTCTTCCATCACGTGATCGCGCCCATCTAGCTATTTGCTCTGGCCCATTACCGTATTTTTTATCATCTGCAATTGCATCGTCCAAGGCGGCTAATACAACGGCTGCAAACAATTTTCTTGCTCTCTGCCCTTGCTCATAATTAAAAGCACTACTATCTACAAAATCGACTGACATTAAGGATCCTCTTGATTAGTTACAAGTAATTTACTGTGTTGATGTCCTTGTGACATAAAAAAACCCATTTGTCATTGCGTTTAAAGCATACCTATTATGCGTTAAGAACATACCTTTTACTTAACTGATATTAATATATAACACTATTAAGTGATAATATAACTTAGATCGCATGAATTAGCTCTAGAAATTTCAATATAAAGGACGACAGAAATGCCAAAAATAAATGGAAACGAAATAAAAATTGGAAATATTTTAGAGCATAATAATAGTATATGGACCGCTGTGAAGGTTGATCATGTTAAACCAGGGAAAGGCGGTGCATTTGCCCAAGTTGAAATGAAAAATTTACGAAATGGTTCAAAACTAAATGAACGTTTTAGATCTGCTGATAAAGTTGAAAAAATTCGTTTAGAACAAAAAGATCAACAATTTTTATTTGAATCAAACGGAATGCTGACATTCATGGACACTGAGAATTATGAACAGTTTGATCTATCATCTGACTTATTGGGAGAGCTTAGACCTTTCCTGCAGGATGGAATGATCGCTATAATAGAGTATTATGATAATGACGCTTTAAAGGTTACTCTTCCTCAAAAAATAACTTGTAAGGTTTCAGAAACTGAACCAGTCGTTAAAGGTCAGACGGCAAAAAGTAGCTTTAAGCCAGCTATACTGGAGAATGGTGTCAAAGTGATGGTCCCACCATTTATCAATCAAGATGAACACATTATTATAAATACTGAAACACTGGAGTACGCGGAAAGAGCTACTTAAACCTTTTTTTTAAACTTTTAAATTAACACAAAATTAAAAAATTAGATCTTACAGCTACGAAAAAACTATAAATAAACCCTTTTAAAAAAGTGAAAAAATGACAAAGGTAATAATGATCCAAGGATCAGGGTCAAATGTTGGGAAATCGTTAATTGTTGCAGGTTTATGCCGCTTTTTTACAAATGAAGGGCTTAAAGTTCGTCCCTTTAAACCTCAAAATATGTCAAATAATGCTGCTGTTACTGCTGATGGTGGTGAGATAGGTCGTGCTCAAGCACTACAAGCAATGGCCTGTAATTGTGAGCCACACACAGATATGAACCCAATACTCTTGAAGCCCGAATCTGAATATGGATCACAAGTAATAGTTCAAGGCAAACGTTTTGCAACTCTTCATGCAAAAGATTACTTCGTTCAAAAACCCTTACTCCTAGGGAAGGCCTTAGAAAGCTTTTCACGTTTAAAAAAAAATACGGATCTAATTATAATAGAGGGTGCAGGTAGTCCTGCCGAAACTAACTTGCGGAAAGGGGACATCGCCAATATGGGGTTTGCTGAGGCCATCGGGGCACCAGTAATAATAATAGGCGATATAGACCGTGGTGGCGTAATTGCTCAGCTAGTAGGTACCCATGTAGTTATTTCTCCAAAAGATCGAAAACGGATAGTTGGGTTTATAATCAATAAATTTCGTGGAGATCCAAATTTATTTTTGAATGGTATTGAAGATATAAAATTAAAAACAAAGTGGGTGTCGCTAGGGATCCTACCCTGGTTTCAATCTGCCTGGAAACTTCCAGCAGAAGATATTATGGATATTAAAGAAAAAAAGGGGGGTCACATAAAAGTTGTAGTTCCCAAGTTAAACAGGATTTCAAATTTTGATGACCTTGATCCACTTCTCTTAGAGAAAAACATCTCAGTAGAAATTATATCTCCTGGTAAACCACTTCCAGGGGATGCAAATTTAATAATACTACCTGGATCAAAGTCTACAATCTCTGACCTACAACTCATCCGCTCTGAAGGCTGGGATATCGATATCTTTGCTCATGTTCGGAGGGGTGGACATATTTTGGGAATCTGTGGCGGGTACCAAATGCTTGGGAACACTATTCGTGATCCGCAAAAAATAGAGGGGGATATTATAGAAACCCCTGGATTAGGGTTACTAAATGTCAGTACAACAATGCTCCCAGAAAAAAAACTTCAAAACGTTTCTGGAAAACACATTAGCAGTGGAACGGAAATATCCGGTTATGAAATGCACATAGGTAAAACAATTGGCCCAGACTGTAAAAATCCTCTCTTAATGATAGATGGAAAGGGTTCCGGGGCAGTTGGAACAAATAATAGGATTTCGGGATGTTATCTTCATGGAATGTTCGCATCAGATACTTTTCGAAGTAAATTTTTGCAAAACCTTAACAGTATATCTGTTCTTAGCGACTACCAAGGATCTGTTAATAACACATTAGATGAGTTAGCCAAATATTTGCATCAGAATATGGATACTGACCAGTTTCTTAATCTAACTCGAAGCCTATAAATACTTAACAACACTTATGGCTAATGAGTTATTAACTGTTATACCCATGAAGTTTTTATTAACTAGTTCGAATATCTTTTTAGTATTTTACTTAATTTCTTACCCTTTTGTGAGAAAATTGACGGAGCCGTATGGGCAGAATCTGAGTAGTCTATTACTTTGTAGTTTTCTAAATCAATATTCAACTCATTTGCTGTGAGTTTTCCTGCAGATGCTAATAATTGATATCCGGCCAATTGCGATTGAGTTTCCAGAATGACACGGTTCGTCTGGGCGTCAAAAAGTGCCTGTTCCGCATCTAACACTTCTAATGTTGTACGAGCGCCAAGGCTTGCCTCTTCACGCACTCCAAAAAAAGCTATCTCAGCCGCTAATATTTGACGCTCATTTGATGAAAGTTGAGATTTAGAAACCGACAATTGAGACCAACTTTGTGCTATATTCTTATGAGTAACTAAACCCTGTTGCCTAAGACTTGCTTTGGATGCGTGAACCGCAGAGTGAGCCTTTCTCAAAAGTGAGTTAAGTTGTCCACCCTTATATAAGGGTAAGTTAATAGTGAGACTAACACTACCATTTAAATCATAAGATGTACTGTCCCCAATCTGAGCCCCAATAGACATAGTAGGGCCAAATGACGCTCTTGCCGCCATCAAATTATACTCATTTGCTTTTACTTCGTGTTTAAGTCTAAGTATATCAGGGTGATACTCTAGGCCGTAGATAACGGCATCACTCAAAGCTTTTGGTAATTCAAGGGTATCTTTTAATTTTACTAAATCACCTGGTTGTCGACCAACGGCTAATGTAAATAATTCCTTTGAAATTGCCAGGTTTCCTTCAGCTTCAACCAATGAACTCTTTGCTTGTGCTAATCTTGCTTCAGCCTGAGCAACTTCTGTTCGTGTAACTTCACCAACTTCAAACCTATCTTTAACGGCTAAAAGCTCTTGGTTAATCAATTTCACATTCTTAATTCGCAATGAGAGGATTCCTATATCCCTAGTAACAGCCAGTCGAGATTTAATGGCTTCTAAAAAGACGTTTTGTTCCAGTGCTTTTAAGGCCTGGTATGCTCCAAGCGCTGACTGTTTCTTTGCTAAGAAGGTTGAACTTTTATTTCCAGAATCGAAGATCAACAGATCTGCTGAAATACTTGCACTGTTAGATAAAGTTGAACTTGTAACTGCTCTAGAATAGTCTGACTTTTTTGTAGTTAACTTAGAAGTCACAGTAGGTCTTAAATAACTTAATGCCACCCCAACATCTTCATCAATGGATCGAAGAATTGCTCGATTTTGAGCTAATAAATTAGAGTTCGTGTAGGCATCTAATAAAGTCTTATTTAAACTTTCTCCCATCACTAGAGCAGGTGTCAAAGAAATAAAGACTATAACAAAAAATCTTATCATATTAATTTTTTTCCAATCAAAGTGAAAATGTTTTTAATTTTCTAAATTCCTTCATAACAGGTACATCACAACTAAAGCACGATCGCCAGGAAAGTATTCCATTGACCTTAACCCCAACCCTTGCTTCCGTAAGGTTTCTTTCACTAAAGAAAGCCGCGATACGACCATATTCTTTTAATTGAGAAAGTATAATATCTGGCACTAGATCAATTGCACCCTCGAAAATTATCACATCATATAATCCATGTTGAGTGGCACCAAGTGACAATTCACTCTCCACAATGATTACATTATCAATACCTGCTTCAATAACTGATTGCTCAGCGCTCTCAATTAGTACTTTATCACTTTCCACTCCTACAACTAATTCGGCAAGTTTACCTACGACTGAAGCCATATAGCCACAACCACTACCAACAACCAAAACTGATTCGTCCTTTTGAATGAGTAAGTTTTCTAATAATTTACCTAATATTCTTGGCTGAACCATAAATCTCCCCGACTCAAAAACTATGTTCTCTTCAATATAGCTTAGATTTTTCAGGTACTCGGGCACAAAAAGTTCACGCGGCACGCTGGCTAAGGCGTCAATCACTTCAGTGCATGACACACCAGATGGTCTAACCTGAGTATCAACCATGGTTTTCCTTAATTTTTCGAAGTGATTCATTCCAACTCCAATACCGACATAAGCAGATTTTTGATCTTACATATTTAGCAAGGAACAACAATATCAAATAGAGTGAATTGATAATCTATTAACTTTTATACATTTTAATTTTGTAAAAAAACTATAAAATTCGTATTTTGTAAAGTGATAAAGTAAATCTATACAATCTTAAGGGCTTGATTGTAGTTTGTTGTTAGTATAGCGGTTTTGACCGTGAGGCGAGTTGGCGGAGAGGTTACGCACCGGATTGCAAATCCGTGTAGACCGGTTCGATTCCGGTACTCGCCTCCAACTTTTTATATTTACATATGGCACTAAAAAAGTAGTCTCAGAGAGGAAGAAAAGGTAAAATTTATGACAATTAGGGCAGTTTTAGACCATATTGATAGCAACCTACCTAAGTCACTTGCACGTCTTTTAGAGTTATTAAGAATAGAATCAATTTCAACTGACCCTGCTTTTAAAGACCAGTGCATTAAAGCAGCTGACTGGTTAGTTTCGGACCTCAAATCTATTGGCTTTCAGGCAGAAAAAAGGAAAACGCCTGGGCACCCAATGGTAGTCGCTCATCATAAAGGTACAGGTCCACAATTTCTTTTTTATGGGCATTATGATGTCCAGCCCATTGATCCAATAAAACTTTGGAACTCCCCCCCCTTTTTACCAACTGTTGAAAATACAAATAATGGTCAAGTAATTAGAGGCCGTGGCTCTTCTGATGACAAAGGTCAATTGATGACTTTTGTGGAAGCCTGTCGTGCATGGAAATCTGTTTATAAGAAATTACCTGCAAAAGTGTCTATTCTCTTTGAAGGGGAAGAAGAAAGTGGTTCACCGTCACTAATACCCTTTTTGAAGAATAACTCGGCTGAGTTAAAATCAAGCATCGCTCTCATTTGTGATACTGGGTTATATGACAATGATACTCCAGGAATAGTAACTTCTCTTAGAGGTACAGTAGGTATAGAACTAGAAATTATAGGACCAAATAAAGATTTACATTCTGGAAAATATGGCGGGCTATCTACTAACCCAATCCGAGTTTTAACCAAAATTTTAACTGGATTACACGATGATAACGGGAAGATAACCCTACCTGGATTCTATGATGGGGTATCTGAAATTTCTGATGAACTAAGAAAACAATGGGAAAGTTTAAGCTTTAATGAAACAAAGTTTTTAAATGATGTGGGCCTGTCAGAGCCTGCTGGAGAAAAAGGTAGAACAGCCTTGGAAATGCTTTGGGCTCGCCCCACTTGTGATGTAAATGGCATTTCCGGCGGATATCAGGGAGAAGGTTTTAAAACAGTGATAGCCTCAAAAGCTTCTGCAAAAGTAAGCTTCAGGCTAGTTGGAAAGCAAGATCCAAAAAAGGTTGTATCTAACTTCAAAGAGTATGTACAAAAGTCGTTACCTTTGGACTGCTCGGTTAATTATGTAGCTGAAAAAGGGTCCAAGGCTACTGAGATGTCTTTAAGCCATCCAGCTTTTGAAAAGGCTCGTGATGCCCTTTCTCAAGAGTGGTCTAAACCAGCTAAGTTCATTGGTAGTGGTGGGTCTATACCTATCGCTGGATACTTCAAAGAAATTCTTGATATGGATTCTATGTTAATTGGATTTGGTAGGCATGATGATCAAATCCATTCACCAAATGAAAAATATGACTTAGAAAGTTTTCATAAAGGTATTAGAAGCTGGGCCAGAATCTTAAACGAACTTGCTGATTTGGAATAAATAGGCCAACTAAAAGCTATAGTTTAACCCACGTCAGTCAGATCCAAGCTCCCATATTTTCTTATTTTTTTTGTAAATAAATTAACCTGCTCAAATAATTTTTCAGATGTAAAATCTGGCCACATAGTGTCTACAAATGACAACTCAGAATATGCTGAATGCCAAAGTAAAAAGTTTGATAATCTCTTTTCTCCACCAGTCCGAATTATTAAATCAGGAGGTCCACAATGGGAGAGGTCACTAAAAAAATCTAAAGAAGTCTCACTTACTTCATCTACTTTTAATTTCCCAACCGATATGTCATTTGCTACTCTTTTCACGATCCGTACTATTTCATCTCTTCCTCCATAGTCCATAGCAATATTTAGACAAAGTCCATTACAACTGATCGTCAAATTTTCTATGTGATTTATAGATTTTATCATTTGAGGCGATAATCTATCTCGAGAGCCGATAAATCTAACCCTGACATTTTTCTCTTTTAATTCTAATGATTTTTTCTTAACTTGATGTCTTAGTAGCTGGAATAATAGTTCAATTTCTGGCTGGGGTCGTTTCCAATTCTCTGTCGAAAAAGCATAAAATGTTAGGGCTCTTATTCCGCAATTTGATGCAACACGAATACATTCTTCCACCCTCTCAACGCCAACTTTGTGACCATAAGATCGGGGCATACCTTTTTTTGAGGCCCACCTACCGTTACCATCCATTATTATTCCAATATGCATGGTGTTAACTATATTCTATGCACATTTGGAATGGCCGCATGAACTGCATGTCATACATCCTTCTATCATATGTAGATCATTTTCACCGCAACTTGGACAAAACGTCGTTAATCTCAGAGAAGTCGGAGAGCTTTGTTGCGTTAATGTCGGTTTCTTGGTCTCTGGGCTTTGAGGACCTAACACTGCTCTTGACAAAAAACCTATCTCAATCATGTGAGTCTCGATGGTGTTACCAATGGCTGCAAGTATTGACGGTATATATTTACCGCCCATCCACGCTCCCCCTCTAGGATCAAAAACAGCCTTTAGCTCATCAACCACAAAAGACACGTCTCCTCCACGCCGAAACACAGCCGAAATCATTCGTGTCAAACCAACAGTCCAAGCAAAGTGTTCCATATTTTTAGAATTTACAAAAATCTCAAATGGTCGCCTTTGATCATGGAGTAGAATATCATTTATAGTTATATAAAGCGCATGCTCACTATCAGGCCATTTAACTTTGTAAGTTCTACCCTCTAAATCTTTAGGTCGAGCTAATGGCTCTGACATATAAACCACCTCGCCACTAATTCCAGTCATCTTAGATGTTTCTATATCTTTTTTTTCAGATGTATCTACGCTAAGCACTGAACCTGTTACAGCATTTGGACGATATGTTGTACAACCCTTGCAACCCTGATCCCAAGCAGCCATATAGACCTCTTTAAACTCCTCAAAAGATATATCCTCAGGGCAATTAATTGTTTTTGAAATAGATGAGTCAATCCACTTTTGAGCAGCAGCCTGCATTTTGACATGATCAGTTGGACTTAAAGTTTGCGCATTTACAAAATAGTCAGGGAACTCTTTGTTACCAAATTTCTCTTTCCATAAATTAACAGCATAATCTATAACCTCTTCTTCTCGTTTGGTCCCATCTTTCTGGAGAACTTTACGATGATAGCTATAAGCGAAGACAGGCTCAATACCACTGGAAACATTCCCAGCATACAAACTAATTGTCCCTGTGGGAGCAATTGACGTTAGTAAAGCATTTCTAATTCCATGAGATCTAATAACTTCTTTTACATCATCATCCATTTGAACCATATTACCACTTTGGAGAAACTGATTTACATCTAGTAACGGGAATGATCCTTTTTCTTGCGCTAATTCCGTGGATGCCAAATAAGCTTCCCTGGATATTAAATGGAGCCATTCATCAGTTTTTGCTACAGCTTCATCAGAACCATAGCGAACACCGGTCATTAGTAGGGCATCCGCTAGGCCAGTAACGCCCAAGCCAATCCTGCGTTTAGCATGAGCTTCCTTTTCTTGAGAAGCCAAAGGGAATTTAGAAACATCAATAACATTGTCCATCATCCGCACTGCCACGGACACAGTTTCCTTTAATAGGGTAGCATCCAACTTTGAGTTTTCACTAAAAGGTGCATCAATCATTTTAGATAGATTTATTGAACCCAGCAAGCAAGCGCCATATGGAGGAAGTGGTTGCTCTCCACATGGGTTAGTCGCTGATATTGTTTCGCAATAATTTAAATTATTCATTGCATTTATACGATCAATAAATATTACTCCAGGCTCAGCAAAGTCATACGTGCTCTGCATGATTTTGTCCCATAAGTATTTAGCGCTTACAGTCTTGTATATTTTTTTATCAAATATCAAAGACCAGTCTTTTTTATTTTTAACAGCATCCATAAATTTATCCGTCACTAAAACAGATAAATTAAACATCCTTAGTTTCTGAGAATCAGATTTTGCATCCACAAACGAAAGTATATCTGGATGATCACACCTCATTGTTGCCATCATAGCACCTCGCCGCGAACCAGCTGACATTATTGTTTGGCACATAGAGTCCCAGACATTCATAAAAGAAAGAGGTCCAGAAGCATCTGCCGCAACACCCTTTACATCTGAACCTGAGGGACGAATCGTAGAAAAATCATAACCGATTCCTCCACCCTGTTGCATTGTTATTGCCGCCTCCTTTAGCATATCAAATATTCCAGGTATTGAGTCTGGAACTGTTCCCATAACAAAACAGTTGAACAACGTGACTGAACGCCCAGTACCAGCCCCTGCTAGAATTCTACCTGCAGGCAAAAACTTAAAGTCCTCTAAAGTTGAATAAAATATTTTCTCCCATCTTTCTGGGCTTTTTTCAACTGACGCAAGGGACTTGGCGACTCTAGACCAAGAGTCAGTTACAGTTTTATCCAAAGGTATTTGGCCAGCATCTTTGTATCGATACTTCATATCCCAGATTTGTTCTGAAAAAGGTGTTACAAAGTCAGACATTGTTTGATAACTTTCCTATTAGCGTTCTAGAACATTTAGTCATAAACCGAATAATAGCGTACGGCAAGAATAAGGATGCAGTTGAAACAATAATATGGAAAATTAATGAACTACATTAACCTCGTAAAAATCAATGTTGGGTCCTCATCTGTTAAAGATGTAAAAGAATGGCAAACCACAAACAAGCATAAATGGCCAGATGGGTTACCAAGGCATATAACAAGAATGTGGCCAAAAAGAGAGATGGAACTACTGGCTGGTGGCTCTATTTATTGGGTTATTAAGGGCTATATTATGGCTCGTCAAAAAATAACTGGTATGGAAGAATATCATCGTCATGATGGTGTAAGATGCTGCGCCTTAATATTCGATCCAATTATTTTTGAAACTGAAAGCATACGAAAGAGGCCTTTTCAAGGTTGGCGATATCTTGCGAAAGAAGATAGCCCACTGGATTTACTAATTAAAGAAACCGACGACGACCATTTGCCCATAGAGCTTTTGACTAGGCTAGCAGATATTGGAGTTCGTTAGAAAGCTTTTAGGTTTGGTACTAGCGATTTCTGTTCAGTATTTTACGGACTTCGGCAACAAGGTTGCCCCTTAAAACTTCAGTTTGTGCTGGTTGTGATTTCCACTGCTCAAGGGTGGCGCCTTTCGCAATTTCTGAACCTAACAAAAGATCTTTTAATTGAATTACACCCTTACCTATTTCCTCTGAGCCCTCAATAATTGCTATTGGAGAGTTCCTTTTGTCCGCATACTTTAATTGGTTGCCAAAGTTTTTAGGGTTACCCATATAAACCTCTGCCGCAATGCCCGCAGACCTTAACTCAGACGCAATGTTCTGATAAGATGCCAGCATTCCTTTATCCATAACTGTAACTATGACAGGGCCATTTAGCTCTGTTGATCTATCATCATTCGCCGCTAAAGCTGCCATTAACCGGTCAACCCCAATAGAGATTCCAGTAGCAGGAACTTCCTGACCAGTGAACCTCTTTATTAAATCATCATATCTACCGCCACCTGCTACTGATCCAAATGAGCGCTTACCACCAGTTTCATCAAAGACTTGAAATGTTAATTCTGCCTCATATACCGGGCCTGTGTAATAACCTAACCCTCGCACTACACTTGGATCTAAATAAACTTGATCACTCATATAACCTTGTGATTCAGTAAGCTCTAAAATTGTTTCAAGTTCATTCACTCCTGCTAAACCAACAGCTGAACCTTTAACCAAATCTGTTAGGTTTCTAATAGTTTCAGTAGCAGTTGATCCCTTAGATTGAACGAATCTGAGTATTATCTTAATTTGCTCTTCACTTAAATTAGCTCCTTTAGTGAAATCACCACTATCATCCTTTCTACCTCTCCCCAGTAACTCAGAAATATTTCTAACGCCTAGTCGATCCAACTTATCTATTGCCCTTAATACTGTACCTCGTTCATTTATTTTGTAATCAACGTCGTCAGGCTTTAGGAGGCCCGCAACCTCCATGACTCCATTTAAAATCTTTCTATTATTGACTTTAACAATGTAGTCACCCCTACTTATACCAGCCGCCTCGAGTGCGTCGCATAACAAAGTACATATTTCTACATCAGCAGCTAGGTTAGACGAGCCAACCGTGTCAGCATCACACTGGTAAAACTGTCGGTACCGACCCAATCCAGGTTTTTCATTTCGCCAGACTGGCCCCATAGAATAGCGCCTGTATGGGTTAGGCAAATCATTCCTAAACTGAGAATAAACCCGCGCTAGAGGTGCTGTTAAATCATACCTGAGTGCAAGCCAAGTATCATCTTCCTCCCAGGCAAATACTCCCTCATTCGGGCGATCAATATCAGGTAGAAACTTTCCAAGCGCTTCAACAGTCTCCACAGCTGAGCTTTCCAAAGCACTAAAACCATAAAGCTGATAAACTTCAGAAATATCATTTAACAATTTCTGCCGTTGGATAAGTTCATACCCGAAGTAATCCCTAAAACCTTTAGGAGTTTCCGCCTTTGGACGCGGTTGTTTTTTTAATTTAGACATTGAAACAAACCGATTAATAATTCTTTAGCCCTGCTTTAACTGACGTGCTAATGAGGGGCAAGGCAAAGGCTAATTTAAAACTATAAAAAAGGTTAAATTCATGGACTCCATTATAATAGAAGAAAAGTTATCACACATTATGAAGAGCTTGGACGAATTATCTGATATCGTTGCCAAGCACGAGACCACAATTTCTTTATCAGCTTCTAGGATCGAAAAATTAATGAGTACGTTAGCAGAAAAAGAGCTCGAAAGTGGCGGTGCTGCATATTTTCAAGATGACAAACCACCTCATTACTAACTATTTTTGAGGCACGAACTCTACTTAAATTCAATATTCCTCTACTGATAGAACACCCTTAATTTCTCTTAATGCATTGTTTACTTGTGGATTAATTGGAAAAGAGTCTCCGACTAAAAGCTCAACCTCCCCTGGAAGACCTGAGTCTACCAAGCAAAGAGAGACCTCTCCACGACCAAAAACACTTTTCTCTTTATCGACACGGCTTAATAAGGAGGCAACAGAAGAAATCGTTCCACCTGAGTTAACAAAAACTTTTAAACCTTTTTTACTTTTGTCCACTAAAGCAGTATCGATAGGTTGCGCCGCACGACAAAGTAACTTTAATTGTTCAGCCTCTGAGGTTGCTTCAACACTCATAACCACATTTTCTCCAGCAACAAGGTATTGCTCAGAGGAATCTAAAACATCAGAAAATAAGGTTACCTCAAATAAACCCGTTGGATCTGACACCTGAACAAAAGAAAACCTATTTCCTCGTGCTGACTTTCTATCTTGACGTCCTGAAATAGTTCCTGCGACTTTGGCAATTACCGGTCCATTTTTTACTAAAGTTCGTAGTTCAGCAAGTGTGGTTACTCCATTTCGCTTTAAAGAACTCTTATAATCATCTAACGGGTGACCCGAAAGGTAAAACCCAATCGCACGATGTTCCTCAACGAGTTTTTCACTCGCCAACCAGCTATCAAGCTCTTTCAACTTCGGTTCTAATAAGTCTTCTCCAGCCTCCCCAAAAAGCGAACTTTGATCCGAAACTCTTTGATCATGAATTGCTGCTGAATATAAGACCAAGCTGTCTAGGCTTTTCAATAAAACCGATCTGTTTGAATTGAGTTGGTCAAATGCTCCTGCTCTGACCAACATTTCCAGTGGACGCTTTCCTATTTTCTTCATTTCAACCAGCCTAGAGAATTCAAAAATATCACTGAATTTTTTTGAAACACTTTTTTCACGTGCGTCAACTATTAATTGCATCGCTTCTGGACCAACATTCTTTAAAGCAGTTAGAGCGTATATAAGTTCATTATTCTTAACGGAGAAATCTACTTCCGAACGATTAACGCAGGGTGGTACTATTGATAAGTGCAACCCATTAATAATTTCATCTTTATAAATAGAAAGCTTATCTGTTAAGTGCATATCACAATTCATTACACCAGCCATGAACTCTAAAGGGTAATTAGCCTTTAGCCATGCTGTCTGATAACTAACTATGGCATAAGCCGCTGCGTGGGATTTATTAAAGCCATAATTGGCAAACTTCTCGAGTAAATCAAAAACTTCTGATGCTTTTTTTTCATCAACCCCGTTAGACTCAGCACCCTTCATAAATTTTGGTCTCTCAGCATCCATAGCTTCTTTAATTTTCTTACCCATAGCGCGTCTAAGTAGATCTGCTCCTCCTAGACTATATCCAGCCATAACTTGAGCAATTTCCATAACTTGTTCTTGATAGACAATAATCCCTTGAGTCTCAGCAAGGATATGATCAATGAGAGGATGGATAGAAACTAATTCTTTTAAACCATTTTTTACCTCACAGTAAGCTGGAATATTTTCCATCGGCCCAGGTCTGTATAGAGCTACCAATGCGACAATATCCTCTATGCAGGTAGGCTTCATCCTACGAAGAGCATCCATCATGCCCGAGCTTTCCACCTGGAATACTGCTACCGTTTTGGCCGAAGCATATAATTCGAAGGTTTTTTGATCATCAAGAGCAATGTTACCGATATCAATTATGACATTGCGGGTTTTTAATAAATTTAATGCATTTTGAATAACGGTAAGAGTCTTTAGACCCAAAAAGTCAAATTTTACGAGGCCCGAAAGTTCGACCCATTTCATACTAAACTGCGTTGCGACCATAGTCGATCTGGGGTCTTGATATAATGGGACGAGTTCATCTAATGGTCTATCACCAATTACAACTCCAGCAGCATGGGTAGACGCGTTTCTCAGTAATCCCTCAACTTTTTCTGAATAATCCAGCAGTCTGGCAACTACCTCTTCCTGTTTAGCCGCATCTTTTAAACGAGGTTCATCAGTCAAAGCTTTTGCAATACTGACAGGCCGAACCCCATCAACAGGTATTAACTTAGCTAAAGAATCAACCTGCCCATAAGGCATCTGCAAAACACGACCAATATCTCGAATTGCCGCTTTGGACAGTAATGCCCCAAAAGTAATTATCTGTCCGACTTTATCTTGACCATATTTCTGTTGAACGTAGTTAATTACTTCTTCTCTCCTATCCATACAAAAATCGATATCAAAATCAGGCATAGAAACACGTTCCGGATTCAAAAATCGTTCAAATAAAAGGGAATAACGTAAAGGATCTAAATCAGTAATAGTTAAGGCATACGCCACTAAAGATCCCGCTCCGGACCCTCGCCCTGGACCAACAGGGATTCCTTTAGATTTTGCCCACTTAATAAAGTCTGCAACGATCAGAAAGTAACCTGGAAATCCCATTTCTTCTATTACTTTAAGCTCAAAATCTAGTCGGCTTTCATATTCTGATATTGGAGCTACCAGTTTAATAACTTTTAACCTTGATTTAAGTCCCATTCTTGCTTCATTACACAATTCTTCATTTTCGTTCTCGGCAAATTTTGGGAGTATTGGATCTCTAGTTTCAGCTTTGAAGGCGCACCTACGAGCGATCTCAACAGTGTTACTAGTTGCCTCAGGCAAATCAGCAAATAATGTCAACATTTCCTGCTGAGTTTTAAAATAGTGCTGAGTACTCAATTGTCGTCGAGACTGCTTTTGATCAACATAAGAACCAGATGAAATACACATTAATGCATCATGCGCTTCGAACATTTCAGTATCATGAAAATAAACATCATTTGTTGCAACAAGAGGGATTTTAAGTTCATATGCGAGATCAATAAATAAGCTCTCGGTCTTTGCTTCTATATTTGGAAGCCCATTTTCTCCCGGATGCCTTTGAAGCTCAATATACAAATTACTCTTAAAAATATCTAAAAAGTCTACTAATAACTGTCTAGCATCTGAAATTTTATCAGAATTTAACAGCCTTCCTACTGGACCTTCCGCTCCACCAGTAAGGCAAATTAAACCTTCTGAATATAATCTTAAATCCTCTATTTTTATTTGAGCTTGACCTTCACTTTCAAAATAAGCCCTAGAATTAAGTTTTAAAAGGTTTTTATAGCCAATTTCATTTTGAACAAGAAGAACGATAGAATCACTATTTTTGGACGTACCTATTTCTGGTAGCTTTAGATATGACAAATCCATCTGGCATCCCAGGATCGGTTGAATTCCGGCTGAAGAAGCATACTCAGAGAACTCTAAGGCACCAAATAAATTGTTAGTGTCTGTGACCGCTACCGCTGGCATCTCCGCAGAAATACACATTTCAGGTATTTTTTTAAGTCGAATAGCGCCTTCAAGTAGTGAATATTCTGAATGGAGTCTTAAGTGGATAAATTTAGGATTCTTTGACATAATTCAAACTTACTATACTAAGTAGAAATCTAAAAGTGCACAAAACACTTGCCAAATCTGTTTTTTGGCCTTTTGCTAACATACGGGTTCATTTTGTTTACGCCGCATCAACAAAACACGGACTCTAAATAATCTTTAGGTATCGCGGCAGGATGATTTTTAATGGTTACGTTTCTTCTAAACGGGGAAGTCGTAAATGCAGAAGTAAAATCTTCGGACACTCTGTTAAATTTTTTACGCGAAGTCAAAGGGCTTACCGGAACAAAAGAGGGATGCAACGAAGGTGATTGCGGGGCCTGTTCAGTAATAGTGACTGATGAGACCGGCATAGCAAAAACGACTAACTCTTGCATTGCTTTAATGCCACAAATACATGGAAAAGCCGTGAGGACTGTTGAGGGAATAAGTGGTCCAGATGGTTCGCTACATCCCATTCAAAAGTCGATGGTAAAAAACCATGGTTCTCAATGCGGGTTTTGTACTCCGGGGTTTATAAGCACGCTGGTCGCTGCTCATAAGAATGGTGATTCTGACATCGAAAACCAATTAGCTGGAAACCTCTGCAGATGTACTGGCTATGGCCCTATTATCCATTCAGCTAAAGAGAATTTGAATGAATCAGTTCCTGTGTGGATGAATGAAAATCTAGACCGATTAAAAGATATAACCTCCCCTAACAACTTACCTCAATCACTGGAGGATCTAGCAACATTATATAAGAATAACCCAGAAGCAACGTTAGTGGCCGGTGCAACAGATTTAAGTTTAGACATAACAAAGAAATTAAAAAGTTTCAAAAATATGATTTTCTTAGGGGGATGTGAACAGTTAAAACACATTGAGATCACCACAGAAACAATACAAATTGGAGCAGCGTGCACCATCGCAGAATTAATTGTCAATTTGCGCTCTACATTCCCAAGCTTTACCGACATGCTTTTAAGATACGGAGCAGTCCAAATTAGGAACTCAGCCACGATTGGTGGCAATATAGCAAATGGATCTCCCGTAGGGGATGGTCCTCCCGCTTTAATAGCTCTTGGAGCCATCCTCAAGTTAAGGCATGCAGAAACCATTAGGATGCTACCGATTGAAGATTTTTTTATAGACTACGGCGTTCAAGATCTAAATCCTGGAGAGTTTATCGAATCTATTATAATTCCTAAGGAAGTAGATATTCTAAAGTGCTACAAAGTGTCCAAACGTTTTGATCAAGATATTTCAGCTATTTGTGGTTGCTTTAAATTAACTGTGTTTGAAAACACTATAACAGAATGCCGAATTGCATATGGCGGAATGGCGGGGACACCAAAAAGAGCATTTAAGACAGAAAAGAAGCTAATAGGATCGCAATGGAGCTATAAGACCTTTGAAACCGCTAAAAGTGAGATCTCGAGAGACTTCTTCCCTATAAGTGATCTCAGGGCCTCTTCAAACTACCGCCTAAAGGTAGCACAAAACCTACTAACCCGTCTCTTTTACGAAATGACTGATACAAATATAGATTCGAGAGGGGTACTGCCGTGTCCATAGGTAAAAACATACCCCACGATTCAGGTGAACTTCATGTTACTGGCAGAGCCTTGTTTACCGATGACATTAGTCTTTCGCATGACTCACTGCATCTGGCGTTTGGTCTCTCTTCTATTGCTAAGGGTTCAATTGTAGAATTAGATTTATCAAAAGTGGTAGAATCGGACGGCGTAATCACAGTAATATCTGCCAAAGATCTTCTATTCACTAGCGATACATCGCCATCGGCCAATGATGAGCCATTACTTTCAGACGGGACAATTCATTTTCTTGGTCAACCAATTTTCTTGGTTATTGCAAGCAGTCACATAAATGCAAGGAAAGCGTGTCGACTAGCCAGAGTAAATTACAAAGAAGAAAAACCGGTGTTAACTATCGAAGACGCTATTGAATCAAAATCAATGATAGCAGACGGCGAGTGTCACTACATAAAGGGAACACCTGAAAGTGCTATAAATGCAGCACCAATCAAATTAACGGATAGTTTCTACATAGGAGGTCAAGAGCATTTTTACCTCGAAGGACAGGTAGCAATAGCCGCACCGCAAGAAGACGGAGGGTTAGTTATCTATTCGTCAACTCAGCACCCAACGGAAATTCAGCATAAAGTAGCAGAAGCTACAGGCTTAAAAATGCACGAAGTACGAGTTGAAGTAAGAAGAATGGGTGGGGCTTTTGGTGGAAAAGAATCCCAAGGTAACGCACTGGCAATCGCCTGCGCAATAGCCGCAAAAGCTACCAAGAAAACCTGCAAAATGCGTTATGATCGTGATGATGATATCATTATAACTGGCAAACGTCACGACTTTCGAATTGACTACGATGTAGGCTTTAATGAAGACGGGAAAATCCTTGGAATTAAATTTAAACACTATGTTAGATGTGGTTGGTCACAAGATTTATCTTTACCGGTAGCAGATAGAGCAATGCTTCATTCTGACAATGCTTATAACTTAGAAGATGTATCTATTACATCGCATAGATTAAAAACCAACACGCAATCAAATACCGCTTTTAGAGGGTTTGGAGGCCCACAGGGAATTATAGGTATAGAAAGGGCAATTGATCATATCGCATCTCACTTGAACCTGGACCCCATCGAAGTAAGAACTATTAATTTTTACAGGTCAGGTACATTATTAAAGGGCAATTTACAGAAGCCACAAACCACTCCTTACGGTATGCCCGTTGTCGACTCTATATCAACAGAAATCACGGAAACTTTACTTAAGACAGCAAATTATAAGTCAAGATTAGAAGCTATTAAGGCTTGGAATAAAGATAACTCAATTATAAAAAAGGGAATTGCCCTGAGCCCGGTAAAATTTGGAATTTCATTTACTCTAACCCATCTAAACCAAGCAGGTGCAATAGTTAATGTCTATACAGATGGATCTGTATATTTAAATCATGGTGGCACAGAAATGGGGCAAGGCCTTTTTATAAAGGTTGCGCAGATTGCTGCAGAAACTTTCGGTATAGGGATTGATAGGATAAAAATTTCTGCAACAGACACTGCTAAAGTCCCAAATACATCTGCTACAGCTGCATCTTCTGGTGCTGACCTTAATGGTATGGCAACAAAAATAGCATGTAGAAAAATAGTTAACAGGATTAGAAAAGTTTTATCAAAAGAAAATAAAATATCCGAAGATCAAATTATCTTTGAAAATGGGAATATTCTAATTGGAACTAAATTAATAAGCTTCACGGAGGGTGTTTTAATAGCTTATCAAAACAGAGTGTCCTTAAGTTCCACGGGATATTATGCTACCCCAGAACTGTTTTGGGACCGAAAGACTGGGGTAGGTCGACCATTTTTCTACTTTTCCTATGGAGCAGCAATCACAGAGGTTGCAGTCGACACCCTTACAGGCGAAACAAATTTTTTACGGGCAGACATACTACATGACTGTGGTCGATCACTTAATCCAGCTATAGATTTAGGTCAAATTGAAGGAGGATACATTCAGGGATTAGGTTGGCTGACAACTGAAGAGCTTGTCTGGGATAAAAGCGGAACACTGAAAACTTTTGCACCCTCTACCTACAAAATTCCTTGTGCGTCAGACCGCCCGAAAGTACTTAATATTGAGTTATGGGACGCACCAAATAGGTTAGATACGGTATATAATTCCAAAGCGGTAGGTGAACCTCCACTAATATTAGGAATCTCTGCCTGGCTTGCTATTTCAAATGCCATTTCGCAATGCGGAACACAATACCCTCACCTTAACACTCCAGCAACTCCAGAAGAAATTCTAAAAGCAATTGACAGGGCAAGAAATGGCGTTTGATTTGAAAATACTTCGAGAGAAAGTACTTCTTCACGGTAGTGTCTGTCGTACGGTAATAGTTGAAACAAAAGGCTCTGTCCCCAGGGAAACCGGAACAGAAATGCTTATTTGGGAAGGTGGCCAGCAAGGCACCATCGGAGGGGGAGCTTTGGAGTTCCAAGCAACTAAAAAGAGTTTCGATGGAGAATACTTAAAAACAGTGCCTCTTGGTCCAAATTTAGGACAGTGCTGTGGAGGTAGCGTGACAATAGTAAATGAAATTTTTAACCTCGACCGTTTAGATCGAATGAACTCTAAAAAGTTTTTTTCTAGACAAGTTGCAGGTTCAAACAAAAAACCTCCTTCTATCTTGAAATTAGAAAATAACATAAATAACAAGTCAGGTGAAAAGGAAAGGTGCTTACTTTCTAAAGGATGGTTAATCGAGTCAGTAAAGACAAATAAGATCCCTATTTGGATATATGGAGCTGGCCATGTTGGACAAGCTTTGATTTATATACTTTCACAGCTACCAGAATTTGATTTAACTTGGCTAGATACTAGTAAAGAAAGGTTTCCTAAAAATATACCCCACAATGTGAAAGTTTTATACTCTCATGAACTTCCCTCTCTAACAGAATACGCACCAGAAAGCTGTCAACATTTGATACTAACATACTCTCACGCGCTTGACTTAGATCTATGCCATAGGCTCTTAGGTAGCTCCTTTGATAGTATTGGACTCATAGGTTCTAAAACAAAGTGGGCGAGATTCCAAAAACGGCTTACTGAACTTGGGCACTCTTTAGATAACATTCAGAAAATATCATGTCCTATCGGTAATCCTTTATTAGGAAAACAGCCTCAGGCAATAGCTATTAGTGTCGCCCAAGAGCTCTTATTAAATCAAAATGCCGAAAAACTAGGAAAGACTGTCAAAAATGAGTAGCTCCTCTCTCTTAGAAATACATGGCATTACAAAGTCATATCCAGGTGTAATAGCTAATGAGGATGTCAAATTTACAATAAAAACTGGCGAAATACATGCATTACTTGGTGAGAATGGGGCTGGGAAATCAACTTTAGTTAAAACAATATATGGATTAGTAAAGCCAGATAAAGGTTTGATGAAACTTAACGGAAATCTTTACTCACCAAACGAACCACGAGATGCTAGGTCTTGTGGAGTAGCCATGGTCTTTCAACACTTTTCTTTATTTAACGCACTATCAGTCGCAGAGAATATAGCACTTGGAATGGAATCTCCTCCAAGTATGGACCATCTATCCAATAAGATTGAAACCGTTTCAATTGAATATGGTTTGCCAATAAACCCAGAGAAAATGGTTGGGAATCTTTCTGCCGGGGAACAGCAAAGGGTAGAAATAATAAGATGCTTATTACAAAATCCTAAACTTTTAATAATGGATGAACCAACATCAGTTCTCACACCAAATGAAATAAAAACTCTCTTCAATACTCTTAAAAAATTAAAAAGCGAGGGAACATCAATTTTATATATATCTCATAAATTAGAAGACATTCGATCCATCTGCGATACAGCAACAATTTTGCGTGGTGGTAAAAATGTTGGAACGTGTGATCCAAAAAAAGAAAATGTAAGAAACATTGCCGAAATGATGATAGGAGACACAATAAAAATACCGAAAAAAAAATCAACAATAAGTAAATTGGTTGCACTAGAAGTAGATTGTCTGAATTGGGTTCCCAATGATTCTTCGAAAAAAAAATTAAAGAATATTAGTTTCAAGTTACTTAAAGGTGAAATACTAGGGATCGGTGGGGTTGCTGGTAATGGGCAAGACGAACTGACGGAAATTCTTTCTGGTGAGGTCTTAAGTAATAAAAATACAATTAGACTTTTTGATAAACCAATTGGGGACATTGGAATAAACAAAAGGCGCCTGCTGGGTTTACTAACTGCACCTGAGGAACGGTTAGGACACGCAGCAATACCGGATATGGACTTGATAGAAAATACTAATCTTACAGCACATACCCGGGAAAATTTTGTGAAAAAAAGTGGGATAATCGACTGGAAAAAAACTCAAGAATTTGCGCAAAATATAATAAAAGAATTTGATGTTCGAACTCCGAACGCAAAAGTTGCTGCAGGATCTTTATCTGGTGGAAATTTACAAAAATTCGTAATTGGACGTGAAGTTCTCCAAAAGCCTCTAGTATTTATAGTTAATCAACCAACTTGGGGTGTTGACGCAGCAGCGGCCAGCTCGATAAGACAAGCTATTCTTGATCTTGCATCTACGGGTTCTGCAGTTATCATTATCAGTCAGGATTTAGATGAATTACTCGAATTAACTGATAATTTTATGGCTATTAATAGTGGAGAAATGTCACAAAAGATAAATACTCAAGGGTTAACTGTAGATGAAATCGGCTTAATGATAGGCGGAACAGGTGCTTACTGGAAACGGCATGATTAGATTAGAAAAGAGACCACAACCCTCTAAGAAATGGACATCGATAACACCATTTCTTGCAGTTTTGGCAACTATGTTTGTAGGTGGAATTATGTTTTGGGCTCTTGGACAAGATCCTATTGAAGCAATAAGAATTATATTTTGGGATCCACTCTTTAATCCTCAGTTTGCCAGTTATGCAAGGCCTCAAATATTAGTTAAAGCTGGACCTTTAGTCCTTATAGCACTTGGTCTATCTCTTGGTTTTAGAGCTAATATATGGAACATCGGTGCAGAGGGTCAATATATAATTGGTGCTATATGTGGTGCTGGCGTGGGATTAGCTTTTTACCCAAGCGAAGGGTGGTTTATTTTTCCACTAATGGTAATTGCTGGAGCGCTTGGTGGATTTTTATGGGCGATGATCCCTGCAATATTAAAAATAAAATTTAATACAAACGAAATACTAGTTTCCTTGATGTTGGTATATGTCGCCGAAAAAATATTAGTAAGTGTTTCCCTTGGTTTAATGCGAAATCCAGAAGGCGGCGGGTTCCCGGGATCACGAAACCTCCAGTATTATAAAGCAGCTTCAAACCCAGAACTCATTTCTGGTACAGGGATGCATTGGGGGGTCCTAGTAGCAATAGCTCTGACCTGTCTAACTTATATAATGTTAACAAAACATACGCTTGGTTTTCAAATAAAAACTAGTGGTAAATCTTATAAAGCGGCTCGTTTTTCAGGAACAAACCCTTCGTTCATAATAGCTATATGTTTGGGCGTCTCAGGAGCATTAGCTGGTTTAGCAGGTCTATTCGAAGTCTCAGGCCCATCAGGGCAGATCAGTATCGACTTTAATGTAGGGTACGGTTTCACAGCAATTATCGTAGCATTCCTGGGAAGGTTAAATCCGTTTGGAATTCTTCTAGCAGGTTTATTAATGGCTTTAACATATATTGGGGGAGAACTTGCACAATTCATGTTGGGTCTTCCTGCGGCCGCAATTCAGGCATTTCAAGGGATGTTACTATTCTTCTTACTTGCAGGAGATATTTTAACAAACTATCGACCTAAGTTTACTTATAAAAAGAGGTTATAATGGATTTTTCTTCTCTAAGCCCAGTTGCGCTTTTGGCAAGCTTAATGGTAGCGGCCACTCCAATTATGTTAGCAGCAATTGGTGAGCTAGTTGTAGAAAAGTCAGGGGTTTTGAATCTTGGCGTAGAAGGTATGATGATAGTTGGAGCTGTGTGTGGTTTTATAACCGCTGTTGAAACAGGATCTGCATGGTTTGGATTGTTAGGTGCTGTTTTAGGTGGGATATTAATCTCAAGTATTTTTGCTTTCCTCACGCAAATTTTATTGGCCAATCAAGTCGCATCAGGTCTAGCTTTAACATTATTTGGCTTAGGTGTCTCGGCGATGATTGGCAATGGCTATACAGGTATTAAACCCCCAGGGTTTAATACTGTGCACATACCCCTGTTAAGTGATCTTCCATTTATAGGGCCAGCCATTCTTAGTCATGACCCAATTGTTTATATAGGAATATTACTGGTCATCTTAGTTTGGTATTTCTTAAATAAAACAAAAAATGGATTAGTCCTTAGGGCAGTTGGTGAAAATCATGATGCCGCACATGCACTTGGTTATAAAGTAATATGGATTCGTTTTTCTGCTATCCTGTTTGGTGGGATGTGTGCTGGATTGGGAGGTGCTTATTTGTCACTTGTGAGGGTGCCTCAGTGGACTGAGGGTATGACAGCTGGTGCAGGCTGGATTGCTCTTGCCATTGTTGTTTTTGCTAGCTGGAAACCCTATCGACTTATATTAGGAGCTTATTTATTTGGTGGTGTAACCATTATGCAGCTTAATTTACAGGCTCTTGGAGTAGAAATTGGAATAGCCTATTTGTCGATGGCGCCATATCTGGTAACAATTATAGTACTAGTTATGATCTCATCGAATCATTTGCGTTCTTCTGCGAATGCTCCTGGCTCTTTGGGACGTATTTTTCACGCCTCACAATGAGGTAATGCTAAAACGTAAAAAGGAAACATGTATGAAACTTTTAAAATCTATTTTACTCGGCGGTGCTCTATTAATGAGTGCCACATTTACTGCGAATGCCGCTGATCCAATAAAAGTTGGATTTGTCTATGTAGGCCCCACAAATGATGGTGGCTGGACTCAAGCACATGATAAAGGTCGTCTCGCTCTAGAAGCGGCACTTGGTGATAAAGTGGAAACAGTCTACGTAGAAAATGTAGCAGAAGGCCCAGACTCAGAACGGGTAATGACCCAAATGGCCCTCAGTGGTGCTGATCTAATTTTTACTACTTCTTTTGGGTATATGGACCCAACACTAAATGTAGCAGCAAAGTTTCCCAACGTAAAATTTGAGCATGCTACTGGGTACAAAACATCTGATAATATGAGTAATTACTCCGCACGCTTTTATGAAGGTAGAGCAATTCAAGGTCACATTGCCGGTAGTATGACTAAGTCTAATATAATTGGATATATTGCTTCAGTGCCAATTCCTGAAGTGGTCAGAGGTATTAACTCAGCCTATATCCACGCAAAGAAAGTCAACCCAAATGTTGAGTTTAAAATTATCTGGCTCTTTACGTGGATGGACCCTGCAAAGGAATCTGATGCAGCAAAAACCTTAATAGAACAGGGCGCAGACGTAATACTCCAACACACAGATTCGACAGCTCCTCTAGCAGCCATGCAAGCTGCTGGAAATGTAATAGGCTTTGGACAAGCGTCTGATATGACCGAATATGGCCCTTCGCCAAGAGTTTCTTCAATCATTGATGATTGGGCTCCTTATTATATAGAGCGGACAAAAGCTGTAATGGACGGCACTTGGAAAAGTCAGGCTGTTTGGCACGGGATTTCAACTGGTATGGTTGGCATAGGGGAAATCACAGATGCTGTTCCAGAAAAAGTTCGTGCAGAAGCCATAGCACTTCAGGAATCTATTGTGTCCGGTGCATATCATGCATTTACTGGTCCTTTAAACAAGCAAGATGGTAGCGCCTGGTTAGCATCTGGTGAAACTGCTGATGATGGCACACTAGCTGGAATGAAATTTTATGTTGAAGGAATAAAAGGCAAGGTTCCAAACTAATCATTCAAGCTTAAGATTTGAGCCCGGGTAACTCCCGGGCTTTTTTATTTCTGGCTCACTAAATACTTTCAATCTTATTCTAAAATGCGTATCGTAAGTTTATGCAAAGACTTCTGACGATAAAAGATTTTCCTGCCTCGTCACTCTGCTTCGGTACCATGCAGTTTGGAGGGAAGTCCTCTTTTTACGAATCTAAAGAAATCTATCAAGTTTGTCGTGATTCAGGGATCAATTTCTTTGATACCGCTCACGTATATAATGAGGGTAGATCTGAAGAATTTCTAGGATCAGTTTGTCGCTCAGAGCGGGAGAATATAATAATTGCAACAAAAGCAGCCTATGATTGCCCTGCAACAAAGAAAAATATCTTAACATCTTTTGATGAAAGCAGAAAACGTCTTAAATCTGACTTCGTTGATATTTTGTATATGCACCGATGGGATAAGCATGTTCCTCTTGAAGAAACTTTAACAGGTTTAGCAGAGCTTAAACAACAAGGATTAATTCGCTATATAGGGGTTTCAAACTATTCAGCCTGGCAAACTATGAAAGCACAGGCTATCTGTCACAACCTTAATATTTCAATTGATGTCATCCAACCTATGTATAGCTTAGTCAAACGTCAGGCAGAAGTTGAAATTTTACCAATGGCACTTTCTGAGAAAATTTCAGTTTGCCCCTATTCGCCTCTAGGTGGTGGCTTACTTACTGGAAAATACCATCAAGGAGATACTGGTCGACTGACAGAGGACCAAAGATACAAACAACGTTACAGTTTAGAGTGGATGCATAATACTGCTAGTAATTTATCTTTACTGGCTACAAGGTACAATGTTTCCCCAAGTACCCTAGCGATTGCATGGGTTTCAAATAATAAAAGTATCTCAGCTCCAATAATTTCTGCAAGTTCTTTAAAACAGCTTAGCCCCTCTATTAGCGCCTTAAATTACCAGATGCCTTCTGAGTTGTATAAAGAAATTACAGATCTAAGTGTTTCTCCTAGCCCTGCTACTGACCGGTTGGAAGAAATTTGACTATGTGGAATCTATTCGAATGTTAATATTTTTTGAGTCGTAAGGGCTATCTTCAACTACCACTGCATTCCAAAGCTCATCAAACATCTTAACTTTTAAAGCCTGCCCAACATTAGCAAATTCAGGAGTAATATAGCCCATACCTATCGACTTATTAAATTCAACAGAATAACCACCTGACGTTAATCGACCAATTCTTTTTTTATCAATATACAGCGCCTCCCTTCCCCAAGGGTCAGCATCTTTAGGGCCATCAATTAGCAGTGTTACACATTTAGACTTAATGCCGTGTTTTATCATTTGATCTTTACCAAAAAAATCTTTTGAAAGATCCACAAACCTATCTAACCCTGCTTCTAATGGAGTGGCATCTCTGCCTAACTCTGTACCAAAAGCTCTATAGGATTTTTCTTGCCTTAACCAGTTTTGAGCTCTTGCTCCAACCAATTTCATTCCATGTTTTTGACCCGAGTTTTCTAATTGATCAAAAAGATAATTCTGCATCTCGATTGGATGATGTAGCTCCCATCCAAGTTCACCTGTGTAAGCCACTCGAATAGCGTTCACTGGACACATACCTAACTCGATTGACTTAGCAGAAAGCCATGGAAAGTTTTTATTAGAAAACACGGTCTCTGGCTCAGGGTGCCTAACTAGGTCAGAAAGGATAGCCCTAGAGTTTGGCCCCGCAATAGCAAATACTCCAAATTGAGAAGTTACATCCTGCAACTCAATTCTGCCAAATTCCATTTCTTTGTCCTGGATTGCTTTAATTAAGAAATCAGCATCGTATGCTTGCCATGCTCCAGCAGAAACAAGATAATACTCATCATGTTTAACTCTAACAATAGTATACTCAGTTCTTGTGGTACCTTTTTCTGTGAGTGCGTATGTAAGATTAATTCGACCAACCTTAGGTAATTTATTACAAGTAAACCAATCTAAAAACGCAGTTGCTCCAGGACCTTTAATCACATGTTTAGTAAACGCCGTAGCATCTATGAGACCTGCCGTTTTTCTGACGGCTATTGCTTCTTCTTTTACAAAATCCCACCAAGCACCGCGACGAAAAGATCTAGAGCTTAAGTCATCGAAACCAATCGTTGCAAAATAATTTGGTCTTTCCCATCCGTTTACTTGACCAAACTGGGCTCCTCTTGTTTTTTGTCGTTCATAAGATGGAGCTGTTTTTAATGGTCTACAAGCCTCTCGCTCCTCATCAGGGTGATGCAAAATAAAAACATGTTCATAGCTCTCTTCGTTTTTTCGAGCGGTATAATCAGTCGTAATCCAGTTACCAAACCTTCTTGGATCAAGAGAAGCCATGTCTATTTCTGCCTCTCCTTGGTCCATTAACTGACTTAAGTAATAGCCCACACCACCAGCAGCAGTTATACCAAACGAAAACCCTTCCGCGAGCCACATATTCCTGAGGCCCTGAACTGGTCCTACTAAGGGGTTTCCATCAGGGGTATAACATATTGGACCGTTAAAGTCGGCTTTTAAACCAACTTCCTCACTAGAGGGTAACCTATGAATCATTGATAGATACTCTGTCTCAATTCTATCTAAGTCTAATGGAAAAAGATCTGCTCTAAAAGTATCAGGAACGTTGTATTTAAATCTAGCAGGAGCACCTTTTTCGTACGGACCTAAAATCCAACCACCTCTTTCTTCTCTGACATACCATTTAGCATCAGCATCCCTCAACACTGGATGTTCTGGATTATTTTTTCTCCATTCAACTAAAGCTGGATCTGGTTCTGTAACTATGTATTGATGTTCTACAGGAATTGCAGGGCTTTTGATTCCAAGCAAACCAGCCGTCCTTTGTGCATGGTTACCAGTAGCTGTAACAACGTGCTCCGCTTTGATTATAATCTGTTCCTTAGAACTAACAAGGTTTCCCCCAACTTCAATCATCTTAGTGCAAGTCACATCCCAATGGTCACCCCGCCATTCATACCCATCAACTTGCCATTTTCGTTCAATCATCACGCCGTATTGGCGTGCTCCTTTTGCCATAGCCATCGTTAGATCTGCGGGGTTAATATACCCATCCGTAGGATGCAGTATAGCTCCCTTTAAGTCTTCTGTTCTCAACAGAGGATAACGTTCTTTAATTTCTTTTGGAGAAAGCCACTCAAACGGTACACCACATGTTTCCGCAGTAGAAGCATACAACATATACTCGTCCATTCGATCAAATGTTTGTGCCATTCGCAAATTGCCAACAACTGAAAACCCTGCACTTAGACCAGTCTCTTGCTCTAGACGTTTGTAAAACTTGATAGAGTAATCGTGAATATGTGTCGTTGCATAACTCATATTAAAGTATGGAAGTAGGCCTGCTGCGTGCCAAGTAGAGCCCGATGTAAGCTCATCTCGCTCAAGTAGCATAGTATCCCATCCTAACTTTCCTAAATGATAAGCTATCGATGTGCCTACCACTCCTCCTCCAACTATCAGCGCTTTAACTTGGCTTTGCATAGAATTATTTCCTTTTTGATACCTTTATATCAAAATTGATTTTACCGTTACAGCATCAGTCGACCCTACTATGTACATTTACGACACTAAACAAAATTTGAATTAGTATATTCATATTAAATAGGTATAATTATTATCACTTTCTTAATCATTTCAAAGATTCTTAAATTATAAAAAAATGAAAGCTATAATAGTTATTATGAACAAATTAATTCTGGTTTTTATGTTAAGTATAATTGTAAACTTAACATTTTCAGTCAACATTTCATTTGCTACTAAAAAAGGTCAGGTTACAAACCTACCTATACCTCGATTTGTTTCATTAAAAGCAACAAAAAGCAATATTAGGCGAGGTCCAAGTACAACTCATAAAATAGATTGGGTTTTTGTAAAAAAAAACATACCACTTAAAGTTGTTGATGAGTTTGGCCATTGGAGACGCATCATAGATTATGAGGGTGCCTCTGGATGGATCCACAAATCTCTATTATCTGGGTCACGGACTATATTGATACTTGAAGATATGGCTCCCCTTTTTTTAAAACCAACGCCAGATTCGATTATAAAGGCGGAAATCGAAAAAAATGTTATAGGTAGTCTTGGTAAATGTAAGCTAAGTTGGTGCTTTGTTAAATTTTCTGCTGATAAAGGTTGGGTTAATAGAAAACACTTTTGGGGATTAATTCAAAACGAAATACGTGAGTAATTTATCTAAATAAACTATTTAATTTTAGGTTTTTTTTAATACTTTTTTTGTGGTCTTTTTAGGTGTTCGCTTTAAGTCCTCAATGGAGGCCCTCAAAAGCTCATTCTCTTCCCTTGCTTTTGTAGCCATCGCTCTAACCACATCGAATTCTTCCCTAGTTACAAAATCTCTTTGTGACAACCATCGATCTAACACGTCATTCAAGGCATTATCGGCTTCAGTTTTTGCTCCCTGAGCTACGCCCATAGCATTTGTAAAAACTTTTGATAAATCATCCAACAACTTATTTCGTGTCTGCATAACAACCTCTTTGTTTTAAAATAGTATAATTGGGATTAAAGCTAAAGCACAAGGTTGACTTCGTCGCAGGCTCATTGGTAGTTGATATATGGCATCCGCAGCAATTACATTTCCTAATATATCGCCTGAACTATTTTCATTTAATTTAGGGGGGGTTGAGTTTGCATTACGTTGGTACGCACTAGCCTATATAGTTGGAATAATTATTGCATTACAGATAATTAAGTTCTTGTTAAGTAGGGAAAATCTTTGGTCTTTTAAAACTCCACCAATGGCAAAGACCCAAACAGATGATTTAATAACGTTTTTAATTTTAGGAATAATTATTGGCGGCAGATGTGGTTTCGTATTTTTTTACCAACTCGAATATTACCTGATTAATCCATGGGAAATATTTATGATTTGGCAAGGTGGTATGTCTTTCCATGGAGGTCTCCTAGGCGTAACTCTTGCCACCCTTTGGTTCTGTCACAGGAACTCTCTATCCGTGCTAAGTGTGGGCGACCTAATAGCCGTAGCAACACCTCCAGGTATATTCTTAGGTAGGTTATCAAATTTTGTGAACAACGAGCTTTGGGGTAGACCCACCGAATGGTCTTTTGGGGTAGTGTTTCCTGGAGCTCTCGCTCAGAATTGTCCGGGGTACTCTGAACCTTGTGCCAGACACGCTTCACAACTGTATGAAGCAGGTCTAGAGGGTCTAATCTTGGGGTGCATCATGCTCTGGTTAGCTCTTGGTAAAAAATGGCTTAAAAGGCCAGGCTGTTTAATAGGATTTTTTATTTTCGCGTATGGTTTATTTAGGTTTTTTGTGGAGTTCTTTAGGCAACCTGATCCATATTTAATAACAAACGCAAATCCGCTTGGTTATCTTTTCTCTTCTAACAGCCTGAGCCTAACAATGGGGCAGGCACTGTCCCTTCCAATGATTGCTTTCGGGTTGACTCTAATATTGGTGCAGTACAAGAAATGAATTCGTTAAGTAGATTACTAAAGCAACAAATTAGACATAATGGACCAATTAGTATTTCCCAATTTATGGAAATTTGTTTATTGCACCCACAGTATGGTTACTACACAACCTCTAGCCCGTTCGGTCAAAAGGGTGATTTTATTACTGCACCAGAGGTTAGCCAGATGTTTGGGGAGCTTATAGGACTTTTTCTTGCTCAAGCTTGGTCAGATCAAAAAAACCTAGAGGAGGCAGTTCTTGTTGAGTTAGGCCCCGGTAGAGGCACACTTGCCGCTGACATAATGAGAGTAACAAAATCTATTAAACATTTTCCTAAGAAGATATACCTACTGGAGGTGAGTGATAAATTAAAGTTATTACAAAAGTCCAAGCTTGAAGATTATCAAGTTGAGTGGATTGAAAATTTAAATCAAATTCCTCCCGGTCCGATTATACTCATAGCTAATGAATTCTTTGATTCTTTACCTATTAATCAATATGTAAAGGAAGCTGATGGGTGGCATGAAAGACTGATTGGCATAAAAGATGATAAATTAGCCTTTGGTACATCGGAACAAAAACTTAAGATTCAAAGTACTGATTATTTCACACAAACCGTTGAGGGTGACATTGTAGAAATACGACCTTCTGTAGAGCCAATTATTACCGAAATTTCTAATAAAATTTCACATTGGGGAGGTATCTCATTGATAATTGATTACGGTAGTTGGAACTTAAAAGGAAACACTTTCCAGGCCATAAAAGGTCATGATTTCATCAATCCACTCGAAAAACCTGGTGAAGTGGACCTCAGTGCGCATGTTGATTTTTCTGCATTAGCCAGAAACGCATCAAACTGCTTGATCAGTAAACTAACAGACCAAGGAGTACTGCTGGAGCGTCTAGGGATTACTGAAAGAGCAAAAATACTTTCTAAATCACTGAAAGCTGATGATCTTAAAAACCATGTTGCAGCCCATCGTCGCTTGACACATCCAAAAGAAATGGGGACATTGTTCAAAGTGATGGCCATCCTACCAAAGCTGTCACAAATGCCGCTAGGATTATAAATTGAAAATAGAAACCCTATCATCAAAATTTTTAAAACCCATTTCTCACTACTTTTTTACCCGTAAAGGGGGGTCATCGTCTGGCATATATGCTGGCTTAAATTGTGGATTTGGTTCTTCTGATTCTCCACTTCTAGTAGAAAAAAATAGGCACTCCAGCTGTAATACTATTGGGATCAAAAGAGATCAATTAGTTACCCTGAATCAAACTCACTCTAACAACGTAGTTACTTTATCAAAGAAGACGGCAAAAAACGACACATTACTTAATGCAGATGCCATGGTTACAAATAAACCAAATATTGGACTTGGTATTTTAACAGCAGATTGCCAACCAGTTTTTTTTGCTGATCCACACTCACGTATAATAGGAGCAGCTCACGCAGGTTGGAAAGGTACCCTATCCGGAATTCTAGAAGCAACTATTGAATCAATGATTAATTTAGGGGCGAATCGAGAAAACATTCGGGCTGTTATTGGCCCATCAATTTCACAAAAAGCATACGAAGTAAGTTTTGATTTTTTTGAGCTTTTTATGAACGAATCTACTAAAAATAAAAAATTTTTTAGACCACAAAAAAGTGGAAAATTCTTATTTGATTTAAATGGAGTAAGTCTTGAGCGTCTAATAAAAGCTGGCGTCGATGCAGAGAGTATAAATAGGTGTACCTATTCTGAACCTGAAATATTTTACTCTTACAGGAGATCATTTCACAAAAACGAAACTGATTATGGACGATTATTATCTGTTATTATTTTATAACATTTATCAATTATGTTTTAGTAAATATAATTATTTCTATGTTATCTGATTAGCTCTTTCTTCAACTATTTCAAACGGTACTCCAACATTCTCTTTAGACTCTCTAATAACTAATGAAGTTTTTACGCTCGCAACATTTTCTGCAGAAGTTAATTCTTCTGTGAGAAATGTTTGAAAAGTACTAAGATCTGGTGCCACACATTTAAGAATAAAGTCTACCTCTCCATTCAGCATGTTACACTCCCTCACTAAGGGCCAGGTATCACACTTTTTCTCAAAAGCTGCTAGATCGGACTCTGCTTGACTAATTAAGCCGACCATTGCAAATACTTTCACCTGAAAGCCTAGTGCTCGCGCGTCAATATTAGCGTGAAAACCGTTTATAAAACCACTTTCCTCTAGTGCTCTTACCCGTCGAAGGCAAGGAGGAGCTGAAATTCCAACTTTTTTTGCGAGATCTACATTACTCATACGACCATCAGACTGAAGTTCAGATAGGATTTCTCGATCAATTTTATCCAGTTTAGAAACTTTCATAACCACCTCTTTCAAACTAATCTTACAAAAAAAACAGTATATAAGCAATAATATTTCTACTTTAAGTATTAAAGTAATAATTAAATATAATTCATAGAAAAATGTAACAATCACCTTTCACTATTTTACAACCCGGATTATAAGCGGTCGGTCAGCAGAAAAAGGAAATAGAATGGGAAATTATAGACATACTAAAGTGCTGATTATTGGCTCTGGTCCCGCAGGATATACAGCTGGTGTATACGCCAGCCGCGCAATGCTCGAACCTCTCCTGATCCAAGGGATTGAGCCAGGCGGACAGTTGACCACAACAACGGAGGTTGAAAACTGGCCAGGGGACAGCGAGGTTCAAGGGCCTGATTTGATGATTAGAATGGAAAACCATGCAAAATCAGTTGGCTGTGAAGTCGTGTCAGATATAATTACGAATTTAAAACTTTCAGATCGCCCGTTTACTGCTACCGGGGATTCTGGAAATACATACACCTGTGATTCAATTATCCTAGCTACTGGGGCAAGAGCTAAATGGCTAGGTTTGCCTTCTGAAGAAAAATATAAAGGTTTTGGAGTCTCTGCCTGTGCAACGTGCGATGGGTTCTTTTATAGAAATGAGGAGATAGTTGTTATTGGTGGAGGAAATACAGCCGTAGAAGAGGCTCTATTTCTTACTAATTTTGCTTCAAAAGTAACCTTAATTCATCGTCGTGATGAATTGAGAAGTGAAAAAATCCTGCAAGATCGGTTATTTAAAAATCCAAAAATAGAAACACTCTGGTTTAACGAAGTAGTAGAAGTACTAGGTGATAAAGAGCCCTTAGGAGTAACTGGTATTAAAGTTAAGAATGTAAAAACAGGAGTCCTTTCTACAATCAAATGCAAAGGTATTTTTGTCGCTATTGGTCACTCTCCTGCAAATGAACTAGTGAAAGATGTTTTAAAAACACATATGGGTGGGTACGTTATAACCGAGCCTGATAGTACAGAAACTTCTATACCTGGAGTATTTGCTGCTGGAGACCTTACTGATCATAAATACAGACAGGCTGTTACGAGTGCGGGAATGGGTTGTATGGCAGCTTTAGAGGCAGAGCGTTTCCTTGCAGAAGCAAAATAAAAAATATTATTATTAATTAAAAACATGTTTTATACTAGAAGAACCGTCTTAGGAACGCAGGAATAATGAACAATAATCTAGACCTAGTACCTGAACTTTATGAGACAGAAAAACCTCTAGGTGAACTTAAACGTTTGGCTTCAGATTTAAAATGTTGGGATTTAACAAAAAGACAGATCTGCGACATAGAGCTTTTACTAAATGGTAGTTTTTCACCGTTAATTGGATTTATGAAACAAACTGATTATAGTAAAGTCTTAGAAGAAATGCGTTTGGAGAGTGGTGCCCTATGGCCCATGCCAATTACTCTAGATGTTACTAAAAAGTTTTCTCTCAAGCTTGCTATTGGCGAAGAAATAGCACTTAAAGATCAAGAAGGCACAATATTAGCTATAATGAAAATAACTGATAAATGGACTCCTAATAAGGTTATTGAAGCAAAAAAAGTATATGGAACGACGGATATAAATCATCCAGGCGTAAATTACTTATTAAATGAAGCAGAACACATCTATCTAGGTGGACCAATAGTAGGATTAGAATCTCCTACCCACTACGATTTTTGTGACAATCGTCACTCTCCAAATAAGCTAAAAGAAAAATTTAAAAAGTTAGGGTGGACAAAAATTGTTGCCTTTCAACCAAAAAATATAATTCACCGCGCGCACCAAGAAATGACTCTAAGGGCAACGAAAGAGGTGGGAGCAAATTTACTAATTCATTCTATCACCGGGATGACAAATTCTGGAGATATTAAACATTATACTAAAATCAAATGCTACAAAGCTGTTATTACTAATTATCAACCTTCTACCACACAATTATCTCTGCTAAACTTAGCCACACGAATGGCTGGGCCAAGAGAGACCATCTGGCATGGTTTAATTCATAAGAACTATGGTTGCACCCACCTAATCGTAGAAAAAGACAGCATAGAGGAAAGTTTAGATATTAAAAATAAACCTCCTTATAATTCGTATGAAGCACAAAACCTTTTCCGTTATTATGAAGAGGAAATGGGAATAAAGATAATTAATGCTCAAGAAATGATCTACGTAAAAGAAACCTCACGATATCAACCAGTAGAAGAAGCTATGAATAATGGACTCACTACAAAAACAATTTCAAAGTCAGAGTTAGAGCATCATCTGGATAAGGGTTTAAACATACCGGAGTGGTTCAGCTTTCCAAGCGTCTTAACTGAAATTCGTCGTACGAGGCCGTTACTTTCCTCACAAGGTTTCACTATATTTTTTACAGGTTTATCTGGATCCGGAAAATCAACAATTGCTAACGTTTTAATGTCTAAGTTAATGGAAATAGGGAGCAGATCAGTAACTCTCTTAGACGGTGATATAGTAAGAAAAAACTTATCTTCAGAATTAGGTTTTTCAAAACACCATCGGGATTTAAATATCCGAAGGATTGGATATGTTGCGTCAGAAATAACAAAGAATGGTGGGGTGGCAATTTGCGCTCCTATAGCTCCATACTCTAAAACTAGACAGTTAGTACGACAAGACGTGGAAAATTGGGGTACTTTCATAGAAATATATGTTGCTACAAGTTTAGAAGAATGCGAACGCCGTGATAGGAAAGGGCTTTATCAAAAAGCTCGCGAAGGAAAAATTAAAGAATTTACCGGTATTTCTGATCCTTATGAAGTACCTCAAAAGCCAGAAATTCATCTAGAAACAGAAAATGTAAATGTACAAGACTGTATCGAAAAAATAATCTATAAGTTAGTTAATCTAGGTTTAATCAAGGAAGAGAAATCTTAAGAGTTACTAATTAATCTAAATAAAATTATTCCCTTAACCAGGTATCTTTTTCGTGAAATAAGCTCTTTACTAAATTGACTATTTAATTGAAGAATTAAGCAAACAAATTAACTCACGTAAAAGACCTACTCAAGTCAGGCATCATTGCGTAACTTAAATATCTATTTATAAGCATCGATTAAAGAATATATTAGCGAGTGATTATGAGACATTTAAAAGTCGGAATTATTATGGGGAGCCAATCAGATTGGTCTGTAATGAAGGAGTCTGCAATCATACTAGAAGAGTTAAAAATCCCACATGAAAAAAAAATTATATCCGCTCATCGCACTCCAGATCGATTATGGGAATATGGTAAAACCGCAATAAAACGGGGGATTGCCGTTATTATTGCAGGAGCAGGTGGCGCGGCACACCTTCCAGGAATGATTGCTTCAAAAACGCAAGTTCCAGTTATAGGTGTACCTATTCCCACTACAGCGCTATCGGGTTTGGATAGTCTCTACTCTATATTACAGATGCCGAAAGGCTACCCTGTGGCAACAATGGCTATTGGTAACCCTGGAGCAAGTAATGCTGCGCTTTTAGCCACAAGTATATTATCACTTAATGACAGTGAAATTTCAAAGCGTTTGATGGCATGGCGACAAGATCTATCACGGTCAATAGAAGAAACTCCAAAGGAGTAAATCTACATGTTACCCATAGGCTCCAAAATTGGAATTTTAGGCGGCGGGCAATTAGGAAGGATGCTTTCAGTAGCAGCAGCCCAGTTAGGTTTCAAATGCCATGTATATGAGCCTGAAAAAAACCCTCCTGCGGGTGAAACTAGTGCGAACCTTACTACCGCTTCATATACAGATTATAGCGCATTAGAAAAATTTGCAAAATCGGTTGATATCGTTACTTTTGAATTTGAAAACATTCCATCAAAAACTCTTGATTATATAGAATCAATAGTTAAGATATTTCCCGATAGAAAAGCTTTAGAAATATCACAAGACCGCTTATTTGAAAAAAATTTTCTTACAAAATTAGGTCTAGACACAGCTCCATACCTTAAAGTTGATAATGTCTCCGATTTTAAGGATGCTATCAAAGAAATTGGCACTCCAGCAATTCTTAAAACTCGAACAATGGGTTATGATGGTAAAGGCCAAATAAAAATAACAAATGAGCATCAAGTGAATCAGATCTCGAAAACTTATAAAAGTTACAACCATATACTCGAAGGTATGATAAATTTTACAAAAGAAATCTCTGTTATTTCTGTTCGAAACTCTAAAGGTGAAATTTCGTGTTTTGACCCAGGAGAGAATATTCACGAAAATGGGATTTTAAAAACAACCACTATACCAGCTCAAGTGCCCAGAGCACTAATAACGGATGCTATTCTCTTAGCTAGTAAAATTCTTAATAAACTTGACTATATTGGTGTGCTTGGAGTTGAGTTATTTATTTCAAACGGTAAACTCATTGTAAATGAAATAGCCCCTAGAGTTCATAACTCAGGTCACTGGACCCAAAATGGTTGTCTGATTGATCAATTCGAACAACATATTCGTGCAGTTGCAGGCTGGCCGTTAGGTGACGGTGCTCGTTTTATCAATGTCACAATGGAAAATTTAATAGGTGATGACATTCTAAATACTGAAATGATATCGCAAGATTCCGGAGCGGCTATCCATTTGTATGGAAAAAAGGAAACAAGACCTGGCCGTAAAATGGGCCACGTGAATCGGATGTTTATTAAAAATTAATTTTAACTATCCAATATACACAAAAAACTTTTTTATAATAGAAAAGGGTTTTTTTTGTGACTGACTGTTGACATCCCCCTTAAGTAAATCGCATGTAACGCCGTTAAGGAAGCTATATGAGAAGAGGTAATCCATGCCAGTAGTTATCGTTGAGTCCCCTGCAAAAGCAAAAACTATAAATAAATATTTAGGTAAGGACTTTACTGTACTGGCATCATATGGGCACGTTAGGGATCTTCCATCAAAAGATGGGTCCGTTGATCCAGAAAAAGATTTTGAGATGTTATGGGAAGTCAGTGACTCAAGCAAAAAGCATGTCAAAGCAATTGTAGATGCTCTAAAATCTGATAACTCTCTGATACTAGCTACTGACCCAGATCGGGAAGGTGAGGCAATCTCATGGCATTTGGTCGAGGAGTTAAAAAGGCGTAAAGCTATAAATACAAAAACACCTATTAGTAGAGTAGTTTTTAATGCGATTACAAAATCGGCTGTAACGGAAGCTTTACTGGTGCCGCGAGAAATAGACCAACCTTTAGTGGATGCCTATTTAGCAAGAAGAGCACTCGACTACCTTGTAGGCTACAAATTGTCACCAGTATTATGGCGAAGGCTGCCAGGTGCAAAATCTGCTGGAAGGGTCCAATCAGTGTGTCTTAGACTCATTGTTGAACGCGAAATGGAGATCGAAAGGTTTATTCCAAAAGAGTACTGGACAGTTAAGGCTTCGTTAGAAACTCCTGTTGGAAAGGAATTCGAAGCTAGGCTATCCGAATTAGCAGAAAACAAAATTGAAAAGTTTACTATCACAAATCAGATGGCTGCTGAAGTTGCTGTTCAAGCTGTAGAAAGTAGAGAGCTTTTTGTTGATGAGGTAACAGCAAAACCGACAACACGGAACCCCTCCGCTCCCTTCATGACTTCAACTCTTCAGCAAGAAGCAAGCCGCAAGTTTGGCTTTGGAGCAAAGCAAACAATGTCTGCTGCTCAAAAGCTATATGAGAGTGGTTTAATAACCTACATGAGAACAGACGGCATCGATATCGCTCCAGAAGCAGTAATGGCAGCTAGAAAAGCAATAACTGCTAAATATGGAGAGAGGTATCTTCCAAAAAGTCCACGAATGTACAAGAATAAAGTGAAAAATGCCCAAGAAGCACACGAATGTATTAGACCAACAGATATGTTTAAAAGTATCACAGATGTTACCTTAACAAACTCTGATCAGGAAAAGTTATATGATTTAATCTATAAACGAACCTTGGCTTCTCAGATGGCTGTTGCAAAGTTTGAACAAACAACTGTAGAAATAAAATCAAATGATAACCAGGTGAAATTAAGAGCAAATGGTCAAGTAATACTTTTTGATGGTTTTATTAAAATTTATCAGGAAGGAATTGACGAGCCAGATGAAGAGAAAACCGACAGTAATCTGCCACAATTAATTAAGGGTCAGAAGTTAGAAAAGAAAATTGTTTTACCTTATCAACATTTCACACAACCTCCAGCACGCTACACTGAGGCGACACTAGTAAAGAAAATGGAGGAACTTGGTATAGGTAGGCCATCGACCTACGCATCAGTGTTGACTACCATTCAAGACAGAGAATATGTGAGAAAAGAAAAAAATCGCCTTCTACCTGAAGATAAAGGTCGCCTTGTAACAATATTTCTTGAAAACTTTTTTAAGAAATATGTTGGTTACCAATTTACTGCTAATTTAGAAGAAGAGCTAGACAATGTTTCTAATGGGTCAAGACATTATCAAGAAGTACTAACAAATTTCTGGGGAAGTTTCTCTATATCAATTTCTGAGGCATTAGATTTATCAATCACTGAAGTCCTAGAAAAAATAAATGAGGTTTTAGAACCGCATCTTTTCCCCAAAACAATAGACGGCGGAGATCCGAGATTATGCCCTCATTGTGAGAGTGGAAGGCTATCCATGCGAACGGCTAGATCAGGAGGAGCATTCATTGGATGTGCCAACTATCCAGAGTGCAAGTATACAAGGGCATTTGGCCCACCTGGGTTAGAAAATACTGAAATTGGTCCAGATGGTAAAGTACTGGGAGAAGACTCTGGGGATATAATAAGTCTCAGAAAGGGTCGTTACGGACCTTATGTTCAACGAGGAGAACCCACTGAAGATACCCCAAAACCTGTTAGGTTTTCAGTTCCAAAAGGCTGGGACCTCAGTGAATTAAATTTAGAAAAAGCCTTAAAGTTACTTGCTCTACCAAGGGATATTGGTCCCCACCCTGATGATGGTGAAATCATTCAAACTTCAATAGGACGGTATGGACCCTATATTAAGCACAACAAAATCTATGCTAATATATCGAATGTTGATGATGTTTTTGATATAGGAATGAACCGAGCAGTAGAAGAAATTGCAAAAAAAGTAGCAGGAGGTAAAAGTTTTGGATCAAAAAGCAATGAACCTATAAAAGACTTAGGTGAACATCCTGATGCTGGTGGAAAAGTTCTGGTAATGAAGGGTCGCTATGGGCCATATATTAAATGGGAAAAAGTTAATGCCACGATTCCAAAAGATATCGAACCAATAGACGTTACGATTGAAATTGCAAAAAAATTACTCGATGCAAAGGCCACAAAAAAGCCAACCAGAAAACCTAAAAAAAGGAAAGTTACAAAAAGCAAAGCTACGAAATAGTTTATTTTTTGTAAACTCCTTTGTTGTTAAAGAAAACTTATTATAATAGTAACAGTATCTAATTTTTTAAAATTTCACTAAGGCTCTATGATGACTAAAAACTCAAAAGCTCTAGATTTTCTTCTTACTCGTCGTTCACACCCTTCTAAGACATTAAAAGAGCCTGCTCCAAGTTTGGATGAGCTAAATCCCATTCTTACCGCTGCTATGAGATCTCCTGATCACGGGAAGTTAGAACCATGGAGATTTATTGTACTGCAAAAGGATGCACTCCTAAGACTAGCTAAATGTGCATCATCGCGTTCTGTTGAACTTGACTTAGGAGTGGAAGCTCAAAAGAAAGTGGAGTTTTTTTTTAGTAATCCACCCCTGTCTGTAGCAGTGGTGTCGTCACCGAAAGAGTCCGAAAAAATTCCTATGATTGAACAAACTTTAAGTGCGGGAGCCGTGTGTTTGGCACTTGTTAACGCGGCATTAGCATCTGGTTGGGGCGCTTCATGGTTGACTGGTTGGACTGCAACTGATCGTCCATTTCTTACCAACCAATTAAATTTAGAAGAGCATGAGTTTGTAGCTGGATATATTCATTTAGGAAGTAAAAGTTTTCAACCTCCTGAAAGACCAAGACCAGATTTCAAATCTAAAACCAGTATATTTTCTGATTAATGTATTACCATTAGTTTCTTGGACCAAAGAACTTAAATAAATCCATCGTACTAGCACTTATTAATCCGTAAATAATAGCCAGACAAATAAGTGCCCAAATTACAGCAGATATAATACTCGTTATTATAAATTTTTTTCTAATATTTAAGTTAGCTGGTGCAGAACTTGAGGTACCCTTAAAAACAATACCTATTTCCCCTTGGGTGTTTAATTTTTGGGGCAAAACACAAAAGAGGACCAGAAACCATACTACTGCGTAAACTACTATTGCGGAAGTTATTGCCATTACAGCTCCTCTAATTCTATTAAAGTTCCATTAAATTCTTTAGGATGCAAAAAGATTACTGGCTTTCCATGTGCACCTATCTTGACTTCTCCATCTCCAATTATTCTGGCACCCTTCTCAATCAAAACGCTCTTAGCTTTGGAAATGTCAGCAACCTCATAGCAAATGTGATGTATTCCACCAGACGGGTTTCTTTCTAAAAACTTTTCAATCGGACTACTAATCCCAAGAGGGGTTAGCAGTTCAATTTTAGTATTTGGCAATTCAATGAAGACTACTGTTACCCCATGGTCATCTAAATTTTGCGGCAAACTAACTACGGCGCCGAACAAATCCTCATACTGTTTTGTGGCCTTTCCTAAATCCGGAACCACAATAGCAATATGATTAAGTCTCCCAATCATTTTTTCACCATATAATCTTAACACTCTCTTACTAAATAATTACGAACTCTTTTTAACTACACGTAAACTTAAGTCCATAAGTTGATCACTTGTTGGATCTGAAGGGGCCGACATCATTAAATCTTCCGCTCTTTGGTTCATCGGAAAAAGAATAACCTCACGGATACTAGACTCGTCTGCCAGTAACATAACAATCCTATCAATTCCTGCCGCACATCCACCATGAGGAGGTGCACCATAGCTAAACGCATTAACCATTCCGCCAAAACGTTTTCTGACTTCATCTTCACCATAACCTGCTAGTTCAAACGCCTTTATCATAATCTCAAGCTTGTGATTCCTAATCGCTCCCGACAATAATTCGTAACCGTTACAAGTGAGATCATATTGATATCCCAAAACTTCTAGTGGATCCCCATCCAAAGCTTGAAGACCTCCTTGTGGCATTGAAAATGGATTATGTGAAAAATCTACTTTTCTAGTTTCAATATCTTTTTCATACATTGGGAAATCTACTATCCAAGCAAACGCGAATCTATTATTATCGACTAAATTAAGTTCATTTCCTATAGTAACTCTTGCTCGCCCTGCTACCGCTTCAAAAGAAGTTGGTTTCCCAGCTAAAAAGAATGCAGCATCACCAACGCCAAGATTCAATTGAACTCTAATGGCTTCAGTTCTTTCTGCCCCAATATTTTTTGCTAACGGACCAGCTGCCTCAACAACTCCTTCTACCTCTCTCCAAAAAATATACCCCATGCCAGGGAGTCCCTCTTTTTGGGCAAATGAATTCATTCTGTCACAGAATTTTCTAGATCCACCCGATGGAGCAGGTATTGCTCTAATTTCAGTCCCTTCCTGTTTCAATATCTTTGAAAAGATTTCAAACCCACTGTCCTGAAAGTGTTCAGAAACTATTTGCATTTTTAGAGGGTTTCTTAAATCCGGTTTATCAGTTCCATATAATATCATGGATGTCTTGAAAGGAATTTTTTCCCAACTAACATCAACGACTTTATTACCACCAAACTCTTCAAAAACACCCTGTATAACTGGCTGTATAGTTCTGAATACGTCTTCTTGCTCAACAAAAGACATTTCAACATCGAGTTGATAAAAATCTGTTGGAGATCGATCTGCCCGTGGATCTTCATCCCGGAAACATGGAGCAATTTGAAAATACTTATCAAATCCAGACACCATTAGTAACTGTTTGAATTGTTGCGGAGCCTGAGGCAAAGCATAAAATTTGCCAGGATGAAGTCTACTCGGAACTAAAAAGTCTCGAGCACCTTCTGGTGAAGACGCTGTAATTATTGGTGTTTGAAATTCTCTGAATTCTAAAGCCCACATCCTTTTTCTTATACTAGCAACCACATCAGATCTTAATTTCATATTCTTTTGAAGTTTTTCTCTCCTTAGATCTAAAAACCGATATTTTAATCTAGTTTCCTCAGGATATTCTTGATCCCCAAAAACCATTAAAGGTAATTCATCTGCTGCTCCAAGAACTTCAATATCCGATATGAATACCTCAACCTCTCCTGAAGAAATTTTTTCATTTATAAGGTTCAAATCTCTTAATTTGACTACTCCGTCTATTCTTATACACCACTCGCTTTTAACTTTTTCTACCTTACTAAAAACAGGACTATCTGGATCTGCTAAAATTTGTGTCATTCCATAATGATCTCGTAAATCTATGAAAAGTAGACCCCCATGGTCACGTACCCTGTGAACCCATCCAGACAACCGAACAGATTCTCCAGCGTTCGCAGAGTTCAAATCAGAACAGGTATGACTTCTAAACGGATGCATATGAAAACCTTTCTAGATAACTCTTTTAAATGGTGATACACATTGGTTAGCGTTGGAAGTCAAGTCTGTGATCGAAAGACGAGGGTAATATTTTTGTATAGACGTCAAAAAAATATTTTTAAGATATTTCTAAAAACAACACTACTGATACTGCAATGAATACTTTAAACAATAATTATATTTCGTATATTGATGTAATTAATATAATATTTTTATTTTTTTTGCCTATTAGAGCGTTATGGCTCTTGCGTGAATACCATCATCATCTTAGACCATGGATGCGTGTTATCGAGTCTGGGGAAATAGGGGTTTATGCCCAAAAGAACAGATATTAAGTCAATCCTAATAATTGGTGCTGGCCCTATAATAATTGGGCAAGCATGTGAATTTGACTATTCGGGAGCCCAGGCCTGCAAGGCCCTGAAAGAAGAGGGTTATCGAGTAATCTTAATCAACTCAAACCCTGCCACTATTATGACTGACCCCGACATGGCAGATGCTACTTATATAGAGCCGATTACAACCGAGTTTATTACTAAAATTATTGAAAAAGAACGACCCGATGCGCTTTTGCCAACAATGGGTGGTCAAACTGCGCTGAATGTTTCTTTGGAGCTTGAAGAATTAGGCGTTCTAAGAAAGTTTCATGTAGAAATGATTGGAGCAACCAGAGTTTCGATAGAGATGGCTGAAGATAGAAAGCTTTTTAGAGAAGCCATGACACGTATTGGAATTGAAAACCCAAAAGCAGTCATTGCTACCACCCTTGCCGAATGCACAGATGCACTTGAAGAGATAGGCCTCCCAGCAATTATTAGGCCCGCTTTTACAATGGGGGGAACTGGTGGTGGAGTTGCATACAATCAAGATGATTATAAGTTTTTTTGTAAGTCTGGTCTAGAAGCCTCCCCAGTCAATCAAATTCTAATAGACGAAAGTTTGTTGGGTTGGAAAGAATTTGAAATGGAGGTCGTAAGAGATAAAGCAGATAATGCTATAATAGTTTGTTCTATAGAAAATGTAGATCCCATGGGCGTCCATACTGGAGACTCAATTACTGTTGCACCTGCACTTACGCTTACAGATAAAGAATATCAAATAATGAGAAATGGTTCGATAGCTGTTCTCCGTGAGATTGGTGTCGAAACGGGCGGATCAAACGTACAATGGGCAATCAACCCCGTCGATGGTCGTATGGTTGTAATTGAAATGAATCCTAGAGTATCTAGGTCATCTGCACTGGCCTCAAAAGCGACCGGTTTTCCTATAGCAAAAATTGCAGCAAAGTTAGCTGTTGGTTATACACTAGATGAACTTGACAATGATATAACTAAAGTTACCCCCGCTTCTTTTGAACCCTCTATAGATTATATTGTTACTAAAATCCCTCGATTTACCTTTGAAAAGTTTTCAGGCGCCAAACCAGAGCTTTCTACATCTATGAAGTCTGTCGGTGAGGCGATGGCCATTGGTAGAAGTTTTCAAGAGTCGTTACAAAAAGCACTCATATCGCTCGAAACAGGCCTTAGTGGTCTTGATGAAATAGAAATCGAAGGAGCCCCTGATAAATCTGCCATAGTTGGCGCACTATCTAAACAGTGCCCCGATCGAATCCTGATTATTGCTCAAGCAATGAGAGAGGGGTTCTCTGACACCGACATTCATTTAATTACTATGTATGATCCCTGGTTCTTAACGCAAATAAGAGAAATTGTTCAGGCAGAAAACAAAATTAAGGAAAACGGCTTAACGCTAGAGGTTGATACTATTCGTTCATTAAAAATGTCTGGTTTTTCTGATAAACGGTTAGCCGTTCTCTCAAATAAAAGTGAAATAGCTATAAGAAAATTTAGATTAAATAATAATATAACAGCAGTATTTAAAAGAATAGATACTTGCGCTGCAGAGTTTGAAGCACAAACCCCATATATGTACTCAACGTACGAAACTCCTGCAATGGGTGAGGTTGAATGCGAGGCCAGACCATCTCAAAAGAAAAAAATCATAATACTTGGTGGTGGGCCTAATAGAATAGGGCAAGGGATAGAGTTTGATTATTGCTGTTGTCATGCCTGTTTTTCACTAAGCTCAGACGGTTACGAGACGATCATGATAAACTGTAATCCCGAGACAGTTTCAACAGATTATGATACGTCAGATCGTCTATACTTTGAACCACTTACGCTCGAGCATGTACTCGAGATTATTCGAGTTGAGCAATCGAATGGTAGCCTTCATGGAGTTATTGTTCAATTTGGAGGTCAAACTCCACTAAACCTGGCCCAAGGATTAGCTGATGCCGGCATACCTATACTGGGCACAAGTCCTGATGCGATAGATCTAGCAGAAGATAGAGAGCGGTTCCAAGCACTGGTTGTTAGTCTCAAATTAAAACAGCCCAGGAATGGTATCGCTCACACAAAAACAGAAGCTATAAATATTTCTCTTGAAATCGGGTTTCCATTAGTAATTAGACCATCATATGTTTTAGGTGGCAGAGCTATGGAAATAGTTCACAACTCTGTTCAACTAGAGCGTTATATCTCAGAGACTGTTATTCTTTCTGGAGATAGCCCAGTGTTACTTGATAGTTATTTATCAAATGCGATTGAGGTAGATATAGACGCTATATCAGATGGATCAGATGTTCACGTAGCTGGAATTATGCAACACATAGAAGAAGCCGGTGTCCATTCGGGGGACAGTGCATGCTCTCTGCCCCCATATTCGCTTTCTCCAAATATAATTACTGAACTGTCAGAGCAAACAAAAAAACTGGCTCTAGCTCTTGAAGTTGTAGGTTTAATGAATGTTCAATTCGCTGTAAAAGATAATCAGATTTATCTAATTGAAGTAAACCCAAGAGCGTCAAGAACAGTTCCATTTGTTGCAAAAGCTGTGGGATCACCCATCGCGTCGATAAGTGCTCAGGTAATGGCTGGGAGAAAATTATCAGAATTTAAACTTGTAAACCCAATTATTGATGGTTTCTGTGTTAAGGAAGTGGTTTTACCATTTGCACGTTTTCCTGGTGTGGATACTTTACTTGGTCCAGAGATGCGCTCTACTGGCGAAGTCATGGGCTCTGACAGAAGCTTCCACAGAGCTTTTCTAAAGGCCCAAATTGGTGCTGGGAATGACCTTCCGCGAAAAGCTGTTGGTAAGATATTTATTTCTATTAAAGATTCAGATAAAACAGAAGCCTTCCTAAAAGCGATAGTAGCATTAGAACAATTGGGCCATTCAATAATAGCAACTCGAGGTACAGCCACTTGGTTACAAAAAAGTGGTCTAAAAATAGAGGTTGTAAATAAAGTTTATGAAGGACGCCCAAATATTGTTGACCAAATGAAAGATAAAAAAATCTCACTCGTATTTAACACGACGGTCAACAGTCAGGCTGTGGAAGATAGTCGAGAGATTAGAGCAGTGGCTCTGTATGATAAAATTCCTTATTTCACTACTGCCGCTGCCAGTGAAGCAGCAGCCCTATCTATGAAATCAAGGGAGGAAGGCGAATTTTCGGTAACCTCTATTCAAAGTAAAATTAATACTTCAAAATAATAGAAAGAAGAGCAATGGCAAAACTTCACTTTCATTATTCAACCATGAATGCTGGAAAATCTACTTTACTGCTACAAGCTGCATATAACTATAAAGAAATGGGGATGGAAACATTACTATTAACTGCAGACTTCGATGACCGTACCGAAAATGGAAAAATTACCTCTCGAATAGGAATTTCAGAACAAGCAGAACTTTACAGCCAAGGTAGTGATTTACTTTCTTTAATAGAAAAAAAAACAAAAGAGAAAGCACTAGCGTGTGTCTTAGTAGATGAAGCACAATGGCTATCACCTAGCCAAGTTTGGCAACTAGCACAGGTCGTAGATGATCTAAGAATACCTGTAATATGTTATGGGTTAAGAGTAGACTTTATGGGCGAACTTTTTCCTGGTTCCGCTAAATTACTAGCTATAGCTGACGAAATGCGGGAAGTTAGAACCATTTGTCATTGTGGAAGCAAAGCAACCATGGTCGTTAGAAAAGATTCTGATGGGAAAGTACAAACTTCGGGAGATCAGGTTCAAGTTGGTGGAAATGAAATGTATTTCTCCCTTTGTAGGCTACATTGGAGACAGGCTGTAAAAGGAGATTAAGATATTTAACTCTCTAACAAAAGGATCAAAATGTCTCTTTAATAAACCTGACCCCCTACAGGCACATCCTCATCTGGAACAATTAATATCACTTGTTTATTTTCATCTGGAACTCCAAGAACCAAGATTTCTGACATGAATTTACCAATTTGCCTGGGGGCAAAGTTAACAACTGCAAGCACTCGTCTACCTATTAGCTCACTACATTTATAATTATCCTTAATTTGAGCTGAGCTTTTTTTTATGCCAATTTCATTTTCAAAATTAACCCATAGTTTTATTGCGGGTTTTCTAGCTTCTGGAAATTCCTCTGCTCTAATTATTTCACCTACCCGAATATCTAGTTTCTGGAAGTCTGAAAAAGTTACCTCTTCAACCATCTTCAGAACTCCTTAATTCCTTACTTCTGTTTGAAGCAGCTTCGACTGCCTTGGATAACAGGGGGTGAAAACCAGTGTCTTTGTTCATTAAAATTTTAAGGGCCGCTGCAGTAGTTCCCCCTGGGCTAGTCACATTAATACGCAAACTTGCTGGATCTTCATCCGATGTTTCTGCTAGCAACCCTGCACCAACCACTGTTGCCTTTGCCAAAGTCATTGATAACTCAGCGTTCAAACCGTTGGACTGTCCAGCATCTGCCAACGCTTCGATAAGATGAAAAACGTAGGCGGGGCCTGATCCTGAAACAGCAGTCACGGCATCCATTTGCTCCTCCGAGTCTAGAAATACTATTTTTCCAACTGATGACAAAAGTTTTTCTGTAGCTTTTAGCTCCACATCACTAACATAATCGTTAGATATAATCGCAGTAATCCCTTTTCCAATAGATGCTGGGGTATTAGGCATAGCCCGTACTATGGGCGTTTGGTTACCTAAAATACGTTCAAAATATGAGATAGAGGTACCCGCAGCTATAGAAATAAATAAAGTTTTTGAATTTCCTAATTTTTTTAACTTAGGAACTACATCTGGCATCATTTGAGGTTTCACTGCTATTAAAACAATCGACGGGTTGATCGGTAACGTTTTATTTAACCTGACAGTTTGTTTAATTAACCAATCAGATGGATTGGGATCTATTACGGTGATTTCATTTGGATCTAAACCCTCCGTCAGCCAACCTCTCAATAAAGCAGAGCCCATTTTCCCGCAACCAACTATTACTATGTCTTGTTTACTTAATTTTGATAAATTCAAAGGTCACCTCAAGTATATTTTATAAAAACACACTATGCATGACCTATAGCCTCGGCAATAGCCAGTTGCATAGCAGAGTTAGGGGTACGATCACCCCAGCACACCAATTGAAAAGCAGGATAAAACTGTTCTGAAACATTAATTGCCGAGTCTAACATCTTATTAATTTGCTCTGGACTAGGCGCAACCTCCTCACCCAAGACCAATCCATAACGAAAGGCAATTACTTTTTGCTTCGCCCAATAAATGAAGCTTCCTATCCAACATTCATCATTTGCTAAATTTAATATCTCATAGAGACTACCTAACTTTTCTTTAGGTAGCTCCATTTCAAATGTTGATATCAACCGGAGAGTTTGTTCATGATGAGACCAAGCTAAAGTAACTGAATAAGTTCTCCATTGGCCTTCAACTAGCATTGAAATTTGGTTTTCTCCAAGACGGTCAAATTCCCAATCATATTTTTCAGCAATAGTTTCAACAATATCAATCGGATGAACTTCCTCAAATTCTAGGAACTCCTCTAAGTTTGTCATAAAAGTTACTTTCTTATCGACTAGTGAAAGAATTCTTAACGCAAGATATTGACACAGGCACCACTAGTAGGTTTGAGGGACTATAGTAACACAATATATGGGTAAGTTGAAAATGCCTAGCCAAAAAAGAAAAAAGATTGTTAAAATGTAATATTATTATTTTAACTATTAACGAGTGGGAGGCTCTATTTTTTTGAACATATCGGACAATTCGTATCTTGATTCAATTTAATGGTACGTGTCTCTGCATTAAGAGCATCGTAGATCATTAATCGGCCATTCAGTAACTCACCGGCCCCTACAATTAATTTTATTGCCTCTACAGCCATAATAGACCCTATAACTCCGGGCAAAGCACCCACTACACCTGTCTCAGAACAAGAAGCTGCTAACTCTGTGTTAGGAATATTAGGGAAAACACATTGGTAACAAGGACTATCCAAAGTAGAAGTATAAACCATAACCTGTCCCTCCCACTGAGATATCGCCCCTGAAATCAATGGTTTTTTTAACTTTACACAAGTTTTATTTACCAAATATCTAGTTTGAGCATTATCAGTTCCATCAATGATTAAATCAAAGTTAGAAATTAAATCATCTGCATTTTTTTTGTCAAATAAGTAGTTATAAGTTAAAATATTTGTATAAGGATTTTGTGCTCTTATTGCTTCAGAGGCTGCAAATACTTTTGGGTCTCCAATCATCTTATCAGTATAGATTATTTGTCTTTGCAAATTAGAATTATCAACCAAATCGCTATCGACAACACCGATTGTGCCTATACCACCAGCGCCTAGATATTGAAGAACAGGTGATCCCAAGCCGCCTGCTCCTATTACTAGAATTTTAGCATTTTTTAGCTTTTTTTGTCCAAGACCCCCGATTTCTTTTAAAACAATATGTCTAGCGTATCTATTCAACTCTTCAGAATTAAATAGATTTTTTGTTGAATCTTTTCCAAATTTGACTTTTCCAATATTTTTAGCTTTTTTTAAGAGAAAAACGTAACCAATAATTACCAATAAAAGGAGAAAGCTAATAACCAAATTACTTAATGATCCACCTGTACTCTTAACTAAGATATGATCAGCACTAAAAGTGAAATGAATTAAAAAAATAATACCAAAAGCTATAGATAAAAAGGTTAGATTATAACGACGCTTCACATTAAAAATGCGATCTAGTAATAGGAAAGTTATGCCAAGTAGGAAAAAAACCATCATTATTTAATTCCTGTAGATCCAAAACCCCTAGAAGATCGCCCACTACTCTCAAGAGTATCGACGAGTTCAAAAGTAGCACGTGCCACTGGGGCAACAACTAATTGAGCAATTCTATCTCCATGACATATATGGAAAGGGTTTTGACCAAGGTTAATCATTATTATCCCAACCTCTCCTCTGTAATCACTATCTATCGTGCCTGGGGAGTTAATTATTGAAATTGCATAGTTTAATGCCAAACCAGAACGTGGTCTAACCTGGATTTCAAAACCTTGAGGCACATGAACAGACAGACCAGTCGGCACTAATACTGGCCTCCCCGATAGCAAGTTAACTCCAACATCTCTTAACTCAATAGGAAAATTTGCTCTTATATCTGCACCAGATGCTTCTACCGTCTGATATTCGGGTCCTGCTACCAAGGGATCCGATAATTTACTCCGTACAAACTTGACCAATTGAGTCATGATAAGTTTAATTTTTTTGCCATAAGACCAACTAGTTTTAACGCAACTTTGGACTTATCCATCCTTTCCCATTTCTCAACCCCAGCATTAGAAATCAATATTACAGCGTTCTCAGTTCCCCCCATAATATTTGTTTCAGGCCTTATGTCATTTGCGACAATCCAATCACATTTCTTCCTATTTAGCTTTTCAGTCGCATTTGCTATTAGATCATCAGTTTCCGCAGCAAAACCTACTACTAGCTTTGGACGATCTTTTTTCAACTTAGATACATATTCTAGAATGTCAGGGTTTTTGATTAGTTTGAGAACTAACTCTTTATCCGAATTCTTTTTAATTTTTGACTTAGAAAACTCCTTAGTCTTCCAGTCAGCAACGGCTGCCACCATAACAAATGCATCAGCAGGTAATGATTTTTTAACTTCCTTAAACATTTCATTCGCTGATTCCACTCGCTTGATTTCAGCTCCCAAGGGTAATTCGATATGTGTTGGTCCAGAGATTAATGTCACTCTAGCTCCTTCATTTAACAGGGCAACAGCAATCTGGTTTCCCTGATTACCAGATGAAAGATTCCCGATAAATCTAACGGGATCTATTTGTTCGTAAGTGGGGCCAGACGTAACTACTATATGTTTACCTTTAAGTTTCCCAAGAGATAATTTTTTTTTTATTGCTACAATAATTTGTTCTGGTTCTGCCATACGACCAAAACCAAACTCTCCACAAGCCATAGACCCTTCAACTGGCCCAATAAAACCAATACCATCTTTTTTTAATAACTGTATATTTCGTCTAGTAGCCAAATGCTCCCACATCCTGACATTCATTGCTGGAGCAGCTAAAACTTCGGTATCAGTTGCTAGTAAAAGCGTGGAAGCTAGATCATTAGCTAAACCCGATGCCATTTTAGCCAGTAGATCAGCAGTAGCAGGAACGATTACTATCAAATCTGAGTTCCTAGATAATTCTATATGCCCCATCTGGGTCTCATCTTCTAAATCAAAAAGATCTGCATAGACCTTTGATCCTGATAAAACAGAAATACTTAAAGGAGTAACAAATTCTTTTCCAGCCTCTGTAAGTACAGGAGTGACAGAGGCACCTGCCTCGCGTAAGCCACGAATTAAATCGTGGCATTTAAATGCAGCAATACCACCACCTATTATCAGAAGTATTTTTTTTCCATTTAGCATTTCATAATAATCCCTTGACTATACATATAAACCCTATGCTTTACTTTCTCAAGGAGCAATCAAATGGTAATAATTTACTAAAATAGGCTTTTAGATACTATATTAATTCTGTAAGTTAACTCTAGTTAACTGTATTTTTTTGACTAATTTAGCTTATTAAAGTTTAAAAGTGCTTCTCTATAACTTCTGAATTTTTATTAACAGGTGAATTTAATGAACTTATTACCAAACTTAACTTTAATCATTGGAGGTGCTTGCTCTGGCAAAACAAAATTTGCAGAAAACCTCACTTTAAATAATGGATCCAATAATCTTTACATTGCAACCGCGGAGCCTTTTGATTTGGAAATGAAAAGTAAGATTGATTCCCATCAAAAATCAAGGGCGCTAAAAAAATGGACGACTATAGAAGCATTCCATAATCTAGCAGAAACGCTTGAAGGAATGAAAGAAGTAAAATTTGATACTATTTTAATTGATTGTCTCACGATGTGGTTAACTAACAAATTTCTTAAAAATAAAGACCTCCCACAAGAGGTTTCTCACCTAGTTGAGAGCATAAGAGAACAGAAAATGAAAGTTGTAATAGTCACTAACGAGCTAGGGTATGGAATTGTGCCAGATAACAAAATGGCTAGAGAATTTAGAAATCTTAATGGCCAACTGAATCAACAAATTGCTGCAGAGTCTGACCTGGTCATACAAGTAGTTGCTGGGTTGCCCTGCACCCTTAAAGGCACGTTACCCAAGGCAAGTAATGACTACTAATTGGTGGTGGATTAGGCACGGCCCAACGCATGAGAAATCTTTTGTTGGCTGGCGTGACGTACCAGCAGATCTTTCTGACTTTTCACGTATAAAGAGACTTAAAAAAATTTTACCAAAGAACCCTATTATACTATCTTCTGATCTACAAAGAGCCACTGCAACAGCAAGTGCAATAAATAGTCATGATAAAACTATATTAATTAATCCCGACCTCAGAGAATTTAATTTTGGTATCTGGGATGGAATGGAATTTGAGGCTGTGTCAAGTCGAGATCCAAAACTTAGTAAAGACTTTTGGGAAACCCCAGGAGATATTATAGCGCCCGAAGGCGAAAGTTGGAATATACTCAAAAATCGAGTATCTAATGTTGTAGAGGAATATACCAGAGATTACAGGGGTGCAGACATCATAGCTGTCGCTCATTTTGGTGTTATCCTAACACAATTACAGATTGCATTAGGAATAACACCTTACGAAGCTATTTCTTATAAAATAGATAATTTATCAGTTACAAAAATATCAATTGATGGTGAAAAGAGACTTGTTAGCGGAATTAATATCACGCCATAAAAAATTAATCTAATTTACCTTCTATGCACTGCCAGATTTTTTCTGTGATGTTAACTCCATCAAATCTCTCAAGTTCTTGAATGCCAGTTGGAGATGTTACATTTATCTCGGTAATATAGTTACCAATGACATCTATTCCTACAAAAATTAGACCTCGCTCTTCTAAAGTAGGGCCAATAGCATCGCAAATCTCCAGATCCCTCTTGGTAAGAGAGCTCTTCTTAGCAGTTCCACCGACATGAAGATTTGAGCGTGATTCGCCATCTGCGGGAACGCGGTTTACCGCACCCACTGGTTTTCCATCAAGTAATAATATTCTTTTATCACCATTCCTTACGGCTCGCTCGTACCTCTGCACAATGTATGGCTCCCGATAGAAGGCCTCAAACATTTCTAACAGTGAATTAAAATTTTCATCATTAGGTTTAATACGAAAAACCCCAGAGCCACCATTTCCATATAAAGGTTTAATTATTAAGTCTTTATATTCTGTACGAAAATGGACTGCTTCCTGCCGGCTACGTGTTATTAAAGTTGGTGGCATTAAATCTGGAAATTCTGTAACAAAAATTTTTTCCGGGGCATTCCGGACTTCCGCTGGATTATTTACCACCACGGTCTTTGGGTGTATTTTTTCTAGTAGATGTGTTGCTGTAATGTATGTCATATCGAATGGCGGGTCCTGACGCATTAGAACGACATCAAAATTAGCGAGTGTTATTATTTCTGGGTCTTTCAAAGTAAAATGATTGTTTTCTTGGTAACGAACATTTAGCTCGTTTGCTAATGCTGTAACTTTCCCGTTTTTAAAAGTTAAATTTTTTGCTAAATAGTGATAATTCTTGTACCCCCGAGCTTCAGCCTCAAGCGCCATTATAAATGTGCTATCTGATTTTATATCAATATGTTCTATTGAGTCCATTTGTATCGCTATGGAAAGGGTCATAAGTAACAGCCTTTTTTTTCGTTATAGATAAACACATATTTTTTATAAGGCCATAATAAATGAAACATATAAAAAATT
>ENA-OWPI01000031-OWPI01000031.1-marine-metagenome-genome-assembly--contig:-NODE-31-length-191485-cov-4.954171_pt1 | contig 191485 bp, 177 predicted proteins | sample MGYA00238138_ERZ651775 | MGnify/ENA primary metagenome ERZ651775 (study PRJEB26906, sample SAMN06265043) | marine metagenome | isolation source: Helgoland LTER site | place: Germany:Helgoland, sampling... | reverse complement strand
GCGCAAGGGCGAGTCAACATGGGAGGTAATACCGATAACTCGGCTGACACCCAGTTGACGGGCATTTTCCAGCATTTCGATCACCTCAATGGACTTGCCGCTAGTAGAGAAGGCGATGATGATATCTTCAGGGTTAACCATGCCTAGATCACCATGGCCAGCCTCAGCGGGGTGAACAAAAAATGCTGGTGTGCCGGTGGATGACAAGGTTGCTGAAAACTTGTTAGCGACGTATCCGGCCTTGCCGATCCCCGTGGTGATGACCTTGCCTGGGCAAGCAAGCAACAGGTGCATTGCGGTCTCAAATTCATCCGTGATGTTGATTTGGTTAATGGCCTCGGCCTCTTTCTGGACAATGAAGGCCATGCGCTCTTTGATGTTCACGAATTTTTTACCACAAGATGACTAATTAAGGTGGGTGATTATACGCGATCAAAATGCAGGTGTGGGATGAATTATGGTGCTTTTGGTTAAATTCACCGGCTTTCTCATCGCCACTTGCTGGGATGAACGCTGACTTGCTGGCGGTGAAGGTGAGGCGCTGCCGCTGCGTGGCGCATAGTTGGATTTTTATTGTCAAGGGCGCGCCGTTGGGTGCTCAGACTTATGCAAGCGCGATCAGTGGGCATTAGACTATGTGGTTTCGTCGCCAGAGCCCACCTGTGGCGTGTCAGGGCTGGAGGGGGTGGTCCAGCGACAGAGGATTTCATCGTTTGATAGGTTTGAGACTGATCTAGCCCTTCCTGCGATGCGTACAACCGGCCATATTGGTTAAAAAGAGGCGGAATCTGTATGATCACAGCCAGTAAAATGTCATTCGATGCTAATGATGCTAATGATGCTAATAAGGTAGTTATGCTAGCCGAGGCCAGATCAGACAATTGGAGCCAATTGCTCATGAAAGTGGGTGCCGATCGTGACAAAGCGGCGTTCGCGCTGCTGTTCGATCATTTTGCGCCACTTTTGAAGGGTTTTCTGATGAAGGGTTCGGCGCTAGGCCCGGAGCGGGCAGAAGAATTGGCCCAGGAAACCATGATTAAGGTTTGGCGTAAAGCCGATAGTTTTAATGCCAGCAAGGCCTCTGCCAGCACCTGGATTTACACGATTGCACGGAATTGCCGCATCGACTGGTTGCGCCGGGAAGCCAAGTCGAGTCGGGATATTGAGGCGGAAGATATTTATGAGTTCGGCGATGAAAACCCGTCGTTCAACTCACTGGTGCAAATTCGCAACCGGGATAAGATTCGAGAGAACCTTGCATTTTTGCCGCCGGAGCAGTTGGAGGTTTTGGCTAAAATTTATTTCGAAGGCAAGACCCATAGTGAGGTCTCCCTAGAGTTGGACTTACCGCTAGGGACAGTTAAATCGAGAATACGACTGGCGTTGAACCGGTTGCAGGTGCGGATGACCGCAGCGGAGGCGAAACAAGATGCCTGAGGTTAGACTTCACCCAAATACTGACGTACTCCTAGAATTTGCAGCAGGGAGTTTGAGTCCGGCGCAAGCCGTAGCGGTCTCGGCCCATCTTTTTTACTGCCCCCATTGTCAGGCAAAATCAGGTACCCTGGATGCTATCGGCGGCAACTTACTCGCCGATAGCGAAGCCGTCAGCGTGTCTGTGGATTGCCGAAGCGATGTGATGGCGCAGCTTGATACGGTGGGTACTGCATCACCGGAGAAGCTTGAAATTAATGATGCAGCGCCTCAAGGTGTTCGTTGGAAGAACTTGCCACCACTGGTGAACAGGCTGTTCCGCGAGAGCGGCATTAGTTGGCGACACTTATCATCGTCCTTGCGAGTCGCCAGACTACCGGTAGGTGAGAGGCGCTTTGAGCTTGCTCTGCACCAAATCAAGGCGGGTGGCAGCGCGCCAGCCCATGACCATCGCGGTTTAGAGATTACGGTGGTGCTGCATGGCAGCTTCTCTGATGATGAAGGGGTTTATCACCAGGGCGACTATATCACCCGCGAACCCGGTCATGTTCACACACCGATCGCCACTGCCAACACCGAGTGCGTTTGTCTATCGGTACTCGAGGCACCGATTCGGCTGGTGGGTCGATTCAGCCGTCTGTTCAACCCGTTTCTGTCGTTTATGCCTGTCTGACTTTGTTCTCTGTCCTGCCCTGCCTTTCCTTTCCCGCCTAAATGCGGTTCAATCTGAGGGTTATTCATCAGATGGAGAGGATTATGGAGGCAAGAGAACGGTCGGGAACAGAGATCATTCGGGCATTTTGCGCTTGTTGGTCGACACTGGACGCCGCCGCGTTAGCCAACTATTTCACCGAAGATGGCACCTATTACAATATGCCGTCAGTGCCCACCCAGGGGCGGGCCAATATCGAGCAATTCATTGCTGCCTTTTCTGCCAGCTGGACCAAGACTGATTGGGAAATCCTGAATATCCTTGAACAAGGTAGTGTGGTGATTGCTGAGCGGGTCGATCGTATCATGCTCGGGGATAAGGCCGTTGAGTTGCCCTGCTGCGGGGTCTTCGAGCTGGAAAACGGCAAGATCAAAGTCTGGCGCGACTATTTCGACCTGAACACTTACATGAAAGCGCTGGGGTAATTGGGGGCGGTGGCTAGGCGCCAGCGGCGCATAGACACGGGTTGACTCAGGTATGCTTGCCGATTTGCCACCCGGAGGCGCTGAGTGCATCGCTTGCAAAACTTGCCGCGGTTGGTTCTAGGCGGGTGGCCATTGTGTCATTCCAGCGGTTCAGGAAGCCGAACAGAGATATGACACCGACGATTTCAACCACCTCACGTTCGCTAAAATGCGCCTTGAGCGTTTCCATATGGATGGTCTCCACGCCATTTGGCACAGTGCCACCGTGGAGTGCGACGCGCAAAGCCGCGCGCTCGGCGACGGAGAACAGGTCTGACTGATCGAACTCGAAGGCCTTACTCATCTTTTCCCGAGAAATGCCGCGTTTTACGGCGTTGTGTGAAGTATGCGCCTGACAATAGCGGCAGCCAGCGGCATTGCTGGTGACATAAGCGACCAGCTGCTTGAGACCGGGATCGACCTGTCCTGTATTCAGTACCGTGCTGGCCAATGCCGTGAATTGGCTGAGAAGTTCTGGCCAGTGCGCCATGGCGTAAAAGCTGGTTGGCACAAACCCCATACCCGCTTCCACGGTCTGAAATAAAGGCTCGAAGTCGGCGAGTTGATCGCGGGGAACAGAATCGATATGGGCCATGGTTGAGCTCCTTTGGGGTCACGGGCAATGCCCAGGTTCAATAGAAAGCCTAATCCATCAAATGACAGGATACCAGGTGACTCTTGTCTGCCATCGGCGAGTCGAGATGTGGAATGTCTTGGCTGCAACGAGACATGGCGCTGGGGCATCGAGGATGAAAAGTGCAGCCCGATGGCGGCGCAATCGGTGACGGCACATCACCGCTGATAATTTGGCGTTGTACCTTGCGATGGGGATCTGGCACAGGTATCGCAGAAATGAGTGATTGAGTATAGGGATGTTGAGCGTTTCGATAAATTTCTTCGCTGCGGCCGCTCTCAACAATCTTGCCCAGGTACATGATCGCTATCCGGTCCGAGATATGTTTTACAACAGCCAGATCATGGGCGATAAACAGATACGACAAATTGAATTCTTGTTGTAGCTCGATCAAGAGATTGAGTATCTGGCTCTGAATCGAGACATCCAGCGCAGAGACAGGCTCATCGCAGATCACGAGTTTGGGGTTCAGGGCGAGCGCTCGAGCGATGCCAATCCGCTGGCGTTGACCGCCTGAAAATTCGAATGGATAACGGGTGACTGAGCGCGCCGGTAACCCGACGATATTCAGCAACTCCAGAACACGCTTGGCCCGCGATGCTCGATCGCCGATGTTCTGGACAATGAGCGGTTCCTGAATGATATCGCCCACCGTATGCCTCGAATTCAATGATTCCATCGGATCCTGGAATATCATCTGAATATGTTGCCGCTGAGGCTTCAAGGCATGGCTACCGAGATGCGTGATGTCCTGATCGCAAAATTCTATGCTGCCAGCTGTGGGCTGATAGAGTCGGGTAATGCAGCGCCCTAGTGTCGACTTGCCGCAGCCTGACTCGCCAACCAGACCCAGGGTTTCACCGGGCGCAATATCCAGTGACACGCCATCGACGGCCTTGTTGAATTTGCTGGCGCGAAGAAAAATACCTTCTTTGACGGGGAAGTGCATCTTCAGATCACGAACTTTTAACAGTGATTCACTCATAGGTCTTGCCACCGAAAACAGCTCACTTCATGGCTGGTCGAAACCTGCTCGATCAAGGGCGACGCGTGTGTGCATGAAGGTTGCGCATGTGGGCAGCGGTTTTCGAAACGACAACCCTGCGGCAGATCGAGCAGCCCCGGTACCATGCCGTCAATTACGCTGAGTTTGGCTTTGGGAATAGTGTCGAGGCGCGGGATCGACGCCAACAGGCCCCGGGTATAGGGGTGTGCGGGGTTGTCAAACAGATCATAGACTGAGCCCTTCTCCACAACCCTGCCAGCATACATGACGACGACATGATCACAGGTCTCGGCTATGACGCCGAGATCATGGGTGATCAGAATGACTGACATGCCAAGATCGGACTGCAACTCTTTAATCAGCTCCAAGATCTGTGCCTGAATGGTCACGTCAAGTGCCGTGGTGGGTTCATCGGCGATCAACAGCGATGGGTTGCATGCCAGGGCGATGGCGATGACGACTCGCTGGCGCATACCGCCGGATAATTGATGGGGATATTCACCCATGCGGATATCGGGAGAGGGAATGCCCACTCTATCGAGGATTTTCACCGCTTCCTGAATGGCTTCTTGTGCCGTGTAATTTCGATGCAGCAGCAACACTTCGGTGATTTGTCGGCCAATAGTGTGAACTGGGTTGAGCGCTGTCATGGGTTCCTGGAACACCATGCTGATATCTGCGCCGCGAATTTTCTGCATCTCCGTCAAGGGCAGTCGGGTCAGATCACGACCCTTGAACAGGACTTCGCCACTGGTGATTTTACCCATAGGCTGCGGTAATAAGCGCATGATCGACAAGGCTGTGACGCTCTTGCCGCAACCAGACTCGCCGACAATACCCAGTGTTTCGCCAGCAAGCGCAGAAAAGCTGACGTCGTCGACAGCGCGGACGACCCCCTCATCGGTATCGAATTCCGTGACCAGGTGACTGACTTCCAACAATGCTTCAGACATGGATTGAGTCTCTTTGGAAATGGTCACCCAAGATCATTTGTATTGATCAAAAGTGCGGATTGCCGGGCCGAATGAGGTGCCGGTTTTCTGGGCTTCCAGCGTTTCGGCGCGCATCACCGGATCTATCCAGTGCACATGATACTGGGTAGCCGAGCCCGAATGTTTATGGTTGAAAAATTCAGGGTAACGGACCCAGCGCCAGTGGCCGAGGCGATAAAATGGCTGATAAAAACCGGGAACGAAAGAGCCGTAGTCGTGATGCATCTCAGTCATCTTGTGCGCCAGGCTGATCATTTCTGCCTTATCCGAGGAGGCGCGGTAAGCGTCAATCAGCTTGTCCATTTCAAATATGGCAATGGCTTCGAGGTTATTAGTCTGGGTTTTTAACTTGCGAACTGGATTGACACTGCCGTCCTCAAGGAACGCATCATCATAGGCATTATCGGAGTGATAGGTTTCCCAGAAACGCGGATACATTTCGAGCGAGGTGTTGAACGCAGAGAAATGAATGTCGTGCTGTTTTTCCTGCACTTTTTTCCAGCCCGCTGTACCGTCCAGAATTTCAACTCGCAGTTCAAGTCCTGTTTTTAATGCCTCTTCCTTCAAGATGGTGATGACATCTTTGAGATTCTCGTAACCGGAAGACAGGGTGAATGCCAACTTCTGTCCTTGCGCATTGATGAGAATGCCGTTCTCGTCACGTTCGGTAAACCCAGCTTTAGCAAAATGGGCCAGGGCCTTGTCGATATTAAATTCTCTGGCGCTCAGTGTAGGGTGGCTGAATTCACCATAACCGTCTGAGGAGGTCTGCAGCCGGGAGTAGTCGCCACGGAAAAACCGGTCTATCACGAGTTGCCAATTGATCGCGTAATTGATGCCAATGCGGACATCCTGATTGTCGAGTAAGGGTTTCGACGTATTGAGCCAGAGGCCGTAGGTGGGTCTTGGCTTCTGATTATAGAAGATCGACTTTTGGATATAGCCATGTTCCACATCGACGTCTGTGTTCGGCAATTTATCGTACCAGTACTCCGCCAAGTTAAGACCGAACTGATCGATGTCGCCTTTTTTAAAGGCCTCGAATACCTTGGCAGAATCCCGAATGACCGTCAGTTGAATTTTGTCGAGGTTGTAGCGGTTTTTCCAAAACTTATTGTCGATCGCCCACCAGTCCTTCAATCTCGTCAGGGCGATAGAGGTCCCTTTTTTGATGTCCTTGTCCTTGATGATGTAAGGGCCAGTAGTAGGTTGGAAGCGCCATTGATAGCGGTCGACATAGTCATCCCCTAGCTCTTGGTAGAAGTGGCGAGGCATGGGCCGCAGTTCAAGTACCCGAGAGTCCATGTCGGGCTTTGCCTCTGGGATGGTGATGGAGAACGTCAGATCATCGTACTGGGTAATATTCGTATATTGGGTGCTGTACCAGTTCTTGTACCAGGGTGCGACGATATAGTCGGATTGAAAAATGAAAAACATAAACATGAAATCTTCTGCCGTCACTGGTTCGCCGTCAGACCAGCGGGCATTGGGGTTCAATTTGGCGTAAATCGTTTTGTTGTCGGTATCCACTGCCCAGGATTCGGCCAGCGCGGGGTAGAAGTCGAATTTGTCAGGGTGACGATGGGCCAGCCCGAGGCTGGTGTAGTCGAGGATCCAGGGGCGAAAAGAGCCGTTAGAATCCGGCCCAGCGGTGCGTAGAGTTCTTGGGAAATCTCCAATTTGGCTGTATTCAGTTCCACCTTTTATAGCCTGGTCAGAGCCGATTTCGGGCAAGTCCATACCGTCTTGCCAGTCCAGATCAGCGGGTAAATCGGCCAGGGTCTTGAAACTGAAAAAGTCGGGCCGCGCGGCGTAGTAGTCCTGCACTTCCTGACGATTATCGGGGGCTAGTGTCGCGTCTGTGGACTGAGACTCTTCAGCGCCACCGCAGGCACTGAGGAGAAAACCAAGCAAGAGCACGCCGAAAAGGTGTCGACTGGTAGTGGTGTGCATAGTTAACCTCGATTAATGATAGCCGTTACTAAGGGCTTGTTATTTGTAAACCGTAAATTTCTTTGGATCAAAGGATTCCCGCACTGCCTCGCCGATAAATGTGACCAGCGTCAACAATGTGACCAGGGTCAGAAATGCTGATGTGACGATCCAAGGTGCTGTACGCAGGTTCGCAGTGCCTTGTTTGAGCAATTCGCCCAGACTCGGCGTCGGCGCAGGCAGGCCGAAGCCCAGAAAGTCCAGGGCGGTAATCGCGCCGATGGCGCCAACGATTGTGAATGGCATATAAGTCACGAGGGTCGACATGACGTTCGGTAGAATATGGTTAAAGATGATTCGACTATCGCTGGCGCCGATAATGCGCGCCGCGGCTATATAGTCTCGGGTCTTTTCTTTGTAGGTTTCGGTGCGCATGTAATAGGTCATGCCAGGCCAGGAAAATAGCACCATCACGGTCAATAAAATGCCGATCCGCGTGGCAACGGCAAAGGTTGACGGTATCACCGAAAACACGATGATGACTGTGTACAGGAACGGAATATTTGACCATATTTCAATCAAACGCTGGAAAATGAGATCGAAGACCCCGCCAAAGTAACCCATTGCGCAGCCGATGCTGATGCCTATCACGTAAACCCAGACCATGAACGCGATGGAAAACATCAAGGCGATACGAGTACCGTAAAACAGGCGGGCTAATATATCGCGACTCGTGGTATCAGTCCCCAGGTAGTGCTTGAGTTCGAGGGTGGGCGGCAGTGGTTTGTAGATGCCGCCAGGCGCATGGTTCTCAAAGGCGCTATAGGGAATCAGCGGCATGATCACAAAATCGCCGTTGTCAGCCTGCTCAAATGTCTGCTGAAGATCACGATAGTTAGTTTCGTAGCCGTAGGTTAAGCCAAAGTCAGTACCCGGGTGGAAGTCGGTATAGGTTGGAAAATACCAGGTATCTTCATAGGAGACGAGCAGGGCGCGGTTGTTCACCAGTAGTTCGCCAATGGAGGTCAGCAGCATCAGGCCAGCCAGAATCAGAAAGCTGTAGTAGCCTCGCTTGATCCCGCGAAAGCGCCGCAATTTTTTTTGGGTCTGGGGGTTTAGACTCAACATGGGCTACGGCCGATCATTGAAAACGAATCCTGGGGTCGACCAGGGCGACCAGAAAGTCAGAGATAATATTGCCTATCAGAAGCAAAAAGCTGGTCAATAAAACGACACCCATGACTACCGGGTAGTCGCGGTCGAGCACTGCCGTCAGGCCGAGCAAACCAAAGCCGTTAATGTCAAACACGGTTTCGATGAGGAATGACCCCCCGACCAGTAAGCCAATGTTTTGACCAAACGTGGTGGCAATAGGAATCAGCGAATTGCGCATGGCATGTCCAGTAACCGCACGACGAAATGACACGCCTTTGGCGATGGCTGTGCGGATGTAGTCTGATGCGAGATTGTCCATCAGGTGGTTCTTCAGCAATAAGGTGGTGAAGGCGAAGGCACCGATCAGGTAGCAAATCAACGGCAGTACGGAATGGTTGATCAGGTCCATCACCTTGCCCCAGAGAGTCAGGTCATCGAAGCGCATGCTCACGAAGCCACCCATGGGAAACCATTCCAGACGGACTGAGAAGTACAGTAATAGTAGGGCGCCAAGGACATAGCCGGGTACTGCATAGCCAACAAAAATCAATATCGAAGTGATGGTGTCAACGGGAGTTTTGTGTTTGATGGCCTTAACAACACCTAACGGAATGCTGACGGCGTAGGTGATGATTAGCGTGACAAGGCCGTAATATAGGGAGACAGGGAAGCGGTCGCTGATCACGTCCCATACGGGTTCGTTGTAACGATAGGAGGAGCCCAGGTCGCCTTGCGCTACCTTGCTGACCCAGTCCAGATAACTCTCGAAGATCGGCTTGTCGAAGCCATAATATTCTTTTAATCGAGCCAGTTGTGATTCTGATAGTGCCATGCCTTCACCGGCCACCTGGGTGCTGATGCCCGTGGAGGCATTCATCTGCTGTGATTCCATGATGGCCCGTTCCAACGGCCCGCCTGGTACCAGGCGAGTAATGGCAAAGACAATAATCGTCACGCCGACTAGCGTCGGTAAGATGAGCAATAATCTTCTAAAGAAATAATCACGCATAGTACGTTGGTCAATGTCCGTTGTGCTGTAGTGAAGAGATTTTTTGATCTCCCTGAATCAAAAGTCGCCTGGGTGAGACGTTTGGATTATCTGTGCACAGCTTGTACTGGTGCGCGGATGTTGCCACAAACCGGCGTCTGATAAAAGGCGCATAATGTATATAGCATGTTGGGTTTCGCCGTTTTATGTGACGGACAAGACTGGTTGTTTAGCGCAAACTTGAGGTAACCTTGCGATTGTTGGTGAATTGAACACATAAGGAACAGCGACCATGGAACTAGAGTTATTGCCGGTGGATAAATACACTGATGCGGCCATTTCGATGGTCATCACTTATGCGCCGCAACTGGTCCTCGCCCTGGTGACGTTGTTTGTTGGCTTATGGGTGATAAAAGGCATTCTGGCGGGAGCACACAGCGCTTTTTCTCGTGCTGAGGTAGAGGCAACCTTGCAGAAGTTTCTGCTGAGCTTGATAGGTATTGGCCTCAAGGGCTTATTGATCATCAGTGTGGCCTCCATGATTGGCATCGAAACGACCTCGTTTATCGCTGTCCTCGGTGCGGCCGGCTTAGCTGTTGGTCTGGCTTTGCAGGGTAGTTTGGCGAACTTTGCCGGTGGTGTACTTATCTTGCTGTTCAAGCCTTACAAAATCGGCGACTTTATCGATGCGCAAGGACATATGGGAACCGTCCGAGAAATCGGCATATTTCACACCATCATGACTACGGGTGATAACAAAACGATCATCATCCCGAACGGAGCGGTTTCGAACAGTGCCATTACGAATTTCTCGGCACAAGCCACGCGACGAGTCGACATTATTTTTAGCATTGGCTATGACGATGATCTGCGTCAAGCGAAGGACATTCTTCGTGATTTGATTGAAGCGGACGAACGGATTCTTAAAGACCCGCTGCCTCTGATTGTGATTTCAACACTGGGTGACAGTTCGGTGGATATTACGACCCGTTCTTGGGTAGAGGCGGCGAACTACTGGCCCGTATTGTTCGATCTAACGGAAAATACTAAGTTAGCGTTCGATGCAGCGGGAATCAGTATTCCGTTTCCACAAACGGATGTGCATCTCTACCAGGGTTCCAAAGCGTGAGCTCAACCGTCCTGTCTCCAAGCTGAGACTTCCTTGGTGGCTAAGGGCCACATTTTGCGCAAGGTCTTGGGCGTAGACATCACTGCATCCATAATGTCGAGCACCGGCGTTATCACGGGCGCCAACTTTTATGGGCCGACAATGTTAGGAAGTGTAATGTTTGTCCTAGGTCTAACTAATGGTTTGACCGTAGCCTGGTCGAAGTCCGTTGGCTAATTACGTCTCTTGGCGCTCGTTCTAGATGGCAACGTGAAGGTTAGACTAGCTTTGCGATGCAATCATAAACAATCCGCGATAGCAGGGTCGCCCTTGGTACAGCATCACCATCGCTGCGCATTTGGTTCATGGCATAACCGATGGCCACCCGCTCGACAGGATCCGCAAAACCCGTGGATCCGCCTGCGCCATCATGGCCGAAAGCCTGCTCGTGAGGGCCGAATTCCTGTCGACTATTGCGCATAAAGCCTCTTGCCCAGTGCATGGGTTTATTTAACACACGGTCAACCGGCGAATCGATCTCTAACTGTGTTGCAGCTTGAAGTGCCTTTTGACTGATAAGTTGGCCGCCTTGAAATTGGCCGCCCATGGCTAAAGTTGAATAGATTTTGGCGATGCCTCTCGCATTGGCCTGACCATTGGCAGCGGGGATTTCAGCCTGGCGCCAGGCTGCATTGCTGACATCACGAAAGGGGCTGATGACTGGGTTTTGTTGGGCTATGGCAAAAAGTGGCGGGGCGCTGACCTTGGGGCCTGGGGCTGGTTGCTTGCGGGCGCGATTGGGCCCGATCATGGCCGCGCAGCGGGCGAGTTCTGAGCTTGGCAGGCCAATATAAAAGTCGGCGTTCAACGGCGCCGCGATTTTCTCGTTGAAGAATTGTCCCAAGCTCTTGCCTGTGATCCGGCGGATGAGCTCGCCGGGCAAATAGCCCCAGGTGACCGCGTGATAGCCTGTGCCTTCGCCAAGTGGCCATAAGGGACGTTGGGCGGCCAATAGGTTAGTCATTTTTTGCCAATCATAAAGGTCTGCCACTTCGATTCGGGTTTCTATGCCACACAGGCCGGCTTGGTGAGATAACATTTGGGCAACAGTAACGTTCTGCTTACCTGCCGCGCCGAATTCGGGCCAGTGTTGGCAGACGGTATCCGCATAGTTGATCTTGCCTTCATCAACCAGTACCGCCAGTGCCAGCGCCGCCATGCCTTTAGTGGTGGAATAAACGTTGACCAGGGTGTCTGCCTGCCAGGGCTGAGTCATCTCTGGATCCGTAAAGCCACCCCAAAGATCGACGACTTTCTCACCCTGGTAGTAAGCGCAAAAGCTGGCGCCCACTTCAACATCTAGCCATAGATCCTGGAAGGTCTGTTTGACCGCTTCGAAGCCCGTTGCTACCTCGCCTTGAATAGTGATGTCCATTTTCGCCACAGTACCTTATTTGGAGTAGAAATCTGGTGGATACTAACACTAACGGCGTGATGAGTAATGCCAGTCGCCAAGAGCTAATCACCCTGGCGTTTTTTCGTCACTTAAAGGCACGTCTCGGAAAGTATTGGGGCTGGCTAAGCGAGCTTGTTGTGCCAGTAGGGTTAAATTTGAAAACCATTCAGCTAAGGGCGGCTCACCGCACTGGGCGCTGAGCCGGTTGAAGTAGTCGGTCTGTTTTTCTGCCAACTTGTGGAAGTGTCGAGTTTTAATGCCTGCGTCACGAAGGCTTTGCACATGGGCCCGTTGGTCCGCTTCCATTTGCCTTTGTTCCGGCAGGTTGAATTGGCCGGCAAGCCAGCGAGCAAACCAGCGCGCCTGGATCTCAAATAAGGGAAATGGCACGATTAAGTAAGGCAGGCCGATGAATGCCAGGGTTGGATAGGCCGGCACGACAAGATCCTGATAGAGCGGACTCACCCAGTTGTCTTCGACGCTGACGATGTCGTTACTCAGGAAGGGAAATTGGTATTCGTAGCCAGTACAAAACATCAATACATCAATGTCAGTGAGTCGCTCGGCATCGCTGAGCACGAGGTCGCCCTGAGGATCAAAGCCGATGGGTTCGCCGTGAGTGTGAACCGGGTTGGGCAGGACCGATGCCTGCCTGCCCGCCAGTGCCTGGCCGCACCAATCTACCTTAGCTGCTGTGGTCGCGATTTCGCGAGAGATATCGGCTCCTGATGCCGCGGCCCCCCAGAGAACCACGCGTTGATCCTGGTAGGCCTTCGCGTCGCGGTAGTTGTGGCTATGGATGATACGACCTTTAAAATGCTCAATTCCGGGCAGATGTGGCACTCGGGGCTGGGAATAGTGACCGTTACAGACCATGACTGCATCAAAGGTTTCGGTTGTCAGCGAATGATCAGCAAGGTCCCAGGTGACTTGCCAGGAATTACTTTCAGGTCTGACGCTGACAATTCTGTGATTGCAGCGCAGATAGTTTTGGAGCTGGAAGTCACGACAAAAATTTTCCAGGTAAGTCAGCACGCACCGATGATGAGGAAAGCGAGGCCAGTCATCCTGGCCGCCACCCTGGCTATCAAATGGATAGTCAAGAAACGCCATGAGGTCACGAGGCAGGTTAGTTCGCAAGCTGGCATAGATCGATGAATACACCGGTTTGTCCGCCTGGCGCCCGCTCGGGTCGTCATCTATCGCCGGATCAAATACCCAGACGCCACCGATGCGAGCAGATTGCTCGAAAATCACGGGCTCGTGCCCGACTCTGATCAACTCTCGAGCCGCAACGAGGCCTGCTGCACCTGCGCCGATAATGGCGACTCGTCGAGTGTTCATCGTTCAGCGAGTCTCAGCCAGCGCCAGATCCTCGCGGATATAACGATTCGCCAGGGCATAGTGTAAGGCCGCCCACAGATTGATGCAGACGAAGATCATCAGGGAGTAGCGTAAGGACTCGTTACCGTAGTCTGTCTTGAAGTAGTCACTGAGTACGCCGACCAGTTGCGGGCCAATGCCGAGACCGATCAGGTTAGTTAAAAACAGGTTGATGGCCGCCGACACGGAGCGCATGCGAACCGGTACCAGGCTTTGAATCGCCGAAAATCCGGGGCCGATATAAAATCCGCTACAAAACGCCGGTATGCAGAATAAGGCGATTGCTAACCAGGTTGTCTCGACCAGAAAGGACGCGACTGCCAAAGGAACAACAAGGGTCAGGCCGATGGCGACTACCCACAGATTCCAACGCACATCTCTGGCAGACATTCGATCGGCGATCACGCCAGAGCAGAAGGTGCCAATACCGCCGATGATGCCGTACAGAAATGCAAGGGTAAAACCCACTTCGGTTTGGGATAAACCGTGTGATCTGACGAAGTAAGCGGGTAGCCATAAGACCATACCATAGCCAACAAAGGCGGCGAGGGAACCGCCGGCGACCACATGGCGCAGGGATTTTGTCGCCCACATGTTTCTCGCCACCGCCATGAATGACGGCGGTGTTGTATTGGTCTGCACGGTTTTCTCTGCGGCGCCTCGAGCAGGCTCGATCAAGGTGAATCTGACAATAAGAGCGATGAGCAACCCCGGCGCGCCGACCACAAAAAACGCGGTACGCCAGCCCAGATGCTGGCTCATCCAGCCGCCGCCAATATAGGCAAATAGCAGACCCAGGTTCACACCCACAGCAAAAACCGCCATTGCCGTTGAGCGTTGCTCAATAGGAAAGTAGTCGGAAATCAACGAATGCGAAGGTGGGTTGGAGCCAGCCTCGCCAATACCGACACCGATTCGAGTCAGCGCAAGCTGAAAAAATGAAGTGGCAAAGCCGCAGGCGATGGTCATCGCGCTCCATATTGTTATCGCAATCGCGATAATGTTGCGCCGATTGCCTCGATCCGCAAGCATGGCGATGGGCATGCCTAGGGTGGCATAAAAAATGGCAAAGGTCAGACCGACCAAAAACCCCATCTGCGTATCTGATGCGCCTAGATCATTCTTGATCGGTTGTAATAGGATGCCGACAATTTGTCGATCTACGTGGCTCGAGGTGAACACCAGGGTTAGCACAAACAGGGCGTAGTTGCGGTAGCGTTTGGTAATTATGACGGGTGCTTCAACGGGTTGTTGCATGAGCCTCCAGAATCTGGTTTCTAGGTTTTTTTATTGTGCGTGGAATATACCACAGTCACCCTAGGCGCAAAACTAAGACTGATCTGGTGTATCATGGGCTTAACCTTCTAGGGGAAATAGCGTGTTTACGGTGTCCTTGGTTCAACAAAAAGTATTGTCAGACTCGACGATCGAGCTAAAATTTCAACGCGACGACGGTGAACCTGTGGTGTTTGTTCCGGGTCAGTTTTTTCGCTTTGTGTTCACCGATGTAGATGGTGAGTTCGAACGCAGTTATAGCCTTTGTAATCTGACGCCTGATACGACGGGGATCTTACTGCTGGTGATTTCGAAGGTAGACGGTGGCCGCGCCACTCGCCTGTTGTTTAATGCTGAGTGCGGATTGAAAGCATCGGTGACCGGGCCATTTGGGCGGCTGGTACTCCCTGAAAAATTGCCCAAGAGATTGTTTTTGGTGGCGACCAGCGTTGGCATTGCGCCTTATCTGCCAATGTTGGGGGCGCTTTCGGGTCCCTTGTGCCGAGATGAAATTGAGGTTTTCCTGTTGCTGGGAGTGAGGGACCCCAGTGAATTCATCTATGCGACGGAACTCGTTGATTTTCAGCATCGCTACCCGCGCTTTCATTTACGCGTTTGCTACTCGCGCCGCTTGCCAGATTCGCCGCGATCCTTCGAAGGCTCGGGTTATGTTCAGGATTATTTGCCCGCAGTGATGACGAACCAGGATCTCGTGATGTTATGCGGTAATCCCATGATGGTCGATGCTTGCTTTGACAAGCTCAAGCAGGCAGGGCTGTCCAGTCGCCAGGTCATTCGGGAAAAGTACGTCTTCGCAAAGCAAACGACGGTTAAACCCCCAAGCGCCTTGAGTGCCGAACAAAAGCGTTTGATCGAAGAGAAGATGCAAAAATACCGAAGTTGATTACTGGGCGCGACATGCCCAATGCCACGGTTCGTAGTTGATGCCAGTGGTGTTGTTACGTGGATATGACATTGAGAACTCAAAACGGTGAGCATGCGTGTTTAGCCAGTCAAAAGCGGCGGTCTGATCAAAGGCTTCAGATAAGGGTTCTGGCCCAGGCGTAGATAAATCCAGGGCTCGCCCAGTGTGGTGTTCACTGAAACCGGGGATCGCACTGATCTTAAAAATATCATCTAACTGCTGGCCGGCCGCGACCTTCTTGCGGATCAAGCCACACTGATATTCAACGGAGCGAAACGCCGAGACGAGCTGTAACTCAATCTCGTCCTGGTGGGCGGCCAGTCGCATAGCTTGCCAGCACTTCAGGGTGAAGGGTGTCATCCACTGTTCCCGGTCGAAGACGTCGCGTCCGGCGGAAGCTAAATCTAGAGCTTCGAGTTGCAGTGGCAATTGACAGTTTAGGCGAAGGTTAACGTCGCCACCGAGCTCCCTCAGGAAATTGTCAATGATGTTCGTGTAGTCTTGGATAATCATTTAGTGACCCGCGCCCCCCCCGGCTTTGAGATAAAGTGTTGAGATAAAGTGTTGAGACAAAGTGTTGAAACAAAGTGTTGAAATGCATGGCTTGGATTCATAGTGTCATCACGCCTGCTAATAAGCTAAGCAGAAAGGTGCTCGAGAACAACGTGATATAGAGGAAGCCAAGACCCATGAATTTCACCATGGTGATAAAATAGCCTTGACCATAGACCCTGAGAAGACTCATGTACATATAGATTGGTATCCAAATAGAGAGCACCGTTGATGGGATCTCGGTACCGATAGATTGTTCTACAGGCGTCAATAAGCCTTCGAGTAGCAGGGCTAAAAAAATAAAGCTGTGATTGTGAACAGCGAGAATAAGGTGCTGCGTATAAAAGCGGCCGCTGCCAAGGTAGGCGAGTTTCAGTATCAAGGCGAATATGGGGAGCAGTATGAAAAGTACCGGTGGGGCTATGTCGAGTAGCAAACTGATGAGTTCGCTTGGATCTTCTTTGGCGAGTTCAACGGCTTTTCTCGCTTGGGCCTCGAGCCTGTTGCCCAGTTTGGTATTTTGCTCGGCGCTTAAACCGGGTAGCTGAACGTTGGCGTGGATGTCATCGATTGCTGAATCGGCTTCGACATACGCGGCGTCTTTTTCCGTATCTTGTTCCGGCTGTTGCTCGGAGTCTTGAGTCGCAACTTCAACGCCCGCCCCATCAGTAATGAAAGTGACCGGAGATTGTGCCGAGAAAAGGTTCTGAGCGGAGAGAAACAAAAAAAACAATATGCTGGCGATCAGGTACAAACGCAGAGGTTGGATATAGCGCGCGCGCCGCCCTGCGACGTATTCAGCGGCCAAAAATCCCGGGCGAAAAAACAGTGCAAACAGCGTTCTTGCCGTACGTGAATCGAAACTAAAAATATTTTCGAACGCTTCGCTCACCAAGGACCAGAAAAACCGATCCATCCCACGTTGGTTTTGGCCGCAGTGGTAACAATATTGCCCAGCCAGAGGGGTTTGACAATTTGGACAGTAGGCGGCGGCCGAGTCGTTGGTCTCTTGGTTCACGACAGTCAGGCGACAAAGCGCTCGAGATGATGATCGGTATTGCCGAATTGGGAATCAATCACCATCAACCTTTTGAAATAATGAGCTACTCGCAGTTCCTCCGTCATACCCATGCCGCCATGCAGTTGCACCGCATTCTGACCCACGAACCGAGAGGCCTTGCCCACCAGATATTTCAACGCGTGAATCGTTCGCTGGGTTTCGCTGCTGCCCTGGGTTTCCAGCATGTTGGCCTTCATACATAAGGACTGGGCCAGCGCATGCTCCATAAACATTTCAGTCATGCGGTGCTTGAGCACTTGAAACTCGCTGAGCGGGTGGTCGAATTGCTTGCGTTGTTTGGTGTAGTTGACGGTGTCTTCGTACAGGGTTTGCATGCCACCGATGGCTTCGGCAGCCAGCGCCAGAATCGCGCGGTTAGCGATTTTTTCGATAATGCCAAAGCCTTCGTCTAGTGGACCGAGGCGCTGGTCATCGCTGACGCGGACATTGGTGAATTTGATTTCAGAGGCCCTCAGGCCATCGACGGTGGGATAGTCTGTGCGCGTCAAGCCGTCGGCCGCAGCGTCGACAATGAACAAGCTAATACCATGAGGGTCCTGGCTGTCGCCGCTGGTACGAGCGGAGACCAAAATTTTGCCCGCTGATTGAGCGTTTAGGACCAGTGATTTTTCGCCGTTAATGAGGAAGTTGTCACCGTCGCGAATTGCGGTGGTGACCACATTGTTCAGGTCATGGTGGGCTTGCTGTTCAGCATAGGCGAACGTCGCAATCAGACTGCCGTCGATAATGGGTGGAATCAGTTCCGCCCTTTGCTGAGGGTTACCTGCTGCATTAATGGCACCACCAAACATGATGACCGTTGGCAGATAAGGCTCGAGGACCAGGCCCTTGCCGAACTCTTCAAGCATGATCATCGTATCCACAGGCGTGCCGCCGATGCCGCCGTCGTCTTCGTCGAAGGGCAGTGCCAACCAGCCGAGATCGGCGAATTGCTGCCAGTGCGCGCGGCTGAAACCCTCGTCCGAGGCCGATATTTTGTTGCGTTGACTAATATCGTAGTGGTCATCGACAAACTTTTTAACGCTGTCGCGCAACAAATTCTGTTCTTCGGTATAGGAAAGATCCATGTTATTGCCCTTTTGTTGAGTTAGCCTAAACCAAGGACATTCTTGGCGATCACATCTTTTTGTACCTCGCTGGCCCCACCGAAGATGGTGGTGGCGCGGGTGCCCAGATAAGCGCTGGTGGCGCCTCGAGCAAAGCCAGGTCCTGCAGCCGCGCCCCAAGCTGCAGCGTAAATACCGGCAGCCTCAAGGTTAAGTTCCGATACGCGTTGTTGAATTTCCGTACCCTTTAATTTCATGATGGATGACTCTGGGCCGGGATTGCCGCCGCTGGCAACTGAAGCCAGGCTGCGCAATTCGGTAAACTCCAGAGCCAACAATTCAGCCTCCAAGGCGCCGACTTTGTTGCGAAATGCCGGAACATCCATTAGCGTGCCGGCGCCGACCTTAACGCTCATGGCATTTTTCCGGGCTTTGGCCAGGCCGAGAACGGAGTTCTGAATACCGGCTAAGCCCGTGCGCTCATGGATCAGCAAACCCTTGGCATAGGTCCAGCCCTTGCCCTCTTCGCCAATGCGATTGTCGACGGGGACCTTGACGTCAGTGAGAAACACGTCGTTGACGGAGTGGCTGCCGCCCAGGGTGATAATGGGCTTGATCTCGACGCCAGGGTCATTCATGGGAATCAGCAGGAACGTGATGCCCTCCTGTTTTACTCCGGTGCTTTGAGTTCGAGTTAGACAGAACATCCAATGAGCAATATGGGCCAGCGTCGTCCAGGTCTTCTGGCCGTTGACAGTGTAGTAGGTACCATCTGCCGACAGCTCCGCACGGGTTTGAAGGTTTGCTAGGTCAGAGCCGGCGCCGGGTTCTGAGTAACCTTGGCACCAGTTCACCGAGCCATCACGGATGCCCGGCAGGAATCGGTCTTGTTGTGCTTTTGTGCCATAGTTCATCAGGATTGGGGCCAGCATGCCGACCCCAAAGGGAATCTGTGGTGGTGTGCTGTTGCGAGCCATCTCCATATCAAAGATATAACGCTGAGTCGGCGTAAATCCGGGGCCGCCGAACTCAACTGGCCATTTTGCGATGTCCCAGCCACCTTGATCGCGCATGGCCTGAAACCATTCGGCGCGTTTGGTCCACATTTCCATGCCCTTGGGCAAATTCTGCTTGATGAAGTCTTGAACCTTAACCTGAAATGCGAGGTCTTCCTGACTGAATTCGATGTCCATGGACTGGATGTCTCCTGGTGCGTAATCGGGTCATTGGCCTACTGTTATTGTCGTACTGTCATTGTTCGACGGGTCACTACGATAAGTCGTCGTCGAACGGGTGCATTGCAAACTATCATAGGAAGATTAAATAGGCATTACAACCGCGGGCCGGGTGTTGGGTGAGTCCGAGGTCATGAGCGGTTCACTGGCGCTACCAACGCGACGGATTGTTGGTCAGGGGTTCAAGGCCAGGCAGCCAGATTCGATGTTGGCATCGACAATTGCTCGACAGAATCTGTCGATAGCCTCTAGCCCTTCAAAATGTCCGACCTGAAGGCGATAGATCAGCCGTTGTTGCAGGTAGATGGTCTCGACAAAAGAATGCAGTTCAGAGAATAAGTCTGGGCGTTGCCGTTCTAAGGTCGCCCAAAAATTGATTGCTGCTGCAGAAGATCCGAAGGCGCCAAGCTGCACTCGAAAACCTGGCTCAACAGGCGCGATAGTGTGAGTGATCGCTGTGTGGCTTCGAGATTGGTTGGGTAAACGAAAATTCCAATCAGTGGTCCGGCTGAGTTTGGGTTGCTCCTCGTCGCTGGCTGGCACTGACGAGTTGGTGAGGCTTGCCAGACGCGCATTGGCGCGCTCGAATCCACCGGCCGCAGACTGCCTTAACCAATACAGAGCCTGGCTGATATCAACCGCTGTGCCTGAACCGTCGGCATAGAGATTGGCCAAGTGGTATTGGGCCGGTGGATAGCCCGCCGTCGCCGCCCGGGTATACCAGTTGAAAGCCAGATTGAGGTCTTCAGTAGTGCCTTCGCCGAACCGATGCATCAGGGCGAGGATGGTTTGGGCACGAGGGTCACCATCATCGGCGAGGGTGCTGAATTCAGCGAATGCGGTCACATAGTCACGCTCTTGATAAGCCTGGGTGGCCGAGTCTAAATCAGCCCGCAGGTCGGTTGTGGCAAGGCACAGCAGGCTACAAAGGATGAAGGTACGCATGGGTGCAGTCTAATCAATCCGGTGGGTAACGGGTAGGCGCTGAGTGGCAATTTCCGTAAGGTGCCAGCGGTCAGGCTAGTTAAGGACTATGCAGGGGATGCCGCGACAAAGCCCGCCAACGGGCTTATGATAGTGGCGCAAGCTGTGAAAATCGACGTCGTAGCGAATAGCGAAGCCAGCGATGTTCCTGCGGCTACACATCATTTATAGAGTGAAGAGGTATTACTTGCGATGGAATTGCATACATTAGCCCGTGAGGCTGCCGTTAACTTGCTGAAGCTGGGGCAGACCGTTGCCGTGGCCGAGTCTTCAACTGCAGGACTGGTTTCGGCCAGTCTGCTCGCAATTCCCGGCGCCTCGGCCTATTACGCCGGTGGTAGCGTCATATACACGCGTTTGTCCCGTAAGCGATTCCTCACACTTGACCCGGCGCTACTCGCCGGTCTGGCGCCCTTGAGCGAAGAGATGGTCAGGGTTTTCGCGGATGCGGCTCGGACTAGCCTGAATGCAGAATGGGGGATCGCAGAACTGGGCGCCGCAGGGCCCACAGGAACGCCCTATGGTCATCCTCCGGGTGTGAGTGTTATTGGGGTGTCTGGCCCCGTGAACCTGTCTATGCGCATCGAAACCCACAGTGCGGATCGAGAGCAGAATATGTGGCACTTCACCCAGGAAGCGCTCAAGTTGCTGGCGCGAGCGACGGCGCAAGCGCTGCCGCTGCCGCCGGCATCTGCCGCTCAGAAAACCCCCATTAATAACTAACAAGAGATGAATCATGGCGAAGCTCTCGAGTGGCACGTTGGCGCGGATAATAACAACTGGGGGGCTCTGGTTCGGGATTTTTGCCCTGGGTGCATGCTCAAGCCAGGTTGTCGCGCCTTTAGATGGGCAGGATGGACGGCTCTCACCGTGCCCAGCGGCACCCCATTGTGTCACCAGTGAAGTGGCTGAGTCAGCGAGCGCGTATGTCGCACCCATTGCAATGAATGGGCTCACCAGCCTGCAGGCGCGAAACTTGTTGATCCGCGCGATGACTGAAATGCAGGGCCAGATTAATACACAGACAGATCGATATCTGGCAGCTAGCTTCAAGAGCAAAATGTTTGGCTTTATCGATGATCTTGAGTGCCGAATTGATAGCGCGGCGGGAGTGATTCAGGTGCGCTCGGCTTCGCGGCTGGGATACTATGATATGGGCGCCAATCGACGCCGAGTCAACGAACTGCGGCAACGCTTTGCAGCTTTGCGGGATGGCTGAGTCGCGGTTCAGGCCGACTCTTTAGATTTGCGCTTTAGACCCGCTATTGAGACCAGTTGTAGAGGGTGAGCATTTAGCGATACCCCTTGGATGGCGCCGACAGGGTGGCGAAAAATCCGTCTCGAGTGTTATCGTCTTAGCCCCTCTGGCTCATTCAATGGCTTATTCAATGGCTCATTCAATGGGTCTGGCAATGGGTCTGGGTATTTTTTCGAAGTATTGGTACAAATAATCGATATTTGACGCAAAGTGGGTTTCTTTGACGAGCTTGAAATCCGGCGTCGGAAAGTCAGGAAATGTGATGTCGCCTTCAACTTCAGTTTGAATGGTGGTGAGGTGGACCGCATCCGCCAGGCCTTGGGCCAGTGCTTGCTGATAGATCTGGCCGCCACCAACAATAAAGACCGGCCGCTGATCATCGCTGACTGATTCTAGCGCAGTGATCAGAGAGCTGGCGATCTCGCAGCCAGGAACTGAATAGGCGCTATTGCGAGTCACAATAATCGTACTTCTACCGGGTAGCGGTCTGCCGATGGATTCGTAGGTTTTGCGGCCCATGATGAGAATGCCGCCGATGGTAATCTCGCGAAACAGTTTTTGCTCACCCTTTACCTGCCAGGGGATATTCGGACCATTACCGATGATATTGTTTAGCGCGCGTGCGGCCACCAAGCTAACGCGCACTTACATCTGCTCAACAGTGTCGATGCCCAACAGGCCCAAACCCTGTTGGATGACCTGAGCGGTGAGATCCGCAATCAGCAGGCGACTGGTGGTGACCTCGGGCGCCGCCTTAAGAATCGGGCAGGCTTCATAGAAAGACATAAACAATCCTGCGAGTTCAAACAGATAGTTGCAGAGGATATTGGCCTGATAGTCCTCCGTGACTGCGTCAACCGTCTCACTGAACTGTAGTAGCTTCAAGCCCAGTTGCATCTCAAGCGGCTCCTGGATCAGTATGTCACCGCTCAAAGTGCTGGGATCAATGTTTGCGCGGCGGAAGATGCTGCGGATCCGTGTGTAGGCATACTGCAGATAGGGTGCAGTGTTGCCTTCAAAGGACAACATGGTGTCCCAGTCAAAGACGTAGTCAGTGAGGCGATTTTTGGACAGTTCGGCATACTTAATGGCACCGACACCGACGACGCGAGCAATCTCGTGGCGTTGCTCGGCGTCCAGCTCAGGGTTCTTGGTGCTGACCAGTTCAAAGGCACGGGCAATGGCTTCGTCAATCACCTCGATCAGTTTGACATCAGCGCCGTCGCGGGTTTTGAAAGGCTTGCCGTCCTCCTTGAGGATCACGCCGAAAGGCAAGTGCCGAAAGTCTTGCGTGTCGGTGATATAGCCGGCTTGCCTGGCGACCGAAAATAACTGTGAGAGGTGCAATCGCTGGCGCGCATCGACAAAGTACAAGGCGCGATCGGTCTTGAGTGTTTGACTTCGATACCTTACGGCGGCGATATCACTGGCCATATAGGGATAGCCGCCATCTGACTTCTGCACTATAGCAGGTAAGGGGTTGCCATCTTTACCCTTGAACTCATCCAGGAAAACACACTTGGCGCCGTTAGAAACAGTAATCAGTCCCTGGCTTGTCAGTTCATCGACGACCACGGGCAGATCAGCGTTGTAATCGCTCTCAGCTTTGATGTCGGCTGGCGTGAGACTGATATTGAGCTTGTCGTAAACCGCCTGGCAGTGCTTGACTGACTCGGTGATAAATAACTGCCACAGTTCCCGGCAGCGCGGTTCGCCAGATTGGAGTCTGACCACATATTCTCTGGCCCGTTGGGCAAACTCCGGATCGGACTTAAACAAGCGGCTGGCAGCCATATAAAATTTTTCAAGATCTTTGAGTTCACTGCCCAGCGCGACGCCACTGGTGTCTAGCTGGTCCATATAGGCGAGCAGACTGCCGAATTGTGCACCCCAGTCCCCCACATGGTTCGCACGGATAACGTGATGGCCTTGAAATTCGAGGCTGCGCGCGGCGGCGTCACCGATTGATGTGCTGCGTAAATGGCCAATATGCATTTCTTTCGCCAGATTTGGTGCTGAGTAATCGATCACGATCGTCTCGGCGACTCGGGGCTGAACACCGAGTCGGCTGTCCTGACGCAGTTCGGTCAAGCTGGCGGCAATAAATTCTGCTGAAAGGTGAATGTTGATAAAGCCCGGGCCCGCGATTTCAATCTTGGCAGCGGCGGGGAAGTCGAGCGCCTCGATCATTGTGCCTGCCAGCGCCCGTGGGTTCAGGCCAAGGCGCTTGGCCGCGCCCATCACACCATTGGCCTGATAGTGACCGAATTCTGGGCGCTGGGAATTTTTGATGACCGCAGGCGCCTCGGCCGCACCGGCTTGAGTGAGGGCGTTGGAAATGGCCTGGTCGATAAAGAGCTTGAGGTTCATGGTTGATAATATCGAGGTTGCAAAAACCTCGCCATGTTAGCGGTTTCGCTATCGCGGCGCCACAATGTCGAGGCTCGGAAACCATCTGGCGTCAGGATTTTTTGTTGATTGGCAGGATTTGGCTTGCTGTACGCTGTCTTCTCCCAGGGCACGGTGATCTCTCATGCGGTAACACTGCTGACCATCGCAGCAGGTGATGGCGTCCAATTCTAAACTTGAGTAGGATAAAGGGACACTTCGTGGAGATTGAGTCGATGCAACAAAATGGTTTTCACCATGTCGCCTTCGCCTGTCGAGACCTGGATGCGACAGTTGCCTTCTATCAGGGACTGTTGGAATTTCCTCTGGTCCATACTGAGATGCAGGGTAACGCCGACGGTTTCCTGCGGCATATTTTTTTCGACTTGGGGGACGGTTCAAGCCTGGCATTTTTTTACCTGCAAGGCATTGGTGAGCCGAAAGACTATCCCACGGCAATCTCGACGGATCTGGGTTTGCCGATCTGGGTTAACCATGTGGCCTTTCGTGCTGACCAGGCACGCTATGACCAGGTTAAAGAAACCATGACAGCGCAGTTGATCAAACCCGTAATGGAAGCAGACCACGGTTGGTGTCGATCCGTTTACTATGCTGATCCGAATGGTATTTTGATCGAGTTTTGTGTTGATTCACCGGGTTTTAAGCCAGATCCAAAGGCGGCCATGGATCTGTTACATGCTGTGCCAGAGGGCTATACAAAATAGCCGAGAGGTTGATGGGTTAAGTGATCGGGCCGCACCTACTTAAGGTGGTGGCGGATGCGCTCGCAAAGTAGGTCAGTACTATAAGGTTTCTGGATAAAGTCGAGGCCTTGCTCGACAATAAAGCGAGTATGAGTGCCGTTATAGGGATAGCCACTGGTGTAGATCAATCGGACACTCGGCGAGATGGCACGCATGTGTTCAGAGGTTTGCCAGCCACCTATTTTCGGCAACACGACGTCCATGATGACCAGATCGATACGTTTGTGTTGAGTCTTAAAAATCCTCAGGGCTTCGTCACCATCTCTGGCTTCTATGACGTTATAGCCGACGCCGCGGAGTATCAGTCGCGCCAGATCTCTGACATGGTCGCTGTCTTCAACTAAGAGTAGGGTTTCTGTGCCGCCGATGAGTTTACGTCGGTCTTTGCCCGGTGTTTGCGGTGGACTGTCGTGGCTGGCAGGGAGGTGAACCCGAAACGTAGAGCCGCCGCCCTGGGTGCTGAGGATCGTGATAAAGCCTCTGTGTTGCCTAATAATATCATCCACCAGCGACAGCCCAAGGCCGGTACCCATGCCCTCTGGCTTGGTCGTAAAAAACGGCTTAAAGATATGTTCCAGATCCTTTTCGCTGATACCGGTGCCCGAGTCAGCGATTGAAATGGTCACGTAATAGCCCGGCTGAATTTTGCGATCAGTGACGCTGTTGATATCTTTGATGAGTTGGCGATCAGTATTGATCGACAAGCATCCTGGTTCCAGCATGGCATCGCGAGCATTGATCACTAGATTGATGATGACCTGTTCGATCTGAGACGAGTCAGCCAGTACGAGGGCTTTGTCTGTGCTTCGGTTGATAAGGATGTCGATATTCGCTGGCAGCAGGCGGCGGATCAGCAGGTCGAGATTGACTATAAGATCATTAATATCGATGACTGAACGTTCAGCCTCTTGGGGTCGGCTGTATGTGAGTAATTTATGGGTCATGTCGGCGGCAAGGCGGCCGGCATTCTGAATTTGGATGAGATAGCCGTGGCGCTCAGCAGTCCTGAGCGTTGGCTCTAGGCACAATTCGGAATAGCCGTTTATGGCAACTAACAAGTTGTTAAAGTCGTGGGCTATGCCGCTAGCTAGGTGACCTACTGCTTCCATCTTTTGGGCTGCGAGCAGTTGGTATTGCAATGCTTGCTGTTCATTCTGTGTTTGTATATGCCTAGAATTATCGCGAATGATTACAGTGCTTTGGTGTTGGCCCTGTAGGTACTGACGATTGACGAAAACTTCAACTGGAATTGTCTGGCCATTCTTGTGTTGCCCGCTGAATGCCTGGCGAGGCTTTTTGTCACTTTTCTGCTGCATGCGGGTGCCTGCAGTTCCACTAATGTGGTCAGCGTCGCTGGATTGCTCGTTAAGTACGCTCGAAGTATCGGTGCGGCTAGTCAAGGCAGGTAGTAAGTCGGCTAGGCTTCGACCATGCAATTCTTGCGGGCTAAAACCGAATATAGTGTTGGTAGCCTTATTAGATGCAGTAATTTCGTTTTTGTGATTGACCAGCAATATAGCTTCGGACGAGTGTTGAAACAGCGTTGCGTAGTTAGCCGCGGCTTCCTGAATTTCAGATTGAAGGTCGTGAACTGCGCTCAGGGATCGCGCGACGATAACAATGGCATGCGAATTGCCGCCGTTCTCGAGTTGCGATTGGAATTCGATCTCTGCTGGCAGCCAATAGCCGTCGCTATGTTTGAGTTCCGTTGTTATGGTGCTGGTTGCATTGTTCGGGGCGCTAAGTTTGTTGAGGCTCGATTGGAGGTGCTTAGCGGCATCAGGGGCAAATAGTCGTTCGATGGTAAGTGCTCGGAATTGTCTTCGTGAATATCCAAGCCATTGTTGGATAGAGGGTGTTACGTAGGTTGTCTGGCGTTGGCTGTTCACGATCCAGAGACTTTCTGTCAAATGACTTGTGACCGTATCGTATCGATATTGCAAGTCTCTCATTTTCTTTTGAGAGCTGGCGGTCTGATGTGCAATGCGGTTGTGTTCTTCGCTCTGGGCAAAGGTTTGATCAAACTGCTTCATCACTAATGCTGTCTGCTCGCGCCTGTTAGTTGCTGAGGGGATCAGTCTTCGGGCCGCGTGCCGAGCCAGATCCAGCAGCGGAACATGAATATCAAAAGTGGCTCGTTGTGCTGTTTGGTGCCAAGTCACATGTTTCAGATTCTTGGTGTTGCTGTTAAGCAAGCCAGCCATTTGACCGCGCAGCAGATGATATAGCGCTATGGATGGCTGGTAGCCGTGCTGCATGTGCAGCTTTACTCGGAAGTAGGTTGCACTGATTTGTTGCAGTGCCAGTCGGCAGGGCAGCATTTTTTCGACGGTACCAGCGGCACCGAAAGCGAAGCAATAAGCCTCTCGCGTGCCTGGCAAGGTGTGGCTGATCAGCTGGCAGGTTCGGAAGTGATGGTTGCTCCACGAATGCATTCCTGCGGCGGCGATCTGGTCACCATCAAGGGCGCTGGTTAATATTCTGTCGATCAATAGAAACTTATCCCAATCAAAAAGTATCTCGGCGTTGGAAAGACGAGCGCAAGCATCTTCACAAATAGCTAAGGTTGTTTGATTCTTAAGATGTTGACGGCACAGCGTCATGAGGCAGCCTAAATAATGGCAGCTGATGTCTAGCTTATCGTCGATCAATGTGTGGTAGTGGGCGTTCTCTTCCATGAGATTACCAATCAGCGCCATATAGCGAGTTAGAATAATCTCTGCATCGAGGCTGCCGGTCAAGAAGTCTGTGAGGGAAACCGGTGGGTTATGGGCGTTTTGTCGATTGGTCGATCAAAATTTGTGCACGTCGGCAGAGTTCTGGATAATTTTCGAGATCCTTCGCACCTTGAGGTGTGAGGCTATAGACCCCTCGGCTAACGCGTTCGAACCAATGATAATGGTTGGCGCTGAGAATGCTTGAGGTTTTTTCGCCGGTGCCCTGCTGACGTAATTCTCGAGTTGAAGAGGCTCCGTTGTGTTGTAGGCAGCAAGCAATCAGAACGGCGTTTTCCCGATAGGCGGTAATGAGTTTTTGTTGATGAATACCGCCGGTGTTGTAGCTGCCTGATCGGCCCTCTATTTCGCGAACGATCGCTGTTTGTTGTTTGGATTTTCGTGGTGTCACATCTTCAACTACTTCGATTTCGTGCTCTGGCAGGGTGATCGCTGAGCTGCCTGAAGGGTCGAATTCCTTTTTAACGCTGACGCCGAGGGGACCGAAGTTTACGACCAGCAAGCCGAGCTGCAACTTTCGTAGAACACGAGTGGTACCTCGCCATTGTCGACTTCGACGATTGGCGATTTCAGGAACAGCAACATAGACAGCACTGGTGATGGCCTGGCGATCGGTGGCTTGGATCAGCAACGTTAAATTAATGCTGGTTTTGAGTTCAATCACAACAATCTGTTGGCCTCTTTGAGCCACGATATCACAATGCCGCACTTCGGCCTGGACGACATAACCGTGGTCCTGAAGGTAGTCTTTCACGGGCTGGTATAAGTCGATTTCGAGCATGAGATTCAATTTTCAACGTTGAGTCAGAGCAAAATGGGTGCGTAGTAGTTTGTACTCAATCTATTGAGTTTCAGTATTCGGCAGGCGCGCCAGCAGTTTCGGATACAGGCCGCCAAAACTACTATTGCTCATAATAAGTATATGCCAGACCCCTGGCGTCTGGATAATGGCTAATGCCTGCTCGACAATATCGTCAATGGAATCGGTGATAAGAACGCCTGGACCGGCGAGCTTGTCGGCCATATCCCAGCGAGCGTTAGTGGGTCGATACCAGATGACCTGTTCTGCCTTGCTCACGGCCGCCTTTAGCGTGTCTTCGTGTGTGCCATTGCGCATGGTATGGGAGCCAGGTTCGATGATGGCCAGGATGTTTTCCTGGTCGACCTTGTTGCGCAGGCCCTCGAGCGTCGACGCGATCGCCGTTGGGTGGTGAGCAAAATCCTCAAAAACATTGAGTGTAGCTGAGCTGTAAATAAGCTCCATGCGACGTTTAACACCCTTGAATTCGTTGAGCGCATCGCAGGCAATGGCAGGGGTGACGCCAATGTGGCGGGCGGCTCCGATAGCCGCCAGCGCGTTGGCCATATTATGCTTGCCGGTCATGGACCAATCGACGATGCCTTGCAGGTTGCCGCCGACGCTCACCTGGAAGCGGCTGGCATCATTGCTGAGTAAGTGGCCTGTGATATCTGCGGGGCTCTGCCTGTCGTCACCAAAACTGATGCGTGGCGTCCAGCACCCGCGCTCGAAAACAGCCTTGAGATTGTCATCCTGTGCCGGGTGGATAACGAGACCTGTACCAGGAATCGTACGCAATAAGAGATGGAACTGGTTTTGGATTGCATCTAGATCGGGAAATATATCGGCGTGATCGAATTCAAGGTTGTTCAGAATGGCTGTCCTGGGACGATAGTGCAGGAATTTCGAGCGTCGGTCGAAGTAGCTGGTGTCGTATTCGTCTGCTTCGATGACAAAAAATGGCGAGTCGCCCAGACGCGCCGATTCACCGAAATTAAGCGGTACGCCACCCACCAGGAACCCCGGAGACAGGCCAGCATATTCTAAAATCCAAGCCACCATACTGGTGGTCGTCGTCTTGCCATGAGTACCAGCGACGGCAATAACCCATCGATCGGGCAGCAAATATTTGCCGAGCCATTCTGCGCCGGAGGTGTAGGGAAGCCCGGCATCCAATACATGCTCGACGGCAGGATTACCCCGAGGAAGATTAGCGTTCCCGATCATCACCAGGTCGACATCGGCAGGTATGTTGGCTTTGCTGAAACCATTCTTGATTTGTATGCCCGCTTGTTGGAGCTGGTCGCTCATGGGCGGATAAATATTTTCATCACAACCGCTGACCTGGTGTCCCAATTGTTTAGCCAGCAATGCAATGCTGCCCATCAGTGTGCCGCAGATACCAAGTATATGAACGTGCAAAGAGGTCTCCTTTCAGGTCAGCGTTTGGGTTGGAAACAACATCTGCGAGGCGGCAATGGTTAACACCTCGAGTGTGAAGGCGAGTGCAATGCCCTGGAAAACGCTGATTTCCATCGATCGATGGAAAATAAAGCCGACGATCGCTAATGACCAGAAGAAGATGACCCAGAATGCAGATTTCGCGAACAGGCCTAGGAGTTCGGCGTCGCTATTCACCAACAAAAGATTAACCATCAAGAGGAAGACCAAAATAATGGTGTTCGTGGCAAACAGAGAGATCAAGGTCGGAATTGCTCGGCCTGCGGTTTTCTTTAGCCAGAGAATGCCGTAGACAAGGGATCCCTCAATGAGGACCTCCACAGCAAGGCTGCCACACAGGTCGCCGAAGCTAAGACTTGGACGAATCAGGTTGACGGATATAAAAGCGACGACCAGATAGACGGCGAGTGCGGTAAGCAGAATCGGCAGGCTGGACGGTACCTTGTCGGGCCCGACACGTAGCAGGCACATCTGCCAAAAATAGAGCGTGATTTGTAACATGGTGGGATTATCACTGATAACTGACGCCGCGTACACGTCAGAGGCTGCGAATAGCTTGTAAAGCTTCGCGAAAAGGTGCGATTTCAGGCTTTGGGGAAGCCGTGACATAGATCATTGGCTCTGCTGAATGGGAAAGTTAGGATCCGCACCACAATATAGCAACGGTCAGCATCTATAAGTTAGGTACATTCAAGCCTCGTAATATAAAAATATGGTGGTGCGAGCGGAGTAAAAAACAAATTCACCTGAGTGTCGAGTTGCCATACATGTCTGACCAGCCTGTTCATCGCCTGCCTGATTATAATCTGAAGGTGGTCCGCCAGTTTGCAATCATGACGGTGGTCTGGGGCATCGTTGGTATGCTAGTGGGTGTGCTCATCGCGGCGCAGCTTGCCTGGCCCATCATGAACTTCAATAGTGAATACCTGCATTTCGGCAGGCTTCGGCCATTGCATACCAACGCGGTCATATTTGCCTTTGGTGGCTGCGCGTTAATGGGCACCTCCCTGTATATCGTTCAGCGCACTTGCCAGGCTAAGTTGTTCTTAAGTGGCCTTGCCAGTTTTGTGTTTTGGGGATGGCAACTGGTTATCGTCTTGGCAGCCATCACGCTGCCCATGGGTCTGACGACTTCCAAGGAATACGCTGAGCTGGAATGGCCAATCGATATTCTGATTACCCTGGTCTGGGTGGCTTATGGGATCGTCTTTTTTGGCACTGTCGCGCAGCGCAAGACCCGGCATATCTATGTGGCTAACTGGTTTTTTTCCGCGTTTATCATTGCCGTTGCGATTTTGCACGTGGTTAATAGTCTTGCCGTGCCAGTGACGCTCACTAAGTCCTATTCTGTCTACGCCGGTACCGTTGATGCCATGGTTCAGTGGTGGTACGGGCACAATGCGGTGGGTTTCTTCCTGACCGCCGGTTTTCTGGGCATGATGTATTACTTCGTGCCAAAGCAGGCCGGGCGGCCTGTGTATTCCTATCGTTTGTCTGTTGTTCACTTCTGGGCACTCATTTCTATTTATGTCTGGGCCGGCCCGCATCACCTGCACTATACGACGCTGCCAGATTGGGTGCAGAGTCTTGGCATGGCCATGTCTTTAGTCCTGCTGGCGCCTTCATGGGGCGGCATGATTAACGGCATCATGACCTTGTCAGGTGCCTGGGATAAGCTTCGAACTGACCCGATTTTGAAGTTCCTGGTGGTGTCGTTGTCGTTTTACGGTATGTCGACCTTTGAAGGTCCGATGATGGCGATTAAGTCGGTCAACTCGTTATCCCACTACACTGATTGGACCATCGGCCATGTTCACTCAGGAGCGCTCGGCTGGGTGGCGATGATTTCCATCGGCGCTATGTATCACATCATACCTATTTTGTATGGCCGCAAGCAGGGTGAGATGTACAGTGAAAAACTCATCGATCTGCATTTCTGGATGGCGACCATTGGCACGGTACTGTATATCGCTTCCATGTGGGTCAACGGCCTGATGCAGGGCCTGATGTGGCGTGCGGTGAATAGTGATGGCACGCTCACCTACAGTTTTGTGGAGTCGGTGGAAGCTAGCCTGCCTGGTTATATCGTTCGCTTTATCGGCGGCGGAGTATTTCTTACGGGCATGTTGGTGATGGCCTATAACGTCTGGCAGACCACCAGGATGCCGCAACGGTTGGTTGTGGAGAAGCTCGCGTGAACGATTTCATCGAAAAAAATATTGGCGTCATGATGTTGCTGATTCTGATTGCCGTGAGCTTTGGCGGCATCATCGAGATTGTGCCGCTGATGAATCAAAATGTCGTGACTGAGCCCATCAAGGGACTTAAACCATTGTCGCCACTGCAGTTGGCGGGTCGGGATATTTATATCAGAGAAGGCTGTCATGTTTGTCACTCGCAGATGATTCGGCCATTGCGCTCTGAGGTTGAGCGCTACGGCCACTATACGGTGGCTGGTGAATTGGTCTATAACCACCCCTTCTTGTTTGGCTCGAAACGCACCGGGCCAGATCTCGCCCGAGTGGGTGGGCTTTATAGCGATGCCTGGCATCGAGCGCATCTCTATGACCCCAGGGCAGTTGTGCCTGAATCTAACATGCCTGGCTTTACTTGGTTATTTGACACGCCGGTGGAGGCTGCAGTGTTGCCGGCAAAGCTGAGGGCCTTGCGGAGTGTGGGTGTGCCTTATACGGATGAGGCGATTGCCACCGCCACACAGGGGCTTGAAGATACTAGTGAAGCCGATGCGCTGATTGCTTACCTGCAGCAGCTCGGTACCTTGATCGAGGACCGGAGGTAAATATGGATATGACTGACTTCCGCGGCCTGGCAACCGTCTTGTGTGCCCTGGCTTTTATTGCTGTGGTTATCTGGGCCTATGGGCCGAGTCGAAAACAGTATTTTGATGATGCGGCCCAATTACCCTTTGCCGATGAGGAGAAGCCGGCTGATGAGTAGCTTCTTTAGCACGTTCGTCATCGTGGGTGCCTTGGGTTCATTGCTGGCATTTTTCCTGATTCTGCAAATGAATAACCGCACCAGCAACAAGCCAGGTCAGACGACGGGGCATCAATACGACGGCATCGAAGAGTTCGATAATCCGCTGCCTGCATGGTGGTACTGGGGCTTTATAGGGACGATTGTTTTCGGCCTGGGCTATCTTGCGTATTACCCGGGGCTGGGTAATTTCCCGGGCTTATCCGGCTGGACCCAGATCAATCAGCTCGAAGCAGAGCAGGCCATTGCCGATGAGCACTATGGGCCAATTTTTGCGCAGTATCGTGAGATACCCATTGAAACACTAAGCGGTAATCCGGCCGCGATGAAAATGGGTCATCGGCTGTTCATCAATAACTGCGCTGTCTGCCATGGGGCTGCTGCCACTGGCAGTTTCGGTTTTCCGAACCTGACAGATGCCGAGTGGATCTGGGGCGGAGAGGGTGACGCCATCGAGACAACTCTGCGTTATGGTCGTAATGCGGTGATGCCTGCCTGGCAGAGTGTGCTGGGTGTTCAAGGGATAAAAGAAGTCACTGAGTATGTGCTGTCGTTGTCAGGGCGAGATGTGGATGCGGCTCTTGCCAGCAGTGGTCAGACACATTTCACGACCTATTGCACCCTATGCCATGGACCTGAGGGTAAGGGTCAGGTGATGTTCGGCGCGCCAGATCTTACCAATGATATTTGGTTATACGGTAATTCGCGAATGCGTATTGCCCAGGTGATAAAAAATGGTCGAAACGGTGCTATGCCAGCCTTCGAATCCAGATTAGGGCAGGACAAGCTGCATATTTTAGCCGCCTATGTGAAGAGTCTGGGTGAAAGTTGATGAAAACTGGCGACTTGTGGGCAGGCTCTGCCAAAGAAGTTTCTGTTAGATGAGTGCGCCAGATAACTCATTAGCCAATTCAGCAGACAAGATTCCATCGGTGGATGTCGATTCGAGTGTTTACAACCTGTACGAAAAGCGTGAAAAAATTTTCACTCGTAGTATCGAAGGTTTTTTTCAGAATGTTCGATTATTCACCGGCTGGCCTTTGTTGTTGGGCTATTTCCTCACACCCTGGTTGGTGCTTGATGGCCGTCAGGCAATTTTGTTTGATTTGCCTGCTCGAAAGTTCCACATTTTTTGGTTGACGTTCTGGCCTCAGGACTTTGGTTTTCTCGCCTGGACATTGATGATTGCAGCCTTTGCGCTGTTTTTTATCACGACCCTGCTGGGGCGGGTCTGGTGCGGTTACACCTGCCCGCAGACGGTCTGGACCGCAATTTTCATGTGGGCAGAGCAAGTCGCTGAGGGCGAGCGGCATCAACGGATTAATCTCCAGAATGCACCCTGGAGCCTGGAAAAAGTGTTCAAGCGTTTCGTCAAACACGGTATGTGGATGGGCTTTGCCGTGTTGACCGGTCTGACCTTCGTCAGTTATTTCTATGGTGCCCGGCCACTGGTGACAGACATCTGGAATCTACAGTTGAGCGAACCAGGGCTATTCTGGTCGGCCTTCTTCACGCTCGCGACCTATGCCAATGCCGGTTGGATGCGAGAGCAAGTCTGCATTCACATGTGTCCCTATGCCCGCTTTCAATCGGCCATGTTCGATAAGGACACGCTGGTTGTGAGCTACGATCCGCGCCGTGGTGAAGCCCGTGGACCTCGCAAACGTAGCGCAGATCCCGCCGAGCTGGGTCTGGGTGATTGCATCGATTGCTCCCTGTGCGTGCAGGTTTGCCCGACGGGGATCGATATTCGTGATGGGTTGCAGTACGAGTGTATTAACTGTGCGAGTTGTATCGATGCCTGTGACTCGATCATGACCAAGATGGGCTACGCGCCGGGGTTAGTTGCCTATACCACGGAGAACCAGTTGGCGGGTCAGACTTGGACCTGGAAGCGTCCCAAGCTGCTAGCCTATGGGATGGCGGTGCTCATAATGATGACGCTGTTTGCCTATAGTTTAGCGACTCGAATACCCCTTGAACTGGATGTCATGCGCAACCGTGGTGAATTATACCAGGAAGTAGCCGGGGGGCTGATTCGCAATACCTATCTGCTCAAAGTGATGAATATGGATCGTCAAGCCCACGCTTATCGGCTCAGTGTTACTGGTCTGCCGACGCCTCGCCTGGTGCCGGACGCCATCATCATGGCGCCGGCTGGTGAGATTGTAGAAATTTCTATTGATGTGCTGGTAGATCCTGATGCTTTGCGCGGGGTCAACACCGAGATAGAGTTCAGGGTTGAGACTGAGGATGGCCGTTGGTATGCGACCAGTGAGAGCCGCTATTTGGGACCCGCACCACTGAGAGGCCCCTATGGCGACTGATTTTTCTACCAATCGGTCCGACTCCTCGCCTGCGGTGGTCGAGCTGCCTTGGTACCGTTGCACCTGGCCCTGGGTATTGATCTCGATACCGTTTGCGGCGGTCCTGTTTGGCATCCTGATGATCTATATGGTCACGCGCTACCCCGACGATCTGATGGTCGATAACTATTATAAAGAAGGTATGGCGATCAATCAGTCGCTAGCGATGGATGCGGCAGCACAAGCATTGAACGTTGAGGCCAGCCTGCTCAAACTTGAGTCAGGCCAGATCCAGTTCGCCATTCGAGGCGTCACCGACAGCGTCGTGGTCCTTGAGCTATTCCATGTGGTCGATCACGGCAGGGATCAAACATGGATTCTGTATCCTGAGCCTGGCGTTCCGGAATCACACACGGTGATCTATTCGAGTCACGATAAAGGCTTCGAGGCGCTGATCAGCGGGCAGGGTATCTGGTATCTGCAACTCACTGGTGCAGACGACCATTGGCGTTTGCGGGAGCGAATCAAGACGCCCGTCCAGCAATTGGTGCTGCATAGCCAATGAATCTCGCAACCGAAAATCCAAGCAAGAAGACGACTCAACAGCCGATACCTGACCAGAGCATGGCTGCTCGGCGTCTGGATTTTGCTGAGAGTATTTCGAGCCTTAACGCATCGACACGGTTGTCAGTGCGAGTCCCTGATATTCGGTGTGCAGCCTGTTCCCTGACAATCGAGCGACACTTGAGTGACATGCCTGAAGTCACTCGAGTAGCGACTAATCTTGCGGATAAGCGAGTGGTTGTGGATTTCATCGCTGGTGATGCCATTGACTTCGTTGATGCTATTGAAGGGCTGGGTTATACGGTGTTGCCTGATCGCCTGAACCTGGCACAGGCCGCTTTGCAGCAAGAGCGTAAATCGATGCTGGCACGTATGGGTGTGGCAGGTATCGGCATGATGCAGGTGATGATGTATGCCTTGGCCGGATATTTGACTGGAGCGAGCGACTTAGAGCCAGCCTACGAGGGGCTGATGCGTTGGGCGAGTTTGGCGGTCGCAACACCCATCGCTCTGTACAGTGCTATGCCGTTTCATCAGGGGGCACTCCGTGATGCGCGCAACCACCACCTAGGTATGGACGTGCCTATTTCGTTGGCTATCCTGGCGGCCTATGGCCTGAGTCTGGTGAACACGGTCCTGCATACCGGGGCTGTGTATTTCGACTCGGTTTGTATGTTTGCTTTCTTGTTGCTCGTAGGTCGTTATGTGGAGTTGGGTTCGCGGCAAAAATATCAGCTGAGCCAGAACTTAAACGATCATGTTTTGCCCACTGCGGTGCAGCTTTTCGTGGAAGGTGAAACTGGGCCCTATGTGTCAGTCAAGGTAGTGCCGGTTGGGGCCCTAATCAAAGTTGGTGCAGGCGATATTATTCCGGTGGATGGCATTGTTGTCGGTGGTCAGGCGAGCGTTAATGAAGCGGCTTTTACTGGTGAGAGTCTACCGGTCAGCAAAGTGGCAGATAGGCGCGTGCTGGCGGGTTCTCAGCTGTCGGACGGGGAGTTGCTCATCGAGTGCACGATGGCCTACGAAGATTTTGTTCTGACCCGAATCTCAGCGCTGTTCCGGGAGTCGAGTCTGTATAAGCCGCGGTTTTCCGTGCTGGCAGATCGAATAGCAGGCTACTTCGTCGGCTTCATCTTGTTGGTGACTATTGGGAGTGCCTTGTTTTGGTTGAACTCCGGCTCCGATCAATGGGTCAGTATTGCACTGGCGGTACTGGTGGTTTCATGTCCTTGCGCCTTGTCACTGGCGACGCCCGTAGCCTATACCGTCGCGATCTCAGCACTACGCAGCGCCGGCGTCGTGATCCGTAATGGTGGTTTTCTTGAGCGCCTGGCGGCAATAGATGGCATCATTTTTGACAAGACAGGAACGCTTACCACCGGTGCGCTGCAGCTCGGAGCGGTGGAGTTGCTGACGCCAAGCATCAGTCGTAACCAGGTTGTGGATATCGCCACGGCCCTCGAGCGAGGCAGCTTGCACCCTATTGCTAAGGCCTTTGGCGGAGGGGCGAGTCTCGTGGCAGAGGACATTAAGGTCAGCGCTGGCGAAGGGGTGAGCGGTCGCGTGGAGGGTCAACAATACCGCTTAGGCAAGCCCAGTTTCGCGGCAGGTACGCCAATGTCTGCTCCGCTTGCCGCAGGAATGTGGTTATTGCTGGCGGCAGAAACGCCATTGGCGTGGTTGCAACTAATTGATGAGCCGCGAGCTGAGGCTGCCAATGTGGTTGCGAAGCTGCTGAAACAGGGTTATTCAGTAGGCTTGCTCTCGGGAGACGCTGCCGCAGAGGGGCGGCGAATAGCTGGTTTATTAGAGATCACAGACATTACAACTGATGTTACGCCCGATGCCAAGGTTGCAGATGTGCGGCGGCGCCAGGCGTTGGGTGCGCGCCTGCTGATGGTGGGCGATGGCATCAATGATGCTGCTGCGATGGTGAGCGCCCACACGTCGATAGCTGTCAGCCCCGCAGATGTGGTTGTGCAAGAAGCGGCAGATGCGACACTGTTGACCAACTCCTTAAATTCCTTGCTCACATTGATCAACTTTTCGAAGCAGGTGCGACGGATCATTCGGCAAAATGTCGCCTGGGCTATAGCCTACAATTTATGCGTCATCCCTCTGGCAGTGGCTGGCCTGTTGCAACCCTGGATGGCGGCTCTTGGTATGTCGTTGAGTTCGCTGTTAGTGGTGTTTAATGCTAACCGACTCAAAGAGGTGCGCGACTGATGGAAATAGTTTTTATTCTCGTGCCCGTAAGTCTGCTTATTGTCGTGGTTGCCCTGTGGGCGTTTGTTTGGTCCGTGCGTAACGATCAATACGACGATTTAGATAAAGAAGCCTATCGCATTTTGTTTGACGAGGATGGGGAGATACATGACTCACTATCGAGTCAGTCTGATGAATCGAAGAGCGCGCAGCGGATTCGAAAGCAGAATTGAAGCATCTAACTTCTTATCATTCAGTATTACTCAGGAGAACTGTATGAATCATCTATTTGGTATCTTGTTGGGTCCCCAACAGGAATGGGAGAAAATACGGGCAGACGCTGGCTCGGTTGTCGGTCACTACCTCAAGTATCTGTTGTGGATGGCCATGTTGGCGCCAGTCGCCTGGTACTATGGTTCGACTCAAATTGGCTGGCAGATAGGTGGGCGGGTCATCAAACTCACCAGCGAGAGTGCTGCGCAAATTATGCTGCTGTTTTTTGTGGCCATCCTGCTCGCCTCAGCCTTTCTTGGTTATATGATTCACTGGATGTCAGAAACTTATGGCGCAGAGAATTCGTCGCTGGGTAAAGGTGTCAGTATTGCGGGTTATACATTAACCCCTCTGTTTATCTGTGGTTTGACCGGTTTTTACCCCGTGCTGTGGCTGGATATGTTGTTGGGCTGCGCCGCCGCAGCTTATACGGTATACCTGTTGTATATCGGTGTACCCATTGTGATGCAGATTCCTAAGGAGCGAGGTTTTTTGTTTGCCAGTGCCATGGTTGGGGTTGGTCTGGTATTGTGCGCAGCGTTACTGGGTGCAACCGTTATCCTCTGGGAAATGGGTGCCATGCCAGTTTTCACGGATTAAGCCTTTCAAGGATTAATGGTTTCACAGATACAGTCTTCCTCGCATGTCCTGTGGGAGTGGCGCGGAGTTAGTGACTGACGGTGACAGGGTGAGCGAGATCGTGACCCAGGCCACAATCTCGTTCACTGCCGAGTTCTCAGTCTGGCAGACCTAGAACGCGCTTGCTGATGATGTTCATCTGGACTTCGTTGGTACCACCGTAAATAGTAACAGCACGACTGCTCAGCCAGTTCTTCGTGGTTTCGAGTTCCTTATTATCAAAGCCCTCACCCTGCCAGCCAATGCCTTGAGTTCCCATTAGTTTGGATTTCAGTTCGGCACTATTGCGAGCCAAATTGGAGCCTACTAACTTGAATATAGAGGTCGCAGCACCAGGAGTTTTGCCACTTGAGGCTTCCTGGACAACCCGTTGGGCTGTTAGTTGGAATGCGCGCTCTGTCATCGAATGATCAAGAATTTCGGCGCGTACGCCGTGATCGGCGATCTTGCCGTCAACTTTGCCGATATACTCTGCAGCGATTTCTGCAAATTCATTGCGCTTGACCTCACCTGGCTTGCGCTTTTTGGCGCCTCCTGAGAGGCCGCCGATGCCTGAACGCTCAAACTGTAGGAGGCGCTTGCCAACCGTCCAGCCCTTGTTTAATTCCCCCACTAAGTCTTCGCGTTTGGCGAGGGCATCGTCAAAGAAGGTCTCGCAAAAGGGTGAAGAACCAGAAATTAACGAGATGGGTTTAATCGTCACGCCGGGTTGCAGCATATCCAGTAATACAAAACTGATGCCGTCATGCTTGGAGGCATTGGGATCGGTTCTCACCAGGGCGAACATCCAGTTTGCATACTGAGCGCCGGAGGTCCAAACCTTCTGGCCGTTGATCACGAAGTTATCGCCGTCAATAACAGCCTTGGTTTGCAGTGCGGCCAAATCAGAACCCGCGCCGGGTTCGCTGTAACCTTGGCACCAAGTTGCTTCGCCGCTGACGATTTTCGGTAGGTGGCGCTTCTTTTGTTCTTCCGTACCATACTCAAGCAAAGTCGGCCCGATCATGGCTAAACCCATGCCCGAACTGGCAGCGACGGCCTTGATGCGGCTCATTTCCTGCGCCAATACCTGAGCTTCTGCTGCGGAGAGACCACCGCCGGCATACTCCTTCGGCCAAGTGGGTGCTGTCCACCCCCGTGCGGCCATGACCTTCAGCCATTGTCGAGCATCATCAGTATCATAAATGAGGTGGGCATCTTCCCAGTGAAAGGTGCGGTTACGCATGCTCTGGGGACAATTAGCCTCGAGCCAAGCGCGGGTTTCTTCGCGGAAAGCATCTAAGTTCGACATTGTTTACTCCTTGAATTCGTCTGTAGGTCAGTAAGCCATAAATAGGGGTTGGTGCAAACGACTATTAATGAGGTGGATAGCGTTCGATTCGCTGAGGTCTGAGGCCCAAATCACTAGCCTGCGACCTGGTGTGCCCCATCGATCAGGGCTCGTTTGCCGATCCAGACCGCGATGGCCTGAGCGACCAGCTCACCCTGCCGGTTGAAAATGGCTGATCCTGCAAAGTGTTTTTTGCCATCGACGTTAATTGGCCAGGCAGTGACGACCAGCGGCTCGCCCGCTTGGACCTTAGCGTGCACGCTGGCGGTCATACGACCCAGTAATCCCGTGAGCTGGCCGGCGTGAAAATAGGCCAATTGCCCAGGGCAATCCAATGCTGTCCATAAAAACCTGGCGGGTAACTGGCCATCTGCATCTCCCCACTCGGTGCGGGTTTGCCAAGCTGCAGCGACCTGGCCGCCTAGGGGCGCGGCATAGACCTGCAAGCCAGTTGAATGACCGGCGCCGCAGCAGAAGCAGATCGGGTGAAGCCCCAGGCTGCCCGGCATTGGAGAGTCCTGTCGTTGTTGGAGCGGTATAGCGAGGTGCCTGACAGCCAGTGCTTGTTGGAAATTGGGTGGCGCAGGAATGTCGAGATTGAAGGGTTGCAGCCTGGCCTCAGCGATCAGGGTCCTGGTGCCAGTTGTCTCGCCTGTGTTGTCAGCATCAATCTCGATTGTCACAGAAGGCTGGCCCGCAGCTTCATGGTGGTGGACACTCATCCCGGCGTCCAGCGGAATAGGGGCTCGCAAGGTAACCTCCACGGCTTGGTCTGGGGCCTGCTGTACTTGTTCTGCAAACGTACCGGCGACGTAGCCGCCATTGCCTGATTTGGGGGGGCCGCGAAAGCGCTCCGGGATGGTGATATAGGTTTGCATTGTCTCAATTTCCAGTCAAAGTCTTTGCCCCGCGTCGTGCAGCCGTTCCATGGCGGATCGCATACTTCACAGAAGTGGGCGCCGGCGGTGAATAGGGGCATCGGTCGTGTCGAACGAACCGGATATTAGGTCAATGTCGTCGCGACAGCAAATGGCACGGATCAATCAGTTCCGCGCGGTTACGCGTGGGTTTGGAGTCAATGTATTGACGGTGATGACGCCGAGAGCAGCAAGTGTCTCTCGATTAATTAAGTCACTTGAGTGCAATAGGATTGCGACTTTAGTGGTGATGGGCGTGTATCCCAGTAGCAGTGATATATCGTGGCGCAGCTTTGTCGAGACGCGAGAATCAACAATAATGGCGGAGAGATCATCTAAGCGCGCAATGATATTGATCGCCTCAGAGACGTTCCTTGCATAGACGATATTTTTTGGATCTAGCCCCCCTTGATCTTGAACCAGACGCTGCAGAATAGGGTCCAGATCGGACTGGTTTTCTGCAAGGATTTGGTTATCTAGATCGATCACTAAAATAATCATGTTAGATCAGTCATAGGCTGAAAGCAGGTAACTATTATTGTCGCGACAAAGCCAGCTAGTCGTTGATGCAAGTCAATGAGGGGGAGTGGCTCATGGGTGAGACTGCTTGGCATCGGAATAGAGCGCCGGCACCGATAAAGGGATTTCCTTCGGCGATTGTGAAGCGGGCTGGCTGTTATTGAGACTGCGATAGGTTTTGGGTGGTTGGCAAGAGGCTATCGGCAAAAGGCTATCGGCAAAAGGCTATCGGCAAAAGATTATCGGTAATAATCGGCAATAAAGAGTATAGGTTTAAGTTTAGGGGCCTGGATTCATCAATAGAATGTGAAGATTGTTTCAGGGTGCAGTCTTCCAGGCTAGAGTTCAGGCCTCTTTTTAGCTACTTTTTAAACCGTTATTTAAACCGCGATTTTTTGAAAGCCGTGTGTGAAAGCCGTGTGTGAAAGCCGCTTTTTAAGAAACGCTTCAGGACCTTCACGACAAGATTGACATTGCCGTACTAACGCTGAATGGCCAAGGGCTATTGCAGAGGGTGTGCTACGGACTGCTGAAGAATGGCTCGCTCGGCCGCAAGCGACTCGGCGAACCAATATTGATTCCGTACCAAAAGTTCAACGCCGTGCTGCCGCCTCATAGGTAGGCTCTTTCTGTGCTATCTCACAAAGTCGATGATGATCCAGTATGCAAACTTCTTTGCCATCGACTTTGAGAATGTCGTTCTTCTGTAGTCTCGTAAAAATCCGACTGACAGTCTCAACCGCCAGGCCAAGATAGTTGCCAATATCGGTTCTAGCCATCGGCAATCGAAATGAGGTGGGCGACAAGTGACGCTGCCTATAGCGTGAAGACAGGCCCAAAAGGAAGCTGCCGATGCGTTCTTCTGCAGTCTTCTTACCAAGCAGCAACTGCAACTGCTGATCCTCGCTGATCTCATGACTTAGAAGTCGATACATATGAGACTGCATGCTTGGGATTCGGCGAGATAGTTCTTCTAACCGATTGAAGGGTATTTCGCAGACGGCGGTGGTTTCGAGGGCCTTGGCGGAGCTGATGTGATGGCCTGAGTTGATGGCGTCAAGACCGAACATTTCGCCGGGTAAGTAAAACCCGATAACGTGTTCGTCACCTTCGCGATCGACGCTGAAAGTTTTTACTGCGCCAGATCTGACCGTATACAAAGAGGAGAATTTGTCTCCGGCTTCGAATACGGTTTTATTCCGCTGTATAGGTTTGCTGCGTTTGAGCGCAGCATCGACAATTTCTACTTCTTTTTCTGAGAGGGAGTGCGGCATGCATAACCCGTTGAGGCTGCAGGCTTGGCACGATACTGTATATTTTCGTTGGATATCCATATTTGCTCCAAGGTTGAATCAGAGTACAGCGTTAAGTGACGCGGTGCAGCTAATAACTCAGTGAAGCTAATGATGAGCAGTTTCGCTATAATAAAGGTTGTTGAGTGCACTACGCAAGCGTGCAAGCTCATCAGTAGAATCAAAGGATCCGGTACCGCCCTATACACGTATCCTTTTCCATTGACTTGACTAGAGCCCGAAGACCCCCCAATGCCTGATTCGAACAAGATAATAGTCAGCTGGTTAGCTGTTGTTTGTATTACAATTTTCTCCATGATTGTCGTCGGTGGCATGACTCGGTTAACCGACAGTGGTCTATCGATGGTGGAATGGCGGCCTATAATGGGTATCTTGCCACCGCTAAATGCCGAGGAGTGGCAAACGGCCTTCGAGGCTTATCAGCAGTACCCCGAGTATCAGCAAAAAAATCAGCATATGGATCTGGCTGGCTTTAAGCCCATTTTCTATTGGGAATATGGCCATCGTCTGCTGGGCCGGTTGATTGGCGTGATATATTTTGTACCTTTTGTCCTCCTTTGGATCGCGGGGCGAATCAAAAAACCGCTGGTACCGAAGCTGCTATTGGGTCTGACGCTTGGCGGCCTGCAGGGTCTGATGGGCTGGTATATGGTTAAGAGTGGTCTGGTGGACATCCCCAGAGTCAGTCACTTTCGGTTGGCGGCCCATTTACTGCTTGCCATGTCGATTCTTGCCTATTTGTTTTGGCTCATTCTGCACTTGATCGAGGTCAAGCGAGTGTCAATTGGTACCAACGGTATCAAACCATTGATCTACGGTTTTGTGGTATGCCTTGGGTTGCAACTGACCTGGGGTGCATTTACCGCTGGCAGCCATGCAGGGTTGGGCTACAACACGTTTCCGCTGATGAATGACCAATGGGTTGCGGAGGCGGTCTTCAGCATGCAACCTTGGTGGCTCAGCGCGTTCGAGAATACCGCAACCATACAGTTCGTTCATCGGTGGCTGGGTGCGCTCGTTCTGATTCTGGTGGCGATTATCTGGATCCGCAGTTTGATGGGCCACTCGCGGCAGTTTCGATGGGCCGTCAGTCTAGTTTTATTCGCGACGTTGGTTCAGTTCGGGCTGGGTGTGTTCACACTGGTCTATGTCATTCCTATTGGGCTGGCAAGTCTGCATCAAGCTTGGGCCTGTGTGCTCCTCTTGTCTGTAGTGTATTTGGTCTACATCGTTCGTGAGCCTAGCGAATCGATGGATTTAGTCAGGGCCACATCTTGAAAATCTGTCTCGGGCAGATCAACACGACGCCAGGCGACTTCGCCGGAAATTTCTTGGCGATTCGTCGTGGGATCGATATCGCGAGTGAAGCGGGTTGCGATCTTATTGTTTTCCCGGAGTTAACGATTCCGGGTTACCTGAGCCAAGACCTGCTGTACCACCCAGAGTTTATTGATCGAAACCTGGCAGTTCTAGACGAAGTGCGGGCCTACACCGGCCAAGTTGCCCCGAGCTTGCATGTGGTGGTGGGTTACGTTGAACGTCATGCTGGGCTCGGCAAGCCATTCCTGAACATGGCCGCCGTGTTATCTGCAGGTGAGACCCAAGGTACTTACGCCAAGCAACTGCTACCTTTCTATGATGTGTTTGATGAATTGCGATATTTTGAACCCGGTGATGATCTGCTGATTCTGCCGATCAATGGCCAGAATGTGGGTGTCACGATCTGTGAGGATCTTTGGAATGATAAGGGTTCGGATGGCTACAACTACGCCAATAATCCACTTCAACAATATCGAGACGCCGGCGTTAATGTCGTGTTGTCTTTGAATAGCTCGCCCTTTGTCCACGGTAAAACCGAGCAACGAATGAAGGTCATAGCACCGAGCACGGAAGGCGGAATGACGCTAATTTATGTTAACCAGCGCGGTGGCCAAGATGAGTTGGTCTTCGATGGCCAAAGTTTTGTGGTTCGTGATGGTGATTTGATCCATCTTGTGGAGGAGGTCTTCGAGGATAGCTTTGATGTGGTGGATCTGAGCCGCGCGCCTGTTCAGTTAGCCAAAGTGTATGAAGCAACGCAGCAATCCAAGTTGCAGGCGCGAACGCCTAATTTATATGATTTGCTGGTGCTGGGCTTGCGAGACTATGCGGAAAAATCCGGATTTACGCAGTTGGTGTTGGCGTCCAGTGGCGGTATCGACAGTGCGGTAGTCTGCAAAATGGCCTGTGACGCTGTGGGGCCTACTAATGTCCATGCAATCCGAATGCCATCGATTTTTAGTACCTCCCATTCCCGGGATGACGCATTATTACTCCATCAACGCTTGGGTTGCTGGGACTATGAGGTTGAAGTGGAACATCAGTCAGTGGTGAATATGCTGAACACCCGATTCAGCCAGCACCGGGACGATCCCGCGAATCTCGTGACGGCAAAATTGAAGGCTCAGGCTTATGCGGGCGTCGCAGATGAGAACATTCAAGCACGAATTCGCGATGTGTACGTCATGCATTTCAGCAACGCTTACGGCGCCATGCCCTTGTCTACAGGTAATAAAACTGAATCTGCCTGCGGCTATTACACGCATTTTGACATGAACTTCAGTTACGCGCCGATCAAGGATCTGTATAAGTACCAGGTTATGGAAATTGCTCGAGGTGCTGCCGAGATACCGGATAATATTTGGCAAAAGCCTCCCAGTGCTGAGTTAGCCCACGGTCAGATCGATGAGGAGTCATTGCTGTCCTATGCTATCTTAGATCCCATCGTCAGAGCCTATGTGGAAGATTACATCAGTACCTTTGCGCGATTTGATCGCTGGGTCAGCCAGCGCATTGCCGCGTCAGATGCTATCTCGTTCGACGTGAATATATTGCGTCGCTGGTTCGACTCTGCCACTGCGCCAGCGGAGTTTGAGCGCATTATCCGTTTGATCGGCCGAATGGAATTTAAACGCCGGCAAACCTGCCCAGGCACCAAGATTTCCAAGGTGGCGTTCGGTATCGGCCGAAGGATTCCGATTGTCGAAAAATGGTCCTAACTCGATAAGCACGGGTTCTGAACGCGCGTACGGATGCGTGCACTGACATGAATGTGGGGAACCTGTTGAGCGTTCTCGATGATGCTCTAGTTAGCATCTTCAATGCTAATGCGTCTGCCCATCGCGCCGGGTGCCTTTGGTGCGGTGATGGACAAGATGCCATCTCGGTAGGTTGCGCGGGTCCCGCTACTGTCCACAGGAGCAGGTAAGGGAACGACCCGCTCAAAGCGACCATAGGCACGTTCCGAGATATGGTATTGGCCTTGCGTGTCGTCCCGTTGATAACGCCTTTCGCCGCGAATATTCAGGGTCAAATTATCGATGCTGATCTGGAAGTCTGCAGCGCTCATGCCGGGGGCTTCAAGTTGGACCTTGATCTCTCGGTCCGTTTCAAACACGTCTGCTGACAAAACGCCCCACTGATACGATTGGCCGGAACCTGAGGATTTTTCAGCTGCGTCGCTGTCACTGGGTGTAAATCGTGTAATCGCCTGGCGAGTCTTCTGCCACAAATGTTGCCAGCCCTCGGCAAGACTATCCAGCCCTTCTCGAAGGTTATGGGAAAGATGTTCTAATGTGCTCATTGTGGTTCTCCTGATTCCTGTTGGCGTGTGACTCAGCGTGTGACTCAGCGTTTGACTCAGCGTTTGACCCAGAGTGTGACCCAGAGTGTGACCCAGCGTCTGGGGCCCCCGACTCGGCGGCCCCGGCTCGGTGTCTTCTAGCTCTCAATCGCAATGTTGACTGGCTGATGGCGTTCACCCTTGGGAATTTTGATTTCGAGAACGCCATTTGCCGCTCGAGCGGTAATGCTTTTGCCGTCCACAGCCTCTGGCAGGGTGAACTGTCTGATAAAGGCGCCGCTGATCCTTTCTCGGCGCTTATAGCCTGCACCATTCGAGTGACTGTCGGTTGCTCGTTCGCCGCGAATGGTGAGAATATTTCGATCCACCGTGACGTCCACCTCTTTGGGGTTGACGCCGGGTAAGTCGGCCATGACCCTAAAGCTATGCTCATCTTCGCTGATGTCGACCTGTGGAACCCAAGCGTTACGTCCGAGCGGGTTGTCATCTGCAGGAAAAGCAGCGCCGTCGTCAAAGACTCGGCCGAGCTCTCGATGCAGCTGGTTGAGGGCCATAAAGGGTGAATAAATCAATTGGCTCATAACTCTACCTCCAGTTAGTTGAAACGCCGAATGCGGATACCGCAGGTCTGAAGTACAAATGCGATGCCGGTGTGATCGAGCTTCAAGCGTCAGTGCCGGCTTGACTGGTCAATGTTTTCATTGCTCGTCAAGGTTCATCTCTGCAGCTTCACCGCGGATATCAATAAGACCTTAATAAGATATGGATAGGCGATTTCAAGTCATTAGTATGAAAAATCTTTGAGCAATATAGCGGTCATAAAGCCTGACGGACTTGATGCTGATCAAGTCTAAAAGTCGTGGATTCAGTACAGTTGATGAAACTTCTCGGTGACTTAAGCATCTCGTCGAGATCGCTGTCGTCGAGTCCTTGGTATGCGAGCTGCCTGCCAACAGTAACTGCCGGCATTCAACAGTAGCTGCCGGCGTTTACACAGTAGCTGCCGGCGTTTACACAGTAGCTGCCGGCATTGTCGTTTTTCATCAACCGGCCGTCGATGACCCGCTGGTTATTATTCGAGGTGGTATGAATGTTGAAGTTGAAAAAAGTCCTGGTGGTGGTGGATCCTGAGCAGGAGAGTCAACCTGCACTCGATAAGGTCTTGGTGTTAGCGCATCGTGAAGATTTCGATCTTATTCTGCTGGCTTGTGACTACACCGACTATCTTGTGGAAGGCTACTATTTTGACGCTGTCGACTTAGTCCGTTTACGTGAAGAGTATTTGGCCGAGCGAAAAGTGGTTCTTGAGGCGCTGGCCGAGCCTCTTCGGCAGCAAGGCCTGACTGTCGACACCCAAACGGTCTGGGGTCATCCAGGCTATAAAGCCATCGTGATGGCGGCGATAGCAGCTGGCGTTGATTTGGTCGTACGCCACACCCGTCAACATTCAGCACTTTCCAGGTTATTCCTGAGCAATGATGATTGGCAGCTGATTCGTTGTTGCCCCATGCCTTTGCTCTTAGTGAAAGAAAAGCCTTGGCAGGCAACCCCAATCTTTCTGGCTGCCGTCGATCCTAAGCACGCAAGACATAAACCGCAGGGTCTCGACCATAAAATATTACATGTGGCCTTTGATCTTGCCCAATCAATGCAAGGAGTGGTCCATGTGGTTCACTCTTACAGCCAGATACCTCTCTCTGGCTCTTACTTGAAGCAGGCGAAACTTGAGCACAAACAAGCACTGGCGGAACTAGTCAGTGAGTTCGATCTACCGGCGGCACAAATCCACCTGCTCGAAGAGGCGCCAGAATTTGGTCTGAAAAAACTCGAAAAAGACCTTTCGGCAGATATGGTGGTCATGGGTGCCATCTCCAGGAGCATCATTTCAGAGGTGTTTATTGGCAGCACGACTGAAAAAGTCATCGACTATCTGCTCAGTGATGCGCTGATTATCAAGCCTGATGATTTCGCATCACCGCTTACCGATAAGAGCGCATCTTGAAATTTGAGCCGTTGTCGTATGGCGATTTTAGAACCGAAATTTGCAAGTAAAGTTAAACAAGTCTGGAAAGACCCATGTGGCTGAAGATTCTGTGGGTAGGGCAAGGTGCCACAGGTGACAAAAACCCTTAAGGAAAATGCTATGTCTAGCTATAAAAAAATTCTGATCGCCCTTGATTTTCAGGGTGATAATGCGGAAGTCATAGAGAAAGGTACCAGCATTGCCAAAGTAAATGAGGCAGAAGTTATTTTGGTTCATGTTAATGAGCCATTGGTGATGGCCTATGCTGCGGATGGCATGAGTTGGAGTGATCAAGTGGTGATGCTTGAAACCAGCATCCGGCAGGAAGCACAGAAAAAAATGGCTGAGACCGGTGCCCGGTTATCGTTACCGCCAGAAAGCTGCATTACACGAGAAGGCCGGCCAGCGACGGAAATTCATGAACTGGCAAAAGAGAAGAACATTGACCTGATCGTGATGGGAACCCATGGCCAGTCGGGTTTAAAGCTTCTGCTCGGTTCGACGGCCAATAGCGTACTCCATGGTGCGACTTGCGATGTGCTGGCTGTTCGCGTTGGCGAGTAAGGCGCCTTAGGCTCACAGGAACAGGTTTGCGAGTCAGTTCAAGGGCTATCCAATAAGGCGCCGAGCACAGCGAGCTAAGCATGGGTTCGTTGCTGCTCGGTAAGCTTTAAGTTTTCCGGCGATGCTCCTCAGAGCATGGGTCATATTGCCTATCCATTTCTGGGCTACTTGAACGTTATCTGTGGCTCTCATTTTGTCCATCGTCTTTGATATGATCTTAGCCAAGCCATTGTTCAGGCGGCAATGGGGGGGGGTCTTTCCGTATGCTTGAAAGTCTGGCTCGAGCGACGTTGACGTAGAGGACAGCCTCCGGAGCGCCACAGTGCGCGGCGGCGCCCCTATTCGAACCGAAAACCACAGATGCCTGTACTATCGCCCGGCATGTCATTAGCATGGTGACGTCGCGCGCCATACGTTAATTCGTTAGCGATAGAACCATAAAACCCACCAAGGGGGAGCTGAGGCTTCCCCAGACTGTCAGAGACTTGTTTCCGACAACCGTGCGTAGGAGCAGTCCGGGGTTTATAATGCTGGGGTGTGATAGGGGGAACCGCCTGCGAAGAGGCTTCACCGCTGAATTGCGAGGCTGATCGCGCGAGGCCGTGCGAGATATATGAATTCAAAGGAAAGTGAGATGTCTGGTAAAAACGTATTCTATGCCCAATCAGGTGGCGTCACTGCGGTGATCAATGCCAGTGCCTGTGGTGTGATTGAGGCGGTTCAAAAAAATCGCCAGTTCGGTAAAGTGCTGGCAGGTAAAAATGGCATTATCGGGGCTTTGCGTGAGGAGTTGATTGACACCTCGAAAGAGTCAAAGAAGTCTATCGCGGGTCTACGACACACCCCTGCAGGCGCCTTTGGATCATGCCGATACAAATTGAAGTCTGCCGCCGAAGCCCGTGCGGAATATGATCGATTAATAGCTGTTTTTAAAGCCCACAACATAGGCTATTTTTTTTACAATGGTGGTGGTGACTCGCAAGATACAGCAAACAAGGTGGCTGAATTCAGCCAGTCCGTGGGCTACCCTATTACCTGCATCGGGATCCCTAAGACCGTCGACAATGATCTACCCTTTACGGATTGCTCGCCTGGGTTTGGATCCGTTGCTAAGTATGTGGCGGTGTCGACTCGAGAAGCGGGTTTGGACGTCGCGTCGATGGCGGCAAGTTCAACAAAAATATTTGTTCTGGAAGTCATGGGTCGGCATGCTGGCTGGATTGCTGCCGCCGCTGGGCTCGCCAAAGACGACCCTCTGGCACCCCCCCATATTATATTGTTTCCTGAAATTGCGTTTGATAAGCAGGCATTTCTCAAGCGTGTGGCGCAGACCGTTAAAAAAGTCGGTTACTGCGTTATCGTCGCTTCCGAAGGTGCTCAGTACGCGGATGGTAGCTTCGTTGCGGATGCTGGCCTGAAGGATGCTTTCGGACACACGCAATTGGGCGGCGTGGCGCCGTCTCTGGTGGATATGATCAAGCTGGAACATGGGTTTAAGTGTCACTGGTCAGTGGCAGATTATCTCCAGCGTGCCGCAAGACATATTGCCTCAGCCACTGATGTGGAGCAGGCCTATGCCGTGGGTCAGGCTGCGGTAGAATTTGCTGCAGCCGGCAAGAACGCGGTTATGCCAACGATTGTTCGCGCCAAGACGAAAAAATACACATGGTCAATTGGCGAGGTGGCTTTGTCGAAGGTGGCTAATATTGAAAAGAAAATGCCGCGAGGTTTTATTACCAGGGATGGCTTTGGAATTACGCCACGTGCCGTGGACTACCTGGCGCCATTAATCAGAGGCGAAGATTACCCGCCCTATGTCAATGGGCTGCCGGCTTACGTTCGTATGAAAAATCAGTTAGTCCCCAAAAAGCTGCCGCGGTTTATTGTTGATTGACTTATTGTTGATTGACGCGAGCCTGATTGAGCAGAAAAGGAGGTTGGCATGCTCGGCATCTATCTGATCAATGGTTTGCTCATTACGTTGGCGGTCATCGTTCATTATGAAAGTCTCAGGTTGTTGTCGGTATTTATTCCGCGGCTGAGTATCGCCCACCGAATGCGCATCGTCGTGGGTATCTATGGAGCGCTCTGCGCCCACGTCGCCGAAATATGGCTATTTGGTTGGGGTTACTATTATATGTTGAGGAGCCAAAAATTTGGCTCCTTGCAGGGCAACTTTGACGGATCGCTACTCGATTGTGTTTATTTTTCGTTCACCAACTATACGTCCCTAGGCTATGGCGATGTAGAACCGTTAGGTGATATACGCTTCACCGCGGGCCTTGAGTCACTGACCGGACTCGTGCTGATCGGCTGGACCGCATCCTTTCTCTATGTCGAGATGTCTCGATTCTGGCATGAGTCATAGGGGGGGGAAAACTAGGCCTGAACCTTGCCCAACAGAGTTCTGAGCTCCTGGATATGTAAACTCATGTACTCTTTGAATATGCAGGCGGAGTGGGGTAGCACGACAACATCTGGATGGTCCCATAATGGCGAGTCGGCGGGCAACGGTTCAACTTCAGTGACATCAAGGCCCGCGCCTTGAATACCGGTATGGGTTAATGCCCAGAGCAAGCTTGCTGTGGGTAAGGTGGTGCCACGGCCAAAATTATAGAGATAAGCCCCTGTTTTGATCGACTTGAGGCGCTCACGGTTCATGAATCCTTGGGTTTGCTCGCCGCCGGGCAAAAGCAGAACAACGTGGTCAGCCTCAGCGAGGCGGTCATTCAGTGATTCGGCGGGGATATATTCAGCGCCGGAATCCGGATCAATACCGCTGGAACAGGATCGCCGGTGAGCATAAACACGAGTACCAAGTTGCGTCAGATAGCGAGCGCAGAATTTACCGATGCTACCGTAACCGATGATGACCACCGTTTGGCTACTGAGTAGCGGTGAGCTTTGCTGTTGGTTTCGATCCCACTGGTGCTGCTGCTGCAAGGCAAGCATGGCGCTGATACGGCGATTGAAGTGCAGCATCAGTCCCAGCATGGTTTCTGCGATCATGCTGCCGTGAAAAGTGCCCTGTGAAATAATCACCTTGCCGTCAGGGTCCTGCTGAATCCAGTCATGACCTGCGGCTGGAGTGAAAATTTGCTTCAGAGCCGGCGCCTTGGCGTACCAGCTGGCATCAAACCGCCAGGTGTCGAGCATTTCTATCTCGGGTAATGCCTGCAGTAGTTCAGCTTCGCTGGTCAGTTTAATAATCTCCCACCCAGGCAGTAGCTGTTGTAACAGTTGGTGGTGATCTGCTGAAAAGTGAAATGCGACTTCATCAGCAACCAAATAGACGTGGAGTCGAGGGGGTGTTGTTTTGTGTATTGTTGTCGTCATAAAGGCTGTCTATAAGAATGACAATGAAGCTGCCATTATAGAGATCATTGAGTTGAGTGGTCTTATTTAAGATATAAAAAAAGCGGGCTTAAGCCCGCTTTCTTTATACCTGATAGCGCGCCTTACAACAGCGGCGCTATAACCAGGCTGACAATCGCCATAACGTTGATCAAGATGTTCATGGCTGGGCCCGAAGTATCCTTGAACGGGTCACCAACTGTGTCGCCGACGACGACGGCCGCATGAACGTCGGAGCCTTTGCCGCCCAGGTTACCCTTCTCAACATATTTCTTCGCATTATCCCAGGCGCCGCCGGCATTCGCCATCATCAGAGCCAGCAGAACGCAGCCCAGTAATGCACCTGCTAACATGCCGCCGAGGCTCTCTCCGCCTAAACCAAAACCAACGATTGCAGGCATTGAGATAGCAATTATCCCAGGCAGAATCATCTTCTTTAATGCTGCTTTAGTGGCAATATCGATACACTTAGTGTGGTCCGGATCAGCGGTACCTTCCATCAAACCCTTGATCTCACGAAATTGGCGACGAATTTCTTCAATCATCTCCATTGCAGCATCGCCCACAGCGGTCATGGTGATGGACGCAATCAAAAATGGTAGCGTACCGCCGATAAACATACCTACCAGTACTTTCGGATTGGAGAGTTCAAGGCTGAAGGTTGCGTTGTGAAGATGCATGGTTTCGACGAACGCCGCAATGATCGCCAGGGCTGACAGCGCTGCTGCACCAATAGCAAAACCTTTGCCGATCGCTGCCGTGGTGTTACCGACTTCATCGAGACCATCGGTAATCGCACGAATTTCTGCACCAAGGCCGCCCATTTCTGCGATCCCGCCGGCGTTGTCGGCAACGGGTCCGTATGCGTCGAGGGCCATGGTCATACCCACAGTGGCCAACATACCTACTGCTGCGATACCGACGCCATAAAGGCCTGCCAGATCTGTCGAAACGTAAATGATGGCGCTGATGGCGAGGATAGGAATGACAACTGACTGCATGCCCACCGCAAGTCCAGTGATCATGACTGTGGCGGTGCCTGTCTTACCAGATTCAGCTATGCTAATAACGGGAGCCTTGGAAGTATAGTACTCAGTGACGAGGCCAATGAGGATGCCACCCGCGGTGCCGGCGACTATCGCCCACCAGACATTCAGTGAAATGCCGGCAAAGTCAGTCAGGAAGTAGGCGCCGATAATCAAAGCCACTGCCGAGAGTTGATGGCCCATGCGCAGTGCGGTTTCCGGTGCGCTGTTAGACATGCTGCGAACCACTAGAATACCGATAATGGAACATGCCAAGCCGATTGATGCCAGTGCCAGAGGCAGGAACATCAGTGCTTGCTGGCCAGTCTCTGTCGCTAGTGGCGCCAGAGCGCTGATTCCGAATTCGCCACCGAGAGCCAGGGTTGAGGCAATCGCAATGGTTGCAATCATGGCGCCACAATAGGATTCGAAAATGTCAGATCCCATACCCGCGACGTCACCCACGTTATCACCGACATTGTCAGCAATCACGCCTGGGTTGCGGGGGTCGTCTTCTGGAATGCCGGCTTCGATTTTTCCCACCAGGTCAGCACCGACATCGGCGCTCTTGGTAAAGATACCGCCGCCGACTCGAGAGAATAGAGCAACACTGGATGCGCCCATACCAAAGCCATGGATCGCGTGAACGGCATCAGGATCACCGCCGAAGTACCAGTAGAGACCGCCAAGCCCAATCAGGCCCAGAGAAGCGACACACAAGCCCATGATCGAGCCGCCATAGAAGGCGACTGTCAGAGCGCCAGCGGCGCCAGAGGTCTGCGCGGCGTGAGTCGTTCGAACGTTGGCCTTGGTGGCCGCAAACATACCCAGATAGCCAGCCAGTGCAGAGGTGAGTGCACCGACTGCAAACGCCAGAGCCGTATTTATGCCCAGTGGCGACACGAGCAGGATGAGGAATAAAGGCGCAGCGAATAGAAAAAGCATGCGGTATTCGCGATGCATAAAGGCCATGGCCCCTTCATGAATAGCTTTAGCGATTTTCTTGATCTTTTCTCCGCCCTCTTCATATCTTGTCATCACAACATAAATAACAAGGGCGCAAACCATTCCGAGCACACCGAATAAGGGTGGCAAGCTTGTATCAAACATATCAGTCATAGTCAGTTCCGATCGGATTATTATTAGGGATCTTTCTACTTTTTTTCCGGCTTGCCGAAGCAGGCTGCGGTTAGCCGGGCTACATAGTACAAAAGAGTGAGCTTAGGTTGAACTGCCAATATACGCTAAATGGCGAATAATAATGAAAAATCTCCCGATTTGACCTCAAGAGATCTTTCCAATATCGAAATCAGCCTTCGGTGAGTAAGCGGCGAAGGTCAATAATCGCCGCATTGGCTCTGGATATATGCGCTCCCATCACCAGCGAATGATTGGCGAGAATACCCAACCCATCACCGTTGAGGATTAGGGGGCTCCAGAGGGTGTCCTGAGTCGGTTCAAGTTCACGAATAATTTGGCGTAAGCTGATTAAGGCATTTTTTTTCTCAAGTACGTCCTTGAAGTCGATCTCTATAGCGCGCAATAGATGTAGCAGTGCCCAAGTGGTACCTCGGGCTTCGTAAAAAACATCGTCAAGCTCTGTCCAGGGCGTTTTTACTTCGGTTTCAGGTTGGCTTGAAGTTGATTGAGTGGCGGCTGGGTCGCCAGCCAGGGCGGTGTTCAATTGGCGTTTACCCACGCTGGCACTCAATCGCTGAGAGAGGCTGCCGAGTCGGGTTTCGACTTCCGACAGCCAGGTCTGGAGATTATCCGCTCGCGCGTAAAATTGAGCCGATGGCTGATCCAGTGCGCCCAAGCGTGCGAGGTAATCTTCCAGGGCAATGATTCCTCGATCGTATTCGTCCTCGCTGGCGGGTAGCATCCAGCTATCGCTATCAAAGTAAAATTGATTCTCGGCGGTGACCAGACCAATATCTTCTGTGGATTGGGACTGAGAGCGGCTCAGATTATTTCTCAAGGTGCGCGCCATATCCCGAATTTGGACTAAAACGCCAAACTCCCAGTTCGGTACATTGTCCATCCAGATTCCTGGTGGAAAAACGTCATTCGTTAAATAGCCGCCGCGTTTGTGTAGCAATCGATCGGCGATGCCGATGGTTGCCGCCACGGTCGTACTTCCACGAACGACGCGGACGCCGACTTTCTCGGTCTCGGCCGCGGTTAACGCCACGACGTCAAACTGTTCCGGCTCCGAATCCCATAGATAGCTGACGATACTAATGGCGACTAAAATCGATAGGAATAATGTACCGAGGCCCTTGCTGAGAGAGCCAGAGGTAGCTGACACTTCGAAACTGTCGGAAAGTCCGGATTTGATTTTATCGAAAGCGCTCAAGGTTTGTTCACCGAGGAGAATGATTAGGCAGCTATATTAACGAAAAACCGCTCACGGGTCTGCGTCCATCTGTCCGCTGGTCGCTGCGGAGTTAATCAAATAAAGCGGTTGGCGAATATTCTCGTCAGCGAACGTACAGACTAACCCTTGTCTGGTTGTTGAACTCAAATTGAGCCCGGATGCGTTTGCTCGTTGTCTGGTTCAAATATTGGTAGATCTGCCTGCCGAGAGCGTCGGAGCTGGCGCCAATAATGATGGATGCGTTGGTCTGCTCGATTTGCCGGGCCACCTTTTGCAGGATCGCGACAGTGGCCAGCGCTGCCTGGGTGTTGGGATAATCCGCGTTCTGCGGCGCTGGAATTGGCGATTCAGGGTCTGCTGCGGCCAGTGTTCGATTGACGGCCGCGAGGGACTCCAAGGCGGCATCAGGCAAAAAATAATCGACACTGTGGCTACGCTGTTGTTCATCGATCATGTTCGCAATGGCCGAAATGCCCGTATGGTGGGGATCCACCGAGCGGGCTTTGCTCACGAAGTCTTTAGCGCTGTGCCGCTTGCCTTTGGCCGCCTGGCTAATGGCTAATTCCAAGTAAGCATCGACAATTCTGGATAGGCCGAGCAGCGCCTCGGGATTTTCAGGCTCAAGGTTAAGTACCTGCGAGTATCGCAGATAGGCATTGTCATCATCTGGGGTCGTAAACCGGCTGTTGCGCAGCGCATCGTGGCCAGCGTTGAGTAACTCGATGATATGCTGTCGGCTTGACCCAGACGCTGGCACTTTCGGCGCTGAAGCCTGTGCGGTGGCAGTGACTGGCGCTATACTTGTGGGTGTCGGCAGCGCAAGCTGACAACCTGATAGCGCGAGGGTCAGGAAAATAGAGCAGATATTGTGGAATCTGTGCGGCAATATAATAAGTTATCCCATGGGTGAATGAACATTGATGAAAACCATGATGGAAACCGTGACGCGAAGCATAAAGCATGGCCTGTTAATCGTGCTGAGCTCTTGGCTCTTCGCCGCAGTTGCGGTTGCGTCCGAGTTTCGCAGCATATCGTTTCCCGTCAATGGGGCGCAGACCTACTTGCCTGTAGATCAAGCGTTCCAGTTTACCGCTTTACAGGACAATGAGCAGCTGCTTCTGCGCTGGCAGATAGCGCCAGGCTACTATTTATATCGTGATCGAATCAAAATACGGCAAGCAGACTTGGTTTTATCGGTAGTATTGCCCGAGGGCATAGAGAAGCAGGATGAAACTTTTGGTCTGGTGCAGGTGTTTTATGGTTTATTGGAGCTCACCGTGCCACTGAGCGATGGATTGGACCCGGTGCATATCGAATATCAAGGTTGCGCCGAAGCTGGGTTGTGTTATCCGCCCAGGTGGCAGTCAGTGCCTTTGAGGTGACTCTGCCGCGATAACAGGCCGGCTCCTGGGTGAATATCACAGTAAAATAACGATAAAATCAGCAACTTAATTCTGGAAAGCGACAAAATGGCGAAAATACTTGTGCTAAACGGTCCGAACCTTAACTTACTCGGTCAGCGTGAACCGGAAGTTTATGGTCATGGGACGCTCGCTGATATCATCCAAGATCTGGTTGCTCAGGGTTTGGCAGCGGGGCATGAGATTTTGGCGGTGCAAAGTAATGCCGAGCATGAACTGATTGATCGAATTCATCAGGCCGGTACCGAGGGTATTGGTTACATTATCATTAATCCTGGTGCGCTGACTCACACCAGTATTGGTTTGCGAGATGCTTTGTTGGGGGTTGCCATTCCTTTTATCGAAATCCATCTCTCCAATGTGCATAGCCGGGAGGAGTTTCGACATCATTCCTACTTGTCCGATGTTGCAGTAGGGGTGATTACAGGCCTCGGTGCGCAAGGTTACGGCCTGGCGCTGCAAGCGGCGATGGCGCGCCTGTAAAGTATCAGCTGCCAGCAGCAAGGCAGTGGGCTGTTCCTTGACGCATACCGATGGCTTGAGAGTATTGGCCTGACCAAATGTCGAAGCCACCACCTAAAGTACATTTAACAGTACATTTAATGGGGTGTTCGACGGCAAAGTGTTGGAGCATGAAGTACGGGTTTTAGGCGCAGCAAGTTGGCCCCGTTCCACAACAATAAGCGGGCAAGGTTTTGATTGGTAGCATGAGAGCTGAAATGACTTTCTTGGGTGCCAGAGACTCGAATATTAGAATTACGAACAACATAGGATGTGAACGCACCGTGGAATGGAAAACCGTAGCCGTCGCTGGCACAACCGCCAGCCTGGTATTGATAGAAGATATATTTTGGGACACCGGCGCCGTCTCTGTCACGGTGATTGACGCCGAAGATCAGCCAATTTACGAGCCTGGCCCTGGCGAGGAGCCGGTTTGGGAAAATGTTATTGTGACCGGTCTGTATGCGGAGGATGTTGATATCGATGGCGTCCGTGGTCGGTTTTCTGAAGCCGGCTTTGAGTTACTTTTCGTTGAGGTCGTGGGTGATCGCATCTGGGAGCGCGAGTGGTTGACGCGATTTCACCCCATGCAGTTTGGCCAGCGTCTTTGGGTTTGCCCTTCAGGTCGCGAAGTGAATGCCGATGATGCCATCATTATTCAGCTTGACCCCGGGCTGGCATTTGGCACGGGTACCCACGCGACCACACGATTGTGTCTTGAGTGGCTCGAAGGCAACATCGTCCCCGGCCAACAGCTGTTGGATTTTGGCTGCGGGTCAGGAATCCTCGGCATAGCGGCGCTCTTGCTTGGTGCCGATCATGTGCGGGCGATAGACAATGATCCTCAAGCGCTGGTCGCGACCCTGGATAATGCCACACGTAATCAGGTTCAAGAGCAACTATTGATCTCGATGCCGGAGGCACTGGTGGCCTCGAGTTTTGATACGGTTGTTGCCAATATCCTTGCTCAACCGTTGATTGACCTGGCGGAGCATCTTATTGCCAGCTTGAAACCCGGCGGCCACGTGTTGCTGTCTGGCATCATGGTGGGTCAAAAGGATTGGGTCAAAGCCGCATACGCGAAGCTGGAATTTGTCGCTGAGGGGGAGTTGGATGGTTGGGTTAGTCTTGCTGCCAAAAAGCCAGGTTAGCCTGTGAGTTCCGTGGATAATATAACCCGCTGTCCGCGCTGCCAGACGTCCTTTCGAGTGACCGGTGTGCAGCTGAACGCGGCGGGTGGCGCTGTTCGCTGCGGCTCCTGTCTGGAAGTATTTCAGGCAAGCGCCTATTTATTGGATCCCAAGGGTGAGGCTGACATGGACGACACGGTCGCTGCCATTGGTGATTCTGTGGCGGACGACGAGGAGGCTGTAGCGGCGCCGAATGGTGCCCATACGCTAAGCCCTGAATCGGCTGACGGAGACGGAATCCCGTTGGCGTTGGTGAGCGATGTCCTAAACGATGAGAATGTTGCCGGCGGCACCGAAAACCCTGCCTTAGAAGAGGCTGTTGTTGAGGTGGCCGATATTGTCACTGGCGTGAAAGTTGTTGATAGCTTCGACGACGACATGCTGGGCAGTGACGAATACTGGTCTGAGGAGGAGGCAACGCACGCCGGCCCCGGGCTCTCTGACGATGACATGTTGGATGTCGTGGCGGAGAGAGGGGATGAGACTGTTCAATCATTACTAGAGACGGTGGCAGATGCCGAGCCAGACACGCCGGATCAGAGTGAGCTGCAGAGTTTGGCTTTTGAGTCATTGGACCCTGCGGAGATCTTCGGCGACCCAGAGGCGCCGAGCGTATTGCGCCAATGGCCCTGGGCGCTTGGCGCGCTGTTGCTGCTCTTGGTCCTCGGGGCACAATATACCTGGTCTGCGAAGGACCGCCTGGCGCAAAACGTAACAATAAGACCTTACTATCAGCAGTTTTGTCGGTATGTTGGTTGCCAGCTTAAGACCTATCAAAACAGCGCTGTTCTGGCCACCACCGATTTGGTCGTGCGCAGCCATCCGACAATACCGAATGCTCTGAAGGTCGACGCGATCATCAAAAATGCGGGGGCCTTTGGCCAATTATTTCCAAACCTGACATTATCCTTCGTCGACGTTAACGGTGCGCGCGTCGCCCAACGGACGTTTAAGCCGGCAGACTATCTTGCAGGAGAGTTGGTGGGGTTGCGATATATTTCCGCTTATACGGAGGTTCGGTTTTCGTTGGCGATCGTCGATCCAGGTAAAGCCGCGCTGAGCTATCGTCTGACCATTGAGCCCGCTTCGTGATTGATCCTGGATTACGGTAAGATATCGAGCTTTGACTCAAAACGACCGATGGAAAGTCTATGTTAACGATCGGGCCTCATCAGCACGCCAGTCAAGTGATCATCGCACCTATGGCCGGTGTGACAGATAAGCCGTATCGAAATATGTGCCGAGAATTCGGGGCGCACTGGATGGTGTCTGAAATGATCACCAGCGATGTTCGCTTGTGGAAGTCCGTGAAATCCCGTCAGCGCCTTGCCTATCATGATGAGCCGGGGCCGCGCTGGATTCAGATTGCCGGTGCAGAGCCTGAGATGATGGCTGAAGCCGCGAGTTTGAATCAGGGTCGCGGGGCTCAAATTATTGATATCAATATGGGTTGCCCGGCCAAAAAAGTCTGTAATAAACAAGCGGGCTCAGCTTTGCTGCGGGACGAAAAGCTGGTGGCTAAGATTCTTGAGGCTGTGGTGGCCGCCGTTGACGTCCCGGTAACCCTCAAGATTCGGCTCGGCTGGTGCAAAGAAACCCAAAATGCGCCAACGATCGCGCGAATTGCTGAGTCCGCAGGAGTGTCGCTTTTGACCGTACACGGCCGAACGCGCGCCTGTAAATTTGCAGGGGATGTTGATTATCAGGCGATTGCCGGTGTTGTTGATGCGGTTAGCATCCCTGTGGTTGCCAATGGCGATATTGATTCAGCGCAGAAGGCTCGTGTCGTGCTAGATCAGACTGGTGCAGCGGCTGTCATGTTGGGTCGGGCAACTCAGGGTCATCCTTGGCTTGCGGCAACGGTGGATCATTACCTGCGAACGGGAGAAATGAAAATAAATCCCGTAGAAAGTGAGATAAAACGCGCGCTGATCGTACACGTAGGAGACCTTGTACAATTTTACGGCGAGGTGCTTGGAGCCCGTATTGCTAGGAAACACGTGGGATGGTACCTCTCGGGTCGAGTAAGCGTTGAATTTATGCGTAAGTTCAATGGCTTGCAGTCGGCTGAGGAACAGGTGGAAGCAATAATCGAGGCATTCTTGGAAGAGATGGCGGCTTAAACCGGTGGAGGTACCATATATGTCGATACACGAAGAGTCAGAAAAGAACACGCAAACTAGCAGCCGAATGAGCGACGTGATTGAGGGGTATAACGCGGGTGCTGAGGCAGAACCCCTGTTAAGTCATTCGGTGACGGCGTCGGTTAAGGCCTATATCAGGGCGATGGACGACCAGCCATTATCTGATTTATACGAACTGGTGATGTGCGAGGTTGAAATGCCGCTATTGACTTGCGTTTTGCGTCACACCCGACAGAACCAGAGTCTGACCGCAGAAATTCTCGGCCTAAACCGCGGTACTTTGCGGAAAAAAATGAAAAAGTACGGCATGTTGTAGGCGTGTACGTTAGCCTGGCAATTCCAATTTAGCGGGTAGGTGTGTAAAATATTTGGATTAAAAAAAGGACGGGTAACCGTCCTTTTTGCATTTCAGTGTTTTATTTTGCAGTGTTTTGTTTTGCAGTCTTTTTGTTTGTTAGTCAATGATGATTATGGCGTCGAAGATAACCTATGAATAATTATAAAATCAATACAGCGCTTCTCAGCGTCTCAGATAAATCCGGCCTGTTAGCGTTAGCCCAGGCACTTTCAGGTTACGGCGTTCAAATGCTGTCTACCGGTGGTACTCACAAGCTGCTGCACGACAATGGCGTGAGTGTTCAGGAGGTCTCGGACTATACGGGTTTCCCTGAGATGATGGATGGCCGGGTGAAAACCCTGCATCCGAAGATTCATGGTGGTCTGTTGGGGCGACGCGAGGCAGATGGTAGTGGTATTGATACCGCTGTGATGCAGGCCCATGGTATTCAAGCGATTGATCTTGTGATTGTGAATTTGTATCCGTTTGAGCAAACCATCAAAAAGCCTGGCAGCACTTTTGCCGAGGCCATTGAAAATATCGATATCGGTGGTCCCGCCATGCTGCGCTCCGCAGCTAAGAATTTTGCCAGTGTGGCCGTTGTTGTGGATGTGGCTGATTACTCGCTTATTCTTGAAGAGATGGCGCAATCCGATGGCTGTATCTCTTACGCCACTCGATTTCGACTGGCCGTCAAAACCTTCGAGCATGTTGCTCGCTACGATGCGGCGATCAGTAATTATCTCGGCAGTATTCAGCCCGACTCCGAGGCGCGGTTGCAGTTCCCGCAAACCATGACCCTGCAGTACAGTCTTAAGCAAGGCATGCGCTATGGTGAAAATCCGCACCAGGCAGCGGCTTTTTACGTTTCGGCAGAGGCGGGTATGGGCAGTGTGGCGGGGGCCAACCAACTGCAGGGTAAAGCGCTGTCGTTTAACAATGTCGCCGATACAGATGCCGCATTGGAATGCGTGCGAGCTTTTGCGGAGCCAGCTTGTGTCATCGTCAAGCATGCTAATCCTTGTGGGGTTGCCGTGGCCGAGGACTTACTGTTGGCATACCAACACGCCTTCGCGACGGATCCGACTTCAGCCTTTGGCGGTATTATTGCCTTCAATCGCCCGGTCACTTTGGCGGTCGCGACGGACATTGTTGACAAGCAATTCGTTGAAGTGGTTATCGCCCCTTCTATTGATGCCGATGCGCTGGCGGTGTTTGCGAAGAAGAAAAATGTCAGAGTGTTGGCCTGTGGTGATCTGTCGATGGACCGAACCGGTGAACTGAGTATCAAGCAGGTTTTGGGTGGCCTCTTAGTTCAGGAAAGTGATCTGGCCTTGGTGAATGCCGTGCAAGGCGAGTCAGATCTGCAGGTTGTCAGCGAACGCCAGCCCACTGACGAAGAACGTCGGGATCTGATGTTTGCCTGGACCGTTGCGAAATACGTTAAATCCAATGCGATTGTCTATGCGAGCGATAATCGAACGATCGGTGTCGGTGCGGGACAAATGAGCCGTGTTTATAGCGCGAAGATCGCCGGTATCAAGGCGGCAGACGAAGGCCTCGTGGTACCTGGGTCAGTGATGGCATCTGATGCATTCTTCCCCTTTCGAGACGGCATAGATGCGGCGGCGGCGGCAGGTATTACCGCCGTGATCCAGCCCGGTGGCTCGGTCCGAGATGACGAGGTTATCCTTGCTGCCAACGAGGCAGGTATGGCGATGATATTTACGGGCATGCGACATTTTCGCCACTAGATTATGGCTTGATTAACGGTTCTTTCAAGACAAAGGTAAATTAATGAAAATCCTGATCACGGGTAGCGGTGGACGAGAACATGCGCTGGCTTGGCGAGTGGCTCAGTCAGAGCTAGTCGAACGAGTTTACGTTGCGCCCGGCAATGCCGGTACCGCCGCAGACCACAAGTTATGCAATGTCGATATTGATATCATGGACTTCGCGGCACAGATTCAGTTCGCTCAAGATAACGATATCGATCTTACAATCATTGGTCCAGAGGCGCCCTTGGTTGCCGGTGTTGTCGATCAATTTCGAGCGGCGGGTCTGCCTTGTTTTGGTCCGGATCAAGGTGCGGCTCAACTCGAGGGCTCGAAGAGTTTCACCAAAGACTTTCTCGCCAGGCATAAGATTCCGACGGCGGCCTATGGCAGCTTCGTCGAGCCAGCGGCCGCCATTGCCTTTGCTCAGCAGATGTCAACGCCCATCGTGATCAAGGCCGATGGTCTGGCCGCTGGAAAGGGTGTCGTCATCGCGCAGACCCAGGCGGAAGCACAAGCCACGATCACCGATATGCTCAGCGGCAATGCGTTTGGGGCCGCGGGATCGCGGGTAGTCATTGAAGAATTTTTGGTGGGTGAAGAAGCCAGTTTCATCGTCATCGCCGACGGTGAGACCTTCCTGGATTTCGCCACGTCCCAGGATCATAAGGCCGCGTTTGATGGCGACCAAGGGCCTAACACCGGCGGTATGGGGGCATACTCGCCCGCACCCGTGGTGACGCCGGAGGTTCATCAAAGGATCATCGATCAGGTCATTCAGCCGACGCTGGATGGTATGGCCGAAGACGGATATCCATATACCGGATTTTTGTACGCGGGTCTGATGATTGACGCCGCAGGTCAACCCAGCGTGATTGAATTCAACTGTCGGTTCGGGGATCCAGAGACTCAGCCCGTGATGATGCGCATGCAATCAGACTTGGCGAAACTTTGTCTGGCGGCCTTAGACGGCGACTTGATCAATCATGTGCTCGAGTTCGATGACCAAGTGGCATTGACAGTGGTCATGGCTGCTGGCGGTTATCCGGACAAGTATACCAGCGGTGATGAAATCACGGGCATCGCGGCTGCCGATGAACTGGGTAAAGTCTTTCATGCTGGCACGCGCCTGGCGGCTGGTAAGGTCGTGACCAGTGGCGGCCGGGTCCTGGGTGTCACTGCAACAGGGCAGTCGGTGCTTGAGGCGCAGCAGCGCGCCTATGCGATGGTAGAAAAAATTCAATTCGCCAAGGCCCAGTACCGAACAGATATCGGCTATCGAGCGATTGCCCGTGAACAAGACGCGAACTAGCCTGGAAAGGCGGCTAGTGGTTGATTAGCTCGGCGAGTACTGTCTTGATTCTGGTGAGTTGCAGCGCGCGCATGGCCTGACTGATAGCCGGGCCTTGCAAGCCGTCTGGCAGCTCGCTGGCACTGACGCTGGTGCAGGCTTGATGCAGTTGTTGCCACCGCGCCAACAACGTCTTTGAGGTCAGTGGCTGGGCTTCGCCGCTTGTGGCCAGCAAGGCGCTGACGGCCATAAATTGATTGAAACGTTCGTGGCGTCGAAAAGCATCCAGCTGCGTAAAAAAACCCAGAATATCTTCGGCATTTAGATTGGCCAAGGTTAGCCAGGTGGCATAGCCCTGGCTGACCTGAACGGCCAGTTCAGTATAACGATTGGGTGCTTTGAGAGCTTTCGAGCGGGCCTTGGTCACGTCTGCGGGGATATTCAAGAACAGTGCCGCGTAGCGATATTCAGGGCGGTCGGTGATTTCACTCAGGCGCGCCAAGTGGCTGAAGTCGGAGAGCTCAGGCCATAGATCGCGGTGGGCGCCGAGGGTCTGCAAAAGCTCGAAAAACGCACCGGGCGTCGGCGCTTTCAAGGCCTTCTCACATTCCATAAAGACCCGCTCTGGTGTTAGTTCTCGAAGATCGCCATGGTCAACCATGTCCTGCATGAGCGCCATCGTTTCGGTGGCGACTTGAAATCCCAAGTGAGCAAAGCGCGCCATAAATCGAGCCACTCGAAGAATGCGCAAGGGGTCCTCGGCGAAGGCCGCGGAGACGTGTCGCAGTAGCCTGGCTTGCAAATCATCGAGCCCGCCATAGGGATCAATTAGATTGCCGTCACTGTCCTCGGCGATAGCGTTGATAGTCAAATCGCGGCGAGCCAGGTCTTGCTCGAGAGTTACCGCCTCATTGGCGTCACAAATAAACCCGCGGTGACCCTGGCCACTCTTCCGTTCGGTACGCGCCAGGGCATATTCTTCCTGGGTTCTTGGGTGAAGGAAGACTGGAAAGTCTTTGCCTACCGAGCGGTAGCCCAGTTGGGTCAGTTGCTCAGCGGTGGCGCCAACCACGACCCAGTCCCGCTCCACAACCACAAGGTCAAGAAGTCTGTCGCGAACGGCGCCGCCTACAAGATAAGTCTCCAATGAATCGTCTCGCTCGGGTTGATTGGTCATGGATGTTTACGCCGCGCAGGCACTGCAGTGATCTTACCATCATCGAGCCGTAGTGCGGTCAGCGACCGTCCCCAGACACACCCAGTGTCCAGCGCAACGGCTGAATCAAGGCCTGTCTCGCCGTTGAGTGCCGCCCAGTGGCCGAACAAAATCTTGATTGACGGATCACTCCGGGGAAAGCTGAACCAAGGCGCAAAGCCGGCTGGGGCTTGCTCTGTCTTGTGCTGTAACTCGAGTTCACCCGCCGCAGTACAATAGCGTAACCGGGTGAAGTAGTTGGTAATCAGTCGCAGTCTGGGTGGGCCTGTCAGGGCATCTGACCAGACGTGGGGTTCGTTACCATACATTTGCGCGAGAAAGTCGACGAAGTCTGGCCCGGTGAGCGCTGCTTGAATCTCTTGGGCGCGATCCAGGCAGGTTTGAACATCCCAGATCGGCGGGAGCCCCGCATGCACCAGCACGCAGCGATTCGCTGGGTCGACGTAAAGCAGCGGTTGATGCCTGAGCCAATCAATGATGCCGGCTAAGTCGGCAGAGCTCAGCAGATCGTCGAAGGTATCGCCTGGGCTGGCAGTCTGACTACCGACTGCCACTGCGAGAAAGTGCAGGTCGTGGTTGCCCAGGACTACTTGGGTATTTGGCAGTTGCCGGATGAAGTTAATGACCTCGAGATTCTTGGGTCCGCGGTTGATCAAATCTCCAAGAAACCAGGCTGAGTCTTGCTGCGGTTTGAACTTGACCTTGTTCAATAGATCGGTCAGCTCATCAAAACAACCCTGGACGTCACCGATCACATAGATACTCAAGGGCTTAGTCCCGGCTGCTAGTAGGAAGTGTCGATGTCTCGTCTCGAGCTGACAGATAGTTCGCACACTGAATATATTCAGCGCCGGTAATGGTCTCCGGTCGTTGTCCCGGCGAGATGCCCAAGGCCAGCATTTCTGATTCCGTGAGATACTTCTTTAAGGCATTTCGCACTGTTTTGCGGCGCTGGCTGAAGGCCTGGATCAACAGCGTTTGAAACAACCCAAGGTCAGTCAGCGCGACCTGCTGCTGATGGGGTATTAACTGCAGTATGGCCGAGGTCACTTTGGGCGCGGGCGTGAAAGATTCTGGATGGACATCGAAGAGTTTTTCAGCCTCGCAAAAGTACTGGCTCATAATAGAAAGACGACCATAGTCACGGGTTGCGGCGTCAGCAGCCATTCGGACGACGACTTCCAGCTGAAGCATGAAATACATATCTTCAATCATGTCCACATGCTCGAACAGGCGAAACAGCAATGGCGTTGAAATATTGTACGGCAGGTTGCCCACCACACGCAGGGGCTTGTCGCCACGGATGCTATTGAAATCAAATTTCAGGATGTCGGCTTCAATGACATTCAGGCCGGGATAGCGCAGGCGTAGTTCCGCCGCCAGGTCGCGGTCAATCTCCACCACGTCAAGCTGACAGCCAGAGGCCATTAGCCCGTGGGTGAGTGCGCCATGACCCGGGCCAATTTCAAGAATGTGATCGCCTGGGCCCGGGTTGATCGCATCGATGATCCGTTGGATGACGTGCTGGTCGTGAAGAAAATTTTGGCCGAAGCGTTTTCTGGCTCGCATTTTCATTCTTCGCAACTGGTGGGCAGGGCCATTTCGGCGGCATAGTGTATGGCTGTGAACAGGCTCGCCGGGTCTGCCTTGCCAGATCCAGCGAGATCAAGGGCGGTGCCATGATCGACTGAAGTGCGAATGATGGGCAAACCTAAGGTGATATTAACGGCATCACCGAAGCCTTTATGTTTTAACACAGGTAATCCTTGGTCGTGGTACATGGCCAGCACCGCGTCAAACTGGCTGAGCATGGCCGGTGTGAAAGCGGTATCTGCAGGTGTCGGGCCGGTGAGGTTGAGGCCTTGTTGCTGCAGAGTCTGGATCGTGGGAATGATAATATCGATCTCTTCGGTGCCCAGGTGACCGCCTTCTCCCGCATGGGGATTGAGACCGCAGACTAATATTCTAGGTGTTGGCAGATGAAAGCGTTGACGCAGTTCCGAATCCAGGATGATTAGGGTTCTGGTCAGATCCGCCACATTGATGGCATCTGCCACGGCGCGCAGGGGTAGGTGAGTCGTCGCGAGCGCGACGCGCAAACCCGTGGTCGCGAGCATCATCACAACTTGAGACACGCCCAGACGCTTGGCTAGCCACTCGGTATGGCCGGTAAAGGCGATACCTGCGTCATTGATGATGGCCTTGTTGATGGGACCGGTCACCATCCCCTGGCAGATCCCGGCTTCGCATAAGCCGACAGCCGTTTCGAGGGTCGCCAGTACATAAGGCGAGTTAGCCTTATGCATCTGTCCGGGTATTGTCTGATGCGCAAGCTGGACCGGGACGATGTTCAGCGCTGTGCTGGAAACAGTGCGGGTTTCAAGCCAGTTATTGATATCGATATTGAGGCCAAGGGCGATCGCCCGTTGGCGCATTAGCTCTGGATCAGCTACCACGAGCAGGTCTGCCGGCAGGCTTTTACCAAGGCTAGCGAGAATAATGTCCGGGCCGATACCCGCAGGCTCGCCGGGCGTGACGGCCAGCAGAGGTGGGCGAGTAGTTGGCTGATTGATGTCTATTTTCTCCATGAAGGCGGTAGTCATTATTCCCCAATCCGTCCGGCACCTGAATCAAGAGCTGGAGGCAAGAATCTAGGAATGTTAAGACGCTTGCCGCCCTTCGATTTACATTGTTCTGGCCTGCCTTGCGTTAATGTCAGTGCGTCTTAGATGCGAATTTCAACAAATGCGTCATCGCGTATTTCTCGGATCCAATTTTGCAGCTCTTCATCAAACCGCTGGTTACGTAAGTAATTTTCAGCCTGGCCCATGCGAAAGCGATCGCTGAAATCTTCGATGCGGCGGCCGGTGACTTCCAGAAAATGATAGCCGTGCTGACTTTTGAAAACCGGGCTTAGAGCATCCAGTTCACTGCTCTGCAGTTGCGCCTCAAATGTCGGCACATAAGTGCCGGCTCGCGCCCAACCCAGGTCGCCACCACTCAGGGCTGAACCTGGATCATCAGAATATAGCTTGGCAATCTCGTCGAAGGCGCGACCATTAGCCACTTCTTCGCGCAGGCTCTCGGCCATCTCCAGTGCTTCCTCGTCAGTCCGAATCTCAGAAGGCTGGATCAACACATGGCGAACTTGGCTTTGTGCAATCTGGCCTTCGGCCTGGGCGCCGCGGGTCTCGAGCAATTTAATCAGGTGGAAGCCGCTGCCACTTTGAATGGGGCCACGAACGTCGCCAGCGACCATTGTCTCGGCCGTAGCAGCGAACATGCTCGGTAATTGGGCGATCTTACGCCAGCCGAGGTCACCGCCGCTCAGCGCATTTTGCCCCGCTGAATGACCGACCGCCAGGGCACTAAAGTCAGCACCTTCGGCAACTTGCTTAAGTAAATCCTCGGCGTCAGCTTGAATCTTGGCGATTTGGGTCGCAGATGCATCCTCTGGTAACGGGATCAGAATATGGGCGATGCGATATTCATCTGCGGTCATCACAGCGCCTAGTTCAGAGGCCAGAAAATTTTTGATCTCTTGTTCCGAGATTTCGATGCGATTGCGCATCATGCCTTGCTGAACCCGGGCAATCATCATCTCGCGCTCGATCTGGCGACGCATGCTCGCATAGCTGATACCGTCCTTCTCGATCGCAGCGCGAAATTGCGCCACGCTCATTCTGTTTTGTTCAGCGATTCCCTGCAGCGCTTCATTGATTTCTTCGTCATTGATTCTGACGCCGGCACGTTCTGCCATCTGCAATTGTAGACTTTCGACGATCAGGCGCTCAACGATCTGCTCACGTAAAATATCATCAGGTGGCAGTTGGCTGGCATCGGTTATCTGCGCCTTCAATGTATCGATGCGTTCCTGCATCTCGGACTGGAGAATGACGTCTTCGTCGACCACAGCGACGATACTGTCCATGATCACGAGGTTTGCACTGACTTGCAGTGAGGCGGCGAGGAGTATCCCTGCCAGCATTGTCTGAATCAATGTTCTCATAATAGCGCTAGTGTCCTATTTGGTCTTCTCTGGATCGATATCCCTGAATGGTATCGTTCAACAACGAATCGAGGCGCCGCCCCAGGGTTGCCAGGCCCTTGAGCTGAACTTCAAAAAATACGCCGTTATCCATGGTTGCGTACAGTGTATCAATTGTAGCGAACTCCGTCGCGCTAGATGGATCATTGATCAAAGGCAGCACATAACGCGTGGGCCTAATGAAGCGGCGAAATATCAAGCGCGATTTCCAGCAACAATCGTTGTACTCAATGCCAAGCAGAGTCTCCAATGTTTGACTCCTGTCCAGGTCAAAGTTCCATGCACCGATAGCACTCCATTGATTGGTGACCGGCCAGATTAGGGAGGCGTTGGCCTCCTCTTGTGCCAGGCCAGGTCGTGTCTCGATGTCTGGGTTGGTATAGATGTAGCCCAAATTAACAATTTTGCGAGAATCCTTGGCATAGTTAAGAGACAGTTGGCGGCGATGAGTCTGGTGCGCATGAGGATCCCACTGGAACGCACCACGGAGACGTAAGTCGGCGTTTAAGTTCAGTACCGCCTCGGTAAATAAGGGTGATCGCGCGGCGGTATACGCATCGAGGCTGCTGGGGTAGAGCGTGACCCGGCGATCTTTAAAGTGCTGAATTTGACCGATACTCGCGGCCAGTAGTTGTCGGCCGTTACGGGGGTTCAAGAGCCGGGTGGTGAGGCCAAGACTCAGTTGATTCGCGTCTGCGGTGCGGTCACCACCGGTAAAGCGATTGATACGAAATAACTGGGCATACCCGGGTGTGAGGGTGCTGACATCAAATAGAGGTAATGCCTGTTGGTCTTGCTCACCGGTGTAAAGGTAAAACATTCGGGGCTCTAGCGTCTGGTCTAGTGCGGTGCTGCCAAGCTTGATGGGGCGAGTGAACATCAGTCCCGCGTCTAGATAGAATGTTCTGGTGGTCAATCCAGGGCGCTGATCTGCGCCCGCCCGGGTGTTGTCCAGGCGATATTGGCGATGGATCAATTTTACCCCGGGTGTGACAAAGCCCCAACGCTGTTGATAGGGGTAGGAAAGCTCCAGCGCGGCAGTCGCGCGTTCACCAGTGATACGCAGTAAATCCCTCGGGTCATTTGGATCAACGGTGAGCGGACTGTCGGATTTATCAAAGCGGGCATATTCGAGTCTTGACGCTAGCTGCCAGCGACCTGATCGAGCCCTGTGTTCGAGGGCCAGCATGGGCAATACGGCATATTGTTGCGGATCAAAAAGATCGAGGTTCTGAAAATCTCTGACGGTCACGCTTGCCAGCCAGTCCTTGCCGCGGTAAAGAGTCTGAGCGAGTTGGTCTAGGCCAGGCGAGCGTCTGTTCGCTTGACTCATATCGAAGGGCGTCATAAATGGCTGGCTGGATGCGGCGCCGATATTGGCGCCAATATCATTGAGATAATCGATATCCGACACGGCGCTATAATTGACTGCGGTCTGCCAGCGACTGTCTTGCCCGCCCTGGTGCCGCAGGTCAACGTACCAGCGGTTTCTAGCCTCAAACTCGGCACCCGTGGGCTGGACTTGCAGGGTGCGCTGGTCGAAAATTTTATCGCGGTTGATGTAACCGGCATTGATCTCGTTTCGAGTCCCTGCTGTCAGATATCGAAACTGACCATCATGAATCAGGCCGCGCCGAGACAGGCTGCGAAGTTGGTAGGTCGCGTCGCGATTTGGCGCGAGGTTAAAGTAATAAGGGATGTTGATATCAGTACCGTCGATACCACCAGAGCCGATATTGGGGAGCAGAAAGCCTGACTGACGCGCATCGTTGATGGGAAACCTGAGCCAAGGCAGGTACATCACCGGAACATCTTTGATGGAGAGTGTGACATCTTTGGCAACACCGAAGCCTGCCTGGGTGTCGAGTACAAAATTTTGGCCACTGATGGACCAGGTATTGCTGTCTGGCTCACAGCGGGTCAGCGTACCGTCTGCAATAGTCACAACCTGGTCTGAATCCTGCCGCAGTTGGCCCGCGGAGCCGCGCAGATTAGCTCGATGTAGCAAAAAGGTCGCGTCCTCGACCTGCCCCGTGTTATCAAACAAGTTGGAGGTCGCGTGCGCACCGGTCATCAGAAAGCCCGGACGGCGGATGATGAGTGGTCCGTCAATAGTGGCAAGTTTCGATGCGTCATCGATGCTGACGAAAGGCGCTGTAATCAGGGAAGTACCCCGAGTTATTTCCACCGCGCCCTTGAGTGTGCTGGATTGCTCGAACAGATGTACCGCAGATTCTGCGGTGGCGTTGATCGTCGTGTCCTGGGGATCACCACTGCGGGGTGGTTCTAGGTAGGCTCCGGTGCAAAATGGCGGGAGTCGGGTAGCATGTTCGACAGGCAGCTTAGCGGCGACCACCCAGTCGAGTTGAGCCGCTGATAAAGGGGGCTCGGCGGCCAAACCGCGCATTGGCATCAAGGCGGCGGCCAACGCCAACAGAGTTGACCACGAAGCCGTCGCGCGCGCCGAGGTGGTGATTGATGCAGTGATAAGGAGTGGCCTTGGGTAAAGTGGATGGTGGATAATAAAACATTCAATGTGAGAGTTCAGTTAAATTGTCAAAGTCGATGTACTATCCGTTGCACCAGGTGATGCTATGAGCGAGATGAGTTCAACCCCACAAGCGCTGGCGAGTGAACGGCAGGCGACGTTGGCCGCCTGGGCGCTGGCGTCCTTGCAACTGGCCGATATCCCTGATTATCAGTATTATCGATTGGCAGTGGCCTCCGACGACGCCAGTTTTCGCCGTTACTTTCGAGCGACCCACCTGACCCGCACCACCGACAGTTTTATCTTTGTCGATGCGCCACCGGAGAAGGAGGACAGCAGACCGTTTGTGCAGGTTCAGGCCATGCTGGCGAGCGCCGGGCTTGCAGTGCCGCGAGTTTATCGGGCGGACCTGGCGCAGGGGTTTATGATGCTCGCCGACTTCGGCGATACCTTGTATCTAGATATGCTCGCTGAAAACCAGACAGCCCAGATTGAAACGAGCTATCAGGCCGCCTTCCAAGCCATTCGGCAGATGCAGGCAATTCCCGTAGCGGAGCAATTGTCGGTTTATGATGAGGCTAAGCTGCGAACTGAAATGGGGCTGTTTACCGATTGGTTCCTGGCTCAGCAGTTGGGTCTGATGGTCGACCCGCGTGAGCAAGCCTTGCTTCAGGGGCTGTTCGACACGCTGGTCACCGCGGCGCTGGATCAACCTCAAGTGTTTGTCCATCGTGATTATCACTCCCGTAATCTGATGGTTATCGCCGGCGAGCAACCGGGCATTATCGACTTTCAGGATGCGGTCAGGGGGCCCTTGACCTATGATTTGGTGTCTTTGCTGAAAGATTGTTATCACCGATTTCCTCGGCCACAGGTCGTGAATTGGGTGAATGAAACCCATCAGCAATGGTTACAGGGCGCCCCTGAAAATCCTGTGGACGCGGCTGAATTCCTGCGCTGGTTTGATCTCATGGGCATGCAGCGGCACCTGAAGTGTGCAGGTATTTTTTCGCGGCTGAATTTGCGTGACGGTAAGCGCCGTTATCTGAATGATATTCCGTTGGTCATGGCCTATCTCGTTGAGGTTTGCGGCCTCTACCCGGAGTTCTCAGAGATTGGCGATTGGCTTTCTGAGCAGGTATTACCCCGGCTGGTTGCGCTTGAGAGCGGCAAATGAAGGCGATGATTCTGGCTGCCGGAGAGGGCCGGCGTATGTTGCCGTTGACGGCACATATGCCCAAGCCCTTGCTGAAAGTGCATGACAAAGCGCTGATTGAATGGCATCTCGAAGGTTTGGCGCGTGCGGGTTTTTCCGAGGTCGTGATCAATTTGCACTACCAAGGAGACAAAATTCGACACCACCTAGGCGACGGCAGCGCCTTTGGATTACACATTACCTATTCGGTCGAGACCATTTTGCTGGAAACCGCCGGTGGAATTCATCATGCCCTTGGGCTTTTGGTTAGTGCGGAGGACGAACCCTTTGTGGTCGTGAATGGTGATATCTACACCGATTTTGATTTTTCGTTGCTACCCAAACATCTTGATGGGCGGGCGGCGATACTGGTAATGGTGGATAATCCGCCTCATCACCTATCGGGAGACTTCAGTCTGACGGCCGCCGGCCAGCTCGGCACTGAGCTCCAGCGTTTGACCTATTCGGGTATCGGCGTCTATTCGCCGGCATTATTTCGCGGTTTGCGGGACGGCCCGGTGATGCTCCGTGAATTGTTTGCGGCGGCCATAGAGGCTGACTTGCTGGGCGGTCAATATTACGCTGGTAGTTGGACCGACGTGGGAACTCCGGCACGGTTGGCGGCATTGAATGCAAGCTAGGAAGTGCCTCGGGGATTAAGAATCTGACTTTCAGCCACGGAACACGGTAGAATGGCGGGACATTTCTTAATGGGATTGCATGTTTTGGAACCTTTGATAGCCCCTTCGATTTTGTCGGCAGATTTCGCCCGCTTGGGTCAGGAAGTAGATGCGGTACTCGCAGCCGGTGCTGACATCGTTCATTTTGATGTGATGGACAACCATTATGTGCCGAATCTCACCATCGGTCCCATGGTCTGTAAGGCATTACGTCGTTATGGGGTTACTGCGCCGATCGACGTTCACCTGATGGTGAAGCCTGTTGACAGACTAATCGGTGACTTTATCGAGGCGGGCGCCAGTTACATTACATTCCATCCCGAAGCCAGTGAGCATATCGACAGGTCTTTGGAACTTATTCGTGCTGGCGGCTGCCAATGTGGCTTGGTCTTCAATCCAACGACGTCGTTACAGTATCTCGATTACGTTATGGATAAGATCGACATGGTGCTGATCATGTCAATAAATCCCGGTTTCGGTGGTCAAAGTTTTATACCCTCGACCTACGCGAAGCTAGCCCAGGCCCGAAAAATGATTGATGCCAGCGGCCGTGATATTCGCCTGGAGATCGACGGTGGCGTCAAAATTGATAATATCGGCAAGATCAAAGATGCCGGTGCTGACACGTTTGTAGCGGGCTCTGCGATCTTTGGCGCGGCCGATTATGCGGCAACGATTGCGGCTATGAGGCGCGAAATTAACGAGACAGCGCGATCTTGATTCAGATCCTGTCGTCATTTAAGCTGCCGGTTCTTTGTTCGGATTCAGCCCTTTTGTGTGGGTTGTACACAACTCATGATTAATCCAGACCACATAATGCTATATCCCCGCACTCCTTCGTCTTGGCGATGGTGATTCATCACCGTTGGAATGGCAGCTTGTTGGCTCGCAGTTAACAGCCGCTTGTCGAAGAGAATATCGCTTATCGAAGTTTGCTAATTGTTACTCTGGAGAAAAATCATGACATTGGATGATTTTGCCAAATTTGCCGCACAAGGTTTCAATCATATTCCCGTTACTCGTGAGGTGCTGGCCGACCTCGACACCCCGCTCTCCAGCTATATCAAGGTAGCGCGTGGAAGTTATAGCTATCTGCTTGAATCTGCTGCCCAAGGTGCGGAGAAATGGGCGAGATATTCCATGGTCGGCTTGCCCAGCGGCCAGGTGTTGAAAGTTTTCGGTCATGAAGTGGTACTAGAGTCGCAGGGCGTTGAGACAGATCGCTTTACTTGTGAAGATCCACTGGCCTATGTGGAAGAATTTCAAGCCCGTTTTCGTTATCCACCGATTGAAAATTTACCGATTTATACCGGCGGCCTGGTAGGTTATTTCGGCTACGACACCGTTCGCTATGTGGAAAAGAAAGTCCAGCACAGTATGCCGCCTGATGTCATCGGCACGCCAGACATACTGCTCATGGTGTCTAACGATGTCATGGTGTTTGATAACGTTAAAGGTAAAATTCATCTCATTACCCACGCGGACCCTGCGGTAGAAAATGCGTTTGTATCGGCGCAGGCTCGTCTCGACAATATGGCGGCGGGTATGCAGGCGCTGATTCCTTTGGATATTCGCAAGCCCAGTGTCGGCCCTGCCGTTCACGAAGAAGATTTTGTCTCGAGCTATGGTCAAGGTCGATTTAAGGCAGATGTAGAGAAAATCAAAGATTATATTCAAGCAGGTGATGTCATGCAGGTGGTGCTGTCACAGCGGATGTCCATAACCCTTGAGAGTGATCCGTTAAACTTGTATCGGGCGCTGCGAGCGCTCAACCCCTCGCCTTACATGTACTACATGGATCTGGGCGATTTTCACATTGTGAGTTCATCGCCAGAGATTCTGGCTCGATTAGATAATGGTCAAGTGACCGTCAGACCCTTGGCTGGTACTCGTCGGCGCGGAATTGATGAAGCTGAGGATATGGCCTTGGAGTCGGAGCTGTTGGCCGATACCAAAGAGCGGGCTGAACACCTGATGTTGATTGATCTGGGGCGTAACGATATTGGTAAGGTGTGCACTACGGGTAGCGTTGACGTGACAGAGATGATGACGGTGGAGCGTTATGCCCATGTCATGCACATCGCATCAAATGTCCAGGGGCAACTAGCCGCAGGTTATACTGCGATGGATCTATTGCGCGCGACACTGCCTGTGGGGACCTTAAGTGGTGCGCCTAAAGTCAGGGCGCTCGAAATTATTGATGAATGTGAGCCGGAAAAACGCGGAATTTTTGGCGGCGCTGTGGGCTATTTGTCATGGAACGGCAATATGGATACGGCGATAGCCATTCGCACCGCCGTCGTCAAGGATCGTACGCTTTATGTTCAGGCGGGCGCAGGGATCGTCGCGGATTCAGTGGCTGAGTCAGAGTGGCAGGAAACGATTAACAAGGCGCGGTCGATTTTTCGAGCCGTAGGGTTGGCCGAGGCGGGTTTGGGACTCGAAACCAAGGCGGAAAATCTTCGAGTTTATAATTCAGCTGAAATACGTAAGGCCGTGGGCGAAGTAGGTGATTCGAAATGATTCTGATGATTGATAACTATGATTCATTTACCTACAACATTGTTCAGTATCTGGGAGAATTAGGTCAGCAGGTTGAAGTGTTTCGGAATGACGAAATCACGGTAGCGGAAATTCAAACCTTAGCGCCCGCAGGTATCGTGATTTCACCTGGGCCCTGTACGCCGAATGAGGCTGGAATTTCCATGGATACGATTCGTCATTTCGCCGGTCGGTTACCCATACTGGGTATCTGCCTTGGGCATCAGAGTATTGGTCAGGTCTATGGCGGATCGATCGGGCGGGCTAAAAAAGTCATGCACGGTAAAACGTCGAAGATTTTTCATACGGGAGTCGGTGTGTTTTCAGGTTTACCGAATCCATTTACCGCCACGCGATATCATTCTTTGGTGATTCTTTCTGAGTCTTTGCCGGATTGTTTGGAAATCACTGCCTGGACAGAAGTCGACGGTGAAATCGATGAAATAATGGGTGTTCGACACAAGACCTTGCAGGTTGAGGGCGTACAGTTTCATCCCGAATCAATATTAACTGAGCACGGTCACGATTTATTACTCAGTTTCGTCAACTATTGTGATGCTGAGTCGATCAGTTGCGATCAGAAGGATAAATTATGATGGATATGCCTACAGCGATTGCCAGAGTCACTGAAAAGCAGAATCTAACTCAGGCGGAAATGTTAGATGTAATGCGTCTGATTATGTCCGGTGGCGCAACTCCGGCCCAAATTGGTGGGTTTCTGATCGGCTTACGAATGAAGGGTGAGACGGTGAGTGAGATTACCGGCGCTGCCACCGTGATGCGAGAACTCTCAACCCCAGTGCTGACTTCGCTGGAGGATATTGTCGATACTTGTGGTACCGGTGGCAGTGGATCTAACAAGTTTAATGTTTCGACTGCGGCGGCTTTTGTGGCAGCGGCCGCCGGAGTGCACATTGCCAAACATGGCAACCGCGGTGCGTCCAGCAAGAGTGGCAGTGCCGATCTACTTGAGGCGGCGGGCGCGAATATTATGCTGACCCCTGATCAGGTTGCCCGCTGTATTGAAACCGTAGGCGCGGGTTTTCTATTTGCTGTAAATCATCACTCGGCGATGAAGCATGCTATCGGTCCACGTCGTGAGCTGCTGACGCGGACTATCTTTAACCTGCTCGGGCCGCTGACCAACCCGGCGGGTGCCAAGCGCCAGGTTATTGGGGTGTATGCCAAGCAATGGCTGCGACCGATTGCCGAGGTTTTGCAGTCCATGGGCAGCGCCCATGTATTGGTGGTTCATTCAGCTGATGGCTTGGACGAAATCAGTATCGCTGCCGAGACCTTTGTAGCCGAGCTTAAAGATGGTGCGATCACGGAATATCAGCTTCAACCCGAAGACTTTGGGCTGCAACGGCAACCCATAGACTCGCTGATTGTTGAGGATAGTGCGCAAAGCCTGGTGCTAGTTGAACAGGCATTGGCAGGCAAACATGAAGCCGCTACCGACATTGTGGCCCTGAATGCCGGCGCGGCGATCTATGTAGCAGGCCACTGTCTCGACTTGGCTGCCGGGGTAGAAATGGCGCGAGATGCGATCGGTAGTGGTATGGCGCTAGAAAAATTCAAAGATTTTGTGGATTTCAGTCGGCAGCTCGGCGAAATCGGCTAGCGGTGAGTCATAGATTTCAAGGGAGTTAGCAGCGGACATGAGTGCACCAGATATCCTACAAAAAATCGTCGAGGAAAAGTGGCGCGAGATCCCGCAGCGAGCTGCTGCCCGACCTGTGGCCGAGCTACAGCGGCTGATTGGTCAGCAAAGTGATCCTCGAGGCTTTGTCGCAGCGCTGACCGAACGTATGGTAGCCCGCCAACCGGCGATCATTGCAGAGATCAAGAAAGCATCGCCGTCAAAAGGTGTCATCAGAGAGAATTTCATACCCGCTGCTATCGCTCGCAGCTACGCTGATGCGGGCGCAGCCTGTCTGTCGGTGTTGACCGATGTCAGTTTCTTTCAGGGTGCTGATGAGTATCTGGTCCAGGCTCGCAATGCGGTTGCGCTTCCGGTGCTGCGCAAAGATTTCGTGGTCGATCCCTATCAAGTGCTAGAAGCCCGTAGTATCGGGGCCGATTGCATTCTGCTGATAGCGGCGATTCTTGCGCCAAAGACCATGGCAAGCCTCTATCAAGTGGCTGTCGACTTGGGAATGGACGTTTTGATCGAAGTGCGTGATGCTGTGGAGTTGGAGCAGGCGTTGCAGGTCTCGCCAACATTGGTAGGCATTAACAACCGTGACCTAAGGGATTTCAGTGTTGATCTGGCCACGACCTATGATCTGATCGATCGGTTGCCAGCCGGCGTCAATCTGGTTACTGAGAGCGGTATTCATCAGCGTGCCGATATTGAGGCGATGCAAAGTCGAGGGGTATATGGTTTTCTGGTGGGCGAGGCATTTATGCGGGCTGAAGACCCGGGTGCTGAGCTAAAAACCTTGTTTTACTAGCCCGCTGGTGGTCGGGCAGCCGTTAGCGTGTGCCAAAGACCACCATAGTTTTGCCTTTAACAGAGACCAGCCCTTGATTATCAAGGGTCTTCAGGACTCGACCGACCATTTCTCTTGAGCAGCCGACAATTCTGCCGATTTCCTGCCGCGTGACTTTAATCTGCATGCCATCGGGGTGAGTCATGGCGTCAGGTTCTTTGCAGAGATCGAGTAGGGTCCCCGCGACGCGCCCCGTGACGTCGAGGAAGGCAAGATCGCCAACTTTTTGAGTGGTTTTTACCAGTCGGGCTGCGAGTTGACTGGCCAATTGGTAAAGCATACCCGCATCTCTCTTGCTGAGTTCCGAAAATTTTCCGTAACTGAGTTCGGCCACTTCGCATGCCACCTTGGCCTTGACCCAAGCGGTGCGCTTGCCCTGACTGCCGAACATGGCCATCTCGCCAACGAAATCGCCGGCATTCAGATAAGCGATGATGATTTCCCGGCCGGCGTCGTCTTCTACAAAGACAGTGACAGAGCCTTGGGTGATGTAGAAAATTGAGTCGCTAGGCTCACCTGCGTAGATGATTGTGCTGCCGCGTGGGTACTTACGTTTATGAGCAATGCGCAGGAACTCTTCCATATTGCCTAAACTGTTGCCTAAACCATTGCTTAAATCCTGGCCAATGCTGGCTGGACGCTGAGTTAAGCTGGTCATGATTATCGGTGCCTCGAAGTGCTGTCTGTAGCGCGATACTGTCGCACTTCGGCAAGCCTGGCTGGTCATTAAATAGCCTCGAAGGCGTATTTTGAAGCATCGGCGGTATATTTTGGCGGCGTGCTGCCGCGCCGCCGGATCAGTTCGGTGTATGCGGCAGGCGAACATGCCTTTGTGTCGTTGCAGTGGTGCAAGTTGGTGATTGTCGCTACCATGGACAATCAACCGGTGACAGAGAGTCAGGATAATAATGAAAGCCAGTATTCGATGGGTAGAAGACGTGATGTTTATCGCTGAGTCTGGGAGCGGCCATGTAGTCGCTGTTGATGGACCGCCCGCCACTGGTGGTCGGAATGTCGGTGCCAGGCCCATGGAGCTAGTCTTAATGGGCTTGGGTGGATGTGCGAGTTTTGATGTGATGACGATGTTGAAAAAAGCCAGGCAAGACGTGACGGGCTGCGTTGCGAGCTTGGAGGCTGAACGCGCGGACAGCATCCCCAGTGTGTTTACGAAAATTCATTTGCATTTTGTTGTGACTGGTCGAGAACTGAAGGAATCGCAGGTCAAGCGCGCCATAGACTTGTCTGCCGACAAGTATTGCTCGGCTTCCATTATGTTGGGGCGAGGTGGGGTGGAGATTACCCACGATTACGAAATCATTCAGGTCTGAGTGCTCATAGCCTGATAACTTGGGTCAGATCCAGTAAGTAGACTTTGTCATCAGAGACGAGACTTTGTGCATCAGGCTTTTGACCGGTGCGGGAAAGTTCGCGCCGCCAGCGGTGAGCGCATTGTTTTTGTGGCGGAGTTCATCTTCGCGCATCTGGGTTAAAATTTGCCGTGACTTGTGGTCCTCTTCAGGCAGCAGCGTCAAATGTCGGTCTAAGTGCTTGCAGACCTCTTCTTCAGTGGCGGCAACAAAACCCAGATTAACCTTGTCGCCGAGTAGACCGGTCACAGCGCCTATGCTGAAAGAGGCTGCATACCAGAGTGGGTTCAGGTAACTGACATGAGAGTCCAGTTCCTTGATGCGCGTCTGGCACCAAGCCAGGTGGTCGGCTTCTTCCGCTGCGGCTTGATCCAGGGTGGCCACCGCACCGATATTTTTTGCCGTGAGAGCCTGGCCTCGGTATAAGGCCTGGGCACAAACCTCGCCACAATGATTGATGCGCATTAGACGCGCAGCCTTTAGCTTTTGTTCGCTAGTCAGTTCGGTGGCTTGACTGTCTTGAGCGGGTGATGGGCGATCAGGTTGGCCCACAGCGCCACTGACCGTGCGCAATGCCGCGTCGATCCCATTGATTAAATTATCTATAGCAGATTGATGCATATTGTCTCCGGTCATTAACCCAGATGAGTCAGCTGACGTCCCCCGAGGAGGTGCAGGTGAATATGGAAGACGGTTTGGCCACCATCCTGATTACAGTTCATGATTAGGCGGAAACCGGGTTCACTGAGATTTTGCTCGGCGGCCAGTTGAGTCGCGGTGAAAACCATATGTCCCAACAATCCCCGATGGTCGATATCCACGTCGTTCAGCGTTGTAATGTGCTGCTTCGGGATGATGAGTTGATGCACGGGTGCTTGCGGGCTGATATCTTTAAAGGCCAGGACTTGATCATCTTCATAGACCAGATCTGCGGGAATTTGTTTGCTCGCGATTTTGCAAAAAAGACAGTTGTCGGTCATGAATCACCTGTTTCAGGGTTGGCGAGTGCAAAGGCGGTCTTGCGGTTATTGCCGCAACTATGCCTCAACGATTATGCCGCAGCTATCTATAAGGTGCGAGTGTCCGCGGGATAGGTCTAGCTGGCGTAGCCGAAAGCGGCAGAGGATTTCGAGACTGATGGGACATCTTCGAGCACCATCTGGCCAACTGCTACAAGGTGGCCGCCGTTAACCCTGTCGTCGGAATGATTATAGCTAAGCCTGCACCAGAAGAACACCGCAGTGGCCCTTGATCTCTGCTATTGCTGCAGGCGCATGGGAAGGTGCGGCATACTGGATTACCATTTACCGCACAGCAGTGCCCGTGCCTAAATTGGTGGTTTCGATTCGGCGTCGGTTTGTAAGGCCTGTAGTTGCCTCGCGATAACCCCCGGTGACTGAGTGGCTCGACCTAGCAGGTTGTAAAGAACTGGTACCACAAACAGGGTCAGAACAGTGGCAGTCAAAACCCCTGAAAAAATCACGATCCCCAGCGTGATGCGACTTTCAGAACCGGCACCACTGGCGAAGATCAAGGGCAGGGAGCCCATGACGGTGGACAGGGCGGTCATCAATACGGGACGTAATCTAATCTCTGAGGCCTGTATTATCGCCGCGCTAAATTCGACCCCTTGATCCCGCAGTTGGTTGGCAAACTCGACAATCAAAATGCCATTTTTGGTGGATATGCCAACCAGAATAATGATGCCGATATCACTATAAATGTTCAACGTGTCGCCCGTCAGATACAAGCCCAGAAGTGCACCGAAAGTCGCCAATGGCACTGTGACCATGATGATAATGGGATGGACAAAACTTTCGAATTGAGCTGCCAGGACCAGAAATATAACCAGCAATGCCAGTAAAAAGGTGAACAATAACCCGCCTTCGGACTCGCGCAATTCCAGTGATTCGCCTTTGTAGTCTATCTGCGCCGTGGCCGGTAGTTCATTGAGCACGATATCTTCAAGAAAGTGTAAAGCCTGGTCTAGATCGTAACCGGGGTTTAAGTTGGCAGAGATCGTGATAGCCCGCAATCGATTATATCGATTGAGGCTGCCGGCGTCCGCGATATTAGTGATTTTGGTCAGGTTCGACAGAGGGATGAGTTCGCCTGATTGATCAGACCGCACATACAAGTTGGATAGGTCAGTGGCAGTGGCCCGTTGCGCCTCGGCCGCCTGTAAAATCACGTCATACTCTTCGCCATTGTCCAGGTAAGTTGTCACACGGCGCTCACTCATCATAGCCTGCAGAGTCTGACCGATAGCTCTGACCGAGACGCCAAGATCGGCAGCTCGGGTTATGTCGACCTCGACTAATAGCTGCGGCTTCGTCTCTTTATAATCAGACTGGATGCGGCTGAGGCCGGGATTGCTTTCGGCGCGCTCGATAATCAAGTCGCGCCACCGCGCCAGCTCCTCATAGGTACTGCCCCCCACGACAAACTTAACGGGCTGGCCGCCACCGCCGCGTTGCAGGCCGGAGCGCATGGATGGAAATGCGCGAATTCCAGGGATGTTTTGCCATTCTTGGTTCAAGGCTGACATGACTTCCTGGGTTGATAGACTGCGGTCTTCCCAGGGTGCCATGGTCACCAGATTGACGGCGCTATTGACGGCTTCAGAGCTGCCGAAACCCGGCAGAAAGACCAGGTACTTGAGGACATCGCCTGACGCTACGAAAGGCTCGATGGTTTTTTCAAGCTGCCGTAGTTGGCCCTGCATGAATTCGAAACTTGCGCCTTCCGGACCGCTGATATAGGTGAAAAATACCCCCTGATCTTCTTGCGGTGCAAACGCCGTGGGTACTGCCTTGAGTAGCGCCCAACTGCCCGCTGACAGAATTACAACCATCGACATGATGCGCGCCGGACGCGGCAGGCACCAACTCAGACCTTGGTGGTAGGCACCTTGAAACCAGTGAAACCCATTATCCACCGTTCTCGTTAACCAGCTATCGTGGGCATGGTTGGTTAGCAGTTTGGAACACATCATGGTGGTGAGCGACAGCGCCAAAATGCTGGAAAAAATCACCGCGGTACCAATTGTGACGGCGAGTTCTGCGAAGATGACGCCGAGGTTGCCGTCTAGAAACGCGATAGGCACAAACACCGCAATCAGAACAGCGGTGGTAGCGATGACAGCAAAGGCGACCTGTCGAGAGCCGTGAAACGCTGCCAGCAATGGTGGTTCGCCGGTCTCGATTCGGCGCTGAATGTTTTCCAGGACAACGATGGAATCATCAACCACCAGGCCGATAGCCAAAACCAGACCCAGCAGGGTAATAAGGTTGACGGAGTAGCCGAACAAGGACAGGCCAATAAAGGCTGAAATAAGACAGATCGGTATGGTGATGGCGGGAATGATCATGGCTCGCACGGTTCCCAGGAACATATAGATGACCAGGCTTACCAATGCCATGGTAATAGCGAGAGTCACGTACACCGACTGGATAGCGGTTTCGATAAATACAGAGTCATCGGAGCTGGCGATCAGTGTCATGCCTTCGGGCATTGAGGCGTTAATAGCTGCTGCCTTACGGTTGGTGGCTCGCAACACCTCTAGGGTGTTAGCGGTAGACTGTTTAACAATGCCTAAGCCGATAGTTGGCACCGAGTTGCCTCGGAATTCATTACGGTAAGTGGTGGGCCCAAGTTCTACTTTTGCTACATCTCCAAGACGGATCAGCTCGTTGTTGTCGCTGTAAGCGATTGTTAACTGGCGGAAGTCATCTACTGACTCGTAGGCACGTTTGACCCTGACGGTAAATTCTCGCTCAACAGAATCGATACGCCCGGCAGGAAGTTCGATATTCTGGCGCATTAATGCGGATTCGACGTCCAGAACCGTCAGACCTCGAGCGGCGAGCGCTATCCGGTCTAGCCAGACGCGCATTGAATACCGACCGGCACCGCTGATGCTAATGTTAGCTACGCCGTCGATAACTGTGAATTGATCCACCAGGTAACGCTCGGCAAAGTCAGTCAGCGCCATGTTATCCATGTTGGGGCTAGTAAGAGAAAACCATTGAATAGGTCGTGCATCACTGTCGGCCTTGGCAATGCGTGGCGGATCTATATCGTCAGGCAGTCTACCCAATACGCGAGCGACTCGGTCGCGAACGTCGTTGGCAGCCTCATCAATGTTGCGGTCGAGACTGAATTCAACAGAGATCCGCGAGTTGCCATCTTGGCTTGAGCTGCTGATGGATTCGACACCTTCAATGCCGCTGATCTGATCCTCAATCTGTTGGGTGACCTTGGTTTCAACGACCTGTGCGGAAGCACCCGGGTAGGATGTTGATACGGACACTCTGGGGGGGCTGGTGTCGGGGTATTCTCGCAAAGGTAAATCAATGAATGAAAGAGTGCCGAAGGCGAGAATCAGCAGGCTGATCACTGTCGCAAAAACCGGTCGTTTCACTGAGATGTCTGAAATGATCATGAGCTGGCATTACCTTGGCGGTCTGATTTTTTGCTGACCTTGCTGCCCGGATTGATCTTGATGACCCCCGCAGTGATGACTTCTTCATCAGCTTTGATGCCGGATAGTACCTCGACTATGCCTGCACGGCGGCGGCCCACAGTAATTTCCTGGCGTTGCGCAATACCTTGTGGGTCTATTACATAAACGTACTGCCGATCCTGGATGGGTATCACCGCCGACTCGGGAATGACCAGTGCTGGCGAGCGGTCCAGTACCAGTTTGACGGTTAGCAACATGCCCGGTCTGAGTTGTTTATTGTCGTTATTGATCAAGGCGCGAACAGTAACCGCTCGAGTCACCGGGTCAACTCGAGAATTGATCGTGGCAACTACGCCGGTAAAAAATTGGTCTGGGTAAGCGGCGCTGCCGGCAATCACTTCCTGGCCGGGTTCCAGGCTCGACAGGTAATTTTCTGGGATCGCAAAGTCGAGTTTAATGGTGCTGATATCGTCTAGAGAGGTTACCGGAGTTGAAGAGGTTAACAGCGTGCCAGGGCTGGTATTACGAAAGCCTAGAATGCCACTAAAGGGCGCCCGAATCAGGCGGTCATCAAGCCTGGCCAGAATCGCGTCGAGGCGCGCCCGGGCAGTTTGCATTCGAGTTTTCTCTACATCAAGTTGGGTTTCTGATGCGAGCTTCTGCGCAATCAAATTGCTGACACGATTGTATTGCCGGCTGGCTTCATCGAGTGTGGCCTGGGCTTCTGCTAGCTGGGCAGTTTCTTCACCGTTGGTGAGTTCAACTAATATGTCGCCCTTGCTAACAAACTGGCCGTCTTCGAAATTCACCTTGCGTACGGTTTCGGTGACTTTAGCTGTCAGCAAGACCGACTCATTAGCGCGGGCTGTGCCGATGGACTCGATCTGATCGATGATGATTGTTTGATAAGCGGGTCTGGCTTCCACCAGCGTGGTGCTAGCCCCCCACGCTCTGCCTGAATCAGCCTGTTGGGATTGAATCCAGATGCTGGCTGTAAAACCGGCCAAGGCAAGTAACAGGATCGAACAGATGACAATAATGGGATGTTGCTTGGCGAAGTTCAATCTAGATTCCTTGCTGTAATGGCGTGAATGCATAGTGATACGAAAATATTCACTTGAGCGACTGTTGTCCCTGTCGTAGCTGTTGCTTGAAAAGCCTGTTCAAAATCACTGGGTCTCATTGGCGCGTTAGCGGGCTGATTATAGTGGCTTTGTTTGATTCGAGGCTAGCGCTGTTGTCGCCCACCTCAGTCAATAGCATTTTACAAAGAGTTAGAGTTGGAATGTGGGCAAAGTCGTTGCGTGCCACTTCAAGGTCACGGGCGTCAGGGGTTGGGTTGGCGCATCATATTGGCGCCAAAGGGTGGCCAGGCTCTGAGTTTGGCCGGGAATGACCAGGTCTGGTGCGATTTCCGCAAAGGGCCTCAAGACGAAGGCATTGCGGGTAATTTCCTCACGGGGTAAGACGATGCCTGCGGTCAGCTCAGCATAGTCGTCAAATGTCAGAATATCGATGTCCAGGGTGCGCGAGGAAAATTTGTCGCCCTGTGGGTCCCGACCGTGTCGGAACTCTAGTGCCCGCAGGCAGGGCGCGAGCTCAATCAGAGGTGAGCTTGTGACCAAGCCGACCACCATGTTGTGAAACATGGGTCCCTCGAAGCCAATGGCGGCGCTCTCGTAAGCGCAGGACACATCCATTGCGCCATAAAGGCCCGCCAGTTCGTCCAAGCCAATTGGTAAGAAGTGTTCCGGACGAATGTTGCTGCCGAGTCCAAGGTAGACTTTATGTTGTTTCATGGTCCGGGCCTGCGGTGCTGAAACGCTTGATGATCACGCCGACATCCGTCGCGTTAGCGACTGCGCCAGGTTTGCCAATCTTCAGCTTCACGGCGGCGACCGCAAACTCTGTCAACACCAGGCTGGCAACTGCTTCAGCCAGGGATTCAAGCAACTGAAAACGGCTGGCAGCAACGAAGGCGGTGATTCGATCGGCGATGGCGCCGTAGTCGAGGGTGAAGGATAAGTCATCGTCTCTGGCTGCCAGCGCAATATCTGTGCTCATCTCCAGATCAAGCACGACGGTTTGTTGAATCGTCCGCTCCCAGTCGTAGACGCCGATGACGGTATCGATCCGTAAGCCTTCAATATAAACAATATCCATGGTGCTAGCCTAATTCCGTCATCGGCCAGCGGGGCCTGACGTGAATCGCCAGGTCTTCACTGTGACCCTTTTGTAAATGCTGTAAACCCGCGTAGGCAATCATCGCGCCGTTATCGGTACACAATTTCAGTTCCGGATAATAGACCCGACAGCCGGTCTCTCGGGTCAGGACCTCAAGTGACTGGCGTAAAGCCTGGTTAGCACTGACGCCGCCGGCAATGACCATTTGCGTCAGGCCGGTCTGCTCAACAGCGCGACGACACTTGATTTTTACGGTCTCGGTGACGGCGGTTTGAAAGGCCAGGGCTATGTCAGCGCGATCCTGGTCTGTGGGCGACTCAAGTTGCCGCAGGGTATTCATGGTGAAGGTTTTCAGGCCACTAAAGCTGAAGTCCAGGCCGGGGCGGTCAGTCATAGGTCTTGGAAAGCGAAATCTCGAGGGCTTGCCCTGTCGCGCCAGTGCCTCGATAGCGGGGCCGCCGGGGTAAGGTAGACCGAGCATTTTAGCGACCTTATCGAAGGCTTCGCCCGCCGCATCGTCGAGGGATTCGCCGAGTAGTTCGTACTGCCCTAGACTCTGACAGCTCATGAGTTGCGTGTGACCGCCAGAAACCAGCAGAGCCAGAAAGGGATAGTCTGGTTTATCGGCGCTCATTAACGGCGCCAACAGGTGGCCTTCCATATGGTGAATGCCAATCGCTGGAATTTGCCAGGCGAATGCCAGAGATTTGGCGATGCTGGCCCCTACCAGTAACGCGCCCACCAAGCCGGGCCCGGCGGTATAGGCAATAGCATCAATATCAGCCTGTGTTGAGTGACTCAAGGCAAGGACTTCGTTGATCATCGGCAGGGTCTTGCGGATGTGATCGCGCGACGCGAGTTCAGGCACCACGCCGCCATATTCCGCGTGCAGCGCAACCTGACTGTACAAAAGGTCTGCCATCAGGCCGTGATTATCATCATAAACGGCAACGCCGGTTTCATCGCAGGAGGTTTCAATACCTAAGACACGCATGGTTGAAGGGATTCGCAAAAGAAGGCTGAATCGGTATGTTACTGATTATTTTGGTTAAAATCCTGATTAAACGTTGAATTAATAGGTTTGTCAGCGGCTATTATGGCCTCAGTGTGAGTTTCTCAAAAAACCCTTTTCGGCTTTTGCATTTGGGGTGTTATACAGCTAGAATGCTCGCCCTGCGAAGAGGAGTGAAATTTTTTAGATGCCAAACGTTAAAGTAAAAGAGAACGAGCCATTTGATGTGGCCCTGCGTCGATTCAAGCGATCTTGTGAAAAAGCCGGCGTTTTGGCTGAAGTCCGTCGCCGCGAGTTCTACGAAAAACCTACGTCCGTTCGCAAGCGTAAAGCTGCCGCTGCCGTCAAGCGTCACGCTAAGAAAGTGCAACGCGAATCAAGACGCATGGAACGCCTCTACTAGGTTTGTCCGCTGGTAAGCCTATTCAGTCGTCTAGTTAGCAGGCGCCGGAATAGTCCGCTAGCGAGCCGAACACGTCGAGATAAATCTAAGATGAGTCGGGCATCAGTCTTTGCCAGGCACATCTTTCTTGGTTATGCAGTGCTATTTAGTGAGCTGACCTGAAAAGCGTTGGTCCTGTATCAAATCGGGGCTGCCTGAGAACCCAGACATGCCAGTATCAGAAATCAAACAGCGTATTGATGCGGCCGTAAAGGACGCAATGCGGGCCAGAGATAAGCAGCGCCTGGGTGTATTGCGGTTAACCATGGCTGAGTTTAAGCGAATCGAGGTCGATGAGCGCATTGAGCTTGATGATGAGCGCGTCCTGGCGGTGCTCGATAAGATGACCAAGCAACGTATTGACTCCCTGACGCAATTCGAGAAGGCCGGGCGTGATGATCTGGCTGCCCAAGAGGCCTTCGAGATCGCACTGATCAAAGAGTTTCTGCCGGAGCCACTGAGTGAAGCCGAGATCACACAACTGATCGACGCGGCGATCGAGACTGCCGAGGCGAGTTCGATGCAGGCCATGGGTCAAGTGATGGCCCTGCTGAGACCACAAATGCAAGGCCGTGCTGATATCGGCAAGGTTAGTGCATTGGTCAAAGGCCGGCTCATTTAAGTCTGGCAAAAAATAGGGTCGCGAGTTTCGTGGCGGCGCGTGAATATCCTCATCTGCAAGACTGAACCAAAGACTTACCCGAAGACCTGCCCGATAATTTTTTTAAGCTCCAATCCCTGGTCTGAGTGCGAAATCCATCGCTTCCTGATAATGTAACGCTCCCTTCATCATCTGATCTGTCGCCAAGCCGTGATTGCACCAGAATTTATTGACGAACTATTAGCCAGAACCGATATTGTTGAGGTGGTACAGTCTCGCGTCGTGCTGAAAAAGACCGGCCAAAATTATACTGGCTTGTGTCCATTCCATAAGGAAAAGTCGCCTTCATTTAGTGTCAGTCAGGACAAGCAATTTTACTATTGCTTTGGCTGTCAGGCCTCTGGCAGCGCCCTGAAGTTTTTAATGGAATTCGAGCGCCTTGAGTTTCTCGCCGCTATTGAAATGCTCGCGGGCAACGCCGGTATGCAGGTGCCGCAGACCAGTTCACAGGGTTCACCTGAGCGTAATGAGCGGCGAAAATCGATCTACAATATCCTTGAACAATCCGCCCATTTTTACCAGGCCCAACTCAAACAAAACAGCCACAAGGCGCAGGCCATCGACTATCTGAAGGCCCGTGGAGTTTCCGGTGAAATCGCTCGAGACTTCGGTCTCGGTTATGCGCCACCAGGCTGGGATAATCTATACAAAGATCAGGCGAAGACCAATCTGGAACATGACCTGTTGATCGAGTCTGGCATGGTCGTGAATAACAAGGATGAGGATAAAACCTATGACCGCTTTCGAGATCGCATCATGTTTCCGATTCGTGATATTCGAGGTCGCGTCATTGCCTTTGGCGGACGTATTCTGGGCGAAGGTCAGCCGAAATATCTGAACTCACCGGAAACGCCGGTGTTCCATAAGGGCCGAGAGCTCTATGGCTTGTTCGAGGCCCGTAAACGGACCCAGAAGCTGACCCAACTTCTGGTGGTCGAAGGCTATATGGACGTAGTCGCGCTGGCGCAGAACAACATCAACTATGCGGTAGCGACCCTGGGCACCGCCACGAGTGGTGAGCACCTTGAGCGAATGTTTCGTCTGGTCTCGAGGCTGGTGTTCTGCTTCGATGGCGACAACGCCGGGCGTAATGCTGCCTGGAAGGCGCTAGCGGTGGCCTTGCCCTTGATGCGCGATGGTCGCAGCGCCCGGTTTTTGTTTCTGCCTGATGGCGAAGACCCCGATTCCCTGGTACGCAAGGAAGGCAAAGATAAGTTTGAATGGCGTCTTGATCAGGCCCAACCGTTGCCCGACTTTTTCTTCAATAAGCTGCAGGCAGATATTGATATCAAGTCGCTGGATGGCAAGGCTCATCTGAGTAACCTGGCGATGCCCATGATCAATGAGATTCCCAGCGGTGTGTTTAAGCAACTCATGATTGAGCAGCTGTCAATTCTGACGGGGCTGGCTGCTGACAAATTAGTCGCGGCCTCGGCGTCCGTGGCTGCCCGGTATGTGCCATCGGCCCCCAAGTCCAAGCCGACGATGAGTGAGCCTGCGCCACCGGGCGCTCAAGACACATTCCAGCAGGGCATGAGCCGGCAAGACCTGACCAGTCCGGCTAATAACAGTCGTGAGAACATTGAATTCGCAAAGTTGGTAAATATGGCGATTGCCATGCTGCTGCGCCAGCCAGAGTTGAGTCAGCAATTTGATGAGAAGGCCTACAGCAGGCTGGAGGCGGGCCCGGGTAGTGAATTATTACTGGAGCTGATTCATGCCATTGTCGCCCGTGAAATTACCTCACCCGTGATGTTGCTGGCCACCTGGCAGGATCGACCAGAATTTGACTATTTGCGAGACTTGATCGAGCAAGAGCAGCTGTTAGATGTTAGCGAGTTGCCGGAAGAGTTCACGGGGGTCATTAACACCTTGTTGCGGCTCACTGATGTCCAATCTGGTCAGCTATTACGCGCTGACCTGCTGTCGAAGCCGTTCGATGAAATGAGCGAATCTGAGCGAGAAATGTTGAAAAACCTTGTTAAAAGTCGCCACAATCGTAAGTAATCGCTAACTAACGGGCTGCTAATGGCAGCCTGATAGGCCTGAATCGGTGGCCGAGCAGTGCGATATCAAAGGCTCGTGAGCCAGGCGCTGTGAGCCGGTTTGGCGGTGCTATGTTGAAGTGGAATCCTTGCGCTTCAATCGCTATACTCCACGGCCGGGTTTTTGACTTTTTCACTGAAGGCGGTATATGACAAGTGGACTTAAGCAACAACAGTCACGACTAAAAGAGCTGATCAGTCGTGGGCGAGAGCAGGGGTACCTGACTTACTCCGATGTCAATGATCACCTGCCGGATGATATTTCAGACCCCGAGCAGATCGAAGACATCATCGGCACGATCAACGATATGGGTATCAATGTCTATGAGGTCGCGCCCGAGCGTGACGAGTTGATGTCGGAAGGCGATTCAACGGATGAGGTGGCAGCGGCAGAGGCTGCTGCGGTGTTGGTTGCGGTAGAAAACGAGGCTGGTCGAACCACCGACCCAGTGCGTATGTACATGCGCGAAATGGGTACCGTCGACCTGCTCACTCGAGAAGGCGAAATCGCGATCGCCAAACGAATCGAAGAAGGCATCAGCGATACGCTGCATGCGCTCGCCGGCTTCCCCGGTGCCGTTGAGTTGATCTTGAATTCTTACGACCAATCGCAAACGGAAGAGGGCAAACTGGCCGATTTGCTGGTAGGTTTTCTAGACCCCGTAGAGTTTGTGGTGCCGGCGGCCCAGGTTGTGCCAGGGCAGGCGAAAGACGACGATGATGATGGTGATGGTGATGTCGAAGAGGAGAGCAAGGGTCCTGATCCGGTATTAGCTGCCGAGCGGTTTGAAGCACTGCGTAAGCAATTAAAGAAGACTGAGCGGGTGCTGAGCAAAGACGGTCGCGCCAGCGCATCAACTGTCAAAGAATTGAATCTGCTGGGCGAACGATTCCAATTTTTCAAACTGGTGCCGAAACATTTTGGTGCCGCCGTAGAGCTTGCGAGAAAGTCGCATGCACGAGTGCGCCGGCAGGAGCGCCTGATCATGACCCTCAGTGTGCGGCGTGGGAAAATGCCTCGCAAGGCCTTCCTTGAGCAGTTCAGCGGCCACGAAGACGATGCGAACTGGGTTGAGACCCAAATTAAAGCGGGCCATAAAGGCCTGAAAGCCTTTGCCGATGATATTCAGCGAGCGCAGAAACGTATTCGTCAGGTGAGTGCTGCAACGGGCTTGTCAGTGATGGAAATTAAAGATATCAACCGGCGTATGTCTATCGGTGAGGCGAAAGCCCGTCGCGCTAAAAAAGACATGGTTGAAGCAAACTTACGATTAGTGATATCCATCGCGAAAAAATACACCAATCGCGGTTTGCAATTTCTCGACCTCATTCAAGAAGGTAATATCGGCTTGATGAAGGCGGTGGATAAGTTTGAGTACCGTCGAGGTTACAAATTTTCAACCTATGCGACCTGGTGGATTCGCCAGGCGATCACGCGCTCAATCGCGGACCAAGCGCGGACAATTCGAATACCCGTGCACATGATTGAGACCATCAATAAGCTCTCACGAATATCCCGTCAAATGTTGCAGGAAATGGGTCGTGAACCCACGCCGGAAGAGTTGGGTGTGCGTATGGAGATGCCGGAAGAAAAAGTCCTTCGAGTTCTGAAAATAGCCAAGGAGCCCATCTCTATGGAGACGCCGATTGGTGATGATGAAGACTCGCATTTGGGCGACTTTTTGGATTCTGCGAATAATCTCGGTGAAGGTGCCGCCGTAGGGTCGCCCATGGAGACTGCCACTGTAGAAGGCTTGAGAGAAGCGACCCGGAGTATCTTGTCGGGATTGACCGCAAGGGAAGCCAAAGTGCTGAGAATGCGTTTCGGTATCGACATGAACACCGATCACACATTGGAAGAAGTGGGCAAGCAATTTGATGTTACTCGAGAGCGAATTCGACAGATCGAAGCGAAGGCCTTGCGCAAGCTGCGTCATCCTGCGCGCTCGGATCATCTGCGGAGCTTCCTAGAAGGAGAGGGTTAAGGTGCTAGCGTTGTGAGTGCTAGATTTAGCTCGTAATTCTGTTAGAATTGCCGCTCTCGTGAATCAGTCATTGAGGGCGTCAGGGCATGCGATTAACGGCTTAAGACGATCCTGACAGATGCTGGGTCCATTCCAAGGACTTGCTAAGACACGGGCCTGTAGCTCAGTTGGTTAGAGCACTGGACTCATAATCCATTGGTCGAAGGTTCGAGTCCTTCCGGGCCCACCAATAGCGACACGTATGTCGCCTACGGCGAAAATGTCGAGGCCGGCAAGTATATAGCGAAAGCGATATGCTGAGAGGCAATCTTCCATCACTAATGTTTGGCCAGCGCCGTTGGATGTCCGCTGTTCTAGACCGCTGCCCTCTGTTTCAGTTAAGCGCTTCCCAATCCAGTTACTGCTGAACCTGACCATAGTGTCGATCGCGCGCGATCGTTGTAGATTCTCTGGATTAAAGGGAAAACAAACGTTCAGCTCTGTGCGCCTAGTTCAGAGCGCCTAGTTCAGAGCGCCTAGTGCAGAGCGTCTGGCTCAGAGCGTCTAGTTATGAGCTTCCATTCTGGGCGACGAAAAACGGTGGCGCGAAACTTACGCCACCGTTTTCAGCGAACCTAACGGGCGCCGCCCACCATGTAGCCGACGCTAATTCCGATAGTGCGGGGATGGGGTCGCAGACGAATGCCGCTGGCTCCGAAGTTCTCCTGGGTACCGGTGTAGTACTCTTTATCGGCAAGATTCTGCACGTAGAGGACCACCTGGATGTTTTCGGTATCGTAGCCGGCTCGCAGGTTGATCACGCTATAGTCTGGACTCAGATAGGGAAACTCGCCGGGTCCTACTGGCCTTACGAGTCCCTGGTTGGGCGACGGACCGCGAGTCTGTTTGTTGGTTAACCCTTCAATATCGGAATATTGACCATCGCGCCGGATATATTCGAGTCGAACCCATGCATCGTTGTCAGCCATCGCCCAGCGGTATTCCCCAGCGAGACTGGCGGTCAGCCTGGGTGCCTTCGGCAGCTCAAGACCCTTAAGATCCACCTGGAATCCACCCGTCAATTCCACCAGGTCTGCCTGGGTAATTTCGGTGTCAAGCCAACCGAGTGATGCACTGAGGGTGAGATCGTTAGCGGGCATGGCCAGTACCTCTACCTCGAAACCGGTTGCCTTGGCTTTGTCAATGTTGACAGTTTGTTCGAAGTTGGTGGAGAGATCGCCCGGAGTGAGGAAACGGAACGACTCAAACTGCAGATCGCTCCATGCCAGGCGGAAGACCGAGCCGTTAACACGCACGCGCCGATCAGCTAATTCTGTCTTGAAGCCCAACTCGTAATTCCACAACTGCTCCTTGTCGAAAGCCACGCTGAATGCGGGCGCCCCGTCGGCGTTCGTGTTGTTGCCAACACTGGCTCCCCCGGCCTTGTAGCCCTTTGAGACGATGCCGTACAGGCTCACGTCGGGATTGACCTGATACCGCAGGCCAACCCGTGGTGCAAAGTCGGTGGACTGTTCATCCGCCGCGGTGAGCGGTCGCGCTGAGTTAGCAAAGCTATTGAAGAAGTCAAATCCTGGACCTCCCGGAAAGCCAGGTGAACCGGGGAAACAGCAAGTCGGCCCGATGCCAAAGGCGAGGAGATCATTTTCTACATCGTCGCGGCTAAATCGGCCACCAGCGATGAGATCCAGACTGTCGGTGAGGTGATAGGTGACATCACCAAACAGCGCGATACCCCTGATCTCATGTTTTTTGCTGTTCAATAACAGTCCGAGCCCCTCGGGAAATGGCGGTAATATACCTGCCCCTCCCACGGACACATGGCCCAACTCTGCGCCAGTTGAGACCTGCACATTGTTCTGCTGCTCCTGGCGATCTCTCGAGTAGATGGCGCCCAGGACCAGATCCATGGAATCGAAAGATCCCTCGGCGCGCAGCTCGGTGCTCCAGGAGGAGCCTTCATATTCGTTGATCCGGCCAAGGCCGTCGAGCCCGCCGACGCCATCATTATCGAAGCGTCGCTTCTGGGTCGCTTTGACGATACCCGTGGTTGATTTCAACGCCCACGCTTCATTCAGTTGATGAGAGATGTTGAGAATCGCAACAGTGGTTTCATTCGAGTTGCTTTCGTCCAGGTCGTGACTCAACTTATTGCGATTGTTAGGCCAGAAGCCTGTACCTGGATCGATAGCAGTTTGAATGCCAAACGAGTCGACAGTATCCAGATCCATGATGCCTGAGGGTACATTTTCGTCGTGCCCCTGGTCCTCATCGGCATAGATCAGCGTGAGAGCAACCTGGGTGTCGGCACTCATATCCCACAAACCTTTTAGTCTTAGGTTGAGGTGCTCATGACCACTGTCTTTAGCGCCATTCGGCGTGAACCCATTGACCCCAGCCGTGGGGCAGCTGGCTGCGTTTGCACCTTGGCCGCAGATGTTATCTACCAGGCCGCCACTCTCTTCGAAATAAGCAAGGCCGCGGAGCCCAAACGTATCAGACACGGGAAGATTGACGATCGCCATCACGTTGTACTGCTGATTAGCGCCCTTATAGGATTCGCCGCCGGTGAGAACCTTCCAGCCAAATTCATCGGTGGGGTTGCGCGTGGCCATGTTGAGCGCGCCGCCAACTGCATTGCGGCCAAAGTAAGTGCCTTGAGGACCACGCAGTACTTCGAGCCGCTCCATGTCTGGCAGGAACGGGTTGGAAACCTGTGTGGGCACTGACGCAACGCTGAAGCCGTCGAGATAGACGCCGATGGAATTGACGACGGCATTCTCCCCAGACACTAGGTTGTTCACGCCGCGCACTGAAATCCCCAATCCACGGCTGCCGGCCTGACCATCCTCGGTAAAGCTTACATTCGGTGTCGTGGCTAGATAGTCAACAGCCCCCTTGATGTTCCGTCGTTCAATGGCATCGCCTGTGAACGCTGTGACACTGACGGGGACTTCCTGCAGCGACTGTTCACGACGCTGGGCTGTGACCACGATCTCTTCCAACGCGGTCTCTGCGATTGCAGAAAATGCCGTAACTGCGCCCAATAGCAATCCGATTGATCTTATTGTTTTCACATGATCCCCTCAGTTAATGTGCAAAATGATGTTCCGCGGACCCGTAAGTCCCCACAGGGGGCGATCGTACGTGCATCGACGGCATAACTCAACGTCGATATTAAAGTGGCTCATGGGTTCTCGTCAGCCAAGTACCTTGCGCTTTCTTGCGTCGCTGCGATGCGCTTCAGCCTGAGTGACCCAAGCGGCCGTTCAAGTTGGTCTCCTGAAACTTTGTAGACTGAGACACGTAATTCCCCCTGATTGCGCTTGAAACCATCGGGTAGGAGCGGTTGTTGTCTGTAAGAGCTGTGTGTAAGAGCTGTGTGTAAGAGCTGTGCGTAAGAGTTGCGTGTAAGAGCTGCGTGTAAGAATTGAGTGCAACAATAGTATTATTTGTGGCACTAACTGCGACAAATCCGGACCAGCCCGTGAAGTTATCATAGGCACCCACCATCGCGCTGCGTCAGGTATGGTGAAGTAACGCTCTCGAAAGGGCAGAATATCCAGTTCGATCAATGCTTCGATGGGCATGGCACAGCTGTTAGGTGAGTAGGACGCTGGTGACATCCTATCTCGTGACATCCTATCTCGTGACATCCTATATTGCTTCAGCATCAATCTTGCGGCGCGAGTTTGCCGTCTCGATACTTGCGCGGTTATCGAGTGGCTGCTTTACTGATGCCTTGAAAGATCCCACGGCACTGCAGCAACATGGTTGATCTATAGCCGATGCAATCATTCAGGAGTCAGATTATGGCAGATTTTGAAACGGGCACGACGGAGTTGCTGTTTGAACTGAAAGACAAGGTGGCGGTCATCACCATGAACCGGCCGACGGTAAGGAACGCTTTGTCGCCGGCGCTGACGGGGGCCATGCGGCAGGCCATTCGTTGGGCTGCGAGTGACGATCGTGTCGGAGCACTGCTGATCACTGGCGCAGGCAGCGCCTTTTGTGCCGGCGGGGACGTTAAGGCCATGGGTGAGCGTCCGGTTGGTGATCATCGGCCGACGGCGCAAGCGCAATTCAGTGAGATGGTGGCGCGGCACCACGAGATAGCCGGTGTGTTGCGCCAGATGCGCAAACCCTCAGTTGCCGCATTGCCCGGTGCAGCAGCTGGCGCGGGGATGGCCATTGCCCTGGCTTGCGATTTGCGCGTGGCCGCGGCAAGCGCCTTTCTTAGCACTGGTTATGCGCGCATCGGATTGTCTGGTGATTATGGTATCGCCTGGTTGCTGACGCGGGTGGTTGGTCCGGGTCGGGCGAGAGAGTTGATGTTGACATCGGAGCGAGTCAGCGCTGCGAACGCCCTGAATATCGGTTTGGTGAGCCGGGTTGTGGCTGACGAAGAACTTGCGGATAACGCCTTTGCCCTGGCGCGCCAGCTTGCCAACGGGCCGCAGATTGCCCTGGGGTACATTAAGGATAATCTCGACGATGCTTTGACCATAGACCATGCCGCTGCCATCGATCGAGAGGCTGATCGATTGCTCAAGGCGCGAACGACTCAGGACCACAAGGAAGCGTTACGTGCATTTGCTGAAAAGCGTGAGCCCCAGTTCACCGGTGGTTGAAAGACCAGGAATCAAGGAAGCTCAGATATGAACGTACTGCAAAGCAATGCGCCATTAATTGTCTACGTTGACGTCAAAAGTCCCTATGCTTTTGTGGCCATCCGGCCGACGCTTGCCCTCGAAGTTGAACTTGGCATGAAATTCGATTGGCGGCCTCTTACCCTGGATATTCCCAGCTACCTAGGCTCGGCTGAAAAAAAAGCGGGCAAAGTTGTTGCCTCTTCCGGGCGCAGTCCCAAGGTTTGGAATGCCATTAGGTACTCTTATGGCGATGCGCGGCGCTACGCGAAACGGCAAGGCCTGATCCTGAAAGGTACCGAGAAAATTTGGGACTCCAGTATCGCAAATATCGGAATCCTTTGGGTCGCCGAGCGGGACCGGGATAAACTGGATCGCTATTTTGAGGCCGTGTTCCCGCCGTTCTGGCGGCGCGAGCTCGATATCGAAGATGTTGAGGTTGTAAAGTCATGTTTGATTGAGGCGGGTATTGATGCCAACGGTTTTAATGACTTTCAGTCTGGCGAAGGCCGCGCCCTGCATGACGATTTACAGTCACAATTCCACCCTCACGGTATCTATGGCGTTCCAACATTTGTCGTAGGTGATGAGGTGCTGTTTGGGCGGGAACATATTCCCTATCTGCGTTGGCATCTCAGTGGCCAAAAAGGCCCTGCCCCCGACATTGCTTACGAGATTGCTTACGAGATTGCTTACGAGATTGAAGCATGCTGACAGTCTATATCGATTTCAAATCGCCAGCGTCGTATTTGGCGATAAACCCGGTTTTGTCGTTAGTATCGCGCCACGGGATCGCGTTGGCGTGGAAACCGTTTCGAGCCACCGAGCGCGAAGTTCCTACAATCACCGACAAGGCTTCGGTTGCGCAAATGCATCGAAGCGTTCGCGCTGCATCAAGGCGCGTCATCCATCAAAAATATGCGGCACATCAAGGTATTAATCTACAGTACCCTGATCCTGTGGGAGATACCGATCTTGCTCTCGGCACGCTGGCATTGATCAACGGCGAACCGCTGGCATTTATCCAAGCGGCATTTGCGGCCTACTGGACTGACCACGCAGATCTGAATGATCCGGCAGTGCTTGCCCCTTTGATAGCGAACACGATCGGCGAGACCTTTGCGTTTGATGCTAAAAATTTAATCGATGCTCTCGAATCTTCGCAGGCTGAGGCTGAAGAATTAGGCATTGTCGATGCTCCAGCTTTTATCATTCAAGATCAACTCTTTATTGGCAGGGAACACCTGCCCTGGATAGATGAACTTGTACGAGCCGAAGCTTAGGCGCTAACTATTGGCGTCGTGTAGGTTTGGCTAGGCTACACTCGGCGCAGCACCGCTGACTGATGTCAGGTGTTAATGTTGAAACGAACAGTTAGTTTGGCCAGTAAGATATTCGTCTCGGTGGTCTCCCGCCAAAGAAGATTCTGTCTGCACAAGGATTGAAGGATGTTGAGATCAATTCAACAATCACCAGAACTTTGGGTGCTAGTGTCATGCCAACCGAAATAAAGCTCATCGTTGAATCTGTCGATCTTCTTCACTGCCCAATCTCGCCATGCTTCGGCTCTGAGGTTGAGGAGGTCACCCTGCTCGACACGATCGACGAGGGGTAGCCACACTCAAGCAACATAGCGCCGAGCGCGGTGTTAGGGTCATGCGTAATAAAGTGATGACGATGGCGCAGCAGGTCGAATTTACCCGCCGCCATTGCCCACCGTCTTTGCCCACCGTCTTTGCTCACAGTTTTTGCTCACCGCGTAGGTGAACTTAGGTGAACTCGCTATCTGTCCGGCGAAGCAACGGGGAGGGCTACCCAACATGTTCACGGTCCACGCTGACAAAGCGTTGGCAACTGTAGTCCATATGGACAGTAACAACGTCCTGCGCGTTCCATGAGGGCAAGAACTTCTGGGGGTTTGGTTTTGTAGTTTCTGGCGTAGCCGTAACCGCAACATCGTCAATGCAAGCTGAGGCTGGTGCGTGCTTACAGCATAGGTGGCTTAGCCATGTTCTGGGTATTTGAGCGTGTGGTGGCGTTCTAAACCATGCCGGATTTAATTCCAATACAGGTCGTAGCAGTCACCGAGCGTCGCCAAGGATTATGTTCTTCGCCAGTGTTGGGGTGATGCGCCGTATTGTGTCTTGAGGCTACATGCAAACGCCGAGGTGCGAGTCTCTATAGATCGATGTGCCGTTCTGCGAACAGGCTGGTGAAGCTGTGCTGCTGCGGTTACTATTCTTGGCGGCTATGGTCAGTCAGCGGTTACTGGCAGGCACGAGAAGCACAATTCAGCGTCAAGGAGTCAAACTATGAATACCCCCGCAAGTGCCTATAGACCGTTACAACTTGGGCTGTTAGCCAGTGTGTTATTTTTCGTTGGCTATGCCCTGTTGGGTGCGCAAGGCTGGGGTGAGTCAGCGGCCGTTGAGCAGGCGGTGGGCGAGGTCTCAAGATGGTGTGAACGGATACAGCCAGGGCTCTGGGCAGAGCCGGTCAATGCGCTCAGTAACCTGGGGTTTATGGTGGGGGGGCTCTGGATGCTTTGGGTTCTGGGCCGTGATGTTAGCGCTGGGCGAGAAGGTTTGATGTATGGTCATAGCCCGATTGCGTTACTGTATGCTGGCGCTGCTATCTGGTTGGGCCCCGGGTCTTTATTGATGCACGGCACGCATACGGGCTGGGGCGGCTGGGCGGATAACCTGAGTATGGTGATGTATATTTTGATTCCTTGGCTGGTGAATGTGGGGGCCATGGGACGTTGGAGCAATAGGCGCTTGCTGACGATCTATGGGAGTTTGGTGTTGATCTACGGCACGCTTCGTGCGCTGAACGGCTGGGGCCTTGGGATTAATCTGGACTTCTTTGGCTTGTCGATCGCGTTCTGGGTAATCTCTGAAGTGTTGTATCGCTTTCATTCCCAGCCTTTGCGCTGGGCGTCGGGACTGGTGGGTTTTGCTGTGGCGGGTCTCTTTGGCATCACCCCTATGGAGATGTTAGCCGAACCGGCCCGTTATTGGTGGGTGCTGTTATTTTGGGTGCCAGGCATTTTGGCTGCTGGCCCGCCGGTAGGGCGCCGTCAATATCTACCCTGGTTTGCTCTTGGCATGGCGAGCTATATGCTCGCCTTTGCAATCTGGCAGACGGGCAAACCGGCTCATCCTTGGTGTGACCCTGACTCTTTAGTGCAGGCTCATGGTATCTGGCACCTATTGTCAGCGGCAGCCACGGTCTGTTTCTTTGTGTTTTTGCGTACAGAGGTTAAGACTGAAAAATAGTTTAGCTAACAATTGATATCAGCTGCGTTCGAATACTTTGAGTGTAGCGCTTTACTTGCCTGGAGGCCTCAGCATGGCGGTGGTTAAAACCGAAACCAAAGAATTTGTGCATGTCATCACCATGGATCGTGCCGAGGCGTTGAATGCTTTCAACAACGACATGATGGATGAGCTTTGCGAGGCATTTCTGGCGGCAACTATCAATGACCAAGTTCGCGTAGTGGTGCTCACAGGCGCGGGCCGAGCATTTTCCGCCGGCGCCGATTTGAAGGCAATGGGCACGGTAACCACGCCGGCTCGACATGGGTTGAACGGCCTGTTGAACGCCATCATTGATTGTCCGAAGCCGGTCATTATGGCAGCTAATGGTCTGGGTGCCGGCATCGGTACCACGATTCTGGGTCTCGGTGATTTGAGCTTTGTGGCGCAAGACGCGAGGTTTCGTTGTCCATTTTCTGCGCTGGGGTTGACGGCAGAGGCGGGCAGCACCTTTACCTTTCCACGCTTGATGGGCTATCAACGAGCGGCCTGGGTGCTGCTATCTTCTGAATGGCTTACGGCCGCCGAGTGCGTGGAGTTTGGCTTGGCGATGGCAAGCTTTCCCACAGAGGACTTTATGTCTGAGGTGATGAGCAAAGCCGCGACTTTGGCGGCTTTGCCCTTGGAATCTTTAATGCAAACCAAAGCGCTGTTGATGGCGCCACGCCGAGCAGCACTCAAACAGGCGGTGATTGACGAGGGTGAGGGCCTGGCGCGGCTCAGTGGCGGGCCGGCGAATCGTGAGGCCATTACTGCATTTCTTGAAAAGCGCGCGCCGGATTTTTCCTGAAGCGTACCTGCTTATGACGGTTCTTTGACGGCGCTTAAGGCGGCCTTTTGGCGCGACTCGCACTATGATAACGATTGACTTGACTTGTATGTCAGGCTGCTCACGGTAATATAGCCTCTCAATTGATTAATAAGGCTGATAATACGTGCTCAAACTCTATGGTTTTACCGTTAGTAATTATTTCAATATGGTTAAAATGGCGTTACTGGAAAAAGACATCGACTTCGAGTTTGTGGATACCAAGCCGACTCAGGAAGGCGACTACTTAGCTAAAAGCCCCATGGGTAAAGTGCCTTGTCTGGAGACCAGTGAGGGCTTTATTAGCGAGACTGACGTCATTTTTGATTATCTGGAAGATCTGGGTCAGGGGCAGGCGTTGATGCCGGCCAGCGCTTATGAAAAAGCTAAAGTGCGTGAATTGATTAAACAACTCGAGTTGTATATCGAGTTGCCCGCGCGTACCTGTTTTGCTGAGGCTTTCTTTGGCGGCACCGTCAGCGAAGAAACGAAAGACAAGGCGCGCGTGAGCCTGAAGAAGGGTGTGGAGTGCATTAAGCGCACGGGGAAGTTTTCGCCATATATCGCCGGCGATACCTTCACCTATGCCGATATTATGTTCATGTACTCGGTGAGTCTCGCGGGTGCTTGCGCCAAGCGGGTGTTGGGCATGGATTTGCTGGAGGATCTGCCCGAGGCGAAAGCCCTGAGCGAGCTGCTGGCCTCGCGCGCGTCGGCACAAAAAGTAGCGGCTGACCAAAAAGCAGGATAGCTCTGTCGATAAACGTTGTGTTTAGGTGGTGCTGTCGCGATGGTTCGATCGCGACAGCACAATCTGGATATAGCGCTCAAGGCTTACTTACTTGTTGTAGCTACTGTTAGCGCTCTTTTTTCTGAGCTCTTTTTTCTAAGCTCTTTTTTTCGAGCTCTTTTCCCTAAGCCTGTTTCTGCAAACTCTTCTACCAAGCCAGTCTGGCCGTTTCAAAAGCGCAGGTCGTCCGGTAGGGCGAACCTTGTTCGTCACGTTGGTCTGTTCGAGTGCGTGAGTTTAGTGTCCCCCGACGGTGGTAAAGTCTGTTAAGAAATCAGTCATGACCCGAGTGCCGTTAATCATGTTTTCGACACTCACCCGTTCATTATTACCGTGGACGCCAGTTTTTTCATTCGGCTGGTAGAGAAAGGGACTGAATCCATAGCTGACAATGCCAAGATCTCGAAAGAAGTGACTGTCGGTGAAACCCGTAGAGACGCTGGGTACGAGCTTCATATTCTCGTAATGCAGAGTGAGGGTTCGCGTGATGGACTCGAACAAGGGCGTTGATGTGCTGCTGACGGCGGGGCTGAAACCCATGATCTGTTCGATCTCGATATGCTCATCGCTGATGATCTGCGTGAGTTCAGCGAGAAAGGCTTGAGGGCTTTGGTCTGGTAGCAGGCGACAGTCGAGCTCAATACTGGCGGTTGGCGGCACGACGTTGATTTTACTGCTGCCCGTCATTGTTGTGATCGAGCAGGTGTTGTGAAGCAAGGACACGGAGCCGGGCTGCTTCAGATGCAGGCTGGTCATGAAGCTCACGTCCTTGACCGCTTCGTCAATCTGTTCAAAGCCCACCTTAAACTCATCTTCCTCGAACTCGGCGATACTTGAAAACAGATCGCGCACCGCGGGTATCACGCGGTAGGGAAAGCTGGTGTCGGCGATACGATGGCCAGCCCGCAAAATGCGAGTGACCGAACTAGTGGGCCGCGGTGAAGAGCCATGCCCGGGCGTGTCAGTGGCTGTCAGACGCAACCAGAGGGGTACCTTTTGGGTGACCTCGACGCGATACACGGGTTTGCCATCGGTGATGCGCCCCGTTCCGCCCTCATTCACCAGAAAGCCGACGTTCTCGAAGATCTCGGGGCGATGCTGTACCAGCCAACCGGCGCCGAAAAAGCCACCCGCTTCCTCGTCAGCGGTCGCCATAAAGATAACATCACGGGTTAGCGGTTTGCCTGAAGCATGCAGTGCCAGAAAAGCCTGAAGTTGGGTGATACCTAGGCCCTTGGTGTCGATTGCGCCTCGTCCCCAGATATAACCGTCTTGGATGGCGCCAGATAATGGATTCACTTTCCAGTAGGCTGCATCGGCAGGCACTACGTCGATGTGATGGAGTAAGACCAGTGCTGGTAAATCGCCACCAGGCAAGCGCGCCCAAATATTACCTCGGCCTGGCGCCGACTCGGCGGTTTCATAGTCGATGCCCGCTTCGCGGAGAATAGCACCAAGATATGCCACGCCCCTGACTTCATTGCCGGGCGGGTTCATGGTGTTAATCTGCAGGTATTCCTGCAGGCGCTGGGGTGCCTGGTCGGCGAAGTTATCGGCCCCGGCACTGGCGGCGAGCGCCAGTAGTGCCATGCCTGCCCACAATGGCAGGCGTCGGTGCCAAGGGGTCGTGTGGTATTGCTTGATGCGCATGGCGTTTCACCCAAAATAAAGAGGGGGGAGAACACCATGTTTTGTCTTTTGCGTCAATCGTTGATGAGAACGTGGCAGCCTCTAGACATCCGCCCAAAGATGCCATAATCTGCGCGTCGCCTCGATTCGATCTGGTGCCAGGGAGCACCGGGTCTCATGAACGGGGACAAGCGATGTTGACAGCGAATGTTTACAACAGATGTTGCCAGCGAAGGTTTACAACCCTATTTTAGTAATGCAAAACAAAATGTGGGACTTGATCCGTTTGATGAGGACAGGTACCGACGACCTACTTTGTTGAGGCTAGTCGAGCTGTGGCGTGCGTAAATTGAGCGCCAGGCACCTGGTATTTCCTGATTGGATCGGAGCGGGTTCTCGCGGGAGATACTTGATGAACGTCCATACCTTTGCCCAGCGCAAACATCAGCACCAGAAAATTTCTATGGTGACCTGTTATGACCATTGGTCCGCCCAAATACTGAACACGACAGAGATCGATTGCCTGTTGGTCGGCGACTCGTTGGCGGTTGTGATGTATGGCTATGAATCCACGGTGCACGCCACCGTGGACATGATGACGTTACATGTGGGTGCGGTTGCCCGAGGTGCGCCTGACAAATTTATTGTTGCAGATATGCCATTTCTTACCTGTAGCAAGGGCCTTGGCGTTGCGATGGATACGGTGGAGCGGCTCATGCAAGCCGGTGCCCACGGAGTCAAAATTGAAGGCGATAGTCATCAACTAGAGATCATTCGCCATATCGTCGAGGCTGGCGTGCCGGTCATGGGTCACCTGGGTTTGACGCCGCAGTCCATTCATCATCTTGGCGGTCATCTAGTGCAGGGCAAAGATGAGGTGAATGCTGCAAAGATAGTTGAAAGTGCGCGGCGCTTGGAGGCTGCGGGATGTTTTTCCTTGGTGTTAGAGTGTGTGCCGACGGCGCTGGGTGGTTGTGTGAGCCAAGCTCTAAAGATACCGACTATCGGCATCGGTGCAGGGCCCCAGACCGATGGCCAGGTACTGGTTTTACAGGACCTGTTGGGCGTTAATCCAAAGTTCAAGCCGAAGTTCTTGCGCCAGTACGCCAGCGGCCATAGCGTGGTGAGTGATGCGGTCAATCAGTTTCACGGCGATGTTGTTGCGGGAGAATTTCCGGCCCTGGCAGAATCCTACCGATGAAGGTCTTTGATACTATCGATGCGTTCCAGGTTTGGCGCCGTGCGTCAGGCGCAGACCGAATCGGTTTTGTGCCGACGATGGGGGCGTTGCATATTGGCCACCAGTCGTTGATCGAGCGGAGCGTGACTGAAGCCGACCAGACGGTGTTGAGTATTTATGTGAATCCGACCCAATTCGACAATCCCGATGATTTAAAAAAATACCCGGATCGTCTCGAACAAGATCTTTTATTGGCGAAAACCTGTGGCGTAGATGCGGTGCTACTGCCCCGTTACGACGAGATTTATGCGGATGGGTTTCGCTATGCCGTAGACGAGCGACACTTCAGCAAGACGCTGTGTGGTCGACACCGCGAGGGGCACTTCACCGGAGTTCTCACCGTTGTGATGAAGTTGCTGAATATCGTTAAACCCCACTGGACCTATCTCGGAGAAAAGGATTACCAGCAATTTGAATTGATCCAGGGTATGGCTCGTGCGTTGTTTTTGGATGGCGAGATCGTTCCCTGTCCCACGATCAGGGAGGCATCAGGTTTGGCCTTCAGTTCGCGAAATGTACATCTTGATGCGGCGGGCCGGCAGCTAGCGCCACGACTCTACGCGTTGCTGGGCAGCGCCAGTAGTGATACCGAAGTTGCCCGTCAGTTAACCGAGCTAGGGTTTGCAGTTGATTATGTAGTCACTGGCGAAGCGCGCCGTTTTGCCGCCGCCCGACTCGGCGAGGGTGTTCATCAAGTCCGTTTAATCGATAATATTCCACTCAAGCAGGTAGCTCGATGATTTTATGTCTGGATGTTGGTAATTCGCAGGTCTACGGAGGCCTGTTTGATGACGGTCGTTTAAGCGCTCAATTTCGCCGGACTTCCCTTGAACACTCATCTTCCGACGAGTTAGGGGTCTTCTTTCGTTCGGTGTTGCGGGAAAATCAAATCGATCCTGACGCGGTTCAATTCATCGCTATCTGTTGTGTCGTACCGGATATGCTGTATTCGTTGCGGGCTTGCTGTCAGAAGTATTTCGGGGTGGAGCCCTTGATTCTGCGGCCTGGTATCAAGACCGGCTTGAAGATCGGCTATCGTGATCCGAAAGAGGTGGGCGCTGATCGAATCGCTGATGCCGTAGGTGCGATCAAGCTGTTTCCCGGCCGTAATTTGATCGTCGCTGATTTCGGCACGGCAACGACTCTTTGTGCGATTACTCGAGACAAGGAGTTCCTGGGAGGCAATATCATACCGGGCGTGCGTTTAGCGATGGAAGCGCTGGAAGCCAAGACGGCCCAGTTGCCGTCCGTGGAGATAGTGCCGCCGGCTTCTGCCTTTGGACGCTCGACCATAGAAAGCATTCAGGCTGGCTTGTATTGGTCCAATGTTGGCATGATGCGTGAGCTAGTGGCACGAATTACGGCCGAGGTGTTTAGGGACGAGGCACCCCTGGTGATCGGTACTGGTGGTTTTGCGCAACTCTTCACCCGCGAAAAGTTATTTGATCATCTAGTGCCAGATCTTATTCTGACTGGGTTGATGGAAATTATTCGACTCAATAAGTGAGTTCAGGCTGCTGCCATAGTTGAGATGGTTGCCGCCAGGAAAACAAGCAGGCAGAGGCTGTTCAACAGATCCTCGATGTTGGTTTGCGAGTGATGGGTCATGATTTTTGCCTCTAAGGTATCTCTAAGGTGTCTCTAAGGTGTTTCTAAGGTGTTTCCAAGCTATCCCTAAGATGGCGTAGCGGATAGCCGTCTCTGGTTGCTGTTTTGCGCCGATTGGGTATTAAACGACTGTGACGTACTGAATAACGTGATGTCGCTCACATTGGCGAAATTCATTTGCTAATCGTGATGGACAGCCGCGTTAGGCTCTGCTGTTGATATCGTGGTGAGGCACGATTAGGGATTTCCGTGGTCAGGTTAATATGTTACCTTGAGGGTGTTAAGAGTGATAAACAAAGCGCCAAAAGAAGTGCCAGGTTCAGATCGAGGTCTGTGTCATCAGTCGAAAGAAGGGTAGTCCTTCCGTTATTGTGGGGTTGTACTGTGTTTGAAATAGCTGTAATTGGGGCTGGGCCGGGTGGTCTGAGTGCAGCAGCACGGTGTGCGGAATTAGATGTAGAACACGTCTTGCTAGAAAGCTCGCCGAAAATTGCCAACACGATTCAAAAGTACCAAAAGGGCAAGCATGTTATGGCTGAGCCCGGTATTTTGCCGCTGCGTAGCCCGATTGAATTTGATGCCGGGAAGCGGGAAACGATTCTAGGAAATTGGGAAACGGGCATTAAGACCGTCGGCGTTAATATCCAATACGGCGCCGAGGTGAAGGCAATCAGTGGATCCCAGGGACACTTCGTGATCAGTTTAGTGAACGGCGAAGAGGTGTTGGCGCGACATGTAATATTGGGAATCGGCTTGCAAGGTAATCCGCGGCAAATGGGCGTGCCTGGCGAGCAGTCTGAGGTGGTCCAATATACGCTGGATGATCCAGGCGAATATAAGGACGAGAGCATCGCGATCATTGGCGCGGGTGACGCAGCGATTGAAAATGCCATTGCCCTTGCCGCCAATAACAAAGTTTACATCGTTAATCGAAAAGACGAATTTGCTCGGGCGAAGGAAGGTAACTTGAATTTGATCATGGCCGCGATCGATGCGGGCACGATTGAATGCTACTACAGTAGCTCCCCCGCAGGCGTTGAAGTGCTCGAAGGTGGCGATTTCCCTGCTAATTTACAGTTAAAAACCGCCACAGGTGATGCCGTTGTGCCGCTGCACCGGATTATCGCTCGCCTCGGCGCGATACCACCTCGCAAGCTGGTGGAATCCTTTGGAATTGAATTTCCTAGCGAAGATCAGAACGCTATTCCGGCTCTGACCAGTCAATATGAGTCTAATGTCGCAGGCATCTATGTGATCGGTGCCCTGGGTGGCTACCCCTTGATCAAGCAGGCGATGAATCAAGGCTATGAGGTGGTCGAGTATATACTTGGACATGATGTTAAGCCCGCGGATAACGACCTGTTGGCCTCTAAATTCAACGGCTTGCCTTATGAGTTGGAGGTCGATGGTGTGCTTGCCTTGATGCAGGAGCGAATACCGGTTTTCGCTGATGTCAACGCCTTGCAGTTTCGCGAGCTGATGCTCGACAGTAGCGTGTCGATGCCGGCCAAGGGCGATGTCATCTTTAAGCAGCATGATTACACCAACACCTTTTTTACAATACTTGAGGGCACGGTGGAGATTGAAGTCAATCCCACACTCCGTATCACGGCTAACGCAGGTGGTTTTTTCGGTGAGATGAGTCTGATGTCTGGTCGGCGCCGTTCAGCTACGGTGTACGCCGGCCCGCAATGTATTGTGATTGAGACCCCGCGGCGCTCTATGATTAAGTTGATCTCCTCTGTTGCGGCGGTCAAGCGGGTCCTGGACGAGACTTTTATCGTTCGAACCATCCAGCAAAAGTTTGCGCCGGATACGCCTATCGAGGAATTGCAGCCCATCGCGGCCCGGGCGAAAATGCACCAATTCCAACCCAAAGAAACCATATTCAAAGAAGGTGATGAAGCCGATACCCTGCACTTTATACGCAACGGTTCGGTCACTGTGTCGATTGAGATTGACGGCCGCGATGTGGTCATGAGTTATGTGCCTGCCAACACGCCTATTGGTGAGATGGCTTTGTTGGGCAATACCACTAGATCAGCGACAGTCAAGGCTGCCGTTAAAACGGAAACCATCTCGCTCGACAAAGAGTCGTTCAGTCTTTTGTTGGAACGCTCCGCAGGATTGAAGGAACGTCTGCAAGCCATGGTTAAGGATCGCCACGAGCAAAACGTTGCGCTGCAGTCGAATTCGGAATCCAGCGATTTAATGTCATTTTTGATGGGCCAGGGCTTAGGTGAAGCCACCGATGTGTTGCTCATCGATGAAAATATTTGCGTCGGCTGCGATCTCTGTGAGTCAGCCTGTGCGGCAACCCATGAAGGCACTTCGCGCTTGAACCGGAAGGCTGGACCAACGTTTGCGCATATCCATGTTCCAACTTCCTGTCGCCATTGCGAAGATCCGAGCTGTATGAAAGATTGCCCGCCGGATGCAATTCAGCGTGGCGGGCTGGGCGGCGAAGTGTTTATCGGTGATAACTGCATTGGTTGTGGTAACTGTGAACGTAATTGTCCCTATGGCGTGATTCAAATGGCTTACAAGACCGAGGCGCCATCCAGCTACTGGAGTTGGATGCTGTTTGGTCTGGGTCAGAAACCTGGCAGAGGTAAAGCTGCCGTAGTGGGTGAATCTTCATTTAAGCAAGCCGTTAAATGTGACATGTGTAAGGATCAAAGTGGTGGTCCCAGCTGTGTGCGGGCTTGTCCAACGGGGGCTGCCATGCGCTTGAGCCCAGAAGATTTTGTTGATCTCGTCAATGTGGTGCGGTAACTAGTCGATGCATATATCCTTTCTAAATCATGCAAACGGTCGCTACTTTTGGGTAGCTATCGCACTCGTCGGTGCATCTATCGTCGCGTATCTACTTCAAGAGCCGCACCAGACACCTAATGGCGGCACCTGGCTGGGGTACACCTTGGGCACGATGGGCGCGTTGCTTATTCTCTGGCTGATTTACCTGGGTCGACGCAAGCGTAACTTCGCTGCCGGTTGGGGTACCGTTCGGGGTTGGGTTTCGGCCCACGTCTATCTTGGCACTTCTTTGCTGGTGGTCGCGACGCTACATACTGGTTTCCAATTCGGTATTAATGTTCATACCTTGGCGTACGTTTTGATGTGTGTGGTTATTGTCAGTGGTTTGTTTGGAGTGTGGGCCTATCGGACCTATCCCGAGGCTCGTAATGAGCTCAAACGCAGTCAGACACTGGACGATATTTTTTTGCAGCTTGAGGATATTGATGGCCAGCTCAAGCGCGATGTCAGCGCGTTGGCCGCCGATATCAGGGGCGTAGTTTCTAGCGCAATCGATCGGACTGAGATCGGTGGTGGTATGTATGCGCAGCTGGCTGGGGTGGATAGCTCAAAAGTGATGATTGATGGCAATGTCTATCCCAATACGGATCAAGTACGTGCTGTGGCATGGTTAGTTGAACGGCTGAGTGTAGCTGAGGGATCGGAGACTGGAAAGTTATCAGCAGTTGTCAGAAGTTATGGCGCGAGACAGAAGCTGCTCCAAGTCATTCGAACTGATATTCGGTTTCAAGCCCTGCAGGAAGCCTGGCTTTATCTGCACGTACCGCTCTCCATTGCACTGCTGGCAGCGCTACTTACGCATATTGTTTCGGTTTTTATCTACTGGTAATTGTCACAATAAAAATAATTGGAACCGGTATCACCGGTACTGCGAATCAATCGGTCAGGAACATCCAGCCAGGAAATTTAAGTGCGATTATTAATTAAATACATTGAGTCTCGAGGCGCCGGTAAAGAGGTTAGCCAATTTTCGTTTGATGGTGATGTTGCGACTATTGGTCGCGGTACAGACCAGACGATCCAGATCTCTGATCGACGACTGCCCTTAAGCCATTCTCGCCTGACCCTGGCCGGCGGCAAGCTGACGCTGGCTTCCAGCGGTGACTATCGATTTGCCGTGAACGGCGAGTCCAGTCGGCGCGCGCAGTTGCAAGCCGGTGACCAGGTAGAGATCTCGGGCCACAGCATTAAGGTTAAGGCAGATGATGGTGAACTCGACTTCGTGCTTGAAGTGGAAGTTGCCAGCGAAACCGTTGCAAAATTGCGAGATCGCTTTCAGACTCGCCTGCGAGACGTCAATGTACCGGAGCGTGCGATCGCCTGGACGCTGTTTCTCGTGATTCTGGTGGGGACATTGGCCATTCCGATGGCAGGTTTCTATCTAGATGAAAGAGAAGAGCTGCGAGAGTCAATGCTGCCCGATGATGGTCAATGGCTGAGTGGTGAACTGCACCAAAATCACGCGTTTTTGGGTGAAAATTGCGATGCCTGTCATGCAAAGCCCTTCGTGCCAACCCAAGACGAAGACTGCCTTGGTTGTCACCAAACTATCACCCATCACTTCGACACGGAAGTGCATGGTGATGATTACCAGGTCGGCAGCCGCTGCGCCGATTGTCATCAAGAGCACAGCACGACGGGGTCGATCATTCGTTCAGACCAGGGTGTCTGTACAACTTGCCATGCCAAGCTGACAGATGTGGGCATGGATGGCGATGGCTTGTTGCCGGCGACAGACTTTTCTGCGAATCATCCGGACTTCAAAGTATCACTTCTGGAATACGGCTTGGATGAGGATTGGCATGAGAAGCGAGTAAACCTTGACGAAGAGGGTATCGCTGAAGGGTCGAATCTCATATTCCCTCACGATGTTCACTTGGACGCAGCGGGCATTGACTCTGCAGATGGAAAGGTGCGAATGGAGTGCTCTGATTGCCACGTACCGGAAAAGGGTGGTATGCAAATGCAGGCTGTGAATATGCAAGATCATTGCGCCAGCTGCCATCAATTAACCTTTGACCCGAACTCACCAGACCGTGTGGTGCCCCATGGTTCGCCACCTGAACTGATGCGAACGTTGCGGGAGTATTATGCACTGCAATACTTGACCGAGGAGTTAGGCGCTGAGGCTGGCGACGACCAAAAGCTGGCTCCAGCAGACGAAACAGGTGCTGAGCCGGAGCGACCAGTTCGACGTCCGGGCAGAGTCGCGCGGCCACAGCTGATTACTGACTTGATCACAGCGATGGAAATCGATCCGAAGGCGTCAATTGGCGCTAAGGCAGCGATCTTTATTGAAGCCCGTGTGGCTGATGCCGCAGAAAACTTATTCGAGAAGCAAACCTGTACGGTTTGTCATGAAATCACCGCGGTTGCGGATGCGGACGTACCATGGAAGGTTCTTCCAGTTCGTATTAGTGAAGCGTGGTATCCCCTGGCAGAATTTTCGCATGATGGTCATAAGAATATGGAATGCGACGGTTGCCATCTGGCCCGTGAATCAGAGGTCGCGACTGATATTTTAATGCCGGATATTGCCAACTGCCGTCAATGTCACGGTGGTGAAGATGCAGAGAACTTATTGGCCAGTAACTGCATTACTTGCCACAAATTCCATTTGGACGACCAGGCACCTATGGGCGAAGGTCACGGGTCATCGGCTATGAGCGACATTTTGAAGGCTCGTCGACCGATTAGCGATCTGCTTAAAAGTAAGCCGATGACGAGTGAACAATCGGAATCAAAGGGGATCGAATAGTATGGCGCGTGGTATTTCTTTCGCTCAGCTAGGGCTCCTGTTGGTGTTGCTCGCCAGCTGTGGTGGCGGTGGTTCAAGCAGTCAAGAGCAATCAGCGGTGAATAGCCCCGTCTCAACCACGCCGGCTCCCGTCGATTGTGGTTCAGCATGTGCGCTATCGGTTGATGATGTGGAACTCGTCATTGCACAGGCCGTCGCTGAAGCCAAGGCCAGAAATATCGCCGGCACCATTGCCGTGGTTGACCGAGTCGGTAATGTACTCGGCGTATTTCAGATGCAGGGCGCGGATGAATTCATCACCATTACATCCACGGCTGACCTAGGTGGTCCAGTGGTGGGTGGTCTCGAAAGCCTGAACTTTATTCCAGCCACATTGGCAGCCATCAGTAAGGCGGTAACAGGTGCCTACTTGTCTACTGGAGGCAATGCCTTCACGACGCGAACGGCGAGTCAGATCATTCAGGAAAATTTCAATCCCGGTGAGCGAGACGTGCCCTCTGGACCCTTGTTCGGTGTGCAGTTCAGTCAGCTGGCCTGTAGCGACTTTTCTCAACGAGACCTTGGGACCGGCGCTGTTGGCGTTGGGCCCCATCGCGCGCCATTGGGTCTGTCAGCTGACCCAGGTGGTCTGCCGCTATATATTAACGGTTTACCCGTCGGCGGGGTTGGTGTGATCGCTGATGGTATCTATGGGCTGGATAAGAATATCGGCGACTTTGATATCGACCTTGATGAGCTCTTAGCCACGGCCGCAACTCGCGGTTACGCCGCACCCTTAGAAATTCGTGCTGATCGCATTACGCTGGTGGGCAAGACTGCCCGGTTCAGTGATGCGCTGGTCAGTGATTTGTTGAGTACGGTAGCGACGACGCCTAGCTTGGCAGCCGTGCAAGCTGCCAATGATGGCCAGTTTCTGGCTGTGCCCGGATACATTACGGCAGCGGCTGCGCGTGCCGGTACCGTTTTTGGCGAATCGGATTCGGGCATTAGGCCAGCTGATCCGGCTGTGTTTCAAAACGCCGCAGGCGAATCCCTTGATGCATTTGTTTTCGCCGATAACAACAATCAAAATCGTTACCCAGCGATTGCCGGTACTGACCAGCCAGCGGGTGACGTGCTCAATCGCCTGACCGCAGCTGAGGTGCAGGTCATCATGAATGAGGCGTTGGGTGTCGCCAATCAGTCTCGTGCTCAGATTCGCGTGCCCGTTGGCAGCCAAGCCCGTGTGACAGTCTCGGTGGTAGACTCCCTGGGGCATATTGTTGGCATGGCCCGTACTCGCGACGGTCCCATGTTTGGCGCCGATGTCTCCTTGCAGAAAGCTCGGACTGCAACCTTTTTTTCCGGCACCGGTCGAACCGATGGCAATGCGCCAGCTGATATCTTAGGTGCACTACCAGCGCCGCAGTACCTGGCGGCGTTGCCAGAGCCTGTTGATCTGGCGAATGCCAGTCTCTCGACCATAAACGCAACAGGGCCGATATTTTTAGATTATGTGCTGGCGGCTAAAGTGTTCCTCGGTGATCCGCAGGCACTAGCAGCGGCTGGTGCCCATGTCGCGTTTTCAGATCGTTCCGGCGGTAACCTGTCTCGCCCCAACTTTCCAGACGGTCCAAGTTCGGGTCCGCCAGGCCCCTTCAGTAAACCTGCTGGCGAATGGAGCGTGTTTAATGTTGGCTTGCAATCTGACCTGGTCTACAACGCGGTGATTCACCACGTGGGTTTTGTGCTCGGCTTAGTCCCAGACGTGGTTCAAAATTGCACCGGCGATACCGGGCTCGCAGCGACGGACCCCTTTACCACGGTAGGGTCGGTTGGCAACTTGGCGAATGGTATCCAGATTTTCCCTGGTAGCGTGCCTATTTATCGCGGCGATGTGTTGGTGGGTGGAATCGGGGTCTCTGGTGACGGCGTTGATCAGGACGATATGATTTCGTTCCTGGGATTGCATCGGGCAGGCGAACGGTTGACGACTGGTTTGGGTAATGCACCGGCGGAAATTCGAGCTGATCAATTAGCGATACCTGGTCAAACTTCACGTCTACGATTTGTTAACTGTCCACAGCTGCCCTTTATTGACGATGATACTACCGAGGTTTGTAATGGACTTTAAGCTTGCGGGACTAACCGCCATCCTGTTAGTGGGTGCCAGTGGCCTCGCAGTGGGCGCAGATACGCCGGTAGTTGAATCGCTATGTGTTATGCCGGATCAAGCCGCTGAGACACCTCGACGGCGCCCAGGGCGTTCTATTGATCGCTATGAACTGCCAGTCTGTGACGCCTCGAATCTGGACAGCGACGCAGTCACCCCATGGGTGGATCCATTTGATCTTGGTGCGCCAGTGCCAGATCGCTGGCGAATCGTTGAATTGCTGGGGATTACTACCAATTTATGGGACCCCTACAGCGCGCACAACCCGCTCAAAGGCGATCTGCCTATGTGGGGAAAAGACTGGTTTTATAGCCTGATTGCAATCAGCGATACGGTGATCGAACCCCGACGTTTCCCGATCCCCGTCGGCGGTGCGACGACCCAACGTCCTCAGAGTCTCGACACTATCGGCGACGGCGATACGTTAATCTTGGCTCAAAACCTGATTATTGAAAATGTGATTTATAAGGGCGATACCGTATTCCGCCCGCCGGATTGGGAATTCCGATTCACTTCGGTTTTCAATATCAATGAAGTCCATGCTGACGAGAAGGGTGTTCTGAATGTTGATCCGGACGGCGGAGGTAACAACGGTATTCGGCGACGTGATACCTTTATGGGCGTTCAAGCTTTGTTCGTCGATAAGCATTTGCGCAATGTCTCTGACCGTTTTGATTTTGATAGTATTCGAGTCGGTATTCAGCCATTTTCATCTGACTTCAGAGGCTTCCTGTTTCAGGACTCGCCGTTCGGTGTTCGTTTGTTCGGCAACCGCAATAATAATGTGTTTCAGTACAACCTGGCATGGTTTCGACGCTTGGAGAAGGACACCAATAGTGGTCTGAACGATATCACTCAGGCGCTGCGAAAAGACGATGTTTACGTCGCAAATGTTTACTGGCAAGATTTTCTCAAGAAGGGATTCTTTTCTCAGGCTTCGATTCTCTATAATCGAAATCGTGAGAAAGGCAGCATCGAATATGATAAAAACGGTTTTATCCAACGACCCTCATCTTTGTTTGAAGAGCGGTTCCCGCGTGACTATGATGTTACTTACTTTGGCTATAGCGGCGATGGTCATTTCGACCGCGTCAATCTGACGACGTCTCTATATTATGCCTACGGACGCCAAGACAGTACCCGCGAGCAAGGCGCGGAAGAAACCGTAAGTGCTTTTTTCGGTGCTGCAGAAATGTCCATGGACTTTGACTGGTTCAGGCCGCGGGTTTCATTATTGTGGGCTTCAGGTGACGACGACCCATTTGATGACGAAGCAAATGGCTTTGATGCTGTGTTTGAGAACCCGCAGTTCGCCGGTGCTGATACCAGTTTCTTGATTCGCCAGAACGTCCCGTTTATTGGTGGCGGTGGGGTTGCACTCATGGGACGAAACGGCATTCTACCCTCGCTGCGACCTAGTAAAGAGCAAGGTCAATCGAACTTTATCAACCCAGGATTAATGCTGGTCGGTTTAGGTGCTGATGCGGATCTCTACCCGGAATTGCGCTTGTCGTTAAACTGGAACTATGTTCGGTTCGATAGCACTGAAGTACTTGAAGCGTTGCGCCAACAAAGCAACATAGATAAAGAGCTAGGCCATGATATTTCGTTGTCACTGACCTGGCGGCCGTTCATGTCGCAGAATATTGTTGTTAGATCTTCGGCGGCAACACTGATACCCGGTAAAGGGTTTGATGATTTGTATGGCCGTGAGGCTGCTACACCCCATTCAATTCTTTTTAATATCATATTGACTTACTAGTAGTGCATTGTTCAATGAGTGAAGTTAGAAACAGTATGTTAAAAGTCCTCTTAGGCCTAGTCCTAGTCAGCCTCTCGACCCTGACGTTCGGGTCGAGCAGCACTGGTGCTTATGTCGAGCGTCACTATGATGTCACGCCCGACGCACCAAAATCCCAGTCGGTTGCTGCGGCCAAGGAAAAAAGTGCAGGTTGCGAGTCGTGCCATACGGCGACTGACAGCGCCAGCATGCACGCAAGCCCGGGTGTCATTTTGGGCTGTACCGATTGCCACGGTGGGCGAGCGGAGGTTTTCTATCATGAGGGTGAAGATGAAGCCCATGTGATGGAAGAGGCTCACGTGCTGCCGACCTACCCGGATAGCTGGCATTACCCAAAGAGCGCGAATCCGGACAATAGCTACACCCTGTTGAACCGTGAATCAAAAGAGTTTGTTCGGTTCGTCAATCCATCAGATTTGCGCGTCGCTGATGAGGCTTGTGGTGCATGTCACCTGTCTGTTGTGCAGGCAGCCAAGCGCAGTATTATGGCCAGCGGTGCTATGCTGTTCGGTGCCGCCAGTTATGCCAATAACGTATTGCCGTATAAGAAATATATACTGGGTGAAGCCTACGACGCCGATGGCGGCGCCAGCACGATCGCGGGTCCGCCTCTGAAAGACCCTGATCAAGCTTGGCTAGATCATGGCATTTTGCCCGTACTCTATCCTGTGCCGTCATGGGAGACGGTTCCGCCCGGTGATATATTTCGAGTCTTTGAACGCGGTGGGCGCAATATTTCCAACCTGTTTCCAGAGACCGGGTTGCCCAATGCCCTAGGTCAGCTGCAAAGAATCGAGGAGCCTGGTCGACCAGATTTTCGTCAATCAAATCGCGGTCCTGGCACCGGTGCAAGAATATCCGTGCCTGTCCTGAACATACATAAGACGCGTTTGAACGACCCGCTGATGTGGTTTCTTGGAACCAATGATAATCCGGGTGATTTTCGGACTTCGGGCTGTGGCTCTTGCCACGTTGTGTATGCCAACGATAGAGACCCACGCCACTCAGGTTCTTGGGCCTCTGCCGGCCACACGGGTATGACACAGACGGTAGATCCTACTATTCCGAAAGGCGAAGAAGGTCACCCAATCAAGCATGTATTTTCTCGAAACATCCCGACGTCACAGTGTATCTCTTGCCACATGCACCAGCCCAACATGTTTGTGAATACTTATCTGGGTTACACCATGTGGGATTACGAGAGCGATGCGCCATCGATGTTTCCAAAAGAGCAAAAATACCCCACTGATGCCGAAATCAGACAGAGTAATAAGCACAACCCGGAAGCCGCAGCGGCAAAGGGTCTGTGGTCAGATCAAGAATTTTTGCGCGGTGTTTCAGAGTTGAATCCTACCCTCAAAAACACCCAGTTTGCCGACTATCACGGGCACGGCTGGAATTTTAGAGCCGTGTTTAAAAAGGATCGAAAGGGTAACCTCCTAGACGCGGAAGGGGAAATCGTCTCTCCCGATGACCCTGACAAGTTTGAAAAGGCTGTGCACATGTCTTCGATTCACTTGGATGTAGGTATGCATTGCGTTGACTGTCACTTCTCTCAAGACAGTCACGGTAACGGCCATATCTATGGAGAAGTTGCCAACGCCGTTGAAATTGACTGTGTCGATTGTCATGGATCTGCTGATGAATATCCTAGTTTACGCACCTCCGGTCCAGCGGCGCCCCCAGGTGGAACAGATCTGAGTCTGATCCGTAATCCTGATGGTGAACCCCGTTTCAGCTGGCGTGATGGCAAGCTTTTTCAGCGTAGTTTGATGTGGCCTGACCGCGAGTGGCAATTGAGCCTCGTTAAAGACTCTGTTAATCCGCAGCATGCGGAATACAACGACAAAGCTGCCCGTGCTAAGACCATGAGCAATAACTCAGACACTCAAGTCTGGGGACCCGATGTTCCCGTCGAGGAACGAGCCCACAGCTACGAGAAAATGGAGTGCTATACCTGCCACCAATCCTGGACGACGAGTTGCGGTGGTTGTCATCTGCCCATTGAAGCCAACTGGAAAGCAGAAAGTAAGCACTATGAAGGGGGCGAGAGCCGTAACTTCGCTACTTATAATCCGCAGGTTGCGCGAGATCAGATTTTCATGATTGGCCGGCGTGGCAAGATTAATGGCGGCAGGATTACACCATTGCGTTCCACATCGGCGTTGGTCTTGTCCTCGACGAATTCGAATCGCGAGAAAGTCTATGTCCAGCAACCGCCCATATCGGCCAGCGGTTATAGTTCGCAAGCGATCAACCCGCATTTTGCCCATACAGTGCGAAAAACCGAAACCCGAGTTTGTTCTGATTGTCATCTAGACGAAAACGGCGACAACAACGCCATTATGGCGCAAACCCTGGGGTACGGTACCGACTTCATCGACTTTATCGGCTACCACGCTTACGTGGGTGGCGAAGGATCTGTTGAGGCTGTTCAAGTCACAGAATGGGATGAGCCTCAGGCTGTTATCGGTAGTTATCTGCACAGGTATGCCTATCCGACGGATTTTGCTAACCATAAGGCGCGCGATGAGAAACTAGAAACTGGTTACAGCCATGGTGCTGGTACTGCTAGCTGCTTACAGTTACGTGGTGAATACTTATTCGCCGCTGAAGGTGATCGAGGCTTAGTGGTCTACGACGTTGCGTCTATTGCCAATAAAGGTGTTAGCCAACGGATTATTACCGCGCCAGCTTCGAGTCTCGGGCAAGACACTCAGATTAAGTCGGCCAACGCGACCTGCCTGTCATTGCAGACCACTCAGCCCATCGCACCTGAGCGTAACCAGGGTGACTTGATGCGCATCGTCAACCAGGAAAAGGCGTTCCATCCTTTGTATAACTATGCGTTGATCACAGATTCTGAAGAAGGATTGATTTTGACCAACATCGACACACTTGCCGATGGCGAGCCGCGTAACAACTTTCTGGAACGCGCTCTGACCTGGAATGAGGGTGGGGTTTTGACAGGCGCTCGTGATATCTCTGTCGGTGGACACTTTGCGTATATCGTCGTTAAAGATGGTGTCGCCATTATTGATCTTGATGAGCCGCTGCAGCCGCGACATGTGAAGACGATTCCCATGCAAGCGCCAAGAGCGCTGGTGCAGCAGTTTAGATTTTTGTTCGTCACCGATGCTGATGGACTGAAGGTGATCGATATTACTGACCCAGCGGTAGCGTTTGTGGTTGAAGGCAACACGATACCTATAAAGGATGCGCATAAAGTCTTTGTTGCGCGGACTTATGCCTATGTCGCTGCCGGTGCCGACGGAATTTACATTGTTGACGTCACCCAACCGCAAAAAATGCAACTGTATCAGCAGTTCACCGATAACATCGTTGATGCGCGAGATATTGTCGTCGCCACTACCAACGCCAGCCTGATGGCCTATGTTGCCGATGGCCGCGCTGGTCTGAAGGTGATTCAGCTGACTTCGCCAGAATCCCAGCCTAGGTATTATGGATTCAGCCCGGAGCCAATGCCTGAAACCATCAGTTCCTTTGCCACTAAGCGACCGGCGATAGCCTTGTCGCGTGGGTTGGAGCGAGACCGCGCAGTTGATGAAACCGGCGGTCAGGTAGCAGTGTTTAGTCGAGTCGGAGCGGGTCCTCTGTCCGAGTCAGATATGCGTAGTCTTTATTTGAACGAAGATGGCAAGCCATGGTTTGTGACGGATAAAATGCCGACGAAACCGACCCTAGTGATGGAGAAACAATGATGCATCAGACCCATTACATTTCGGAGCTGATTGTAGCGTCGAAATCATTACTAAAACTGCTGGTCGTTGTTGGCTTATTTGCCAGCGTGCTGGGTGCCGGTTCAGCGACTGCAGCCGAATTGCCCCAATACGATAATGAGGTTCATCTAGGCGTTGCTAGCTGTGCCTCAGGTGTGTGTCATGGATCTGTGCGCCCCAAATCAGGCTCGGCGGTACTGCAAAATGAATATGTGACTTGGAGTCGACACGATCGACACCGCATAGCCTACCAGACCCTGTTGACGCCAGAGTCGGCGAGGATCGCCAGCAACCTGGGGCTAGAGAATGCCCATGAGGCGAGTCTATGCCTTGATTGCCACGCTGATAATGTTCCAGTTGCACAGCAAGGCGAAAAGTTCTTGATGAGTGATGGCGTGGGTTGTGAAGCTTGCCATGGCGGTGCGGGTGACTATATATCCGAGCACGCCGACGCGGCTACTGACAGGCAGCGCAATATTGACGCCGGTCTTTACCCGGCAGATCAGGCACCAGAGCGAGCGAAATTATGCTTGTCATGTCATCTGGGCACGGCGGACAAATTCGCAAGCCACGATATCATGGGAGCAGGTCATCCCCGCTTAGCCTTTGAGCTGGACACTTTCGGTATTCTGCAACCCGCGCACTACTTGGTAGACGAAGACTATCGGGCCGAAAAATGGTACGGCGATAGTTTAGTCACCTGGATTATTGGCCAGACACGAAGCACTGAGCAATCGCTGAGTCTCATCGAAGCCCGGTTGGATAATGGCGGGCTGTTTCCCGAATTGGCGTTGTTTGACTGCCATACCTGTCATCATCCGATGTCGGAGCCGCGCTGGCTGGCTAATAGAACTGGTCTGCCGCCCGGTAGTGTCAGACTTAATGATGCGAATTTTGTGATGCTTTTTGCTTTGGCACAGGTTGCCGCCCCGGCGCTTGAAACGACGCTTCGACGAGAGCTGACGGCGTTACATCAAGCTGTCGCGCGACGTCAACCCTTGGCGAATTTGATCGCCTCTATTCGGCAGAACATAGCGACTATCGAGCGGAACGCGGTGAGCCAGGCTGGCCCAGGAATGCCTGAGCAACTATTGCGTGCTATTGCCGTTGCAGGTAGCGAAGATCAGTTTGCAGATTATGTAGCTGCTGAGCAGGCGACGATGGCGATTGATATGTTGCTGAATACCGCAAGCCTAAGAGATGAATTTCGGGCTTGGCTTGACCGGCTTTACGCAGATGTTAGTGATGAGGATGCCTATAACCCTGACGAACTGTTAGCGACGATGGTTGAATTTAAGAAGTTACTGTCGGTGAGATAGTTCGCGCTTAATAGCCCTGTTAGGGTCAATTGATAGGGTGTGTTTTTCCCTAGGGGCATTAGTCCCTAGGGTATTTGTTGGTTACGCTATGACCTCTGGTCGAAACGCCTAGGCCGTCGCAGGATAACTCGAAGACCGGCGTGTTTCAGATGGTTTGTCATTTAGGTTGAATGTTCAGAACCTCTCAGTTGTTCATTGCCGAACTTACAGGCGATCAAGTGTTCAAATACTCAACAAGAGATATTACCGGCTGAGCCGAGGATGCGCGATTATGATACTGACCAATTTACAGATTTGGGACGGCGTCGCAGACCAGCTGGATCCAGAATTTGATGGCGTTGAAGTTAAGGCGGGTAAGATCCAGCGGCTGGTCAAATCCGCAACTGTGACAGACTCTGCTGCCCGTGATATGGGCGGGCTGACAGTGATCCCGGGTCTGATCGATGCCCATGTGCATATGTGCCTTGATCCTGATATCAAGGATCCTTTCGAGCAAGATAAATTCACCGATGCTGAACTGATCAAAAAAATTAAGGCTCGTGCCGTCCAGATGTTAAGTTGCGGAATTACCACGGCCCGTGACCTGGGTGGTGGTCGCTGGTTGGAACTGGCTGTGCGTGACACCATAAATCAAGGTGAGTTGATGGCGACACGCCTGGTCTGTTCTGGTCAACCCATTACTTCAATTCAGGGTCATTGTCATTTCTGGGGCGGTGAGGCGGCAGATCTGGAGGAGGCGCTGAGCGTCATGGCCCGCCAGATTGAACACGGCGTAGATCTCATCAAAATCATGGCCACCGGTGGTAATCTGACGCCTGGTTCGACCCCTCGGAATGCCCAGTTTGATCGGCAAACGATAGCCAGGATCGTCAGTGAAGCGCACTCCCATAACTGCCTGGTGGCGGCCCACTGCCATGGTACGGAAGGCATCGCCAATGCGGCGAGTGCCGGGGTGACGACCATTGAACATTGCTCGTGGGTGGGAGCCGATGGCTGGGGTCAAAATTATGATCCGAATGCGGTGCTTGATATGTTGGCGAACGACGTCAGCGTGTCACCGACAATCAATGCGGGCTGGAAGCGGTATATTGGCAATCGAGATTTTGAAGCGCGAATCATGGGTAATTTCGAGAAGCTGCGCGCAGCCGGAGTACGTTTGATCGCCTCAACCGATGCGGGTATTCCTGGCGTTTATCATCACCACCTGCCGTTGGCGATACCCGTCTTCGCACATTTTGCCGGTCTGACGGCTCCTCAGGTGTTGCGTGGAGCAACTAGTGAGTGCGCGCTCGCTATCGGGCTAGGTGATCAGGTTGGGCGTATTCAGGCTGGTTATGATGCTGACCTGGTGTTTTATGCCGATGATCCGTTGCGAGATCTCGGCGCTCTGGCAACGCCGGTCACTGTCATGGCGCGAGGTGTCTTTAGCGATCCAGCGAGTATTAACTAATGCCAATAGACCCTCTGTCACAGCAGGCGGTGCAGAAACCGGGCGATATCTTCAGCCAACAGGAGATTCGTCAGTTCAGTAGACGCTCCAATATCAAAGGCGTGCTACTGGTCGCTCATTGCTGGGCGACTATCTTGCTGGTCTGGGTAATCTGCAGCCTTTGGCCCCACCCATTAACGATTATGGTGGCAATGCTAGTGGTTGGCAGTCGACAGTTGGGTTTAGTTATACTTAGCCACGATGCCGCGCATCATCTATTGTTGACGAGTCGTCGAGCCAATGATTGGGTTGCCGAGTGGCTGTTAAATCGCCCTTTGCTGGAAGCCAGTGTCGTGCCCTATCGACAGTACCATTTTGCTCACCATCGCTACACTCAGCAATCAGCTGACCCTGACTTGTCTTTATCGGCGCCATTCCCCACCACTCGGTCCAGTATGAAGCGTAAATTCTTCCGTGACTTAACTGGCCAGACGGGCTGGAAGCAGCATTCGGCGACCATTCGAGAAGCCTTTACCGCGACAGATGGTGACGCTATCGACTGGTCAGCTGGGCTACGGCGATTGGGCCCTAATCTGTTGATCAACAGCGTGTTTCTTGCCGGTTTTTGGCTGGCTGGCCAAGCTTATCTTTACTTGCTGCTGTGGGTGGTACCCTATTTAACTTGGGAGTTGTTGGTCGCGAGAATCAGGAATATCGGCGAGCACGGCGTTGTGGTCGACAACGATGATCGCTTGCGCAATGCCAGGACAACCCTGGCGAGCCCGCTGGAGCGCCTGTTGTTGGCGCCCTATTATGTTAACTATCATCTTGAGCATCATCTGTTGATGTCATGCCCCTGTTACAATTTACCCAAGGCGCACCAATGCCTGATTGAAAAGGGTATGGGGCCTAGGATGGAGATACAGCAGGGTTATTTGGAGATACTCAGGCTCGCAACTTCGATCCGAGAACCTGCTAAGTCAGCCTGACATTGATGCTCGTCAGATAATGGGCACGTGGATTCATCGAGACGCGCCAAATGCTGGGTGCCTGCAAGGGTTCCATAGCGACGAGCGCCGGAATCAATAACTAGCCGCCGTGGTGAGCGTAGCCTTCAGGGCACTCAATGGGGCTCTGGCCCACAGCGCTGGCCTAGAGTTACTCGTACCAGACGGATATCAGGTGGCATGGTTGAGCGTTTTCGGTATTGTCGGTCATATAGCTTGACTGGGCGATAGAGAATACGCTGATCAGCTCTGCATTTTCGGCGAGCCAGTCGTTGATTTCTACTTCACTCTCGTGAGCCTGAGAGACTCGTTGGCGAAAAAGTCTGACTTTCATCGGTTGTTCTCCTGTCCTTGGATTACCCGGCTATATTACCGATACTTCGCCAGATTCATCAATGTGTTTGTCTGTCTTGACAGATCTTTCAGGCCTAATGGCAAGACCGGCCAGAGTCTGTATACTTCGTCGATAGATTCTTTATGCTGTGATTCGGCCAGCAGCTTTTGTGGGCGTAATGGCGAGTGTGACGGGGCAGCACAATCTGCCGAGGGTCGGCGTTATACAGGATCGTTCAAATTAGTCATCGGTACCGTCATGGGGTGCCGTTTAAGCATTGGCAAAAACGAAGGAAATAACATGCAAAATATTTTTGATCTCAGCGGTAAAGTCGCAGTGATAACCGGTTCCACCAAGGGCATCGGTAAGTCAATAGCCGAACAGATGGCTTTGCAGGGTGCGACGGTGGTTGTTTCCAGTCGTAAAGCCGACGCGTGTGAGGCAGTGGCGGCGGAGATCAATACCATGGTCAAAGATGGTCCCGGCAGTGCCGTCGCCATTCCTTGTCATATTGGTGACAAGGATCAGTTGCAGCAATTGGTTGATCAGACTCATGATCGGATTGGTGAAATCGATATCTTGGTGTGTAACGCAGCAGTCAATCCATTTTATGGTTCCATGGCGGATATACCTGACGCTGCCTTTGATAAAATTTTGGCGACCAACGTCAAATCCAACCATTGGTTGTGCCAAATGGTGATCCCTGAAATGGTTGCTCGCAAGGATGGGGTCGTTATTATCGTGTCTTCTGTCGGCGGCCTGCATGGCAGCTCTGTATTGGGAACTTACGGTATATCGAAAGCGGCGGATATGCAGTTGGTGCGCAATATCGCCAGCGAATATGGACCTAGTAACGTCCGTGCAAATGCCATTGCGCCTGGGCTGGTGAGAACCGACTTCGCGAAAGCCTTGTGGGAGAACCCCGAAACCTTGAAGGCGACGACAGCGAATGCAAGCTTGCGAAGAATTGGTGAGCCGGAGGAGATAGGCGGTGTTGCGGCCTTTCTTGCCTCAAAAGCCGGTAGCTTTATGACGGGCCAAACCATCGTTGTAGACGGTGGCAGATAAAGATCTGAAATACCTGTGTCAGCGCCGCGAGCCGGCGTTGGGCGGTGTCTGGAAAATGTAATGCTTTGTGGTTAGGATGAGTAGGCTTTTGGTAGAGGTAATAAGTCGGTGAACAGACGCGGGGTTCTTAAGCTATTTTCGGCAGGGGCGGTAACGGCACTGGTAGGGCAAGTGGCGTGGCACGTGCGTGATACGGCTGAGCCTCTGCTCTATGAAGATATTGTCACCAACCCGCAGGAGATGGCCCGGTCGATTCGGTATATGACGACGCGAACGCCGGATTCCGGCGCATTACTCGATATGTTTAAGGCCCACAAGAGCCAAGCCATGCTGGCTGAAGTCGGTCGTGAAGAACGCTATCGACAGAAGATGTTGAACTTCGAACAAGCGCACCAAGATGATGTGTTTTTGGCAGGTAATCAGTATCAATTTGTGGTCTCCGCCTTCAGTCGACTGGGGCGGCTCCAAACGCTGGTAGGACATGGTAACTTCAACGTTATCGGCTTTGATGAAATGCTCCGACTCAGCGTAAGGTACCCGGTCGTTGGGGAATTCCCCCCGGCCGAGGTGGCATTTCTGGATGAGTTATTCTCTAGTAGCGCGAAGCGCTATGGTTTCTTTGGCGAAAAAGTAATCAATGAACTCACCGCTCAGATTCCCGAACGAGAGCGGGTGAAAATGCCGGGGACCGGGCATTTTCTATTCAAGGGTGATTCGCTACAGGTGTATAGCAAGCTCCAAAAGGATTTGGGCCAAAGTGTGATCTTGACATCGGGGATTCGTAGTGTCGTCAAACAGACGCACCTTTTTCTGGCCAAGACAATCCAGGCGAAAGGGAATCTGTCGCTGGCTTCACGCAGTCTGGCGCCACCAGGTCACTCCTTTCATGGTGTCGGTGACTTCGACGTGGGTAAAGTGGGTCTTGGCGCTAGTAATTTCACCGATGTTTTTGCTGAGACTGCGGAGTTCCAACAGTTGGTGGATCTTGGTTATGTCAGTATGCGTTATCCAAAAGACAACCAGCTTGGGGTCCGTTACGAGCCTTGGCATGTCAAGGTTGTGAGCACTTAAGTTCGCCCGAGTTCGATGTAGGGCAGCGCTGTCAGTCGTAAATGCCTGGCGTCAATAATCGGCAAATAATTAGTCATCCATCGCCTAGTGGAACCCATAACGCAAATATTTTGCTGTCAAAGGGAGAGGCATACTGTCCGCTGCCACTAGCATCAGGCAAGTTTCGTCAATCCGCTACGGTTGCCTTGTTTATTTTTGATCGAGAAGATGCCAAGGTGCGCAATCTTAGCAGCGTGATGTGACACATTAATCATTAACATAGTCTGGGGAGCAAAACGTGGAATCAACGAAGTGGTGGAGTAAATTCTTTTTAGTGACCAGCATGGTGGCTGTGGTGCTGTTGTTTGCCAGCCCTCTAGGTTACAAGTATGGCGTAGCCGAATTGATGCCTTCTTTTGCATCACTCCTGTTAGCGCTGACGCTGGCAGTCATAGTCTTTGTTGGCGGCTTGATTATGACCGTTGTCGCAAACCGTAAGGGACTGATCCGAGACCGTCAATTTTTGCTCGTTGCTGTCGCCATCAGTCTGATTCCCATGATTGCCATGGCCCCCCCGATCGCCAAGGTTCGCTCGGTTCCGCCGATACATGACATCAGCACAGATGGGTTAAATCCGCCGACTTTTGATGTGGTAATTGGTTTACGGGCCGAGGCACCGAATGATCTCGAATATGGCTCCGAGCAAGATTCTGCCGCAGCCTTGGCGAAGCTCCAGCAGGCTGCCTACCCACAAATCGTGACCCTGGAATCGGATCTGTCAGTGCCAGAAGCGGTGGCGCAGGCAGCATTGGTACTTGCCCAACAAGATCTTGAGGTCGTGAATGTTGATGTCGACAACGGTCGTGTGGAAGCGGTGGCGACGACCTTCTGGTTTGGTTTTAAAGATGACCTGGTGGTTCGAATTCAGCCGACTCACACGGGCAGCAAGATTGATGTGCGCTCGGTTTCTCGAGTGGGTCAGAGTGATCTGGGTGCAAACGCGGCCCGAATTGCAAAATTCCTTCAGGCATTTAACCAGTAGGTTGACTCGCGACTGGGTCAGCTAGTGGCTTCAGTCAAGAAGCCGCTGCTGTACGAGGTCGCTCACCTGTTGTGGGTTAGCTTTGCCGGCGGTTTGTCGCATGACTTGGCCGACGAAAAAACCGATAAGCTTGGTCTTCCCTTCGCGGTATTGCGCCGCTTGTTGGGGGTTGTTCTCGATGACGCTGTCGACGATAGGGATCAGCTCGTTGCTATTAGAAACCTGGGTCAAGCCCTGTGTGGCGATATAAGTGTCGGGGTCCGTGGCTTCGCCATGCCAAAGCGCAGCGAAGACAGTTTTGGCGATTTTGCCAGAAATTGTCCCGTCCTTTATTCTTGCTAGCAGCATGCCGAGCGCGTTTGCAGAAAGTGAGATGGCGCTAAGTGATTCCGCTGAGGGTGTCAGTGAGTCACGATTCATTTGTCCCAGCAGTTCGACCCTTACCCAGTTGGCTGCGAGCTTGGCATCGCCGCCAACGCGGGCGACTGTCTCGAAATAGTCTGCCAGTGCCACAGTTGATGCCAGCACCTCTGCGTCGGCCTCGTTCAGATCATAGTCTCGAACGAAGCGCTGAATTTTGGCCTCGGGCAATTCAGGCATTTGTTGTCTGACAGTCTCAATATAGTCCTGGGTGATGTGGATAGGTAAAAGATCCGGTTCGGGAAAATAGCGATAATCCGTCGCGGTCTCTTTGCTGCGCATTGGCCGAGTTTCATCCTTGTCGGAATCGTACAGTCGAGTTTCTTGACGAATTCGGCCTCCGCTCTCGAGAACAGCAATCTGGCGTTCGACTTCATGATTGATGGCTCGCTCGAGAAAGCGGAATGAGTTTACATTCTTGGTTTCTGTGCGGGTGCCCATGGCCTCGGTGCCCATGGGTCGAATAGAAACATTCGCATCACAGCGTAACGAACCTTGTGACATGTCGCCGTCAGACACACCAAGATAGGTGACCAGTTGATGGATATAACGTGCATAGGCGACAGCCTCTTCAGCGGATCGCATGTCGGGTTCTGAGACAATTTCCAACAACGGCGTGCCGGCGCGATTCAGATCAATGCCGGTCTTACCGTGATAGTCCTCGTGCATTGATTTGCCGGCGTCCTCTTCCAGATGCGCTCGAGTCACCTGAATCGTTTTCACTGACCCGTCTTTGAGAATGATGTCGACGCTGCCGCCGACGACAATCGGGGTCTCCAGTTGTGTAATTTGATAGCCCTTAGGTGAGTCAGGATAGAAATAATTTTTGCGGTCGAACACCGATGTCAGGTTGATGGTGGCGCCAATGGCCAACCCAAATGCTACTGCCTTTTCGTACACCCGGGTATTGACCGTGGGCAGTACGCCGGGAAATCCCAAGTCAATGGCGCAGGCTTGCGTATTGGGCGCCGCACCGAAGTCGGTGCTGGCACCCGAAAATATTTTCGATTTGGTCTTGAGCTGGGTATGGATCTCCAGACCGATGACGATTTCCCAATCTTGCATGGTGAATTTCCTGGTTATTGGCCGTCGTTGGGACGTTGAGCGTGCCAGTCCGATGCTTGCTGGAAGTTATGGGCCACTTTGAGCAGACCGCCTTCATCGAGATGGCGACCGATAAGTTGTAGGCCGATGGGTAAACCCTGGCTTTGACCTGCCGGTATCGAGATGGCTGGGAGACCCGCGAGGTTGACGGCGATGGTGTAAATATCCTGCAGGTACATAGCCACCTGATCGTCTACTTTTTCGCCAAGTTTAAAGGCTGTTGACGGCGTCGTGGGTCCTAGGATGTAATCAACTTGGTCAAATACCTGGCTGAAGTCTGCGCTGATTAAACGCCGAATCTGCTGAGCCTTGCGGTAGTAGGCTTCATAGTAGCCGGCAGACAACGCAAAAGTGCCGACCATAATACGACTCTTGACCTCTCGGCCGAAGCCTTCAGAACGGCTGCGTTTATAAAGATCTTCAATGGATTCCGGATCAGCGCAGCGATAGCCGAAGCGCACACCATCGTACCTGGCTAGGTTTGAAGAACATTCCGCCGGCGCAATCACATAATAGGCGGGTATGGCGTGTTGCGTGTTCGGCAGGCTGACCTCCGAGAGAATAGCCCCCATGGATTCCAGCGTTTTGGCGGCCGCCATCACAGCCGTGCGAATATCGTCATCCAGTCCCTCGTCAAAATATTCTGTGCAGATTCCAATTTTTAGTCCCTTGATGGATCCGTTGATCTGGGCTAAATAGTCGGGTACTGGCTGATTGATACTGGTGGAGTCGCGATGATCAAAGCCCGCCATAGCTTGCAGCAAATGCGCCGCATCTTCTGCGGTTCGTGCCATTGGCCCGGCCTGGTCGAGACTGGAAGCATAGGCAATGACGCCCCAGCGTGACACCCTGCCGTAGGTGGGCTTTAAGCCGGTAATGCCGCAGAATGCGGCTGGCTGACGAATAGAACCCCCGGTATCTGTGCCGGTTGTGGCGGCGCAGAGACCCGCTGCCAGGCTGGCCGCTGAGCCCCCTGATGATCCGCCGGGAACGCGATCGGCTCGCCATGGATTGCGCACGGGGCCGTAGTAGCTATTTTCGTTGGATGAGCCCATGGCGAACTCGTCCATATTAGTTTTGCCCAGGGTCACGACGCCGGCGTCATTGAGCTGCTCAACCAGTGTCGCGTTGTACGGTGCGATAAAGTTGTCGAGCATGCGTGAGCCAGCGGAAGTTCTTACGCCTTGGGTACAAATAATGTCCTTGTGCGCAATGGGAATTCCGGCCAGTGGCGGATGAATGCCCTTCTGCCTGGCGACGTCCATGGCTGCAGCGCGCGCCAAGGCGGGTTCTCGAAGGACGGTGATGTAGCTGTTGATAGCGGGGTCTAGGCGCTCGATGCGATCGAGGTAGTGCCCTGTCAGTTCGACACTGGAAAAAGCCTTATTGTCGAGATCAAGTAGTAATTGACTGATCGTTTTATCGTGTAGCTCGCTCATGTCTACTCCACAACCCGTGGAACAAGGTAGAAGCCACCATCTGTTTCTGGCGCAATAGCCTGAAAACGCTCTCGCTGATCGGTTTCGGTAACTTCATCAGCGCGAAGTTGCTGGCTCGCGTCAGTAGGGTTCGACATGGGTGCGATACCACTGGTGTCAACGCCATGCATTTGCTCGACCAGGGCCAGGACCTTGGTCATGTCCACTGCGTAGTCATTGATATCGGCACCATCAATGTTGAGCTGGGACAGTTCGGCGACGGCAAGGACCAGGTCCTGGGTAACTGTGATGGGTGGCATAAGAGAATTCCGACAATGAGCGACAGGCACATAGACCTTTGGTGGGGGATGCTAATGAGGTTTACACAGAACATCAATATTTTTGCGATTCTGGCTGAATTATCTGGTCTGCAACGCTATTTTCAGGGGCGCTTGGTCCGGATAAGCCGTTCGGTACACTTGATGAGTATCAAAAGTCGCATCTAGCGAGTGTTTTCTTGGATGAATTCTCAAATAAATGATAGAGTTACGAGAGTTTTTATATCCAAATCATAGGCGCCACGGTGTCGCTGATGTAGGAATTTTTTGACGAAGTACTCATCTCGAGGTGCCTTGCACTCATGTTTAAGAAATTGAGGGGCCTGTTTTCCAATGATCTGTCGATCGATCTCGGAACGGCAAATACACTGATTTATGTGCGCGAGAAGGGCATTGTCCTGAATGAGCCTTCGGTGGTCGCGATACGAACGACGAATAACCAAAAAAGTGTGGCGGCAGTCGGTATTGATGCAAAGCGAATGTTAGGTAGAACCCCGGGTAATATCACCGCGATTCGACCGCTGAAAGATGGTGTGATTGCGGATTTTCAAGTGACTGAAAAGATGCTGCAACATTTCATTAAAAAAGTGCATGAAAATAGTTTTATCAGACCCAGCCCGAGAGTCCTGGTCTGCGTCCCCTGTCAGTCCACAGAAGTGGAGCGCAGGGCGATCCGTGAGTCAGTGATCAGTGCTGGCGCAAGAGATGTCAGATTAATTGAAGAGCCTATGGCGGCGGCAATTGGTGCGGGCTTGCCGGTGCATGACGCAGTGGGGACCATGGTCGTTGATATTGGCGGCGGTACCACTGAGATCGCTGTCATTTCCCTCAACGGCGTAGTTTATGCCCAGTCTGTGCGAGTCGGTGGAGACCGATTTGATGAAGCCATCACTGCTTATGTGAGGCGCACGCAAGGTAGTCTGATTGGCGATGCGACGGCGGAACGAATTAAACAAGAAATTGGGACAGCATATCCGGATAATGAAGTCCGTGAAATCGACGTGCGTGGGCGGAACTTGGCCGAAGGGGTGCCCCGTAGCTTTACCCTGAATAGTCATGAGATTCTTGAAGCCTTGCAGGAGCCTTTGTCTGTGATTGTGCAGGCAGTGAAGAGTGCCTTGGAGCAAACCCCGCCAGAACTAGCATCTGATATCGCTGAAAGTGGTCTGGTGTTAACCGGTGGTGGCTCTTTGTTGCGTGGTCTTGATCGGCTGTTGTCCAGTGAGACTGGTTTGCCGGTGATTATCGCTGAAGACCCGCTGACTTGTGTAGCGCGCGGCGGTGGGCGGGCGCTGGAAATTATGGATGATCGTGGCGATAGTGACTTATTGTCTATCCAATAACTACGTCGGATTAAGCAAGGTTATTTAGTGCCTCCATTGGATCTCAACGGGATTTGAATTATCAAATCGCTATTTCTCGAAGAAACAACAATCGGCTATAAGATGCTGTTCTTCAGTGTCCTGTCACTGGGGTTGCTGGCGCTGGATTACTATACTGACTATCTAGATTCGGTCAGGTCGGTTCTGAGCATCGTCGTGACACCGATAGTCGTCACTGCAGACTACCCAGCGAGAACCGCGATTCTGGCGCAGGAAACCTTTGCTTCACAGGCAGATATGCGAGCCGAGATCAGACTCCTTAAACAAGATCAGCTGCTTCTTCGGGCGAAAGTTATCAAAATGGCGGCGCTTGATGCGGAGAACGATCGATTACGTGACCTGCTTGGGTCAGCTGCAAAACTTCAAGATAACGTCCTTGTGGCTGAGCTGATTGGTGTTGATCCTGATCCTGAGCGCAATGAAGTTATCCTGGATAAAGGTAGCGAGTCTGGTGTTTTTGTTGGTCAAGCGGTGCTCGATGCGCAAGGATTGATGGGGCAGGTGATAGCGACCAGTTTGTATACCAGTCGCGCTTTGCTCATCAGCGATGAATCACATTCGGTGCCAGTCCAGGTTAATCGAAGCAGTCTACGACTTATCGCTCAAGGCACCGGTATCACGGGGCAATTGGAGTTGATTCACGTGCCAGACACCGCCGATATTCAGGAAGGTGACCTGCTGGTGAGTTCGGGTCTGGGAAATCGCTTTCCAGTGGCTTACCCCGTTGGCGTGGTAAGTAAGGTGGAGCACGATCCTGGCGAGCCCTTCGCTGTCGTGAGAGCGATCCCCAGCGCGTCGTTGGAGAAAAGTCGTCACGTCTTGTTGGTGTTTACTGAAACACGCATGCTGCGTGATGCCAGTAGCCCGCGAAAAGCACCGGGTCGCTGATATGCGAAGTAATAATCTTTGGTTCATTGGGCTTAGCTTTTTCATTGCCTTGGTGTTCAGTATCATCTCGTTGCCGGCATTTGTGCCCGTTGATTTTGGCTATCTGAGGCCACACTGGGTCGCATTGGTGCTGATTTATTGGGTGATCGCTTTGCCCTATAGAATTGGTATTGCTGTCGCTTGGGTATTAGGGGTTATTCTCGATATTCTTTTGGGTAGCTTGATTGGGCAGCATGCGATCGCTCTTATTGTGGTTGTTTACGTGGCGTCTAGCCTTTATCAGCGGATGCGCATGTTTGCGGTCTGGCAGCAGAGCCTGGTGGTGTTCGCGATTGTTGGGTTGGACCAGTTAGCCAATTTTTGGATGGAGAGTATCTCGGGCGCAGCGAACTGGAACATGTGGTATTTGCTGCCGTCGTTAGTCAGCGCCTTAGTCTGGCCATGGGTATTTCTAGTGTTGCGTTCCGCGCGCCGTTTGTTTGATGTAACCTGATATGCAGAGCGAAGGTGTTGATTTTACGCTTCGCGAAAAATGAGGAACTCAATTTGATTGCGCTCGTGCTGGGCTCGGCTTCGCCGCGTAGATCGCAACTGTTGCGGCAGCTCAACCTGTCGTTCGATGTGATTACGCCTGATATTGATGAAACCCCAATGGTTGGGGAGCAAGCTTGCGACTATGCCATTCGTATGTCGAAAGGCAAATCAGTCGCCGCCAGGCATCTGCTTGAGGCCGACGCTGCTGATGCCTCGAAGCGGGATTTGGAAGTTGTCGTGCTCTGTGCTGATACCATTGTTGTGCTCGACAACGAAATCCTGTGTAAGCCTAAGGATGAAGAAGATGCAGTGAATATGTTGCGCCGGATGTCTAACCGTCGCCATACCGTTGTCACTGCAGTGACTGTCAGCAGGTTGGCAGATGGCTATCAGGAGAGTTTTAGCGTTGAGACGGAAGTCAATTTCCGTCAGGTTAACGAGCAAGAATGCCGAAAATATTGGCTCACTGGTGAGCCTCAAGATAAATCAGGTGCTTATGGAATCCAGGGCATCGGCGCCATTTTTGTTGAGTCGATCATAGGAAGTAGTAGCAATGTTGCGGGGCTACCCCTGCGGGAAACCGCTGATTGTCTCGCGCGCTTTGGCATAGATTGCCTGGCGGGAAATGAATGATATTTGATACAGGAAGTATTTCAGCATGGCTGAAGAAATTATCATCAGTGTCTCTTCATTGGAAACGCGGGTGGCGCTTGTCGAGTCCGGGTTGCTGCAAGAAATATTCATCGAGCGGTCCCATACTCGAGTAACAGTAGGCAATATTTATAAAGGTAAGGTTGTCCGCGTATTGCCGGGTTTACAAAGTGCCTTCGTTGACATAGGGCAGCCGCGGGCCGCGTTTATGCATATTACGGACCTTGTGGATTCGCAATTCAAGTTCATTGAAGCTGCGGCTGACAAAAAAATTCAGTATCCGCCGATCCAACAAGTGCTTCGAGATGGGCAGGAAATTCTGGTACAGGTGACTAAAGAGCCTATCAACACCAAGGGCGCGCGTGCTACGACCAGTATTTCGGTCGCGTCTCGATTTTTGGTTTATACGCCAAAAAATTCCCACATAGGTATTTCCCAACGAATAGAAGACACCGCTGCCCGTGAACGGCTCCAGGCTATCATGGCTGAGATTCATCGGCCGGAAGATGCAGATGGATTTATTGTTCGCACAGCCTCAGAGCGGGCGACTGAAGAGGAAATCCGGCTCGATGCGGAATTGTTACGCAAGCGTTGGCGGCTGATTGATGAGCAAGGCCGCAGTGCGCCGCCAGCATCAAGCGTTTATGAAGACTTACCTATTCACTTGCGGGCGATGCGGGATATCATTAATCGAGAGACCGCGAGTATTCTCGTCGACAACAAAAAGGTCTATCAGGCCATTGAGCGATTTCTGACAGACTTTATTCCCGAAAAGCTTGCTTGCTTGCAGCTGGTTTCTCTCAAGGTGCCAATATTTGATGCACACAATTTAGAGGACCAAATTACGGCCGCGTTGGATCGTAACGTGCCGCTGAAGTCGGGGGGTTACCTGGTGATAGATCAGACCGAAGCGATGACCACGGTGGATGTTAATACCGGTGCGTTTGTCGGGCGCCGTGATCTTGAAGATACCATCTATCGAACTAACCTTGAGGCCGCGGCGGCGATACCCCGACAACTCAAGTTGAGAAATATCGGTGGGATTGTCATTCTTGATTTTATCGACATGATCGATGAAGAACACAAGCGCCAAGTGGTCAGGACGCTGGAGAAAGGTCAACAGGTGGATCGCGTGAAGTGGAATATCTCCGAAATATCAGACTTGGGCCTGGTGGAGATGACACGCAAAAGGACGCATGAGAGTTTACTTAAGATGATGTGCGCGCCTTGTCCTGCTTGTGATGGAAAGGGTTTTTTGAAAACTGCGGAGACGGTTTGTCTGGAAATCTATCGAGAGATACAGCGCAAAGCCCTCAAATTTTCTGGTGGCGAGTGTGTGATAATGGCCGCGCAACCAGTTATTGATCGTTTGTTAGATGAAGATGCAATTTGCATCGCTGACTTATCCAGCGCGCTGGACTGTTCGATCCGACTGCAAGTCGAGACGAGTTACAGTCAGGAGCAGTTTGATGTTGTCGTGCCGCTTCAGTTTTAGGTAGCCATGAAAGCTCAAAACAACCAACGACTTGTTGTCAATTCCCTGGAGGCAATGCTGCTTGGCCTGCTGATTCTAGTCGCCGCCTACGTCTCCATAGGGCGCTTGGCGATCGCCCACGTGAACGATTATCGCGTCAACATCGAGGAGTTACTTTCCAATGCGCTTAATGTGCCTGTACATATTGGTGCGCTGAGGGGGGAGTGGCACTATCTTGACCCGAAGCTTGAGATAGATGGGTTCAGAATCGGAAATGCTGCTGCTGGCATCACTTTTGATCATTTGTCGGTAGAGCTGAACTCTTTGCACAGTTTTCTCGAGAGACAGATTGTTGTCAGTGATCTGCTGATCGACAGTTTATCGTTGAAGTTGGCGCAGGACACTGCGGGCAATTGGTATGTTGATGGCATGCCAGTAGCGGACAACCCACCAGATTTCACCGCATTGTTGACTTCGGTGCCTTACCTTGAGTCAATCGAAATGACGTCCATTAATATTGACGTTGTGACTCGTAATGCCCATTACCAAATTCGAAATCAGATTGACCAGGTGTTTGAGTTACGCGCAGATGGAGACAAGAAAACCATGTCGCTACCGCTCTTCGTGGAACGATTGGGTGACAATCCTTACAAAGACGGTCTGCAACTACTCGGCGAATTTAGTGGTGATCCTCGATATCTTGGCGATTTTTTTGCGAGTTTGTACCTGCAAGTCCCTAGTGTTGAGTTGGCTGACCTGATCCCGCCGATTGGCAAGCACAAGCTTGAATTCACTGAGCTCGATATGAGTGGAGAATTTTGGCTTGAATTTGATGGTGAGATCTTTGAATTAAGAGGGGCCACTCTGACGAGTGCTGTGACAGCCTTAGTCAACGGACGACAGGTTGATTTGCTTGAAGATGTTCGCAGTGAATTTGTCGTCGTGCGCGAGGATCCCAGCGAGGCTCAGCTCTATTTTGAATCTTTGAGCGCGAATGTAGGAAGTAAACGTCTAGAGCTCGATGGTATGTCTGTCGCCTATCGAGATCTGACGGGGATCCAGTCGTTGGCGTTGGCCTTGCCCAAGCTGTCTATTGCGCATTTAGTTGGCGCGGTGAGTGGCTTAGGCGAGCGCACTGCGTTGTTGTCGCAACAGGGTATTGATACCTTAAGTGCTATGGCTTTAACCGGTGAGTTAGATCAATTATTCGTGCATATAGATCATCTCAACACGACCCCAGTGCCACATTTGACGGCGCAAATTCATGGTCTCGGGTTGAAGCCCCACTTGGCGCTGCCGGGGATTAGCCATCTCGATGGTTTCGCCTCGATGGGACTCGAAAGTGGCTACCTGGATATACATAATCAGGCGCCATTCGAGCTTAACTTTGAATCTATGTTCTCAAAGCCATGGTCGTTCGATACTGCGCAAGTGCGCCTGAACTATTTAGTGAAACCAGAAGCGATACAACTCCGCAGCGGTCTGATTGAGTTGACCGAAGGCGAACTAGTGGCTGCGGGCAGAGTGCTGGTCAACTTGCCCGCAGATCGTGCGAATCACACCTGGGGACTGGAAATTGGCCTGCGGCACGCCGACCTGAATAACGCAAATCGGTATCTCCCTGACGTGTTGAGTGACACGCTTCGAGAATGGCTTGGCCGGGCTATTCTCGGTGGGACGGTAGCTGAAGGTGGTTTGCTGTTTCATGGGTCGCTTTTTCGGGACGCACCGAAAATTCGCAAGGTGCACGAACTGTACTTCGACGTCGACGACGCCATCGTAGCCTATGACCCTGCCTGGCCACCATTGCAGGATCTGGAAGCGACGATCTATGTCAATAATGCACTAGTGGAATCGAATGCTGCCACTGCCGCTATCTTCGATAGCCGGCTCGAGGAAATCTCGGTCAGACTGCCGATAACAGCAGAAGGCCGCGCTGACTCAATCTTCGTGAATGGCGCCGTCCACGGTGACTTTAGTGATGGTGTCAAGATTCTGAACGAAACCCCGCTCGCCGCGCTCACAGGTCAGATGGCGAATGCCTGGGTAGCTACCGGTCAAATGCACGGAGATATCAACATGAACGTGCCTATTGGCTTGCGAGCCGGTGAGCCTGTTAGGGTCGATCTGTCGATAAACATTGATAGCGGGGACCTCTTCATGAGTGAGCTTGATTTAGCGATCAAAGACATCGTCGGAAATTTTACTTATGACAGTGACCGCGGGCTGAATTCAGCGCCTTTTACCGCGTCGATATTCGGTGATTTGGCCCGCAATGAAATCGCCTCCACTTGTGACGCGACGGGTGCGATTCTTGAAATCCTCATTGTCGGTGATGGTCGCGCGAGTATCGATGAAGTATATAAGTGGTCAGGTCAGGCGCTGCTTGCGAAAGCATTAGGGAAATTTGATTATCATTCCGTTGTGCGAATTCCCGTCGGTGCATTGGAATCAGGCATGTCTGTAGATATCACCTCAGACCTGCAGGGTGTTGAGATTGAATTGCCAAGCCCTATGGCTAAATTAGCCGCTGATCTTTTACCTATGAGGTATCAGCAAACGTTTTTTGAGTCGTCTGATGAAATTAGCCTATCCCTGGGTGACAATGTTCATGCCTTACTTAAGAGTCGCGCAGGTACGTTGGTAGGCGGCCGAATCCACTTCGGTCCGAGCCCCCTTGGCGCTGTGGCCTTCGACAAGTTGCGGGTTACTGGTGCCATTGAAGAAGCTGACTATGGGCAATGGCGCCAGCTCAGCGACGAGCTGGAAGGCAATACAGAAGTGTCGCTGGAGTCGGAAATTGCTCAGACTCTGGCGTCGGTCGATCTACAAGTTGGCCGACTCAATATTCAGGGTTTTGAGCTTGAATCGGTCTACATGCAAATTTCACGGCAACAGGATGCCTGGAATGTTGAGTTGACCAACGAGTTATTAAAAGGGCTGATCAGTATCCCGGATCAAGAAGAGGCTCCGATAGAGCTAGATCTCGATTATCTGCGCTTCATCACAACCGAAGCCGGGGCTGATCCAATGCAAGGATTAGATCCCGTTGATTTGGTCCCGGCCAACTTTCGCGCGAAAAATGTCACGGTGGACGCCGAGAGCTATGGTAGCTGGGCATTTAATTTTCGGCCAGACGATGAAGGCGGAGCGTTTGAGATGCTGTCGGCGAATTTCAAGGGACTAGAGATCGAATCGAAATCGGGTGTCTTATGGCGGGTCAATAATGAATCGCAGTTTAGTCATTTTGTCGGTGTCGTCAAAGTGATTGACTTGGCGCTTGCGTTAAAACAGTGGGGCTTCGCCTCGAGTATTCAGGGTAATAACTTTATTTTCGACAGCGATGTTAAATGGTCTGGCTCGCCGACCATGATCGACATAAATAACATTGAAGGTGAGATTTCAATAAGCGCTAAAGACGGGCGATTTGTCCAGGCTGAGACCAGTACCGGGGCTCTTAAACTTCTCGGTGTTTTTGACTTCGCGTCATTGGCCAGGCGGTTTAGGTTTGATTTTTCAGATATTGTGAATGAAGGATTTTCCTTTGACAAAATTAACGGCAGCGCACGATTTAATCACGGTATTGTTGATGTCGCGGAGCCCATTACAATCGAGGGTGCTAGCAGTATTTTTAGAGTCGGCGGGCAGATGAATATCAAGACTGGTGAACTTGATAACGATTTAATTGTAACGCTACCAGTGGGGCGCAATTTACCCTGGTATGCGGCCTATTCAGCCTTGGCAAATCCATTGGTAGGTGCCGGTGTGTTTCTTGCGCAGAAAATATTCGAAGATCAAATCAACAGAATGACCAGCGCTAAATACAAAGTCTCAGGGACCGTGGATTTGCCGGTGGTTGAGTTCATTTCCATCTTTAACGATTCTATTCGAGAAACACCAGAAGCTGAGGCTGCTAGTGAATTCGGCGACGTCAAGTCGAAAATCGATGTCGAACCAAGCCCGACTGAAACGCAATAGCATTAATAATGCCTGATATCGATAACAAAGCTGTGGGTATCCCATGAAGAACACGATCGCGCTGATACAAATGGTGAGTAGCCAATTTGTTGATGACAATTTGATGCGGGTGGATGCCCTGATTCGCGAGGCGGCTGGATCAGCAAAATTTATTTTCTTGCCGGAAAATTTCGCCGCGTTAGCGGCGCCGAACACCTACCAAATCGGCGAGCGAGAAGAGGGGTTGGAGCCGCCGATTCGAACTTTCCTCGCAGCCTTAGCGGATGAGCTTTCCTGCTGGATATTTGCGGGTACTATGCCCTTGGCCAGACGCGCGAACGGCGATATCCCAACTGCTGGTAGGGTGCGTGCAGCCTCAATTGTCTATAACCCCGATGGCGTTGAAATTGCACGTTATGACAAAATTCATATGTTTGATGTCGAGGTTGCCGATTCGCAGCGACATTATCGAGAGTCGCTGACCTTTGAGCCGGGTGACGAGTTGGTAGTAGTGCCAACTCCGCTCGGGAAGATAGGACTCTCTGTTTGTTACGACATCCGTTTCCCGGAGTTATACCGACTTCTGTTTGCAGAGGGTGCGGAGTGTCTTCTCATGCCATCGGCGTTTACCCGAGTGACGGGTGAGGCGCATTTTGAAGTCTTGATGCGGGCCCGTGCCATTGAAAACGTCGCTTATACCATCGCGGCTTGCCAGGGCGGGGTGCATGACTCCGGCCGCGAGACGTTCGGCCATAGTATGGTGATAAGTCCCTGGGGTGAAGTGATAGCAAAATTGGGGCTCGGTGAGGGGGTTTTGCTCGCTGACATAGACCTCGATGCAGTACATAGGATGCGCCGCGACATGCCGGTGCATCAGCAACGGCGTCTTTAGTTACGCTTGATTATCCTTTTCGATATCATCTACAAGGCCGTGGTCAGCTTCTGCGTCGGTGTGGATCTCAAAAGATTTTAAATACTGAAATAGCTTTCGAAACTGAACCGGGGGTAGCTTGTTCTGGTCTCGTTCAGCGACTGCTGCACGTGTAAGTTGGCGTAAATGCTGCCGGTCGATGTCAGGCGTTTCACTGATAATCTCTTCGGTGACGGTGGCATCTTGACTCAATAAACGCTCACGCCAGCGTTCGAGCTTGTGGAATTTGTTCACATGATCCTGGGAGCTGGCATCGAATCGATCCAGTAAGGCTTGGAGTTTGTCGGTTTCCACTTGGCGCAAAAGTTTGCCGACATATTGCATCTGACGTTTGCGGGCATTGCCTTTGGTGATCTTTCTGCAGGCCGTCAACGCGTCCATAATATTCGAAGGCAGGAGTTCCCTGACATGCGCGTCGGGCAATTCGAGCAGTCTTTCGCCCATATCTCGTAGAGCGTGCATATCGCGTTTACGCTGCGACTTGCTCGGTGAGTCGTCGTCATATTCTACAAAATCTTCTTCATCATTCATGACAGGTAAGGTTTTTCCTGGTGTGTTCAGTGGAAGTCAATGGGTCTAGTTCAGTTGAGTGTTCTGAATGTACGAGTCGACAAGGATTAAACGAAACGTTCATTAGGGGGCGCCGTGTCACCGATAAAACAGAGTGGCCAGGCCCAGGAAAGACATAAACCCGACGACGTCAGTAATCGTCGTTAGTATAACACTGCCGGCAATAGCAGGATCGATACCCATATTTTTAAGTATACCGGGCAACAAGGCCCCCGCAAGCGCAGCGACGACAATATTGAGAATAAGTGCCGTCGCAATAATCAAGCCTAGCATGTAGTCGCCGAAGACAGCGGAGGCGGCGGCGGCGACGATGATCGCCCACAAAGCGCCATTGATGGCGCCAACCGCGAGCTCCCGGTTCATGAGCCAGCGTTTGTTGCTCTCCACCAGTTGGCCCTGCGCCATGCTGCGGATGACCAGGGTCAGTGTTTGACTACCAGCGACCCCGCCCATGCTGGCCACTATAGGCATCAATACGGCGAGGGCCACCACTTTGGCGATGGTTTCTTCAAAAATGTTAATTACTGCAGAGGCGAGAAAAGCGGTCATCAGGTTCGCGCCTAACCAGACGGCTCGACTTCTTGCCGTCCTCATGATGGGTGCAAAGGTATCTTCGTCCTCAGTCAAGCCGGCCATGCCAAGCAGAGAATGGTCAGCTTCATCGACGATAACGTCTACCACATCGTCAATAGTGATTCGACCCAGGAGTTTGCCTGTGGGACCTACTACGGGTGCTGACACCAGGTCATAGCGCTGGAACATGGCGGCAACTTCTGAACGATGAGCGCTGGCTTGGATGGGCTCAACTTCGGTCACCATCATTTCTCGAACCGTCATTGAAGGGTCAGAAACCAATAACGTACTGATGGATAGCAGGCCGATATACTCATCATTGCTGTTAACGACAACCAGATTATCGGTCATCTGTGGCAACTCGGTATGCCGGCGCAAATACCGCAATACAACATCCAGAGTGACTCGAGGACGGACACTGATGGTGTCCGTGTCCATAAGGCCGCCAGCTGTATCCTCCGGGTAGGAGAGGAGGTTCTCAACCCGAGCCCGGTCCTGAGAGTCCATTGATTGCAGTACCTGATAGGTGATTGCATCAGGTAGATGTTGGAGGATGTCGGTTAGATCATCGTCGGAAACGATTTGCTCGAGAAGTGGCAGGAGTTCTTCAGCGGATTTATCCGCAAGTAAATCAGGAATGACATCGGGGTCGACTTGCTGAAGGATCTCACTTTGTTCATCATCTGGAATCAGGTTCCAAATGATCGTCCGCTCTTTGGGAGGTGACGATTCTAGCAGGGCCGCAATATCCGCCGGGCGCAGGGAGTCCAACAGATTTTTAATTTGATTGTAGGTGCCAGATTCGAATAAATCGCTCAGAGCTTCTCTGGGGGATAAAATTCTGGCTTCTTTGGGCTCTGGCATAAATTGCCTGCAGTTACTCTGCTTCGTCGAAAAGATTAGTAATCAAGGCGATTATTTGCTCGAGTGCCAGTGTTTCGTCTTCGCCATCGGCGCGAACATTGATAACAGTGCCCTTTGATGCCTGAAGGATCATCATCGACATAATACTCTTACCATTCGCAGTTTGATCACCGTTGGTGACAGTGATGTCGGCAGAAAACCGCTGTGCGACTCCCACGAACTTTGAGGCAGCTCTGGCATGCATGCCGAGTTTGTTCTGAATAGTGGTTTGTTGCTCAATCACACAAATGTTTCTCTGTCAGCTGCGGGATGACGTGATCTTACTTAATTCCCGGTGACGTATCTGCACATTTGTCCATTTAGATTCAAAATCCTGCTTTAGCCGCTCGCTGATAAAGACTGATCGGTGCTGGCCACCGGTGCAGCCAATAGCAACGGTCATATAACTGCGATTATTGGCTTCAAATTGTGGTAGCCACTTGGTTAAAAAGTTACCGATATCCGCGAGCATTGCGTTGGCTTCGCCCTGTGACGTTAAAAACGCCCGTACGGGCTCGTCCAAGCCTGTCAAAGACCGCAGATTAGCCTTCCAGTGGGGGTTTGGCAGGCAACGAACATCGAATACCAGGTCGGCATCCACGGGTACGCCATTTTTGTAGGCGAAGGACAAGAACAATAAGGCGAACTCGTGGCGCTCGCCGGTAACGCGAGTTCGCACCAGATCACGAAGTTCATGAATCGTCAGGTTTGAGGTTTCTATCGTCAGGTCCGCCATCAAGGCTATTGGCCCCAGCAGGCTTGACTCAAGTTCCAGCGCCTCTCGAAGCGCTGTGCCTTTGTCTGACAGTGGGTGTTTGCGCCGGGTTTCGCTGAAGCGCTTGACGAGTGTCGGTCCATTTGAATCTAGATAAACAATTTTAATATTGACTATATGGCTGTCGATTTTGTCCATGATTTCGGGAAACAGCGCCAGGTCGGCGGCGATATTCCTGGCATCAATGCTCACAGCGACTTTCTGTGTCACCTGCTCTTTGCTAAGGCGCAGGATCAGCGGTTCCAGCAGGCTCACGGGTAGATTATCGATACAATAATAGTCCATGTCTTCGAGCACGTGCAGCGCCGTGCTTTTACCTGAACCAGACCGACCGCTGATGATAATAAGGGAAATCATAGGTTATAGAGAGTTCCTTGCTTTGAGCGACAGAGTCGCCATTAGGGATTGTCAGTGGAGGGCGTCAGCGGCAGGATTGCTCGCTCGAATAACGCCTGATGGTTCTCAGCGGCGCCCAGCAGGTCGCGGTAGGATTTTGTTTCAAATCGCTCAGCTAACATTGCCAGGGCTTGCAGGTGCTCTTCCACTTCCTCGGAAGGTACTAACATAACAAACATTAAGCTCACGCCTTGATCGTCGAAGGCCCCGAAGTCAACGGGCTCTTGGAGTGATATGAGACTACCGACGATTTCCTGGCAGCTGCCGAGCCGACAGTGAGGAATGGCGATGCCATGCCCGATAGCGGTAGTGCCGAGTTTTTCACGAGCGATCAGGCAGTTATAGATTTCTTCAGCGTCGAGACCTTCCATGCTGGCAGCGATTAGCTTCGCGGCTTCCTCGATGGCGCGCTTTTTACTAGTGGCCTGGATATTAGCGTGAGTCCGACTCAAGCTTAAAATGGATTCAATATTCACGTCTGCTCTGCTGCTGAGTTCGTTACTTGTCTAAATAAGTCATCGGCGAATAAAAGCCGATGGTGTGGCTTTGGGTGGCTTATTGCTGCCTTCATGATGGTAATTATACCAAGCCAGTCAAAAAGACGTCGAGCTAAGTTGAGGTTTAGTGGTAAATAGGCGCTCGGCCAACCGGATTGGTCAGGCGCCGAGTGGATTAATTCGGCTACTGACCAAACTCTGCCTTTCATCTGTCCTTGGTCCGCCTATTATTTGCGGTGTGCTAGCGGATTTTTAACTTTTTATCGCTGAATTTTTCTTTTTGCTTGATCAGCTGTCGGTCCAGCTTATCAGTCAACATATCGATAGCGGCATACATGTCATCGGACTCAGCGTCAGCATAGACTTCGCCACCAGAAATAAGCACCGTCGACTCCGCTTTCTGCCGAAGCTTTTCAACCGTGAGAATCACATTAATGTGGGTAATCTTATCGAAGTGTCGCTCAAGCTTTTCAAGCCTTGTATCAACATAACTACGCAGTGAATTAGTGATGTCGACATGATGCCCGCTGACAGTAATTTGCATATAGCTACTCCTTTGGTCTGACTTTAACCACCCAACATAACTGGGCAATATCATTTCATCTCTGTTTAAGATCCCTTTAATATTGTGACCCAAATCCTCCCTAATGGTTCGCTTAGACCAGTTGCTTGCGCTCATTTGATGGTCGAATCATTAAAGATTCTCGGTATTTGGCAATTGTCCTGCGAGCAACCATGATGTCCTGATCGGCGAGCAAGCTCACTATTTTGCTGTCGCTCAGGGGTTTTTTAGGATTTTCGGCAGCGACCAACTGTTTGATCAGGGCACGAATAGCTGTCGAGGAAACTTCGCCCCCTGCCTGAGTATTAACATGACTGGAGAAGAAGTACTTGAGCTCGAAGACCCCTGCGGGCGTCAGCATGTATTTCTGGGTTGTCACTCGGGAGATCGTCGATTCGTGCAGGTCAACGGCGCTGGCGATTTCGTGCAATACCAAAGGCTTCATGGCTTGCTCTCCATATTCGAGAAAACCTCGTTGATACTCGACGATCTTGGTCGATACCTTTAAAAGCGTGTCGTTGCGCTGCTGCAGGCTCTTAATGAACCATCTGGCCTCTTGTAGGTTGTTCTTGAGGTAGGTGTTGTCGCTACTATTGTCGGCACGTTTTATCATAGAAGCATACTCTTGGTTGACGCGAATCCGGGGTGCAGATTTAGGATTCAATTCAACCGTCCAGCGGCCCTTTTTCTTGCTGACCAAAACATCAGGTTCTATGTACTCTGTGGTGCTAGGGGCGATATCGGCGCCGGGTCTAGGGTCCAGCGACTGGATGAGAGCAATGACCTGACGTAATTCATCTTCTTTGAGTTTGGTTTTTCTGATCAATAGTGCGTAGTCGCGATTGGCGAGGGACGTGATGTAATCGCTGACGACGGTGATGGCTTCATTTCGCCACAGGGTCTGCTCAGGCAACGCCTTGAGTTGAATGATCAGACACTCGCGCAGATCCCGTGCTGCGACACCCACCGGATCTAGGTGTTGAATTAAATGCAGAACAGCGAGCACCTCGTCCATTTCGCATTCGTACTCTGGCGGGATACTGAGCAATATATCTTCGAGGCTGACCGTTAGGACTCCCTGACTGTCTAGACCGTCGATGATAGTCATGGCGATCAGTTCGTCAGTCTCAGAGAGTCGGCGCAAGTTCAGCTGGTCTTCAAGGTGAGTCTGAAGGGATGTAGAGACGACGTTGCGCGTGTCAATATAGTCCTCGTCGTTGTCGCCGCCAGCGCCAGATTGGCTGCTCATTGGCGTCGCTTCATCCCAGACATCTTCCCAGACGCTATCAATGGGTAGTTCGTCCGAGATGGTTTCTGAGGCGAGTTGCTCGCCAGTATCCAGTTGATAATCGCCATCGAGTTCCGCGTCATAGAGTTCGACTATCTCGATCTCAGCATCGTTCTCACTGCCACCATCATCACTGTCAGGTGCTAGGCCGTTATCGTCACTCTGCATGGCATCACTGGCATCATAGTCGTCCAATGTTTTCTCATCGGTTTTCTCGTCGGCCGTATCTTCTTCGCCGCTCAACTCCTCAAGCATCAGGTTGGAGTCTAGAGCGTCCTGAATTTCCTGCTGCAGGTCCAGGGTGGAGAGCTGTAACAGTTTGATCGCCTGCTGCAATTGCGGCGTCATGCGCAGTTGTTGGCCAAGCCGGAGAGTGAGTGATGGTTTCATTGCCATAGGGTGATATTACTCATGCTCTCGAACGAAGTGAATCTTGTTAATTCGCTGATTATGTGATCGAAAATTTGGCCTGCGAAACCGTTTAGGCCCTACATGCGGAAATCATTGCCGAGATAGACTTGCCGCACCTGTTCGTCCTCGAGAATTGTCTGGGTCGGTCCTTCAGCAATGATGCGACCTTGATTGACGATATAGGCTTTTTCGCAAATATCCAGGGTCTCTCTGACGTTATGGTCGGTGATGAGTACGCCGATACCCCGGGCTGACAATTGCTGGATGATGCCTTTGATATCCTTGACAGAAATCGGGTCAACTCCCGCGAAAGGCTCGTCAAGAAGTATAAACGCAGGTTCTGTGGTCAGCGCTCGCGCGATCTCGACCCGGCGTCGTTCGCCACCGGACAAGGACATGCCGAGGCTGTCGCGAATATGGTTGATGTGGAACTCGGCGAGCAATGACTCGAGGCGTTCGGTCCGCTGGTGGTGGTCGAGGTCCTTGCGAATCTCCAGAATCGCCAAAATATTCTCAGCGACGGTCAGCTTGCGAAAAACGGAGGCTTCTTGCGGCAGATAGCCAAGGCCTGTTCGAGCGCGTTCGTGCATGGGCATGGAGGTCATGTCGATGTCATCAAACTGAATTTTTCCAGCCTCGCCACTGATGGAGCCGACGATCATATAGAAACAGGTGGTTTTGCCTGCCCCGTTGGGGCCCAATAAACCCACGACCTGGCCACTTTTAACCGAAAGCGAGACATCGATTACCGCTGCTTTACCGCGGAAGCTTTTGGCAAGATTAGTGGCTTGAAGAACATGCATAGGCAAGGTTTACGGTTGCTGTGGGCTAATGGTCATCTTAATGCGGTCGCCTTCACCGCGACCACTCTTTATTTCAACAATGCCGCGGTCGACATCGTAGAGTAGTAAATCACCGGAAAAGCTGCCCTGTACTTGCTCGAGTTTCGCCTGACCGCTGAGGTGCAAGTTTGCCTCTGAGGCTAGATAGGTAATTAACTTAGCCTCAGCGACGACGGGTTTCGTCGCATTGTCAGGCAGGTGCTCGTAGCGCGCTAATTTCTGTGAATTGGGGCCTGTGCGGGCGATAATTTTTACCAACTGCTTGTTGGCAATGACGACCTCCACCTCATCGGCGGCGATATGCATGCTGCCTTGGTCGATAGCGACGTTGCCCGAATAGGTGGAAATACCCGCTGCCTCGTTGACCATGCCCGCGTCCGCGCTGATTTGAATCGGCTGCTCGCTGTCAGAATTTAACGCCAGCGCGTGCCAGCTGCAAAGGGTCAGTAGAAGTAGGTTCAGGTTTTTCACGAGTGTATTCTAACCCAGTCGGGGACGCTCAGTCTCTAGAGATTGTGCTCATCAGAAATCAATATAGCGTCGATTCATCCGGAAGGGTGTTCGGGGTAGCGCCATGAGCCAAATAGGTTATTTAATCGTCAGGGTGCTTTGGCCGGCAACAAGGTGGTGACTACCTTGTTGGCCTCGTCGGAGACGAACACAAAACGGCCTTCATTCAGATAGGCCTGCATGCCCGCTGCGCTAGTGCGGCCGCCGACCCCGTCAATAGTGACCATTTGGTCGGTTTTGGCAAAATCCTGACCTGGGTAGACGGTCAAGCTTGCGGTCTTGATTTTAATGAATTCACCTCGAAGATCTGCTTTTTCTGCGGAGACATTGTCCCAGAGTTCAAGGCTTTCATCTCGAAGCTGAGATTCTGGCAACAGGCGGCCATTATCTGCCGTAATCTTCCAGGGGTTCGTCGCATTGTGCGCAAATAATTTGACTTCAGGCGAGATGAGCGCGGTCATGTCCGTCAGAGGAAAGTGGGTCAGGCGACTGGCTATGATTTCATGCTGCCGGCCACCATTGGTCGCGAACTGGGTGATTTTGGCATTCAGCATGTAAAGGTCTGGATCATTTCGTCCGATACTGAGCCCATTGTCTGCAGGTTCTTGCTGGTCGATGAGCCAGTTAATGGTGGCCGCGAACAGGATGATGAGTGAAATTAGCAGGATATTTCGAGTTGTGTACATAACGAGTGGCTTAGGTGAGCGGATTGGGTGAGTGGCTGACGGTTAACGGGTGACTAACGATGCTACTATCAGGCCTGAATCGATACATATCGCGTCACACAGTCATTTTGAGTGTATCAGCAGTCAGACTGCAATAAGCGCCGGGGATCAAAACGGTAAATTTTTGATTCGAGTGCGCAATATAATGCCAGGCGAACTGTAGATGCTGCTTGAGCCAGTATCAAGGCAATCTTTTCGTCAGTATGATGCGCAAAAATCAAAATCCGAGAACTAAGAGTTATGTCGCCAACCAAATCATTGTTAATATGAAGTCCCGTTGGTGAGCCGCTCCGGCGCGAAAGACATCCAAACCCATGTAGATGATTTCCGAAGAATGAACAATCAAGTCAATAATCTCAGCGAAGACCACATCACGATTAGTGAGGTGGTTTTTAGTCGTGGGCGCCGCAGAATTTTTAATGGAATTTCTCTGAAAGTGCCACGGGGTAAAATCGTTGGCATTATGGGGCCCAGCGGCACCGGCAAGACGACGCTGCTGCGCCTTATTGGTGGTCAGTTGCGGCCGGAGCGAGGCATCGTCGAGGTTGATGGTCGGCGGATCCCGCAATTGTCGCGCAAAGAATTATTCGACGTGCGTAAGTCGATGGGCATGTTGTTCCAAAGTGGTGCGCTGTTCACTGACTTATCGGTGTTTGAAAACGTGGCCTTCCCATTGCGGATTCATACTGACCTGCCCGATGATATGATTCGCGATCTGGTGCTGATTAAACTTCAGTCCGTTGGTCTGCGTGGCGCGAGTGAGCTATTTCCGAGCGAGTTGTCCGGTGGCATGAATCGACGGGTGGCGTTAGCGCGAGCAATAGCGCTTGATCCGCGGTTGATCATGTACGATGAACCCTTTGCCGGTCTGGATCCCATTGCCCTCGGTGTGGTTGTTCAGCTGATCAAAACCCTGAACCATGTTTTTGGCATGACCAGTATTATCGTGTCTCATGATATTCATGAAACAGCGAGTATCGCAGATCTCATTTATGTCATTTCAGACGGTAAGGTGATCGGTTCTGGCGCGCCTGAGGAGCTTTTCAAGCAAGATACACCGCGCGTTCAGCAATTCATCAAAGGGCTGCCGGATGGTCCGGTACCTTTCCATTACCCGGCCACAGACTTTCGTGATCAGCTTCTGAATCACGATACCCCCAATCACTCGGCATTCAGGTAAACCATGCTCGCGAGTATCCGTCAACTTGGGCAATACGGCATCGATCTGATCTCAGCATTGGGTCGGGCAGGCAATATCTGGTGGCAGGCTATCTGGCGGCGCCCGCGTCTCGCTAATGCGCACCTCGTGTTTCGCCAAATCTACCAGCTTGGCGTGCTGTCAGTGGTTATTACAGTATTGTCTGGGTTCTCCATCGGTGCGGTGCTTGCATTGCAAGGTTATAACCAGCTGGTCAAATACGGCTCAGAGAGCGCCCTTGGACTAGGAGTGGCACTGGTGCTGGTGATGGAGATTGGTCCGGTGGTCTCTGGTTTGTTGTTCGCAGGGCGAGCGGGTTCTGCGGTGACCGCGGAAATAGGTTTGATGAAAGCCACCGAACAGCTCAGTAGCATGGAAATGATCGGTGTCGATCCATTGCAACGGATTGTCGCTCCGCGACTCTGGGCCGGATTTATTTCCATGCCGATCTTGGCGCTGATGTTCAGTGTTGTGGGTATTTGGGGCTCATCCGTGATTGGTGTGGATTGGCTGGGGGTTTACGAGGGGGCTTTTTGGTCGGCTATGCAGGACGGCGTGGATTTCAAGAGTCACGTACTCAAAGGGATTATCAAATCCGTCGTGTTTGGCTTGATTGTCACCTGGATCGCTGTCTACCAGGGTTATGAGGTGGAGCCCACCTCTGAGGGAATTTCGAGGGCAACCACGCGAACAGTTGTGCATTCATCGGTTGCGGTGTTGGTGTTGGACTTTTTCCTGACGTTGGTCATGTTCAATTTTTAAACAAATATTTCAAGGGTTAGTGGCATGCAGATGAGAACAATAGAAATAGTGGTTGGCGCCTTCATGCTGGCTGGTCTGATTTCTTTAGCTGTATTGGCGATTCGAGTCAGCGGTTTTAATGTGGGTGCGGAGGCAAATACTTATAGCGTGTTTGCAAAATTTGAAAACGTGGGTGGCCTTGTGGTTCGCGCCAAAGTCAGCATCGCTGGCGTTATCGTCGGTCAAGTTGCTGAAATCAGCCTTGACCAAGAGAGCTTCTCAGCCCTTGTTCGAATGGAGATCGATTCAGATGTGGCGGAACTCAGCATCGACTCTACAGCAGCAATATTGACTGAGGGCCTGCTGGGCGGCAAATTTATCGGGCTGACCATTGGTGCTGATGAGGCGTACCTGAAGGAGGGTTCCTATATCTCCGATACGCAATCATCCATTGTCCTTGAAGATATGATTGGCAAGTTTTTAATGAAGCAGTTTTAAGGGTCCTCGACATGAAAAATATAGCTAGGCTGGGTTTGCTTTGTTGTTTGCTGTTCGTGGGTGCTGGTGCTTTGGCCAACGTTACCAGCGCACAGCAGGCAGTTCAGGAAGCGACTGACAAATTGTTGGCGAGGCTCGTCGAGATTCAGCCCTTGTATGCGGATGATCCAGAGCAGTTCTTCGCTGAAGTGGATGTGACGCTCGGGCCCTTTATTGATTTTAGCGGTTTCTCAAAAGGTGTTATGGCGAAATACTACCGGCGCGCCACGGAAGCGCAAAAATCTCGTTTCGAAGCAGTCTTTCGCCATGGTTTGGTGCGCACCTATGCCAAGGCATTAGTGGAATTTGATAATCAAAGGGTTGAGTTTGTAGATAGCACCACCGCGGAAAGTGAGCCGGACCGGGCCTCCATTGACCTGCAGATTTATGGTCAAGATGGGACGATTTACGCGGTTAATTACAATCTGGTATTGCTTGACAGTGATTGGAAGCTGCGAAACGTGACGATCGAGGGGATTAACATCGGGCTGCAGTTCCGCTCACAGTTTGCGTCCTATATGGATAAGTTCCGCAACGATATTGATGAAGTCATCAATAATTGGTCCGTTGATGTCTGAGTTGGGTTTACTGCATGTTAGCGACGATAAGCACCTGATGGTTGATAGTGACCTGAATGTTAATACAGTTGCGCGGCTCAAAGACGAGGGGATCGCCCTGATCGACACGCTGCAAAGTCCGGTGGTTGTGGATTTGGCGGGTGCTCGAGTGCAAGGTTCGGCAGCGGTCGCATTGTTGATCGCGTGGCAGCGTCATTGTGTCCAGCGGCATCGGGACTTGCAGTTCATTAATGCCTCGAGCCACCTGTTAGAAATTGCGAAAGTCTGTGATGTTGAAGATATTTTGGCATTTACCGATGCTTGAATGCGGCCCCGCGAAGCAAGGGGGCGACCGCTGCGGCGTTTTCAAGACTGCCGTGCTATTATCGTCGCGCGATTCAATGAGATGAAATTAGATGAATGAAGCGGAAATTCGTGCGTTGTTAGTTGCTGGATTGAGTGGCAGCGAGATTGAGCTGCAGGCGGAAGGTAATAAAGTGAGCCTGGTGCTGGTGAGTGAACAATTTTCTGGCCTGAATCGGGTGAAGCGTCAGCAGCTGGTCTATAAGTTACTCGATCAAAAAATTAGTTCCGGGGAGATTCATGCTGTCACTATGCGTTGTCTGACGCCGGCAGAACGAAATAACGTAGCATAGGTGATTGAATGGATAAGTTATTAATTCGTGGCGGCGCTCGTCTTGAGGGTGAGTTGCGAGCTTCGGGCGCCAAAAATTCCGCAGTGCTGATGCTAGCGTCATCTTTGTTGGCGGATGAGCCTGTCACGATCAGCAATGTCCCGCACCTGCGTGATATTACGACGATGATTGAGTTGCTGGTGTCCCTCGGGGTGGAAGTCGTGGTCGATGAGAAAATGAACATCGAGATTCACGCGAATACGATTAAGCGATTTACTGCCCCTTATGATCTTGTGCGACAAATGCGTGCATCGTTTCTGGTGTTGGGTCCTATGCTGGCCCATTACGGCCGAGCTGAGGTGTCTTTGCCCGGCGGTTGTGCCATTGGCCCAAGGCCGGTTGATCAGCATTTGCGTGGTCTACAGGCGCTGGGCGCCACGATTGAGATGGACGAGGGTTACGTCAAAGCCTCTGTGGATGGCCGGCTTAAGGGTGCGCGATTTAGGTTCGATTTCAGCACTGTTGGCGGCACCGAGCATATCCTTATGGCGGCGACCTTGGCTGAGGGTACGACGGTGCTTGAAAATTGCGCTCAAGAGCCGGAAATTATTGATTTGGCCGATTTCTTGAATGCCATGGGTGCGCAGATCACGGGTCAGGGTACAGAGACCATTACGATTCAGGGTGTCAAGGCGCTGCACGGCTGTCACCACCGAGTGATTGCCGATCGTGTTGAGGCAGCGACCTACTTGATCGCGGCGGCGGCGACCGGCGGTAAGGTCAAGATGCGAGATGTTATTCCGTCGCACCTGGATGCGGTGCTGAACAAACTGCGTGAGGCAGGTGCAGATATCGAAGTAGGCCCGGACTGGGTTCTTCTGGACATGAAGGGTCGGCGACCGAAAGCAGTTAGCCTAGTGACGGCACCTTATCCGGCATTCCCAACAGATTTGCAGGCGCAAATACTGGCTATGAATTGTATTGCCGATGGCGTTGCGACTGTTAAGGAAACAATCTTTGAAAATCGCTTTATGCACGTCCACGAGATGAATCGTATGGGCGCGAATATTCGGCTGGAGGGCAATAACACCATCGCCATCGTGACCGGTGTTGAATCACTAAAAGCCGCGCCAGTCATGGCGAATGACTTGCGGGCCTCGGTTAGCCTGGTGATCGCCGGCTTGATCGCGGAAGGCGACACGGTGATCGATCGTATTTACCATATCGATCGTGGTTATGAACAAGTCGAAGAAAAGCTGCGCACGTTGGGCGCTGACATCGAAAGAATTCAGTCTCGTTAGGGCCGCGTATGCAGGATCGAATGACTATTGCAGTGACCAAAGGCGACCGCATTGTTGGGCAGCAGTTGGCGCTGCTGGCACAGATCGGCATAGAGCCGCACGATGATATGCTGACTTCGCGTAAGTTGGTGTTCACGACGAAGCACCCCAACGTTGAGTTGTTATTGTTGCGCGGCTCTGATGTTGCCACATACGTGGAGCACGGCATCGCTGATCTGGGTATGGCCGGTAGAGATGTCCTGCTGGAGCATGGTGAGGAAGGATACTATCAACCCCTTGATCTCAAATTGGGGCGCTGCCGTATCATGGTTGCGGGTTTGAAGGACGAGCCGCCGCTCCCGGGACGGTTGAGAATCGCCACAAAATTTATCAAAACGGCGAAGCAGTACTACGCCGAGCAGGGCGTGCAGGTCGATATCATCAAGCTTTATGGAGCGATGGAATTGGCGCCGGTGACGGGCCTTGCGCACAGAATCGTCGACATCGTTGAGACGGGCAATACCTTGAAGGCGAATGGTCTGGTGGCGATGGAACACATTGCAGACGTGAGTACGCGGCTGATCGTCAACAAGACGGCCATGAAAATGAAATATTCGACTATTCATCAGTTGATTGAACAATTGCGTGGCGTCGTAGGCTAATTAACAGGGCCCCTAGCCAGTCTTCGGGTTGTTCGGCGAGGCAGACATATTTTATGAAACTGATTAAACAACTCAATACCCTTGATCCAGGGTTTCCTGACGCCTTAGATGCGCTGCTCGGAATTCAGGCTGAAAACCATCAGAATGTTTACCCGATTGTGCGGAAAATCGTCAATGACGTTCGGCGTGAGGGTGATGCTGAATTGCTGGCGTTGACCATCAAGCTGGATCGCCTGCCGGTCACCTCGGCGGCGGAACTTGAGATAAGCCCAGAAAGAATGGCGGCTGCCCTGCAGAGTATTGACGCTTTGGTGAGAGCTGCGCTAGAAGCTTCGATCGAGCGTGTCCGTTTTTATCATGAAGAGCAGAAACGAGCTGGTGGCGGACATCAAGACTGGGGCTACACTGATAGCGAGGGTAACCAGCTCGGGCAGATTGTCAGGGCCATGGAGCGCGTGGGTGTTTACGTCCCCGGTGGCAAGGCGGCTTACCCGTCCTCGGTGATTATGACGGTCGTTCCGGCCAAAGTAGCAGGTGTCAGCCAAGTTATTTTGGTAGTTCCGACGCCCGATGGGCAAGTCAGCGAGTTATTGCTCGCGGCTGCCTGTCTGTGTGGTGTTGATCGGCTATTCACCGTTGGTGGTGCGCAAGCGATAGCGGCGCTGGCCTATGGAACAGAGTCTATCCCCAAGGTCGATAAAATTGTCGGGCCGGGTAATATCTATGTCGCTACCGCGAAGGAGTTGGTCTTCGGCGATGTGGGTATCGATATGATTGCGGGCCCCTCAGAGGTGGTCATCGTCGCTGATGCTGGGGTTGACCCCGAATGGCTGGTGATGGATATGTTCGCTCAGGCTGAGCATGATGAACTGGCGCAGGCGGTGTTGATTTCAACGGATGAAAGCTTGCTTGAGCGGGTGACAGAATTGATTGCAGAGAGGCTGCCTGGCATGGCCCGTGAAGGGATTATCCAGCGTTCGATTGGTGATCGTGGCGCCTTGATTCTGGCTCAGAATGACGATGAAATTGCCGCCATCGTCAATAAAATCGCACCCGAGCATCTAGAGCTTGCGCTGCAGAACCCCGATGAGTTGCTGCCCAGAATTAAACATGCAGGCGCTATTTTTATCGGCAAGCACAGCGCCGAGGCCGTTGGCGACTATAGTGCCGGACCAAGTCATGTGTTGCCTACCAGTGGCACCGCCAGGTTTGCTTCCGCCTTGGGCGTTTATGACTTTCAGGTGCGCAGTTCGGTGATTCGGTGTTCTGCCGCGGGTGCGGTGAGTTTGAGTCGTGACGCGGCTATTCTTGCCGTTGAGGAGGGCCTGGAAGCACATGCACGGTCAGCCGAGTTTCGGGTTCAGGGGTAGCATCGGTGGATATGAGACTCCACGGACCTGCCAAAACCTATCTGGCCGTCGTTGCCAGCGGCGAGATCCAGTCTGACAGTGCGCAGCTTGAGGCAGTAGAGCACCTGCAGCGATTGTATGAGGCTCTGACGGCATTAAAACCGACGTCTAGCATATCGGAAGCAGGCTGGCTCGGGCGCCTGCTCGGCCGGCAGACGCGACATAGGCCGCAGGACTTGATTAAGGGTTTGTACTTCTGGGGTGGTGTTGGGCGCGGCAAGACCTATCTGATGGATCTGTTTTATGAGTCATTACCGTTTGCCGAGAAGCGGCGAATGCACTTCCATCGGTTTATGCGCCATGTTCACCAGCAGCTGCACCTGCTCCAAGGTGAGCCGAACCCGCTGCGCAAAATCGCCCGAGATTTTGCCCAACAGTGCCGTGTTCTGTGTTTTGACGAATTTTTTGTCTCGGACATTACCGATGCGATGATATTGGCTGGTCTGCTGGATGCCCTGTTCCAGCAGGGTGTGGTGCTGGTTGCGACCTCTAACGTGGCGCCGGTGAATCTTTACCGTGATGGCCTGCAGCGGAGCAAATTTCTACCCGCGATTGCGCTGCTTGATGCGAATACGACAATTTTGAACGTTGATGGCGGCGTCGATTATCGCTTGCGGGTACTCCAAGATGCGGAAATCTATCATGCGCCGTTGGATGCGCAGGCGGATGAGGGGTTGGCGCGGAGTTTTAAGGCGTTATCGCCGGATATGGGCGAGTCTGCTGTATTGCTTGAGATCGAAGGGCGGCACATACCGACTCGTTATTGTGGCGATGGTGTGGTGTGGTTTGAGTTCAGCGCTTTGTGCGAAGGACCGAGAAGTCAAAATGACTATATTGAGTTAGCGATGCTATACCAAACGGTGCTCGTGAGTAATGTGCCGCAGTTTACCGTGGATCGTGAAGATGCCGCCCGCAGATTCATCAGTCTGGTAGATGAGTTCTATGACCATAATGTGAAATTAATCTTGTCTGCGGCAGTGTCAGTACTTGAGCTGTACCAGGGCGAGCGGCTGGTCTTCGAGTTCCAGCGTACCCAAAGCCGCTTGCAAGAAATGCAGTCGGAGGAGTATCTGGCGCGTGAACACCACCCCTGATGAGCTCTAAATTAGCTCGGTGTGTACTATTGCCGGTTTTGGCAAGGTTTTTCCCGTGGATTTGTGTTGCACGGAGTTGCGGGGTTGGTTAACATGCGCCCTCGCGAAATCCTGGTTGAGCCAGGTGTGTTTTTCCAACATAACGGTTTATCCATGAAAACAATATCAGCCAAAAAAGAAACAGCGAAGCACAGTTGGTACGTCGTCGACGCCACTGATAAGACCCTGGGCCGGATGGCGACAGAGATTGCCAACCGTCTGCGTGGTAAGCATAAAGCCGAATTTACCCCCCATGTTGATACCGGTGATTATATCGTCGTTGTCAACGCCGAGAAGGTGCGGGTGACGGGCAACAAAACCACTGACAAGGTGTATTACCACCACACAGGTTTCCCTGGCGGTATCAAGTCGATTACTTTTGACAAGTTGATTGATAAGGCGCCGGAGCGAATTATCCAAAAAGCGGTCAAGGGTATGATGCCGAAGAACAAGCTCAGTTATTCAATGCTAACGAAACTGAAAGTTTACGCTGGCAGTGAGCACCCACATACGGCTCAGCAGCCGCAAGTACTTGAACTATAGTTAAGGCTTATCTATGACGCAGTATTATGGAACAGGAAGAAGAAAATCGTCCAAGGCTCGGGTCTTCATGACAGCTGGACAGGGCAATATCGTCGTCAACGACAAGCCTCTTGACTTGTATTTTGGTCGTGAAACGGCGCGGATGGTCGTTCGTCAACCACTTGAACTGGTTGAAATGAAAGACAAGTTTGATTTTTATGTGACTGTCCGCGGTGGCGGTGGTTCAGGTCAAGCGGGCGCGATTCGCCACGGTATCACACGAGCGCTGATGGAGTACGACGAAACATTACGTCCGTCTCTACGAAAAGCTGGCTTCGTAACTCGCGACGCGCGTGTCGTTGAACGTAAGAAAGTTGGTTTGCGTAAGGCCCGAAAGAAGCCTCAGTTCTCCAAGCGATAGTCTATTGGCTCAGCCTGTGGCCATGGGGGATACCTTGTGGCCATTGTGTTTCTGGCGTCGTGATCATACCAGTAAAGAATCCTCTGCCGAGGCGCATTATGAACTTTGGGTGTGGTAGAATTGGCAGACTTTAATGATAAACCATCGGCAGCCATTGGCTGTTTTTTGCTGTGGTATTGGGGGGAGAAATCATCTTGAGTGATGAGGGTATTAACGAGCCGCGCCGTAATTTTTTAATCGGCGCGACGGCAGTGATAGGTTCAGCGGGTGTTGTTGGTGTCGCCATTCCGTTTGTCGGATCATGGAACCCGAGCGCCAAGGCGTTAGCTGCAGGCGCGCCGATCAAGGTAGACATCAGCAGGATGGAGCCGGGAGATATCCTCGGGCCAATTCCAGCCTGGCGCGACAAGCCAGTATTTGTAGTCAAACGCACAGACGAGATGCTGGCTAGCTTGAGCAGCAAGACCTCGCGTTTGGCAGATCCCGATTCCTTAGCAGACCAGCAACCAGAATATGCCCGTAACGAAAGTCGGTCGATTCGACCGGATGTGTTAGTGCTGATTGGTATCTGTACGCATCTTGGGTGCTCGCCTAAGTTTAAACCCGAAATAGCGCCGCAGGAATTCGATCCTGAGTGGGTGGGTGGGTTTTATTGTCCGTGCCATGGCTCTAAGTTCGATATGTCTGGGCGGGTTTACAGTGGCGTGCCGGCTCCTACGAACCTCGAGGTTCCGCCTTATTACTATGAAGATGACTCAGTCCTTGTGATTGGCGAAGACAAGGGAGTAGCGTAATGGCTAAATTGGAACAGCAGTTTAAAGACATCATGCGTTGGGTTGATGACCGTTTACCGGTTACTGAAACCTACGAAAAGCATATGTCAAAGTACTATGCGCCTAAAAATTTCAACCTCTGGTACATCTTCGGTGTGCTGTCTTTCGTGGTGCTGGTGAATCAGTTATTGACGGGCATTTGGTTGACGATGAGCTACACGCCCACCGGTGACGGGGCTTTCAAGTCTATCGAATACATCATGCGAGACGTGGAATATGGCTGGCTGTTACGGTACATGCATTCCACCGGCGCATCGGCGTTTTTCGTGGTGGTCTATCTGCATATGTTTCGTGGACTGATGTATGGGTCCTATCAGAAACCGAGAGAACTGATCTGGGTCTTTGGCATGCTGATATATTTGGCGCTGATGGCTGAAGGCTTTTTTGGATACTTGTTACCTTGGGGAAACATGTCCTATTGGGGTGCCCAGGTGATTGTATCTCTGGCTGGTGCTATCCCTGTGGTGGGCGATAGTCTGGCGGTATGGGTGCGTGGCGATTTCAATATGTCAGGTATTACACTCAACCGGTTTTTTGCGCTGCATGTAGTCGCGGTACCTATTGTACTGTTGGTATTAGTGGTTCTGCATATTCTCGCGTTGCACGAAGTGGGCTCGAACAATCCAGACGGCGTGGATATCAAAAAGCATCTGGATGAGGACGGCAAGCCACTCGATGGCATCCCCTTCCACCCTTATTACACCATTGGTCACGATGTGCCGGCTATCATCATGTTTCTGATCGTTTTCTCTGCCGTGATGTTCTTTTTCCCTGATGGCGGTGGCTATTTACTCGAGCACCCCAATTTCGAGCCAGCGGATCCGTTGAAAACGCCGAACCTGATAGCGCCTGTCTGGTACTACACGCCTTATTACTCGATGCTGCGGGCAGCAACGTTCCCGTTGTTTGGCATGACTGCGAAATTTTGGGGTCTGGTGGTGATGGCCGGTGCGATTGCGATTTTGTTTGTCGTGCCTTGGCTGGATAAGTCGCCAGTAAAATCCATGCGCTATAAGGGCCTGCCGAGCAAGATGTTCCTGACTGTATTTGTGATATGTTTCTTTATTCTGGGTTATTTGGGTACGGTTCACCCGACACCGATGAGAACCATTATTGCGCAGATTTGCACGGCGATTTATTTTGCCTATTTCTTACTCATGCCCTGGTACACCAGTGTTGAGAAAACGAAACCAGTACCAGATAGGGTGACGTAGTGATGTTGAAAACAATATTAATACCCCTGACATTGTTGCTGGCAGCGGTAGGGGTACAGGCCTCTGAGGCTGGCTACCCGCTGGATCATATGGAACCTGATGTCCATGATCAGCCATCGCTGCAGCGTGGCATGCAAACCTATATGAATTATTGTATGGGCTGCCATTCTTTGCAGTACCAGCGCTACAAGCGCACTGGGGATGACCTAGGCATCCCAGATGCGCTGATGCTGGAGCATCTGGTGTTTGACCCAGAGACTAAGGTTGGCGATTTGATCACCAATAATATGAGTACTGAAAATGCGAAGAAATGGTTTGGCGCTGCGCCACCGGATTTGACTTTGCACAATAATCTGAAGGGTGGGCCTGACTGGATTTATACCTATCTTCGAACCTTTTATGCCGACAGCAAGCGACCGCTGGGCGTCAACAATTTAGTGTTCGAAAATGTCGGTATGCCGCACGCCTTATTGGATCTGCAGGGTACGCAGAACTTCGTGTGCAAACAGGTGCCTCGACTCGCCGCCAACGGTGGAGACATGCGGGATTCATTGACCAATGAATACATTACCGAAGAGTTGTGTGGCAACGAGTTGGTTGAAAGGGGCTATAGTCCGCTTGAGTTGATCGAAGGCTCTGGTTCCCTGAACGTGGCAGAGTACGACCAAGTTGTCTACGATCTGGCTAATTTTCTCTACTATATGGCAGAGCCAGCGCGTTTAGAGCGGACTCGTGTCGGCTGGTATGTATTGCTATTCCTGGCATTTTTCTATGTGTTTGCCTGGCTGCTCGGTCGCGAATACCATAAAGCGTTTCACAAGTAGGCGCGTATCAGTCCTGTGACCGCAATCGCTTAAGTAGCGTTAGCGGTCATATCCTTTATATTAACCTTACTGCGAGGTAAAAAGATGGGGGTAGTTGCAAAACACTCATCGATGGTATTTTATTCAGATGGAAATGATCACTACAGTCAGCGTGTCAGGCTTGTGCTCGCCGAGAAGGGCGTTGCCGTAGATATCATTGACGTCGATCCTAACAATATGCCTGAAGATTTATCGGGCCTGAACCCTTACAACAGTCTGCCAACGTTGGTGGATCGCGATCTGGTATTATATGAATCCATGGTGATTATGGAATATTTGGATGAACGCTTTCCGCATCCGCCATTATTGCCAGTCTACCCCGTTGCACGGGCCCAAAGCCGTCTGTTTATCCATCGGATACAGCGTGACTGGTGCACAGCGGTTGACCTTATTGTTGCAGGCAAGGCGAAAGAAAATGTGATTGAAAAGGCACGTAAAGAATTGCGTGAGAGTTTGATTTCTATCGCGCCGATTTTTTCCGAGAAGCCCTATTTCATGAGCGATGAATTTACGCTGGTCGACTGCTGCGTGGCGCCGATACTCTGGCGCTTGCCCGCCATGGGAATAGAGTTGCCGCCGAAGCAAGCAAAATCGATTCTTGTTTATATGGATCAAATATTCGATCGAGACGCATTTCAGGCGAGTTTGTCGGAAGCCGAAATGGATATGCGTGACTAACGTTGTTCTGTAGGCTGCAGGAGGGAAAGACACATGACTATGACATCGTCTGTACCCTACTTGCTTCGCGCTATCAATGAATGGATTCTTGATAACAACCTGACTCCCTATCTCATTCTGGATGCCACGGTTGCTGATACACAGGTTCCGCTGAGCTACGTCAAAGATGATCAGATAGTGCTGAATATTAGCCCTTCGGCAATACGAGATCTGCTTATCGACGATAGCCATTTAGCTTTTAGTGGCAGATTTGGTGGCGTACCCCATTACATTCATGCGCCAATGCGAGCCGTGCTTGGGATCGTAGCGAAAGAAAATGGCGAGGGTATGTGGTTTCCCCGGGACGAAAAAGATCCTGAGCCGACGCCGCCCAAGGCGGTGAAGAAAGGCCCGCCATCTCTCAAAGTGATCAAATAAGCGAAAGGTTACTCGAAGCGATAGTCAGGTCGCATCCTGACAAGCAGGCGTAGGCTGGGTGCGCTAGAGCGCGATTCAATCCCCCCGTCAGTAATCGCTTGTGGCTAGTTGATGTACTCAAATATTTTAACGATTTTTTGAACGCCAAAGACTTGTCTGGTCTTTTCTACTGCGGCTTCTGATTCTGTTCTCGACAGCAATCCCATCAGATACACAACACCATTTTCAGTGACGACTTTGACCCGACCGGCATCGGTTTCCGGGTTGGTTATTAAGACAGTTTTAACCTTGGTGGTCAGCCACGCGTCGTTGGTTCGCGCCATCATCGTTGTAGGGCCGGCAATCTCGAGTTCATTATGGACCGTGCGGACCTTGCGCATATCCTTGATGGCGGCGGTGGCGGCTTGCTTGGTCTCTTCCGAAGGAACCTGCCCGGTCAGGAGTACCATGCCATTAAAGCTGGTGATCCCTAGGTGGGCATCCTGGAGTTCTGGCTTCGCTGCTCGAACGACGGCTTTGCCTCTCGATTCGATCATCTGATCGTCCCAAACTGTGCCCAGTGTGCGGCTACCATAGTCCTCAGAAGTCGGCCCAGAGACGGTAGCACAACCATGCAGTGTCGTGAGCAACGCCAATACGACAAGCGTGTAGCGCGGCGAAGTGGATGAGAGCCAATGGAACATTATCTTGAGTCCTTTTGCAATGTATCGTCTAGAGTAAATGCGTTCTGAATCCAGTCAAGAGATGCGGAGATTGAAATCACGTCAAAGCGACAGTCCAATTCGGCATGAATGGGATGCTGCGTGAGAAAATATCTTGCCGAGTTAATTATCTTAATCATTTTACTACGAGTTACTGTCTCAGCTCCCGTGCCCCGTGAAGTGTCTTGGCGATATCTGACTTCGACAAATATCACAGTGGTCTGGTCGCGGACGATAAGGTCAATTTCACCGACCTTACAGAGAAAATTGCGGGTCACCAGCCTAAGCCCTTGCGTCTCAAGGAATGCGAGCGCCCTGTCTTCGGCGTCGTTGCCCCGTTGGATGTTGGTCTCATTCATGATGCATCGGTGATCGCTGGCATGATGGTGACACGGCCGTTCTCGAATCGGCCCCACATCAATTCTCGAGTAAGAACATTATCCTCGTTGAGCCGAAGCACACCGGTGACGCCATGAATCTTGCTGTTTCTGAGTGCCTTGAGCTGTTTTAGTCTTGGGTAGAGTTGATAAGCATCGACGCCCAAGGCATAGAAAGCAGAGAGCTGCGCGCCCGCAGCCGGCCAAGTTGTTTGGATTTGACGCTGAAAAACATCAATTTCCATCAATTTCCAGGGAATTTCAGAAAATCGAATGCCATTTAGGTCGATAGCCTCAATTTTTGAATGGCTACTGTCGTGTATGTTCGAGGTTGCATAAACTGGAATATCCTCTGCGTAATAGAACGCGAGGGTTGGGTTAATGCCGCGAGCCTGTGCTGAATTCGCGAGCAAGAACACAAAGTCTATATCCTGACGCCGACGGGGCGTAAATTCGAAACGCTCGCCGATGATGCGACGTAAGTCGGCGCTGCGCGACTCACTCTTGTCTACGGCCAGCAGGGTCTTGATCAAATCTGAGTAGTCTTTTTGGTTGGTATATTCCGCGCTGTCAATGACGTTGCCGCCCAAACCAGCCCAGTACTTCTGGAATACGGCGGCATTTCTATTGCCCCACTCGCCGCTGGGATAAATCATCAGGGCGTTACGTTGCCCGTCTTTGTATGCCTGCTCGGCTATTTGATAAATCTCATCTTCAGGGGCGAGGCCAAATTGGTAGAGCGCCGGGTTATCGGTGGCGTCGATGCTTCTATTCAGTGCCAGCACGGGTATCGATAGCTGTTCTCTGGCGAGCAGGGTGACATTCTCTCGGCTCAATGGACCGATCACCAGTTCCGCGCCAGCGGCCTGGGCTTCGATCAACAGGGTTTTTACATCAGCATCGCTGGTATCAAAAAGCTTAATTTCAGCCTGACCATGACGCTGATAATGAGAGGCCAAGATACCATCGCGGATCGCGCGGCCGTAGAGCCCAAGATCGCCTTGCAGTGGTAGCAAAAGGGCAATGATCTTCGGTTGATCTCGAACGACCTCAGTCAACAATTGTAAGCTCATCGGCAATCGCGTCGCGGCAGGATGAAAACTCCATACTCGACGCCAATTATTCAGTGCCTGGAGTTGCAAGACCGGGTCAGATTGGTATTGCTGAGTCATCGCTGCCAGGGATAGCCAGCCGCGCAAGTCACTAGTGATGGCGGCTTCAGCCTGAGTGGTGAGACTTCTGGTAGGTATAGATAACAGCGTGTCAAAAATACTGTCGTGATTGGCATTTCTTGCTGCTTCGCTCAGCAATGGGTCAAAGGCAATTTTTTCTCGAGCGCTCGCCAGGTAACTTCGCGCCAGCAGATAGGCCTGGGCCCTGAGTTGCCCCTGGGCCAGTTGATCGGCGCTGGTCATTGGGATGCCGACGAGCCGGTTATCCGCGAGCCATTGGAGCGCCAATTGCGGTTGTTCAAGGCGTAAAGCCACGCGAGCTTGCGCAAGTATAAAACGTTGCAGTAGTGGCGTCGGCGGTGTTTGGGAGACGAGGGCGAGAATTTTTTGGGCTTGTACGGCATCTTCACTAGTCAAGGCCAGTTCGGCGGCTGTGATTTTTAGTTCGTCAGCGCGGGCCGTTGTGCTGCGATCGGCGGTGAGTAGCAGTTGTTGGATGTTCTGAGTTTGGGCGGCAGTTAATGCGCTTGCCTGAGATGATTTCGCAGGCCTTTCTCTCGCCGGCTGCGAGCCACAGGATACCAGGCAGATCAAGAAGGCCAGATAAATAAGGGATCTTGGTAAAGAGCCTGGAATCACTGAGTTTATTATGGAGCTGGTCATGGCTGCGCTATGGTTCTCTGGGTAGATTCGCTGGATGTCACGGTCTATAAGTGCCATCCTAACCGATTTGTGGCAGGCTCGCCGTAAGATTGTGCCCGCCAAATCACCCGTTAATATTGCTGCCATGACTGGCATGAAGGAATCGCTGTTGTGAGCTGCCTGTATATTGTTGCGACGCCCATCGGTAATCTCGATGATATGACCCTGCGCGCCATTCAGGTGCTGAAGGATGCTGATGTGGTGGCTGCCGAAGATACACGCCATAGCCGGTCGCTACTAGATCATTTTGGGGTGACCAGTCGTCTGGTGAGCTACCGCGATCACAATGAAGCGGCTGCTACGCAGGGGCTGTTGACGCTGATGGCGGAGGGTCAAACCATCGCGTTGATTTCGGATGCGGGCACGCCACTCATCTCAGATCCAGGCTATCGCCTGGTACAAGCGGCTCTCGCGAATGGTATTCAAGTCATTCCGATTCCGGGTGCCAGCGCCGTGATAGCGGCGCTGTCTGTCTCTGGCATGGCCACAGACCGGTTTAGTTTCGAGGGTTTCCTGCCGGCCAAACGTGTGGCGCGGCAGAGTTATCTGCAGCAATTGAGTCAGGAATCTCAGACGCTGGTGTTTTATGAAGCGCCCCATCGAATTCGGGGCGCGTTGTTGGATATCGCCGAAGTACTTGGCGAAGATCGGCAAGTGACGTTGGCGCGAGAGCTGACTAAGCGATTTGAGCAGGTTTGGCACGGGCCTGTGGGCGAAGCGATTGCTCACCTCGAGTCAAAATATATCCCGGAGCGCGGGGAGTTTGTGTTGCTGGTGGCGGGCATTGGCAATGCCCGGTTATCCTCTGAGCAATATGAAGCGAGACGGATTATGGGACTCTTGCTGCCGGAAATGCCACCCCGGCGCGCCGCAGAGATAGCCAGTCAGATTACTGGTGAGAGCAAGAAAGCCTTGTACGACCTGGCGGTTCAAATGCGACAGCAAGATAAGTTAGCGCCTATTTGACACCAATGACTGTATACTGCGCATAGAGAGTTGACCAGGCAATCGCTATTGCCCTGCTTATGGCAGCGGTGGTAGAGGAAAGTCCGGGCTCCATAGGGCAGAGTGCCAGGTAACGCCTGGGAGGCGTGAGCCTACGGAAAGTGCAGCAGAGAATAGACCGCCAAAGTCCTGGTTCGCCAGTTCAATGGTAAGGGTGAAAAGGTGCGGTAAGAGCGCACCGCGCGACCGGTAACGGTTCGTGGCAGTGTAAACCCCACTCGGAGCAAGACCAAATAGGAATCCATCGTTGCGGCCCGCAATTGGATTCGGGTAGGTCGCTAAAGATGCATGGCGACATGTATCGTAGATGAATGATTGTCCTCGACAGAACCCGGCTTACGGTCAACTCTCTACTTATTAGTTCCTTCAACTTTTCGGTGAAGGTCACGCTGGAATTTCTGTGTTTTTGCGGCTCTGTCGTCAGCAGCGCCCTATTGCTGAAAGTCCCTTTTTGGACTGAAAAATCCCTTTTTTATGCCAATAAGTTCTAATTACCTACCAACTTAAGGAATCACTTTAACTTGTGATCTTATCTCTATGTATTGCCTGTGCTTATTTATAGGGATAACCTGTAGCGCTCAAAGCTTCTCCTAAGTCATTGTGTTTTAAAGACAAATTCCCTCCTTCATGGCTTGACAAGAATTCGCGACCTTCTTAATGTGCATAGTGAGGAAAAGTGGGTAAAAGTGTGGTTTTGTGGAGCAATGAGGTTTTCGCTGCACATCTGCCTGCTAACCCATTGATAATGAAGGTCTAAACAAGCACCACTCAACCGCTGCAGGGGTGAGTTGGGAGTTAGGCGCAAAACAGCAAGCGCAGTTAACGTTAATTAGGTACTGGGTCAAAATTATGTTCCGGGGAGTCAGTAATCTCAATCTCGATGCTAAGGGTCGTCTCGCGATCCCGACACGCTATCGCGAGATGCTTGAGCAACAGTGTAACGGGGAAATGGTCATCACCATAGACACGGATGAACGCTGCCTGTTGCTTTACCCCCGCCCCGATTGGGAGCTGATTGAGGCGAAGGTTGGCGCTATGTCGAGCTTTGATCCGATGACACGAAGAGTGCAGCGTTTGCTGATAGGGCACGCGACAGATATTGAGCTCGATGGCAGTGGTCGGCTCCAGCTGACGCCGCCGCTGCGCGCCTATGCCGAGCTGGACAAGAGAACTGTGCTTCTGGGGCAGGGGAAAAAGCTTGAGTTGTGGAGTGAAGATCGCTGGGTCGCCCGCCGTGACAGCTGGTTAGAGAATCAGTCAGGTCAGGAAATACCAGCGGAGCTACAGTCGCTGTCTTTGTAAGGGCTATTGTGAAATGGAATGTCGATGAGCAGTACTGAAATTAGCTTGACTGCCGAGAGTCACGTGCCCGTGCTCAGGGATGAAGCAGTGTCGGCGCTCGTGACGGACCCGGATGGCCACTACGTGGACTGTACATACGGCCGCGGAGGACACGCTGCGATGATTTTGTCTCAGCTGTCGGAAAAAGGCCGCTTGCTAGTGATCGATAAAGATACGACGGCCATCGCTGATGCACGGCAAAAATATATGAACGATCCGCGAGTGCTGATCTGTCATGGATCATTTGCTGATATTGAGGCCTTTGTAGCGGCCCATGAGCTAGCTCCCCTCAGCGGCGTGTTACTGGATTTGGGGATCTCGTCACCGCAGATCAACCAGGCTGAACGTGGTTTTAGTTTTGATAAGAATGGTCCCTTGGATATGCGCATGGATCAGACTCAAGGACAGACTGCTGCCGAATGGTTAATGCAGGCTGATGAAAAAGATATCGCCGATGTGCTTAAGACCTTTGGCGAGGAAAGATTTGGTAAGCGCATTGCGCGCGGGGTGGTGGAGGCGAGGTTGGAAGGCCCCATTGCCACAACCCATCAATTGGTCGCAATTATTGATGCCGCGGTGCCAAGAATTGAATTCCATAAGCATCCCTCCACAAGATCTTTCCAGGGTATCCGTATTTTTATTAATAATGAATTGGGCGATATACAAGTCAGTCTCAAGGGCGCCATCAATTTATTAGGCGTTGGCGGCCGTTTAGTGGTGATCAGCTTTCATTCCCTGGAAGACCGTATCGTGAAGCGCTTTATGCGTGATTTGGCCCATGGCGACAAGCTACCCGATCGGCTGCCGATCCGTGACAGTGAAATCAAGCGAACCGTCAAGTTAATAGGTAAAGCCATTAAACCCAGCGATGCCGAGGTGGCGCGGAATCGCCGCTCGAGAAGTTCGATTATGCGGATCGCGGAGAAGCTACTGTGATCAGAGAGACACTCCTGGGAAAATTGGTAACCTGGTTGAGCGGCTGGACTCAGATCACAGCCGGGTTGATGTTGGTTGTCTTAATTACATCAGCGTTGGGTGTGATCTATTCGGTGCATTTAACCCGACAACAGTATTCTGAGTTGCAAGAGCTACAGGCTACCCAGGACTATCTTGATAGTGAATATGAACGTTTGCTTCTGGAGCAGAGTGCCTGGGCCGATTACGGCAGAATCGATCAAGTTTCTCGAGACGAGTTGCAGATGCAGCCGCCAGAACCTAAAGCATTGATCGTGGTGAGGAGGTGATGACGCCGTGATCGCATTCCGACTCTATCTCGTCATCGGTTTTTTTGTGCTCCTCGCGGTTGCAATGGGTACGCGGGTGGTTTTCTTGCACGTCTTTGAAAAAGATTTTCTTCAAGATCAGGGTGATGCGCGGACGATTAGAATGGAGCGAATTAATGCCCATCGCGGGATGATCTTGGATCAGCAGGGTAAGCCAATGGCGGTGAGTTCGCCGGTGGTTTCACTGTGGGCTAACCCGACAGAGTTGATCGCGTCGGGTGAAGGGATGGAGCAATTAGCGTTATTGCTTGATGTGGCGCCAGCAGAATTCAACAGCCGGCTAGAAAAGAATTCGAATCAGACCTTTGTCTATTTACGCCGGCACCTGCCGCCGCAAGTGGCAGAAAAAATTCTGTCTTATCGTATCTCCGGCGTCTATGCCGAGCGCGAGTATCACCGTTTCTACCCTGCTGGAGAAGTCGCAGCCCATGTGGTGGGCTTCACGGATATCAATGATAAAGGCCAAGAAGGTGTAGAGCTCGCCTATGAAAAATGGTTGCAGGGCACACCTGGTAAAAAGAAGGTGCTGAAGAATCTGTATGGCGACATCGTGCGTGATATCAAGCCGATCACAGAAGCAAGCCCGGGTAAAAATTTAGAGCTCAGTGTGGATTTGCGTTTGCAGTATCTGGCGTATCGAGAGCTCAAGACAGCGATCCAGTATTACAATGCAGTCTCGGGTTCAGTGGTGGTGCTGGATGTAGCGACGGGTGCGATACTGGCGCTTGTCAACCAGCCATCTTATAACCCTAATAACCGTCTGGGTCTGGATTTGGCGGCAGTGCGAAATCGGGCGGTCACGGATGTGTTTGAGCCTGGCTCGACTGTAAAGCCATTTACCGTCGCGGTTGCGCTGCAAAGTGGTCAATACACCCCCCAATCAACTATCGATACGAGCCCCGGGTTTGTCAAAGTCGGTAGCAAGACCATTCCGGACCCATCCAATTACGGGGTGCTTGATCTGGGTGGCATTATCGAAAAGTCGAGTCAGGTTGGTATCAGCAAGTTGGCTCTCAGCCTGAATGAATACGATGTTTGGGATCTGTTTTCCGCAGTTGGGTTTGGGCAGAGTACCGATATCGGATTTCCGGGAGAACGTTCAGGTTTTCTGCCTACTCATCGTCGCTGGAAGGATATAGAGCGGGCAACCTTCGCTTATGGGTATGGTTTGACTGTGACACCGTTACAGCTGGCATCTGCGTACCTGACGATTGCGTCTGGCGGCCTGAGGCGACAGCTGTCGCTGGTTAATGATGGTGCGGTGAGTGAAGTCAGGGCTTTTGAGAAAAAGACCGCCGATGACGTTATGCGTATGCTGCGCAGAGTGACCTCGAAAGGTACCGGAAGTCGAGCGGCGATGGACGCTTACACCGTTGCCGGCAAAACAGGCACAGTGAGAAAGGTCGGCGAAGACGGCTACGAAGATACGCGCCACATGGCTTTCTTTGCAGGTATCACGCCGGCTGTTAATCCACGCTTGGTGGGTGTGGTGATGATCAATGAGCCCAAGGGTAAAGGTTACGGGGGTGGGGCAATTGCTGCGCCGGTATTCTCCAAAATCATGGCCGGCGCGCTCAGGCTGCTGAACGTGCCGCCAGACGATCTGGATGAGGCGGCTTGACTATGCAAAGGATGTTAAGTCAATTGCTGCCAGACATTAACCTAAAGGCCGATGTCGTCGTCACGGGTATCTGCGAAGATAGTCGCCAAGTCGGTGCTGGGGATCTGTTCCTGGCAACGTCTGGGCTGCATCACGATGGTCGAGATCACGTCGAGGAAGCTATGGCTAAAGCAGCGGCTGCTCTGTGTGAGGCGCCATTTGAGTCAGACCATGAGCTAGTCGTTGTTGTCGATGAGTTGACTTCGCTAAAAGGACATATAGCCAGTCGCTTCTACGGGGATCCCTCTTCGCAGTTACTGGTGATAGGCATTACCGGCACCAACGGGAAAACCTCGGTGAGTCATTTTGCTGCGCAGGCGCTGACAGCGCTGAGTAAAAAATGCGGTGTAATTGGTACCTTAGGTTATGGCTTTCCCGGCAATTTACAGGAGGCTGGCTTGACCACACCCGCGGCCGTGGATATTCAACGCCAGCTAGCGAAGCTAATTGAGCAAGCAGCCGAAGCGGTTGCCATTGAAACCTCTTCGCATGGTCTGGTCCAGGGTCGACTCAATGGTACTAAAATTAATATTGGTCTATTCACCAATATTAGTCGCGACCACCTAGATTATCACGGTACGTTTTCCGACTACCGGGCGGCTAAGCAACGCTTATTCGAATGGCCTGAATTACAAGCGGCTATCGTAAATGCTGACGATGAGTTCGGTCGAGGTATCCCGGCCATACTCAGACAAGAGATTCAGGTAGTCAGTTACTCTGTGGAAGACAGTTCCGCCAGCGTCTTTTGTCGTGGCATCAACTACAGTCTTGATGGATTCGAAGCAGATCTGGTCACGCCATGGGGTTCGGGTTTATTGCGCTGCAAATTGCTCGGTGAATTTAATGTCAGCAATGTACTGGGCGTAGTGTCTTTGTTGGGCCTCCTTGGCTATGAATTTTCGAAAATTTTGTCTGCCGTGGCGGGCCTTAAAAATGTACTAGGTCGAATGGATGCGCTCGCACATCCTGGCATGCCGTTGGTGGTCATTGATTACGCGCACACCCCAGACGCGCTGGCGAAGGCGTTGAAAGCATTGCGAGTGCATTGCCAGGCAGAACTTTGGTGTGTGTTCGGCTGTGGTGGTGACAGAGATAAAGGTAAGCGTGCAGAAATGGGGCGAGTTGCTACCGATCTTGCCGATCATTCAATAGTGACAGACGACAATCCACGGAGCGAGAATTCTGCTGCGATTATTCAGGATATTATCGCCGGCACTTCCCCGGGGCGAGATGTAATCGTCGAGTCGGACCGCAGTCTGGCAATCCACTGCGCTCTTCAAAAAGCTAAGCTCGGCGATATTATTTTAATTGCTGGCAAAGGGCATGAAGACTATCAAGAGATCTCGGGTCAACGGCTGAAATACAGCGACTACACTGAAGTTGAAAAATTTTATCGCCATGAAGTCCCAAAAAATATGAGTAGCGGATCATCGCTATCGTGAAGATTGAAACAGAGGAGAAACTAAGCGTGATTGTTGGGCTGGGTAAAACAGGTATGTCTTGTGCGCGCTATTTTGTGCGTAAAGGTATTCCGTTTGCCGTGCAAGACAGTAACGTGGCGCCAGCCAGGGCTGCAGAATTGAAAGGTCTTGCGCCGCAAGCTTCACTTTCTTTGCTGAACAGCGAGGCGCTGTGCAATGCGGGTTTGATCGTGTTGAGCCCAGGTGTGCCGTTGGCGACTCGTGAAGTTCAGGCAGCACAGGCTGCGGGAGTTCCAATTACTGGCGATATCAACATGTTTTTACATCTAGTTGATCAGCCAATCGTGGCGATTACCGGTTCTAACGGAAAGAGTACGGTGACAGCCTTGGTCGGTGAAATATTGACTAATGCGGGGCTTGCTGTGGGGGTTGGTGGCAATATTGGTACGCCCTGCCTCGATCTGCTTGATAAGCGCTTTGAAGTTTTTGTGCTCGAATTGTCCAGTTATCAACTTGAGGTTGTGGAAGCTGCCGGATGTAAAGTCGCGGCTGTATTGAACCTTTCGCCGGATCATCTTGATCGATATGAATCAGCAGAGGCTTACTATACTGCCAAGGCGCGTATTTATAAGGGCGCGCAAGTTGCTATCGTGAATCGTCAGGTAAATTTTGAGTTTAAGATTGCAGCAGACACAAAAATAGTCAGTTTTGGCGAAGACTTACCAATCAATCCTGACGATTATGGTCTGCGGGTGAGCGGCGGTCGAACTTCACTCATGCGTGGGCAGAAAGAATTGCTGACGTTGGATCAGATGCAACTCAAGGGCCGCCATAATGCCATGAATGCCTTGGCAGCCTTGGCGATCTGCGATCAATTTGACATTAACCCGATGACGACAATTAAGACGGTTATGGCCTATGCGGGCTTACCCCATCGTTCTGAAGCTGTTGGCATTTTCGGTGGTGCAGAATTTATCAATGATTCCAAAGCAACCAACCCGGGAGCGACCAGTGCTGCTATCCAGGGTCTCGCGCAACCTGACCGTCCTATGTTGTTGATATTAGGCGGAGTGAGCAAGGGTGCTGATTTCAGCACGTTGCAGTTGGTGGTCAATGCGCATGTCGCCAAGGTGTTCCTGTATGGAGTAGACTCCGGTTTGATCAAAAATGCCCTTGCAGAGTTCGTTGCGTGTGAAGAGTTCGACACTTTGGCGAATGTGATCCAAGCGATTGCTGCCGAGGTTGCCCCCGGTAGCACAGTGTTATTCGCTCCGGCTTGCGCTAGTTTCGATCAGTTCGATGATTTCGAACACCGCGGCCGAGAATTCAAGCGCCTCGTCAAGGAGGCCTTCTTATGACTATGGCTCTGAAGGCGCAAATTTTACCGGTTAAAAGCTTCCCATTAGATCCATGGGTTACAACAGCGGCGTTAACGCTGTTAGTGATTGGCCTGCTCATGGTGGCTTCAGCATCCACCGAAATAGCGGCCAAAACCTATGGTAATCCTGTTTATCTGTTGATCAAGCACTTTGTCTATATCGTGATTAGTTTGGTGGTTGCGACAACGGCTTTGATGGTGCCGATCAGGGTTTGGCAGAAAGCAGACATATTGTTATTGGTATTGTGCTTTGGTCTCTTAATCGCCGTGCTTGTTCCAGGTGTTGGTCATCGGGTTAATGGCAGCACCCGATGGATATCGTTAGGTTTTTTTACGCTACAAGGCTCTGAGTTCGTCAAGCTATTTTCGGTTGTGTATCTTAGTGGTTATTTGGTGCGGTGCCATGATCAGGTTCAAACCACCATTGTTGGCTTTATTAAGCCACTGGCTCTGGTCGCAATAATGGTGCTGCTATTGTTAGAGCAGCCCGATTTCGGTGCTGCGGTAGTCATTATGTCTGCGGCGATGGGTATGATCTACCTCGCTGGCGTACCCTTTAAACGCTTTTTGCCGCTTATCATAGTATGCCTGGCAATAACCGCAGCCATTGCCCAATGGCAGCCCTATCGATTAGAGCGGTTAACGACATTCGTCGATCCGTGGGCGCACCAATTTGATAGCGGCTATCAATTGACTCAGGCACTGATTGCATTTGGGCGAGGCGAATGGTTGGGGCTGGGACTCGGTAACAGTATTCAAAAGCTGTTTTTCTTGCCTGAAGCCCATACTGACTTCCTGTTATCTATCGTGGCCGAAGAGTTGGGTGTGTTGGGCGCTCTTGTGGTGATACTTATCACCACTTGCCTGGTGATTAAAGGCTTGTGGATCGGGCGTGCCGCACACATTCGTGGCTACGAATTTCATGCTCATCTAGCGTACGGTATTGCATTTCTATTGGGTGTTCAGTCAGCCATTAATATTGGCGTGAATATCGGCCTGCTACCGACTAAAGGCTTGACCTTGCCACTAGTAAGTTATGGCGGAAATAGTCTTATTGTCAGTTGTTTACTCGTTGCGATCCTTTTGCGTATCGACTTTGAGTCGCGACATCCGGAACTGTTGGCTACACCAGGAGCAAAGTATCGTGGCGCCTGAGCTAATTAAAAATATGTTGAAGCCGGTTATAGAAGTGCCAGAAATGCGCCGGATTCGTCGAATTCATTTTGTTGGGATCGGCGGGGCGGGCATGTGCGGCATCGCCGAGGTGCTGCTGAACCAAGGTTATGAAATTTCAGGTAGTGACATTGCAGAGTCGCCTACGACTCGGCGATTGGAGGAACTCGGTGCGATTATTCAAATGGGTCACCTCGCGAGTAACATCGATGGCGTCGATGTCGTGGTTGTTTCTTCAGCGATCAAGCCAGGTAACCCGGAAACGGACGCAGCTCAGTCCCTAAGAATACCTGTTATTAGGCGAGCCGAGATGCTCGGTGAATTAATGCGTTATCGGCATGGAATAGCGGTGGCGGGTACCCATGGAAAAACATCTACTACTAGTTTAATTGCCTCAATTTTGGCAGAGGCTGGTCTGGATCCAACTTTCGTTATTGGTGGATTGCTTAACAGCACCGCATCCAATGCCATGCTTGGTAAAAGCCGTTACTTAGTTGCTGAAGCCGACGAAAGTGATGCTTCCTTTCTACATCTGCAACCGATGGTTGCGGTACTGACTAACGTAGATAGAGATCACCTGAGTTATTACGAAGGAAGTTTCGATAAGCTCAAGGCAGCATTTTTAGAGTTTGTGCATAACCTGCCTTTTTACGGCTTGTTGGTTGCCTGTATAGACGATCCCGTGGTGAAGTCCATGTTGCCCAACGTTAAGCGTTCAGTTGTGACCTATGGGTTTGATCCGGATGCCGATGTTCACGCGCAAAGCGTCACTCAAGATGAAGGTGTCTCTCGGTTTTCTGTGGTCAGACGTGGCCACTCTCAGCCGCTACCGATCACCTTGACGTTCCCAGGCAAACATAATGTGCTGAATGCGCTGGCGGCGATTGCTATTGCCAGCGACGAGGGTGTGGAAGATCGACACATTGCGGCGGGCTTGAAAAATTTTCAAGGCGTTGGCCGAAGATTTGAGCGTTACGGTGAGTATGCGAGAGATGAAGGTCAGTTCACCCTAGTTGATGACTATGGTCATCATCCTAGCGAAGTAAAGGCGACGATAGAGGCTGTTAGATCTGGCTGGCCAGATAGCCGATTGGTGATGGTCTATCAGCCCCATCGTTATTCTAGAACGCTGGAACTGTTCGACCAGTTTGTGGATGTGCTCGCGACAGTCGACCATTTGGTGTTACTCGATGTCTATGCGGCGGGTGAAACACCAATACCCGGGGCGACAGGCGCGGACTTATTTAAAGCGCTAGTGCGCAAAGAGCAAGTCAGCGTTGAATACGTCGAAAAAATTGAAGATGTGCCGGGTGTGCTCGACAAATCCGTCAAGGCGGGGGACTTTCTGCTGACCCAGGGTGCGGGTGATACCGGAAAGCTGGCGAAAGTGCTCGCTGCACGATGGCGAGATTCGAGGGCCGAAGAATGATGAAGCGAATGCTGAGCTTGTGGGACGGCACTCGACTGGGTTGGATTTTGCCAGGGCTTCTGGCTGTGATTATCTTCCTGCTTTTGACTTCAGGTGAGGCGTCTTATCAGGCGAATCTCGTCGCTGTAGAGGGAGATCTGGCGGACGATCAACGTCAGGACGTGTATCAACGCTTGATCAAGATCGCAGGACAAAAGCAGAGCCTTCAGCAAATCAAAACGACCCTCGAGAAGGTCGATTGGATTCATCGCGTTGATGTCAGCAAACGCTGGCCCGACAGGCTGATGGTTCTCGTGATAGAAGAGACACCAATTGCTTACTGGAATGATGACGCGTTCATTAACTTGGATGGCAAAGTATTTGTTTCTAGCTTTGAGATCGGCGGCGATCTTGCGCAACTATATGGTCCGGTAGGTAGCGAAAAATCGGTTATGCAGCAATACCAACAACTGAATAACGCGCTATTGAAGTCCAGTCAGTCGATCGATGTGCTGACACTAGACGATCGGGGCGGGTGGGACTTTACCAATGATGTCGGTGTGCAGGTTTTACTTGGTAAAGACGACATTATGGAAAGGATTCAGCGCTATTTGCTAATAGTTGAAAACGGGGGCCTCGCGGCTTATATGAATAATATCAAACTAGTAGATGCACGTTATTCAAATGGGTTGGCGATAAGCTGGAAGTCGTCAGAAAAAGATTTGGCGTTTACAACAAATTATAAAAATCAAAGAGAGCTCAGGCTATGACAGGCTCAACAGGCAATAGAATGATCGTTGGTTTGGACATCGGAACCTCGAAGGTGGTGAGTATTGTTGGCGAAGTGTCGCCAGAAGGTACTGTGGAAATTATCGGCATAGGTAGCCATCCCTCTCGTGGTCTGAAGAAGGGTGTTGTCGTGAATATTGAGTCGACGGTTCAATCGATTCAGCGCTCGGTAGAAGAGGCTGAATTAATGGCGGGTTGTCAAATTCACTCAGTATTCGCAGGCATTGCTGGCAGTCATATCCGTAGCCTGAATAGCCACGGCATCGTTGCTATTCGAGATCGAGAGGTTTTTCAGCCCGACATTGACCGAGTCATTGATGCTGCGCAGGCAGTGGCGATACCCGCTGATCAGAAGATATTGCATATCTTGCCTCAGGAGTACGTCATTGACACCCAAGAAGGTGTTAAAGAGCCGCTTGGTATGTCGGGAGTGCGCCTAGAAGCCAAAGTCCATCTCGTGACTTGTGCAGTCAATGCGGCTCAAAACATTGAAAAGTGTATCCGTAAATGTGGTCTAGAAGTGGAGGATATTATCCTCGAGCAGCTGGCATCAGGTTACGCAGTGCTGACCGAGGACGAAAAGGAGTTAGGTGTCTGCTTAGTAGATATTGGTGGCGGCACTACTGATATTGCCGTGTTTACCGATGGTGCTATTCGTCATACTGCGGTGATTCCCATTGCCGGCGATCAAGTAACTAACGATATCGCAATGGCTTTGCGTACACCGACTCAAAATGCGGAAGAGATAAAAATTAAATATGCATGTGCGCTAGCAAGTCTGGCCGGCGAGAACGAAACCATCAAAGTACCCAGTGTGGGTGAGCGAGGTGATCGGGATCTTTCCCGACAGGCATTGGCCGAGGTGGTTGAGCCTCGATATGACGAGTTATTCACACTCGTACAGGCTGAATTGCGCCGAAGTGGCTTCGAGGATTTGATTGCTGCCGGCATCGTCATGACGGGTGGGTCCTCTAAAATGGAAGGTGCGGTGGAGTTGGCAGAGGAAATATTTCATATGCCGGTAAGAATCGGTAAACCCCAGGGGGTGACTGGCCTGAGTGACATTGTGCGTAACCCTATCTATTCAACTGCGGTCGGCCTGCTCCTATATGGCGCAAAACAACAAAGTGGCAGTCCTACACCTCCATCGAGCATCGCACTGCCCGGATTCATGGCGAAAATCAAAAGCTGGTTCGGCGCGGGAGGCTACTGATGGTGAGAAGTGATCAACAAGCTGGTGGTCAGAAAAATCAAGATGACCTTAGCGTATCTGACAGAACGAATAATATTTCAATAAATGAATTAACTCATATTTGTCGTAAAGCCTGGGAGGGTTCCATATGTTTGAACTAGTCGATAGTGCACCGCAGAATGCTGTAATCAAGGTGATTGGCGTCGGTGGTGGCGGCGGAAATGCTGTCCAACACATGGTCGTTCAAGACATCACTGGCGTTGAATTTATTTGCGCCAATACCGATGCGCAAGCGCTTCACGGCCTTGGCGCTAAAATACTGCTACAGTTGGGTACGAATATCACCAAAGGACTGGGTGCTGGTGCGAACCCGAATATGGGTAAAGAAGCCGCTCTTGAAGATCGTGAGCGTATCGCTGAAGCGCTGAAGGGCGCCGATATGGTCTTCATTACTGCCGGCATGGGCGGTGGAACGGGTACCGGCGCGGCGCCTGTGGTTGCAGAAGTGGCGAGGAGTATGAATATTCTGACCGTCGCGGTGGTTACAAAGCCGTTCGCTTTCGAAGGCAAAAAACGTATGGCACTTGCCGAAGCTGGGATTAAGGAGCTGTCACAGCACGTAGACTCCCTGATCACTATTCCGAACCAGAAGTTATTGTCGATTATGGGAGAGGATACGCCTCTGTTGAAGGCCTTCGCCGCAGTTGATGATGTGTTGCTTGGCGCAGTCCAGGGGATTGCTGATCTGATCATGCGGCCTGGCATGATCAACGTTGACTTTGCCGATGTTCGCACCGTGATGTCGGAAATGGGCATGGCGATGATGGGCAGTGGCAGTGCGTCTGGTAGCAGTCGTGCCAGAGAGGCAGCAGAGGCGGCAATCCGTAGCCCACTATTGGAAGATGTTGATTTGAACGGCGCTCGCGGCATTCTGGTGAATATCGCGGCTGGTGTGGATATTTCTCTAGGTGAATTCTCTGAGGTCGGTGCAACCATTGAGGAGTTTGCGTCTGAGAATGCCACGGTGGTGGTCGGTACCGTTATTGACCCAGAAATGGGCGATGAACTCAGAGTCACGGTGGTGGCAACGGGGCTTGGCGCGATAGAAATGGAGAAGCCCAAGACCGTCGTTGATAATACCCGCAAACGGGTCGCTGGTGACGGCACGATCGACTATAAAGAGTTCGATCAACCCACGGTGAACCGCCGGGCGGTCAGAGAGAATGACAACAGTATGCGACTCGACCCTGTGAAGAAGGATATGGACTACTTGGATATACCGGCATTTTTGCGCCGTCAAGCAGACTGAGGCTGAAACTCAGGGTTTTGACGAAACAGCAAAGAAAAAAGACCCGGTAAATGCAACTATCGGCGAAATGCACGGTCGTATGTTGCTTGTGCGAGATTTTTTGTCTTGCAAGTAGGTTTCGATGAACGTGTCTGGTACCATGCGCGCGCCCAATTTGTGGGGCGGGCATTTTCGACTTGACTTTTCGACTTGACATAGACGAAGGAAAATAAAACTAACAATGATAAACCAGCGAACGCTCAAAAATGCTATCCGTGCTACTGGGGTTGGTCTACATACCGGCGAGAAGGTCTATTTAACCCTGCGCCCCGCACCAGTTAATAAGGGGATTGTGTTTATTCGGGTGGATGTCGAACCGGCGGTGGAAATCTCGGCATTGACAGAAAATGTTGGCGATACGACGCTGGCGACGACCATCATGAGAGACGGTTGCCGGGTATCAACAATTGAACACCTGATGGGGGCATTCAGTGGTCTGGGCATCGATAATGCCTATGTGGAAGTCAGTGGTCCGGAAATGCCAATTATGGACGGTAGTGCTGCCACCTTTGTCTTTCTGATCCAGTCTGCGGGCATCCAAGAACAAGCTGAACTCAAGCAGTTTATCAGGATTAAGCGAAAGATTGAGGTGAGCGATCCTGACGGCGTTGCCTGGTCGGCTTCTATCGAGCCCTATGATGGTTTCAGAGTGTCTCACACCATTGTTTATGACAACCCAGTCATCAAAGAACAAAAAGCCAGCGTCAATTTTTCAGCGACTTCCTTTGTTAAGGAAGTGAGTCGTGCTCGAACCTTTGGCCTGATGCAGGAATTTGAGCACCTTCGAGAGCGCAACCTGGCCCAAGGGGGCAGTATGGATAACGCGATCGTTGTGGACGATTACCGAGTCCTGAATGATGATGGCCTAAGGCATCAAGATGAATTTGTTCGACACAAAATTTTGGATGCGATCGGTGATCTTTACCTGTTGGGACATAGCCTGATTGGTGAATTTGTCGGCCATAAATCCGGTCACACTGGTAATCATGCACTTCGCCAGGCGCTTCTGAGCCAGACGGATGCATGGGAATTGGTGACGTTTGATGATCCTGCAGAGCTCCCCATGGCTTATGCAACGCCTGTCATTGCTTGAGCGCCAAATGACGATTCTTAACCAGCCTCAATGTGAGGCTGGAACTCTAGTCTAGATCAGGTTTTACGTGCTCTGAAAGCCGAAATAAGGCTGTTCGTAAGGCTGTATCTTCGATATATTTAGCGGTGTCCGCAATCTGCTCGGCATTTTTTGCGGAGGCCGGAAGGGGACTGCGTGTTGGTTTTTCCGGTGGGAAGTAGTCAGGTTGGACAGATAGTTTAATAGAATCAACAAGATAAGGCTTGTGGCGTTGTCGCAAAGAAGAGATTATCATGGGTTGGCTGTATTTTACTCGAGTAGCGAGCGCGGCAGATGGCGTGATCAGATGTAACTCCCCATTCGTTAGGGCGGCAACAAAAATTTCGCCGGGCACAATCTTCCTGACGATAAGTTGGATTGCGAGCAGGTTTTTGGATTGCGCGAGCAGACGGTTGAGCGTGCCCTTGGCCTGAGAAAGAATTTGTGGGGGCTGTTTGAAGGCCATTAGATATCTCAATACGTGGAAACAGAATAATAACCGAATTCTATGAAATTCATCATTGTTGATAATCAATCAGGTAGATCTCGCGCTTTCACGGTGAATAGCTTCATTCTGGGCGTGACTCTGGCTGGCCTGATCGGTTTGCCGGCGGCGGCAAGTTATATTTCGTATCGCCTGGGTGTAGACGAGGCGGCAATGATTGGCGAGATGGTGGGCAACTGGCGACAGGTGCTCAAAGACCAGGATCAATCGATTGCGCTCGCGCGTCGCGATGCACAGGAGAATGCGGAAGCCTCGGCGGTGCGGCTGGCGAAGCTGCAGTCACGAATCGTCAGGCTTGATGCGCTGGGTGAGCGTTTAACGACGATCGTTAAGCTGGACGAGGGTGAGTTTGACTTTTCTCAGCCGCCAGCGGTTGGCGGGCCAGAGTCCGATGACCAGAACGCAGCTTTCAGCATGCCGGATTATATGACCGTACTGAATCGACTTTCGGACGATATCGAGAGTCGCGAGCAACAGTTGAGTGTCTTGGAGACATTGCTGGTTGATCGAAAAACCCAAGATGATGTGTTCCTCGCGGGCAGACCTGTCACTAAGGGCTGGATGTCTTCCCGTTACGGCATGCGAAACGATCCGTTCAATGGTCGACGAGCTTGGCACAGTGGCGTAGACTTCGCCGGTGCTGAAGGCTCGAATGTCGTCACCGTAGCGGCAGGTGTCGTGGTTTTCGCTGGTCCTCGTAGCGGTTATGGCAATATGGTGGAAGTTAACCATGGCGGTAATTTTTCGACTCGCTATGGTCATCACAAAGAACTCCTGGTCAATGTTGGCGATATCGTCAAGAAAGGTCAGGTTGTGGGTTTAATGGGTAGCAGCGGTCGCTCGACCGGACCCCATGTGCATTTTGAAGTCTATAAAAATGGTCGTGTCGTCGACCCCTCCGCCTATATCCACCGCGCTAGTCGCTGAATCTAAGCTGTCCTGAGTAAGCGAACCGTTCCGGTTCGCTCCTGTTTGCCTCACTATATGATCAACCAGAGCAGAAACGACCCATGGCTATTCCGATTTTTAGCAGGATCTTTGGCAGTAAAAACGATCGCGAATTGAACCGTATGCGCCGCGTCGTCGCAAAAATTAACGCCCTTGAGTCGTCGTTGGAATCGATCAGCGACGCTGAACTTGCTGGTAAGCGTATCGAGTTTAAGTCTCGGCTTGAGCGTGGCGAAACCCTGGATGATTTGTTGCCGGAAGCCTTTGCCACCGTTCGCGAAGCAGGTAAGCGGGCGCTGGGTATGCGCGCCTTCGATGTTCAGTTAATCGGTGGTATGACCTTGCACGAAGGCCGAATCGCGGAGATGCGTACCGGTGAAGGCAAGACCTTGATGGCAACGCTGCCACTGTATTTAAACGCGATACCTGGCGACGGCGTGCACCTAGTGACGGTTAACGACTATCTCGCTAAGTGGGGCGCTGAATGGATGGGAGTCGTTTACCGGGCGCTGGGCATGTCCGTCGGCGTGGTTCACGGGGGCCAGACCCAGGACGAAAAGCGTCAGGCCTATGCTTGCGATATTACCTACGGCACGAACAACGAGTTCGGCTTCGATTATCTGCGTGACAATATGGCATTTAGTTTAGCCGAAAAAGTTCAAGGCGCACTGAACTACGCCATTGTTGACGAAGTGGACTCGATTCTCATCGATGAGGCGCGTACGCCATTGATCATTTCCGGTGGGCTTGAAAATTCATCGGAACTGTACAAGGCGATGAAAGCGATTGTGCCCAAACTGATTCGCCAGGAAAAGACCGAAGAAGATATTGCGAACGAAATTAATCCGCCGGGTGATTTCTATGTCGATGAGAAACAGCGGGATGTTGAGTTAACGGAAGACGGGCATCTTAAGGTTGAAGAATTGTTGGTTGAGCGCGGTTTGTTAAAGCCGGGAGAGTCGCTTTATGGCACCACAAACCTGTCGTTATTGCATCACGTACAGTCAGCCCTGAAGGCTGCCTGCCTGTTTAATCGCGATGTGGATTATATGGTCCAAGACAATGAAATCGTCATTGTTGATGAGCATACGGGGCGCTCTATGCCGGGACGGCGTTGGTCAGGTGGTATTCATCAGGCCATTGAGGCGAAGGAGAATGTGACCATCACCAATGAAAGTCAGACGCTGGCTTCCATTACCTTCCAGAATTATTTCCGCTTGTATAATAATCTGGCTGGTATGACAGGCACTGCCGATACCGAAGCGTTTGAATTTCGACAGATCTACGGTTTAGATGTTGTTGTTATCCCGACCAATCAACCGATGATTCGGCGTGATTTGAATGATCTTATATTTCTCACCATGGAAGAAAAGTTTGATGCCATCGTCGATGAAATTGAGGCGCTAGCCAATAAGCAGGCGCCTGTTCTGGTGGGTACTGCGTCGATTGAGTCATCTGAATTATTATCCGGTTTGTTGAATAAGCGGAAGATCAAGCACAGTGTCCTGAACGCAAAGTTCCATGAGCAGGAAGCTGAGATTATTGCGCAGGCTGGTCGGCCGGGGACGGTGACAATTGCGACCAATATGGCAGGGCGAGGTACTGACATCATCCTGGGCGGTAATTGGGAGTCGGAAGTTGCGGACCTGAAGAATCCGACACCCGAGAAAATCGCAACGGTTAAAGAGCAATGGCAGAAGCGCCATGCGGATGTTATCGCCGCTGGTGGTTTGCATGTGATCGGTTCAGAGCGGCATGAGAGTCGGCGAATCGATAATCAGCTTCGAGGCCGCGCAGGTCGACAGGGTGATCCTGGTATGTCGCAGTTTTACCTGTCCATGGACGACAATTTGATGCGCATCTTTGCCCCGCCACGAGTGAAGAGTTTGATGCAGTCTATTGGCATGGAGAAGGGGGAAGCCATAGAACATCGGATGGTGAATAACGCCATTGAGAAAGCCCAGAGGAAGGTCGAAGGTCGAAACTTCGATATGCGCAAGCAATTACTCGAATACGATGATGTGGCTAACGATCAACGGCAGATGATCTACGCTCAGCGCAATGAACTGATGGCCGCCGTCGACGTATCTGCGACGATTAACGCCCTATGGGATGATGTCGTCAACGAAGTTATCGATGGTTATGTGCCGCCACAGAGCCTCGAAGAGCAATGGGACGTGCTCGGTCTCGAGCAGTCACTACAAACTGAATTCAATATCAAACTTCCTGTGAAGCAATGGTTGGATGAAGACGACAATTTGCACGAAGAGTCTCTTCGAGAGAAAATCGTGACCGCGGTTCGGGGAAATTATCAAGTCAAGGAAGATTCTGTAGGCGCAGATATCCGCTTGTTCGAAAAGCAGATCATGCTGCAGATCCTTGATACGTTGTGGAAAGAACATCTCGCATCCATGGATTACTTGCGGCAGGGTATCCATTTGCGCGCCTACGCTCAGAAGCAGCCTAAGCAAGAGTATAAGCGTGAGGCCTTTGAATTATTCGAAGAGCTATTACACAACGTTAAACTTGAAGTGATTCGTTTTCTAGCCCGGGTTGATTTTCAACCGGCTGATGATGTGGCCGCGATGGAAAATCGACGCCGTGAGGAAGAGGCGAAAAATTCTCTGAGCTTTCAGAAACAAAGTAGCAGTGCATTGGGTGCGGTTGGCGAAGACGCGCGCCCAGAAGCGCCTCAAACGCCCTTTACGCGTCTAGAGAAAAAAGTCGGCCGAAATGAGCCATGTCCCTGTGGGTCAGGAAAAAAATACAAAGCTTGTCATGGCGTTCTGAATTAGCCCCAGGGGCTTTTAACCCCCCTTGGGGATAACCTCAACAGGAAGTTGCTATGCCCGTTGGACCAAATAATACGGAATTCAAACCGGTTGCGGGCGTACGCCTGGCCAGTATTTGCTGTGGAATCAAACACAGTAAAGACGATCTTGTGCTTCTTGAGTTTGCGGAAGGCAGCCACACAGTGGGTATGTTTACGCGTAATTTGTTTGCTGCGGCACCAGTGATCGTGGGTAAGCGACATCTGCAGGCGAGCTCGCCTCGATATTTTTTGATTAATAGTGGCAATGCAAATGCCGGCGTCGGTGAAGCCGGACTTGTAGACGCCTTGGCGTGTTGTAAGGCGCTGGCGAGCTTGACCGGTGTGACAGAAGCCGATGTATTGCCTTTTTCCACTGGCGTTATTGGTGAACGATTACCGGTGGACAAGATTGTAGCCGGTCTTGAGCGTATCGTCTCGCAGCTTGACTCAGAACATTGGCTGCTGGCAGCGAAAGGCATTATGACCACCGATACTCGGCCGAAGATCGCGACGCGGCAGGTGGAAATTCAGGGCAAGATCGTCACGCTCACTGGCATTACGAAAGGCGCCGGCATGATACAACCGAATATGGCCACGATGTTGAGCTATGTCGCGACTGATGTCAGCGCGTCTACTGCGACGCTTCAGCAATGTTTAGGTCTGGCGGTAAACAAGTCGTTTAATCGCATTACGGTTGATAGTGATACCTCTACCAATGATTCAAGCATGCTCACGGCAACGGGTTTGTCCGGCGTCGATGTGGACGAGGATCCGGCAGCATTGAGCATTTTTCAGGGTTTGCTTGATGAGGTTTGCCTAGAGCTGGCTCAAGGTATCATTCGGGACGCAGAAGGCGCCACCAAGTTTGTTGCCGTGGTGGTCAATAACGGAGCTTCAAGTGCAGACTGTCTGGGCGTCGCCTATGCCATTGCCAACTCGCCGTTGATGAAGACCGCGATACACGCCAGTGATGCCAATTGGGGGCGGATCGTGATGGCGGTGGGTAAAGCCGGCGTTGATCTGGATATTAACAAGCTCGACATCTACCTTGGTGATACGCAATTAATGTCTGCTGGACAAAAACAAGCGGCCTATACCGAGGCCCAAGGTGCGGCGGTGATGGCCGAAGAGGAAATTACCATCACCATTGATCTCAATGCGGGTGCGCATAGCGAAACCGTATGGACCTGCGATCTTTCCCAAGAGTATGTGCGGATTAATGCGGATTATCGTAGTTAAGGAGTTCGCCTCTCGGTGTTTCGCATGGCGAAACGCCTGCCGGCATTCGTGTTTTGCGCCTGTGGCGCAATACGGCTAGTGTTCTAGTTTTTTTGTGAAAGCCTTGCTGGCTGAGACTTGCCTCTCGGTGTTTCGCATGGCGAAACGCCTGTCGGCATTCGTGTTTTGCGCTTGTGGCGCAAAGGCACGAATCTAGTCGGGGACACCTAGTCGGGGACGCCTAGTCTTGGTCTAGGTCGGCGGCGGTGATGTCATCGTGTTCGGGGTCGGTGGGAATAAACCGATTGCCGCTGGCCCATTCACCCAAGTCGATCAGTTGGCAGCGTTCACTGCAAAAGGGTCGGTAGATATTCTCTTCAACCCACATCACTGACTGCTGGCAAGTTGGGCATGCAACTTTAAGGGTGCCCATAAGATTCTCCGCTGAGTTCCAGATACTTGATATGTAATGCCGCCACGGCGTCGTATAGATCCGCCAGGCTACCTTCGTTTTTAATAACATCATCCGCATAATCCAGGCGCGTCTCGCGACTGGGTTGGGTGGCCATGATGGCCTGCACTTGCGCTAAATCGTTTTGGTCTCGAGCCATCACCCGCGCGAGCTGTGTCTGCTGAGTCACATCCACCACCAGGTGGCGATCGATCAAGGGATGTTGGCCTCGGCCGCTGGAAAGCATCAGGATCGAATAGGGTGAGGTACTGTGTCGCAGGGTTGCCTCGAGTAACTGCATGATAGCCGGGACTGTCACCGATTCCAGCCATCGCCGTTGTTCAGCCTCAGCAAAGATAATGCCTCGAAGGCGCGCACGATCCAGACTGCCGTTGGCGAGTAATATCTTACTGCCAAAGTGCTCTGCGATTCGTCGCAGGGGCTCGGTACCCGGTTCTACCACCTGACGCGCCGCAATATCAGCGTCGGCAATGGTAATGCCTAATGATTGAAAGTGATCGGATACCGCGGTCTTGCCACTACCAATGCCGCCGGTTAAACCTAAAACAAAATGCCCCATAAACTTATATCGCCACGAATTGCAGGTAACTTGCTGTTAGGGCATCGCCCCATATCAATGCGATCCAGCCAGCAATAGCCAAATAAGGCCCGAAGGGAATGGGCTTTGCTTTGTCGCGGCCGAACAGGATCAAGGTGCCGCCAATCAGTGCGCCGGCAAAAGACGACAGGATAATGATCAATGGCAGACTTTGCCAGCCCATCCAGGCGCCCAGCATAGCCAATAACTTGAAGTCGCCATAGCCCATGCCTTCCCGGCCGGTGATTAATTTAAAGGCCTGGTAAATGCACCAGAAAACCAAATAACCCGCCAGAGCGCCCCAGACGGCCATGGCAAGATGGGTAAACAAGCCGAATGAATTGAGGATCAGGCCCAGCCACAGAAACGGCAAGGTGATGTCGTCGGGTAGTAGTTGATGATCGTAGTCGATGAGTGACAAGGCCACCAATGCCCAAGTTAAGCAACAGGCGGCCAGGCCCGCTAGCGTCACACCAAAGGTAGAGACAACCAAGAGTGTCAGAACACCGGTCAGAAGCTCCACCAAGGGATAACGGAGGCTGATGGGGTTCTGGCATGCGGAACACTTGCCCCGCAGAAAGACATAGCTCAGGATCGGAATATTCTCCCAAGACCTGATTTTATGTTCGCATCGCGGACAGCGGGAATTGGGTACGACCAGGTTATAGGCTGGCGCCGCCACTTCTTGCGGATTGCCAAGAATATCGTTCGCCTGCAGCTGCCACTCACGCTCCAACATAATGGGTAAGCGATGAATAACGACATTCAGGAAGCTGCCCACTAGCAGGCCTAATATCAAGCTGCAGATCAATATAAACAACGGAAACTCAGCCTCAAGCAGATTTAAATAGGCTGTCATTCTGACAGCTGAGCCGGGTTGTTGGCTACTCTAATGATCAGCCACCGCCACTGATGGCATCGCCCATCTTAAAGATCGGCAGGTACATGGCGATAATCAGGCCGCCAATTACCACGCCAAGGAATGACATAATAATTGGCTCCATCAGGCTGGTGAGGCCATCGACGGCGTTATCAACCATCTCCTCATAGTAGGTTGCGGCTTTATCGAGCATGCCGTCCAGGGCGCCAGATTCTTCGCCGATCGCTACCATCTGGATCACCATGTTGGGAAACACCTCGGTTTGTTTCATGGCGTAATTGAGCTGAATACCGCTGGAGACATCGGTTTTGACCTTTTTGATGGCGTCATAATAGACGACGTTGCCGGCGGCGCCGGCCACGGATTCGAGGGCGTCGACCAAAGGCACACCGGCGGCAAAGGTGGTTGAGAGTGTACGGGCAAATCGAGCAATACAAGATTTGTCGAGAATGTCACCAATAACGGGCATCTTCAGCGAGACCCGTTCCTGGGCGTCGCGAAACTTCTGCGAGCGCTTGAGGGCCTGTTTATAAGCCACAACTAAGGCGGCGATAATCGCCACCACGATAAACCACCAATCCTGCATCCAGCGCGACATATCCACCACCATTTGAGTGAACTCCGGCAGTTCTGCGCCGAAACCCTGGAATATTTCTTCGAACTGCGGCACCACCTTGATCAGCAGAATGCCAGAGACGATAGAGGCGACCACCAGAACCGCGATGGGGTAGTTCATCGCGCTTTTGATCTTGGCCTTCAGTGCCTCGGTTTTTTCCTTATATTCTGCCAAACGGTCGAGCATGGTTTCCAATGCGCCTGACTGTTCACCGGCATCGATCAGGTTGCAGAAAAGTTCATCGAAATGTTCAGGGTTCGCGCGAATCGCGTGGGCGAAAGAATTACCCGACGCGATGTCATCTCGAATCTTGAGGATCAAGGTGCGCATGGAAGGATTGTCCATACCATCGGCGACAATCTCAAATGACTGGACCAATGGCACTCCGGCTTTCATCATGGTGGCCAGTTGGCGAGTGAACAAGGCGATATCGCCAGGCGTTACCTTCTTGCCGGCATTCAGCAGACCCGCTAAACCACCGCCTTTTTTCGAAACCTTAGTGGCAGTGATGCCTTGTTTACGCAATTCGTTCTTGGCGATGGTCGCGCTGGCGCTGGTGATCTCGCCCTTGGTTTTGCGACCCGACTTGTCTTTTCCTTCCCAGGCAAATATAGAGCTGGCTGTAACCATGATCATTCCTTCAGAGTGCTAGTGGCCGGAGGTAACCCGGTCCACTTCTTCAAGGCTCGTGAGCCCATTTTTGACCTTAATCAGCGCCGACTGGAATATATTGTTGAAACCCTCCTCCTTACACACGTCTGCAATCTCTATAGAGTTGCCATCTTCCATGATGATCTTGGAAATTCGCGGTGTGATCTTCACCACCTCGTAGATCCCGACTCGGCCCTTATAGCCCCCGGAACATTTGGTGCAGCCCACGGGACCGTAGATATCGAAACCCTCGTCGAGGTCGGCTTCGGTAAAGCCCTTTTCAAGTAGGGCGTTTCTGGGGACTTCGATTTTCTTTTTGCAGTCGCATAACTTTCGGGCCAGGCGCTGGGCAATGATCAGATTTATCGACGTGGCCAGGTTGAACGCGGGTACGCCCATGTTCCGCAGGCGCGTAATGGTTTCAGGGGCGCTGTTGGTGTGCAGCGTTGACATGACCATGTGACCAGTCTGTGCGGCCTTAATAGAAATGTTGGCAGTTTCCAGGTCGCGAATTTCGCCGACCATGATGATGTCCGGATCCTGCCGCAGGAATGAGCGCAGCGCCTCGCCAAAATCAAGGCCAACCTTGATATTAACCGGGCACTGGTTGATCCCTTCAAGGTTGATTTCGACGGGATCTTCGGCGGTGGAAATATTCAGCTCTGGTGTGTTCAGAATATTAATGCCCGTATACAGGGAGACGGTTTTGCCGCTGCCGGTGGGACCGGTCACCAGAAACATGCCTTGAGGCTTGTTCAACGCTTCCAGATAGAGCGCCTTTTGATCCGCCTCATAACCCAAGGCATCAATGCCCATTTTGGCGCTGCTGGGGTCGAGAATCCGCAGACAAATTTTCTCACCAAACAGTACGGGTAGCGTGTTAACTCGAAAGTCGATGGCTTTGGTCTTGGAAATTTTTAACTTGATTCGACCGTCTTGTGGGACTCGACGCTCAGAGATGTCCATTTGCGACATCACCTTCAGACGGGCGGAAATACGCGGCGCCAAATTAACCGGTGGTCGTGCCACCTCATGGAGTATGCCGTCGGTGCGATAGCGCACGCGATAGGCCTTCTCGAAAGGCTCGAAATGCAGATCTGAAGAACCCAGACGAATTGCGTCCATCAACATCTTGTTGATAAAGCGCACCACTGGCGTGTCGTCAATGGCCTTGCCTGGGTCTTCATCATCCTGTTTGCCGCCCCCTTCTTCTGCCGACTCCATGTCAAGATCGACATCGTCTTCGCCCAGATTGCCGAGTCCACCACCTTCCTGAGATTCCAAAAATGCATCAATAAAGGCCGACAACTGATTTTCATCCACCAGCACTTCTTCGGTAGAAATGCCTGTATGAAACTTAATCTCGTCTAGACCTTTGCGATTGGTGGGGTCGGACACGGCGACAAATAAGCGATTGCCGCGGTGAAAAATGGGAATGGCGTGATTGGCCCGAATCAACTTTTCGTCCACAAGGTTCTTGGGGAGTGATTCCAATTCCAGTGCGGAGATGTCCAGCAGTGGCGTGCCAAACTCCTCAGAGGCTGAGTTGGCGATGTCTCGGGCGCTGACCAGCTTGTTTTGGACTAAGTGAGTCACAAATGGGACTCGAGTTTTGGCCGCCTCCTGTGAAGCGGCCCGGGCTGCGGCGTCGTCCAGTAGTTTGTCTTCCACCAGTCGCCGTGCAAGCCCGCTGAGTTGTAAAGGGTTTGCTGCCATAACAATAGTGTCCTGCGTTGAACCCGCTACCTGCTGCCGAAAAATGGGCTAAGTAAAGCTGCAAATCTGACGCAACAGCAGGGCGACGAAAGCTGAAAGCTTACCTTTGGTATCTTCATATGTCGATAGGTAAATATATGTAACTTTATGCGGAGCGACATTCAGGGTAATGGCTGCGGCGAGAGAGACCGATTTAGGTGGCAGTTTTCTTGGCAATAGTTGGCTGGCTCGGTCACATTGTGACCTTTTGCGGCGCAGTAGGTTATCCATCATTCGCAGCGCGAATACGGAGTCACGTTCCTTGGAACATCCCTGTAGAGGTTGCATCTACTGGGCCTTCGACGATTTCTGATAAATGGCCAGGGGTATTGGCATGGTAGTTGCGAAATATCAATCAGACTGCTGATAAGCGTTACCAAAGCGAGACAGTCAAAAACATTATTTAACCGGAGTGTGTGCACATGAATAAGCAATTACAAAAGGGTTTTACCTTAATCGAACTGATGATCGTGGTCGCGATCATCGGTATTCTGGCCGCCGTCGCGCTGCCAGCGTACCAGGACTATATCAAGACGGCGAATATGGCACGTGTGACCAGCAATTATGAAGAAGCTGTTCGTGTTTCTAAGGCGACCTTTTCCAAGGGTGCGACTCGGTTAGCGCTGGGTTTAACTGACGATACGCCTACAACTGCGACTGGGTGGATTGCGATCTATGGTACTGATGCTAAGGCGCCGGGTGGTGGTGCTGCCTACCTTGATACGGGTGCAGACGCTGATAAGGGTGCAATCGGTGTCGCGCTGTTTTCGTCAGGTACTGATACTGGCGTTACACTGACGATGCCCCAGTATGCTGACCTGCCTGCAGGCGTCAGCAAGAATATTATCAAGTCAGAATGGGGTGGCTAGTTAACGGTTTTCTCAAATGCAGAAGCGTTTAGTCTA